>Ga0210379_10000429_pt1 | contig 13481 bp, 8 predicted proteins | sample PLMedo_2_FD_155468 | JGI IMG/M metagenome (GOLD analysis project Ga0210379, IMG submission 155468) | Groundwater sediment microbial communities from an aquifer in East River, Colorado, USA - PLM4_32_coex redo | ecosystem: Environmental > Terrestrial > Soil > Riparian zone | place: USA: East... | reverse complement strand
GGCTCCAGGCGGGCGCGGCATCGACGGGACGATGGATCGCGCGGATGCGCTAGGGCGCTCGGGCGCTGCGGCGACCCGCGAAGAGCCGGAGGCGGCGGCCCGGCTCCGCGGCTCGCGCTCGCCTCCCGGCCGGCTGCTCGGCAACGGAGCCTGGCTCACGCTCGCGACCGAGGCCGGCACGGGCGGAGCCTGGATGGGAGCCTGTGCGCTGTCGCGCTGGCGCGGGGATCGCGTCGAGGACGGGGACGGGTGCTTCGTCTACCTGCGCGACGAGGATGGCGCGTTCGGGTCGGTGGGACTCCGTCCGATCGCGGGCTCGCCCGAGCGCTACGAGATCGAGCACGGGCCCGGCCGGCTCGCGATCACGCGCGAGGAGCGCGGCGTGGAAGCGCGCATGGAGACCTGGGTCGATGCCCGGGCGGCTTTCGAGTGCCGGCGCATCACGCTCCACAACCGCTCGAGCCGGGCCCGGACGATCGAGCTCACAACTTGGGTCGAGGTCGCGCTCGACGAGCCCCGGGCGTTCGAGGCGCATCCCGCGTTCTCGAGGCTCTTTCTCCAGACCGAGGCGGTGCCCGGCGCGGGGATCCTGCTCGCGCGGCGGCGCCCGCGCGAGCCGCGCAGCGTGCGTCCCTGGCTCGGGCACGCGCTGTTCGGGCCCGGCGCGGTCGAGTTCGAGACCGATCGCGCGCGCTTCCTCGGCCGCGGCCGCGACCCGGAGCGGCCGCGCGCCCTGACGTCGGCGGAGCCGCTCTCGAACACGCAGGGAAGCGTGCTCGATCCCGTGCTCTGCGTGAGACGGCGCGTGTCGCTCGCGCCCGGCGGCGTGGAGGAGCTGGTCTTCGCGCTCGGAGCGGGCGCGGGCCGCGACGAGACGGTCGCGATGCTCGAACGTCTCCGCGATCCGGCGGTCGTGCGCGCATCGCGTGCCGGCGCCGAGGAGGCGGCGCGCGAGCGCTGCCGCCGTCTCGGGCTCGGCGCCGAGGAGGCGCTCGAGCTCGAACGCCTCGGCGCGGCGCTCCGCTACGGGGACCCGCTCCTCGCCGCCCCGGCCGCGCGCATGGGTGGCACGCGCGCGGCGCCCCGCACGGGCGCCGGTCTCGCGATCCCCACCGGGGCGCCGCTCGTGCTGGTGGAGGATGCCGACCTTGGGGCCCTGTGGAAGAAGGCGGAACGAGCGTGGGCCCTGTGGCGCGATCTCGGCTTCGAGACGACGCTGATCGGCCTGGGCCGGAACGGCCTCCGCTCCCTGCGGGACGCGGAAGGCCCGGCGCGGCCGCTGCTCGTCGCGCGCGCCGCGCTCTCCGCGCCGCAGCGGCGCGCGCTCGCCGCCGCCGCCCTGCTGGTGGTGCGGGATCGCTGGCCGCGGCTCGATGCGGAGGCCGCGACGACCGCCGGCGCGGACGCAGGCGCGCCGCGGCACCGCGGCGCCCCCGCGGAAGCCTCGGGGCCGGCGCTCGAGCCGGAGCCGGGACTGTTCGCGGACAACGGCACCGGCGGGTTCACGCCGGACGGACGCGAGTACGTGATCCGCCTCGACCCCGGCGCCGACGGCGCGCCGCACCTGCCGCCCATGCCGTGGGTGAACGTGCTCGCCGGCCCGGAATTCGGGACGATCGTGAGCGAGAGCGGCGCCTGCTGCACCTGGTCCCGCAACAGCCGCGAGTACCGCCTGACGCCGTGGGCGAACGATCCGGTGAGCGATCCCCACGACGAGGCGCTCTACGTGAAGGACGAGAGCAGCGGGGCCGTCTGGTCGCCGCTGCCCGGCCCGTGCCCCGGCCCCGGCGGCTACGAAGCCCGCCACGGCTTCGGCTACAGCCGGTTCCGCCACGCGAGCCGCGGCCTCGAGCTGGACACGCTCGTCTTCGTGCCGCAGCGGGCGAGCTTCAAGCTGACGCGGGTGCGGATCGCCAACCGGAGCGGCCGGGCGAGACGGCTTTCGCTCACGTCCTACGCGCGTCTGGTGCTCGGCCACGAGGCCGCCTGCGCGCGGGCGATCGTGACCTCGCACGACGGGGCCTCCGGATCGCTCCTCGCCCGCGGCGTCCCGTTCGGGAATCTCCGCGGCGGGCTGGCCTTCGCGGCCGTGCTGGGCGGTGCGACCGGGGAGCCGCGGAGCTTCACCGCCGATCGCGAGACGTTTCTGGGGCGCGGCGGAAGCCCGCGGGCGCCGGCCGCGCTCGCGCCGGGCGGGGCGCTCGACGGCCGCACCGGCGCGGGACTGGATCCCTGTTTCGCGCACCAGATCGCGTTCTCGCTCGCGCCGGGGGAAGCGCGGGAGATCGTGATGGTGCTGGGCGAGGCGCGCTCTCCGCGCGACGCGCGCGCGCTGGCGCGGGGCCTGCGCGAGCCAGGGGCGGTGGAGCGCCTGGGGGACGAGACGCGCGCGTTCTGGCAGGAGCGTCTCTCGCGCCTGCGGATCGAGACGCCGCTCGCGTCGATCGACCCGCTGGTGAACGGCTGGCTGCCGTATCAGGCGATGGCCTGCCGGCTGTGGGGGCGCTCGGCCTTCTACCAGTCGGGTGGCGCGTTCGGGTTCCGGGACCAGCTCCAGGACGCGCTGGCGTTCCTGGCGGTGGACCCGGCACTCGTGCGCGAGCAGATCCTGCTCCACGCGGCGCATCAGTTCGTCGAAGGCGACGTCCTGCACTGGTGGCATCCGCCCGGTGGCCGCGGCATCCGCACGCGCTTCGCGGACGACCTGCTCTGGCTCCCGTACGCGGCTGCGCAATACGTCGAAGCCACCGGAGACCACGCGATCCTCACAGAGCGCGTTCCGTTCCTGCGCGCGCGGCGGCTCGCGCCGGGCGAAGACGAGGCGTTCCTCGCGCCGCGAAAGGCACGCGAGGCCGCCGTTCTCTACGAGCACTGCTGCCGCGCGCTCGACCGGTCGCTCGCCGTCGGCGCGCACGGCCTCCCGCTCTTCGGCACCGGCGACTGGAACGACGGGATGAACCGGGTGGGGCGCGAGGGCCGCGGGGAGAGCATGTGGATGGCGTTCTTCCTGTGCGCGGTGCTGGATGCCTTCCTGCCGCACGTGCGTGAACGCAACGACCCGCGCGCGGAGCGCTACGCCCGGCACCGCTCGGATCTCGCGCTGGCTGCGGAGCGCGCGGGGTGGGACGGCGAATGGTACCGCCGCGGCTACTACGACGACGGGGCGCCGCTCGGCTCGCGCGAGAGCGACGAGTGCCGGATCGACGCGCTCGTCCAGGCCTGGTCGGTGATCTCGAACGCCGCGCCGCGCGAGCGGGCGGGCGCGGCGATGGACGCGGTCGAGCGGCGGCTGGTCTCGGAGTCGGATGGCATCGTGCGGCTGCTCGATCCCCCCTTCGATCGCACGGCGCACGATCCCGGATACATCAAGGGCTACCTCCGGGGGGTGCGCGAGAACGGCGGGCAGTACACCCACGCCGCGCTGTGGGTGGCGCGGGCCTTCGCCGAGCTGGGGCGGGGCGGGCGCGCGGCGCGCCTGCTCGAGATGCTGAGCCCGATCACCCATGCGCGCGAGGCTGCGGGTGTGGCGCGCTACCGGGTCGAGCCCTACGTGGTGGCCGCCGACGTCTACGGCGCCCACCCGCACGTCGGCCGCGGCGGCTGGACCTGGTACACGGGCTCGGCGGGATGGATGGTCCGCGTCGTCGTCGAGTCGCTGCTCGGAGTGAGAATCGAGGGCGGGAACACGCTGGTCGTCCGCCCGGCCATCCCCCGCGAATGGCCCGGCTTCCGCCTCGAGCTGCGCCCCGCGGGCGGCACGACCCGGTACGACCTCCGGGTCGAGCGCGGCGGACCCGAAGCGGTGGTGCACGAGGCGAGCCTGGACGGGCGCGACCTGCCGGTCGAGGACGGCGCCGCCCGGATCCCGCTCGTGAGCGACGGGCGCACGCACCGCGTGCGAGTCAGGCTGGGCTGACGCCATGGCGAGCCCTCCGGCGCGAGCGCCTCCGCTTTGCTTTCGCTTGACAGATGCCAGCGCCTATGTAAAGGTTTTCATATCTGCTTCGGTACCCGTCGCCCGACCGGCGTGCGGAAACACTCCACGTCGCCGGGACCCTCAACGTGACCGATCGCAGGACCCACCCAGGCGCGGCGACCGCGCCGGCCAGGCGTGTGGAGGAGTGCGCGGGGAACCATTCGAGTCCAGATCCGCAACGCAACCCCAATCCGTGAAGGAGGACCCCAGCGATGAAGCGGATCCGTATCCCCAGTCTGGCATGGTCGGCAATTCTCCTCGTAGTCTCTGCCGGTGCGGCTTTCGCGAGGCCCGTGGTCAACGGGGCCACACTCGAGATCCGTACCTTCAATGACTGCCCGATCTCCACCGTGACCAGCAGCAACAACTATCCTGCTTCGATCGAGATCACCGATGCGATGGACCCGCTGTGCGTGGGCTTCGCGAACCTCCATAGCTGGAGCTTCTCGGAGGACGGCGGCGCGACGCCGGCGGTCTTCAACAACAACTCCAACTTCCACTTCGGCGCCGACATCGTCCTGTCGGGAGCGGGTGAAGGCGAGGGCGGCCTGCGCATCTCGCCCTGGTACGGCAAGTTCGTGGACGGGCGCTTCATGGCCAACGTCACGAGCGGCGAGATCGCCTGCTTCGGCGGCGCGCTGCCCTTCTACAGCTTCACCGTGAACCACGGCATCAGCTACACGCGGGGCACGACGATCCACATGGAGATCACGTATCTCGCGAACGACCTCACCTCCGTGAACCCGGCCACCATTCAGTACCGCGTGGTCTACAACGGCAACACCTACGACAGCCCGGTGCTGCCGTTCGGCGAGCAGAACCCGAACGAGTGCAACGTTCCCCAGCACAACGGGCAGTGGGGCATGCTGAATGACGGGCGCGCGGGCGCCTATTTCCAGCCGCGCGCGAACAGCGGCGAATCGCTCACGGCGCACTGGACGAACATCTTCTACGAGCAGCTTCCTCCCAACGGGACTCCCTCCCCGGACGCGGCCTTCCTCGCGCTCCGCACGTTCAACGACTGCCCGATCTCGACCGTGTCGAGCAGCAACAACTATCCCGCCTCGATCCAGATCACGGACGCGATGGACCCGCTGTGCGTCGGCTTCGCGAACCTCCACAGCTGGAGCTTCTCGGACGACGGGGGCGCGACCGCGGCGCGGTTCGACAACAACGCGATCTACAGCTTCGGCGCGGATCTCAAGATCGAGGGCGCGGGCGAGGGTGAGGGGGGCCTCCGGATCTCGCCGTGGTACGGCCAGCTCGTGGACGGGCGCTTCATGGCCAACGTCACGAGCGGCGAGATCGCCTGCTTCGGCGGCCCGCTGCCCTTCTACAGCTTCACCGTGAACCACGGCATCAGCTATACGAGGGGGACGACGATTCGTTTCGAGGCGTCGTACAACGGCCACGAGAACATCTCCACCAACCCGGCCACGATCCAGTACCGGGTGATCTACAACGGCAACACCTACGACAGCCCGGTGCTGCCGTTCGGCGAGCAGAATCCGGCCGAGTGCAACTTCCCCCAGTACAACGGCCTGTTCGGCATGCTGAACGACGGGCGGGTGGGAGGCTACTTCCAGCCGCGCGCCAACAGCGGCGCGTCCCTCACCGCGACGTGGTCCAACATCGAGTTCGCGAAGTGCCAGGTGGAGGTGGCGGCGAGCTTCACTCCCAGCACGCTCAACCTGAAATCCAAGGGCAAGTGGGTGACCGTCACGCTCACGCCGACTCCGCCCGTGACGCCCGCGGACCTCGACGTGTCCTCGATCCGGCTCAACGGGGTGGCCGTGGATCCGGCCGCGCCGGTTTCGATCGGGACCGACGACCTGACGGTCAAGTTCAGCCGTGAGGAAGTGGCGGCGACCCTCACGGCGGGCGATGCCGTGACCGTCACGGTGACCGGCAGCGTCGGCAAGGAATGCTTCGAGGCGACGGATGTGATCCGGGTCACGCACTCGGTGCTGCCGGCGCCGTTGGCGGGCAGCGTGGTGGCGCCGGGACTGGCGGTCGATCTCGTCTGGGCGCCGTTGCAGGGCATCCGGACTGTCTCCGTGACCCGTTCGCTGGATGCCGGGGCGACCTGGACGGTGGACGCGGATCCGGTTGACAACGACGGCAGCTACCGCTGGATCGTGCCCTCCGTGTCGTCGAACCAGGCGCGCGTCGCGGTGGTCCAGCTCCGCAACGGAGGACCCGAGGCGGAAGCCGAGATCACGGAGAGCGGCACGTTCACGATCTCGTCCACGACCGGCGTGGGTGAGGGTTCGGTCAGCTTCGGGCTGGGGCGGATCGCGCCCAACCCGTCATCGAGCCGGTTCGACGTTTCCTTCAGCCTGCCCACCGGCGCGCCGGCGACCCTCTCGGTCTACGACGTGAGCGGGCGGCGGGCGGCCGAGCGCTCTGTCGGCGGGGCCGCAGGCTTCCGCACCGTGAGCTTCGGCGACCGGGAGTCGCTGCGTCCCGGTCTCTACATGGTGCGCCTGAGCCAGCAGTCGAGAAGCCTGACCACCTCGGTGCTGATCCTGCCGTAGGCGGCGGCTCGGTCTTACGATCGGGATGGGGGGCAGCGGGCCATCGCCCGCTGCCCCCTCCCCGTTTGCGGGGTGGGCGGGGCCGCCCGCGCACCGGATTGACATGGAATTGGCGTGATTCGGCCGCGGCAGGCCTGTACCGTGCGGCCCATGAGCGAGCCTGCGAATCGGAGCCGTCGAAAGTTCGTCGGGTTGCTGCTGGCAGCCCCCCTCGGGCTCGCGGTCGGAACGCGAGCGTGGGCGGAATCACTCGTCACCGGCGCGAGTGCGGTGACGGATTCGGCGGCGCGCAAGCCCGCGGCGCCGCCACGCGACCTCGCGCCGACGCCCGAATGCGGCGATGGCGACGAGCCCACTCCCGCCGAGACCGCGGGCCCGTTCTTCACCCCGGAATCCCCGCTGCGCCGCTCGCTGCTCGAGCCCGGCACCGCGGGCACGTGCATCGTGGTGGTCGGAAGCGTGTTCTCGCGCGACTGCCGGCCCATCCCCGGCGCGCTCCTCGACGTCTGGCACGCCGACGACGACGGCGAGTACGACAACGTCGGCTTCAAGCTGCGCGGCCACCAGTTCACCGACGCGAACGGCCGCTACCGGCTCGAGACCATCGTGCCGGGGCTCTACCCGGGACGCACACGTCACTTCCACGTGAAGGTGCAGGCGCCGCGCGGGCGGATCCTCACCACGCAGCTCTACTTCCCCGGCGAGGCGCGCAACCGCAGGGACGGTCTCTATCGCCCCGATCTGTTGATGGGGCTGAAGGACGCGGAAGCCGGAAAGCAGGGCCGGTTCCACTTCATGCTCGACACCGCCTGATCGCGGCGCAATCGGGCCGCGGCACGAGACGGCGGCGAATCGACGGCGGTCGGATCCGGAACGCGCCCCGCTCGCGCGCGGGTGGAGAATCCGGGCTCAGTGGCGGCTGGAGGGCCGGATCCGCGCCTTGAGCTGCACGTCGGGGCTCGCGATGGAGCGGATGAAGCGCGCCTCGGCGAGCTCGGGCGAGATCTCCTCCTGGAGCGCGTTGGCGATTTCCAGCGCCTCTTCCGCATCGCCCGAGCACGGGCGCAGCGTGAGCCGGCCGGCCTCGGTCTCGGACACCTCGATGCGCTGCCGCCGGGATGCGAGCCAGTCGTGCAGGCGTCGCAGCGTCTCGGGCCGGCTCTCTTCCACGCGCACTTCCGGAAGCGGCACGAGCATCGCGTCGGCGGAGCGGTAGACCGGCTGGACGGCGTGCGCCGCGCGCAGCGGCTCGAGCGCCGAGAACGGAACGTGCGCGAGCACGTACTTGCCGCGCAGCAGGCGCGCGTCCGAGAGGATCTGCGCGCGCATCGAATCGGCGATCATGGCGACCGCCAGCGCCTCGGTGTCGAGAGCCCACAGGCTGCTCTCCACGACGAGCGCCACGCGCTTTCCCGCTGCGTAGAAGTACGGCACTTTCATCGCGGCTCCCTGCTGCGCAAACGTTGGATGGTGCGGTTCAGGTTGCGCGCATCGCGGCCCGGAGCGCGGCGTACGCGTTGAGCCTTCGGGCTCCAGCGCGCTGGCTGCGCCGGCCGCTGGCGGTTCGCAGCGGGTCGGCGCTACCAATAATGATGTCGCGAATCCGGGCCGCGGTCAATCGCGGAGCGACGGCGAGGATGAGAGCGGCCGCCGCCGCCACGTGCGGAGTCGCGGCCGAGGTGCCGTTGAAGTCGGTGACGAAGTCGGCGGGGCCGTAGCCGCGGCGCCCGTGGAGGTCGGTGGTGGGGATGCGGACGCCGGGCGCCAGGAGGTCGAGGCCGGGCCCGTGGTTCGAGCCCCACCACGACTCGCCGTCCCGCGAGGTCAGGGTCTTGATCTCGTCCCAGGGATTCGAGGCCCCGACGCCGAGGACGAGCGGCAGGCGCGCCGGGAAGTTGACCGGGCCCTGGTCGTTTCCGACGGCCGCGACCAGCACGCACCCGAGGCCGCCGCGCCCCTTCGACCGCGCGCGCTCGAAGGCGCGCGTGATCACGTCGGTGGGCGGGCCGCCGCCCCACGAGTTCGAGAGCACGTCGGCGCGCGCCTCCTCCCAGCACCAGTCGATCGCGTCCGCGGTGTCGAAGTCGTCGAGGACCCAGTGGCCCGCGCCGTCGCCGCGCGCGATCCGCACGGCGACCAGGCTCGAGTGCGGCGCGAGGCCGGACACCGAGGCGTCGCGCGACAAGACGACGCCCGCGCACGCCGTGCCGTGGGCGTCGTTCCCGTCGGGCAGGGCGTTGGGGTTGCCGGCCACCACGTCCAGCTGGGCGACCACGGCGGCCTTGAGGCTCGGGTGCAGGGAGTCCACGCCCTCGTCCAGCACCGCGACGCGCACCTCGGCGCTTCCGCGCGTGATCGTCCAGGCGGCCCGCGCGTGGACGTCCGCGCCATAGAGCCCCTCCCGCCCGTCGTTGTGGAGGTTCCACCCGAGGCTCGTGCCCGCGCCGGGGCGCGGGAGGCGCGGGAACGCACGGATGAAGTTGGGATGGGCGGAGGCCACGTTGCCGCGCCGGATCAGCCTCTCTCCCACGTCGAACGCGGCCTTGACGCCCGCGGCTCCGCCCTGGGGCGCGAGCAGCAGGACCTTGCCCTGGCGCCCCTCGCGCAGGACTTCGAAGCCGTGCTGATCGCGCAGCCAGCGGAGCTCGGAGGCGCGCGCGCCGTCCACGACCACCGCCTGGGTCGCCAGCGTGACGGCGCCCGAGCAGTGGTCGCTCTGCGCGAGCAGGTCCGCCCCGGGCCACTCGAAGGGAGTCCCGAGCGACTCGCCACATCCGCGGATGGCCTTCGCGACCTCTCCGCCCTCGAGCGCGGTCGTGGAGACCGGCTCGCCGGTCGTGCCGGTGGCGGCGGCCCGGGCCGGGGCGCGGAGCGGCGAGGTGCGGAAGCGGCGGACGCGGCCCGCTGCGTAATACTTGAAGGTCGCCATTCCGGCCTCCGTGGGCCGCGGCGCGGCCGTGTGCGCGGCGGGGAACCGCCCGGCTCGTTCGGGCGCTGGGTGACAGAGCGCCGTCCTGGCCGCGCGTGACAGAGCCTCACGCGCTCTCCGAACACGAACCTCTCGGCCTGACTCCGCGGTTATCGGCAGATTCCGGTGGATTCTTGACTCCGGCAGTTCGCGGGAGCGGGGGGTCCCGCGTCCCCAGAAAGCGCGCCAGTGCCGCCCGCGACGTTCCGATAACTGGGGAATGATGGTGCGCTCGACCGAGGACGGCCGCTGGATCGCCACGTTCCGTCCGCGCAAGCTCGTCCGGTTCCCCGCGACCGGCTTCCTCGCCCTGTGGCTGTGCGTCTGGGCGGCGGGCGAAGCGTTCGCGCTCGGCATCCTGCTCGCCTCGCTCGGCGTTCCCGGCGGCGCCCGATTCCTGCGCCTCTTGGAAACGCTCGGAGCCGCCGTCGCGCCCGGGCTGGCCGACCGCCTCGCCTGGCGGGAGGTTCCGGGGCCCGAGGCCGGGACACTCGCCCTCTCCTTCATCGCGTCGTGGCTCGCGATCTGGACGCTGGCGGGGGTGATGGCGGTCTACCAGACGGCGCGGCTGCTCGCGAGCGAGGACCGCATCGCGTGGGACGGCGCGGGAGTCGAGATCAACCGGCGCCTCGGGCCTTTCCGCTTCCGTCGCGCCTGGCGCGCGGAGCAGATCGAGCACGTGTCGTTGAGCCGCCCGGACCGCGCGCTCCTGCTCCACACGCCGCGCGCCACCTACGCGCTCACGGAATGGGGCTCGAAGGCGGAGCGGGGGGAGGTCCGGGACGAGATCCGCCGGGTACTCGGCAGCACGGCCCGGGCAGCGGCGGAGGCCGGAGACCCGGAGGTCCCGGCGGGCTGGGTGGTCTCACCGGCGTCCGAGGGCGGGACCCTGCTGGTGCGGGATCCGGCCGCCCGCCGTGGACGGGCCGCCGCCGCCTGGAGCGTGACGATCGCGCTCGCGGCCGGTGCCGCCTTCGCCTGGTCCCGGGGCCTGCTCGACGGCTCGGCGGCGCTCGCGGCGCTCCTCGTGCTCTGCGCCTGCGCCGCCGGGAGCGCCTGGGCTTCGCTCGGCGGCACGCGCATCGTCGTGCGCGAGGGCGAGATCGAGTTCCGTCCCGCGCGGCTCACGGGGCGCTCGAACACGACGCTGCGGGAGGCGAGGCTCTCGGTCGAGCACACGACCGACGACGACGGCGACGACTGGTTCGAACTCCAGGCGCGCTCCGGCGATCAGCGCCGCACGATCGACCGGCGGATGAACGAGTCGGAGCGGGTGCTGCAGCTCGCGCGCTGGATCGCGGCTCAGAGCGGCGCCCCGCTCGATCTCGGGCGCGGCGTCGCGGAAGCCGAGGAAGAGGACCAGGCGCTCGCCGCCTGATCGCCTGCGGCGGCGGTGGCCCGCAGGATGCACGGCGTACGGGCTCCGAAGCGGCCCCCGATTCCCCGCCGGCCCGTCGCCGCTCAGCGCGATGCGCGGGGCAGCATCTCCATCCGGTCCGGCTGGTTGGGCACGACGCAGATGAACTCGAACACCTCCTGCCCTTCCACCTCGTACCAGTGCGGCGTGCCGGCGGGGATGAAGAGCACGTCGCCCTCCTTCACCCTCAGGACCTCCTCGCCGATTCCGACGCGCGCGCGGCCGCGCAGCACGTATTGCTCGTGCTCGACCGTATTGGAGTGCCGCGGGATCCCGCCACCCGGCTTCATGATGAAGCGGCGCATCGCGAAGTTGGGTCCCTCGGCGGGACCGATCAGGACCTGCCGCGTGGTGCCGGTGCCGGCCGTCACCGGCTCTTCGGGAACGCTGGCAACGTGCTTGACGACCATCGTGCCTCCTTCGATGCGGCCCGTCGCGGCGCGGGCCGCGGGGTCACTTCCGGACGTACTTCCAGTTGCGGGCCTTGCCCTCGGCCATCCACTTCACGGCGGTCTCGAGCCTGCTCTCTCGGGTCTCCCCGGTCCTGGCCTCGGTGACCCATTCCACGTACTCCTTCCGGTTGCTGTAGCTGAAGCCCTCGAAGGTCGCGAGCGCTCTCCTGTTCCCGCGGAGCGCGCGGATGAAGTAGGCGGGCACGGCGAGCGTGCGCCTGGCCCTCGCGGCCGGCTTGCGCGGCACCTTCACCCCGCGATCGTTCAGCGCGGCGGCTTCCCGAACCCACCGAAGCAGCGACCGGTCGCCCGGCAGGTCGGTCAGGGACGCGATCCGGCCGAGCTGCCCCATCGCGGAATCCGCGGGGCCGGCCGGGCCGGCGGGGGGCGTCTCGAGCAGCGAGCTCTTCCAGAATCCGAACGTGCAGTGGCTCTTGAACGAGGCCATCCCCGCCAGCATCCCCTTGTACAGGAAGGCAGGATGGCTCCACTTCAGGGTCCCTTCGACGTCCGGGCATCCGGCGTGCACCACCCCGCGCAGATGTCTCAGGATCGGCTTCGCGAAGCCGGCGGACTTCGCGATGTAGGCGTCCACATGGGGATCCTTCGTTCCCATTCGAGTCTCCTCCGCCGAAAGTGAAGTCGATCCGGTCCGCCGGCGCAACCCTGGTTCGCGTCGCCGCCCGGGCGTCCGTCGGCCGGTGCCGGCATCTGCCCCGACACTCTCCTATCGCCGCTCGGCCCGGAACACGCCGGTCACGTAGCGCATCGTGACCCTTCCCTGCCCGTCGTGGTCGCGATCCCAGACCGCCTCGAGCAGAGCCTTGAGCCTCGCGAACCGCTCGCCGTCGCGCGGCACGTAGGAGGCGCTCGCGGCGCGCCCGATCAGCCCCTCCCGATCGAGCGTCTGGGCATGGGGGCAGTAGGTCTCGCGAGGCGCGGTGAAGAGTCCGCCCGCCGCGATCGAGGCCGGCTCGAACGGGATCTGCTCCACGGGGTGCTCGCCGTTCACGGCGTGAATGGCCTCGACGTAGGCGCGGGTCAGCGGATCATGGTGGTCGCGCGAGTTCCACATCAGGGCCAGGCGGCCGCGGGGCTTGAGGATGCGGTGGAACTCGGCGAGCGCTTCGGGGGCGCGGAACCAGTGGAACGCCTGGGCGCAGAGCACGAGGTCCAGGCTTCCGCCCGCGAGCCCGGTCGCCTCGGCCCTGCCTGCGCGCCACTCGACGCGCTCGTGCGGACCCGAGGCGGCGCGCATCTCGGCGTTGGGCTCGACCGCGAGGACGCGCACGCCGCGCGCGGCGAGCATGCGGGCCGAGATCCCGGTCCCGGCGCCGACGTCGGCCGCGACCCGCCGCCGCGGGTCGCCGAGTCCTTCCAGGATCGCGTCCAGCGCCGCATCCGGGTAGTCGGGGCGGTGGCGCCGGTAGTCCTCCGCGCGGTCGCTGAAGCGGCCCGTCGGGTTGAAATCGTCGGGGTGGGCCGGCTCGTTTGTGGTCACGGTTCGCTTCGCCTGGCGCGCCTCCGCACGATGGCAACGTCGCCGGCCGGCACGATCGGGCGGCGCCCGCGGGCGGCCGGGCCCCAGGCCCGTGTTGCAGGAGCCTCGCGGGCGAAGGCAAGATGCCGGCGTCCTTCCTCCCGCGGCCGGGCCCCGGCCGCGACCCGCACGATTTCAGTGGAGCCTCTTCCGTGCTGCAAGTCCAGGTGGAGAAGCGCCTCGGCAGCTTCACGCTGGAGGCCGCGCTCGAAGTGCCGGACGCGAGCGTGATCGTGGTGGTCGGCGAGAGCGGCTCGGGCAAGTCCACGCTCCTGCGCCTCGTCGCCGGGCTCCTCACGCCCGATCGCGGGCGCGTGACGCTCGGCGCGCGCCCGCTCGACGACGTCGCGGCCGGGCTCCACGTCCCGGCGCGCGAGCGCCCGGTCGGCTACGTGCCCCAGGACTACGCGCTGTTCCCGCATCTCAGCGTGCGGGACAACGTCGCCTTCGGGCTGCGCGCCCGTGGCGATCGGGGCCCGGCGCTGCGCGCGCGCGTCGATCGGGCGCTCGAGCGGCTGGGCGTGGCGCCGCTCGCCGCGCGCCGGCCGCACCAGCTCTCCGGCGGACAGCAGCAGCGCGTGGCGCTCGCGC
>Ga0210379_10000427_pt1 | contig 13524 bp, 8 predicted proteins | sample PLMedo_2_FD_155468 | JGI IMG/M metagenome (GOLD analysis project Ga0210379, IMG submission 155468) | Groundwater sediment microbial communities from an aquifer in East River, Colorado, USA - PLM4_32_coex redo | ecosystem: Environmental > Terrestrial > Soil > Riparian zone | place: USA: East... | reverse complement strand
AAAAGGGGAGCGGGGGGAATTTCATGTGGAGCCAGATCTACGATCCGTTCGGGAATTCGGTCCTTTCCACCATCGTGGCCGCCATTCCCGCAGTTTTTTTGTTGGCGCTGATCGCGACCGGAAAAATCAAGATTCATATTGCGGCCGTCGTCGCGCTGCTCGTCGCGGTGGCGATCGCCATTTTTGGCTTCACCATGCCGGCCGACATGGCGCTGCGGGCCGTTTTGCTCGGCGGCCTTACCGGGTTCTTTCCGATCGGCTGGATCATCTTGAACGTCATTTTCCTCTACCGGATGACCGTCGAGCGCGGCTGGTTCGCGATCATGCAGCAATCGATCGGCGACATCACGCCTGACCGGCGCCTTCAGCTGCTCTTGATCGCGTTCGCGTTCGGCGCCTTCTTCGAGGGCGCGTCGGGCTTCGGCACGCCGGTCGCCGTGACGGGCGCGATCCTGATGGGATTGGGCTTCTCGCCGCTCGCCGCCGCCGGTCTTTCGCTTATCGCCAACACCGCTCCCGTCGCGTTCGGCGCGCTGGGCACGCCGATCGTCGGTCTCACCGCCGCGACCGGGCTTGACGCGAACATGCTGGGCGCCATGGTCGGCCGGCAGCTGCCGGTGTTCTCCGTCATCGTACCGTTCTGGCTGGTCTGGGCGTTTGCTGGATGGCGCGCGACCAAGGAGATCTGGCCCGCCGCGCTCGTTTGCGGACTGTCATTCGGCGTCACTCAGTTTCTGATCTCGAACTACATCACCTATACGCTGGCTGCGATCGGGGCCGCCGTGGTGTGCCTGATCGTCCTGCGCGCATTCCTCTATGTCTGGCAGCCGGCGACGATCTGGACATCCACAGCGTTGCGCGTCCGTGACGATTCCGCGGCGACCATGCCCGCGCCGAAACCGATGGCGCGAACCGCCAGCACCAAGGAGATCGCCATGGCCTGGATGCCATGGCTCATCCTCTGCGTGATTCTCGGCGTGTGGGGCACGGTTGGAGTCCGGACGTTCCTCAACGGAATCTTCGCGCCGGCCTTCCCCATCGAGGGCCTCCATCAGCTCGTCCAGCGCGTACCGCCGGTCGTCGCCGCGCCCGCACCTGAGGCCGCCGTGTTCACCTTCACCTTCCTCTCCTACAGCGGCACCGGAATCCTCGTCACGGCGATCATCTCGGGCTTCATGATGGGCTTCTCGTTGCCGCGCATGGCGAAGATCTATGTCGACACCATCGGCGTGGTGAAATATTCGCTGATCACCATCGCCGCGATGCTCGCGCTCGGCACGCTCACGCGCTACGCGGGCGTCGATGCGACGCTGGGGCTCGCCTTCGCGGCGACGGGCATCTTTTATCCCTTCTTCGGGACGATGCTCGGCTGGCTCGGCGTCGCGCTCACCGGATCGGACACGGCGTCCAACGTGCTGTTCGGCGGGCTCCAGCGCATCACGGCCGAGCAGCTCGGCCTTTCGCCGATCCTGATGGCGGCGGCCAACTCCTCGGGTGGCGTGATGGGCAAGATGATCGACGCACAGTCGATCGTCGTCGCCTCCACCGCGACCCAATGGTTTGGCCATGAGGGCTCGATCCTGCGCTTCGTCTTCCTGCACTCGATCGTGTTGGCGGCTATGGTCGGCCTCTTTGTGACGCTGCAGGCTTATGTCTATCCGTTCACGTTGATGGTGGTGCGGTAGGCAACAGGAGGCACTGGCCGAGCCTCGGCAGGCTGGAGGAGGAATGGGTCGCGCCGATCGACGGATGATCTTGAAGCAGACGATGGCCGAGGTCGCGCGCGGCGGTATCGATCTGCGCGCGAGCTCGTCCGATCAGTCCTGGGCGGTGATCGCCGAGACCCGGATCCTGATCGACATCCTGGACGGTCACGCGCCGACGCGGGCGAGCAAGGCTGCTGAGAAGGCACACGAGTTCTTCGAGCTCTCGCTCAAGCGCAACGCTTCGGGAACGAGCGTCGAGTGCGCCAAAGGGTGCGCGTTCTGCTGCTATGTCCCGGTCTCCGCGCTCGCGCCCGAGATCTTCCTCATCGCCAACACGATCCGCGCGCGCCCCGCAGCTGAGCGCGACACGAGTGCCGCCCGCATCCGTGGCGCCATGCAGGTGATGCGCGGTCTTTCGCACTACGAACGGCTGCGTCAGAAGCTCGCCTGCGGATTGCTCGAGAACAACGCGTGCAGCGCTTACGGTGCGCGGCCGGGTCCGTGCCGCGGTATGGCCTCGACCTCGGTGCGCGCCTGTGAACGCGCCTTTGGCGGAGCGAGTGTTCCTGTTCCCACTCCGATGGTGTGGAGCACGGTCCGCAACGCGCACCTCCAGGCGCTGATGGCCGCACTGACCGCCGTCGGTCTGCCCTCCGAATCCTACGAGCTCAATGAGGCCGTTGCGGTCGCGCTCGACACGGCAGACGCCGAATCACGCTGGCTCAAGGGCGAGGATGTACTTGCCGGAGTCGGCCGCCTGCACATGGGTACGGACAATCCAGCCATCGTCGAGAACAACCGCAAGGTGATCGCCCAGCTGGTCGCGGGCGCCCTCGGCAAGGAGCTGCCGAGTACCGGCTAGCGCCGAGACGTCACTAGTTTCATCGGCTTAGAGGCCACGTCCCCAGTGGGCTGGGAACCCGCCTGAATCGCTGCTGCCCGCGCAATATTCCCCATTCCCCGCTGGAACAAGCCTCATGGCTGTGGCACGATGCTGGAGAATGTCCTCGGGAGGATTCCAATATGAAGAAACTGCTTGCGGTAACTGTTCTGTTGGGCTGCGCTGTGGGTGTAATCGCCGCGATTGACACTCCGGCTTTGGGTCAAGACGGAAAAGGCAAGGCCAAGGCTGAAGCGCCGACCAGCCCGAACTATCCGGCATGGGCTTATGCCATTCCGCCGGCTCCGCCGCCGGGCGCCACACCACCGGCCCCCGTCAATGACGACGGCAAGATGCTGGCCCTCCCCGGCACAAACCTTCAGTTCACGTTCAACAAGGTTCGCGGCCGTCTGAACAACGAGACTCCGGACCGCGTCGCGCCGGCCGATTGGTATCCGGAAGATCATCCGACGATGCCGAAGATCGTCGCCGAGGGTGACAATGCGCGCGGCATCATCGCGTGCGCGCTCTGCCACTTGCCGCCGGGCAAGGGACGTCCGGAGAACGCTCCGCCGATGGCGAACGGGGCCGGGTACACCGTTCAGCAGCTCAACGATTTCAAGAACGGCCTCCGCAGAAGCGCTGATCCCCGCAAGGGCAACACCAACAACATGATCAACTTCGCCAAGCAGATGACGGGTCAGGAGATGCGGGAATCTGCTGCCTATTACGCCGCGCAGAAGTGGACACCGTGGATCCGCGTCGTCGAATCCGCCCAAGCTCCGAAGGTGCGCAGCCAGGCGGGCATGTGGATCCCGCTGACGGGCGCCGACAGCGGCATGGACCCGATCGGCATGCGCATCATCGAAACGCCGGAGAACCCGGAATACGCCGAGAAGATGCGCAGTGCGCGCTCGGGCTTCGTCGCTTATGTGCCGGTCGGCTCGGTCGCGAAAGGCCAGCAGCTGGTCACGAACGGCGATCCCTCGCGCGGTATCGTCGCCTGCACGGTCTGCCACGGCGGCGATCTCCATGGCGTCGTTCCGGCCATTCCGGGCATCGCGGGCCGCTCGCCGAGCTACATCGCGCGGCAGCTCTTCGACTTCCAGCAGGGCGCTCGCAACGGCTCGATGGGCGCGCTGATGAAGCCGGTCGTCACCAACATGACGAACGAGGACTTCGTGAACATCACGGCCTATCTGGCTTCGCGTCCCGCGCAAGCTCAGCAGCCGACCTTCACGACGGCCGCGAACTAGTCACTGTTGAGTGCCTGAGTTGCTTTCGCCCGCACGATCCGAAAAGGGTCGCGCGGGCGAAGTGTTTTCAGGGACAGTGGTTTCGAAAATTTTCGGAGACAGGCCATGTCACCAGATGTTCGCGGAGTCGTTGCGCTCTTGGAATGCTTCGACATGCCCACTTCAATCGCGTTCTATCGTGCGCTTGGCTTTGAAATTGTCGAACACTGGGGCACCCGAGATGGCGAGATTGACTGGGTGCGGCTCAGACTCGGACGAGCCGAACTGATGCTGAATACTGCCTATGATGAAGATGAACGGCCGCCAATGCCGGACCCCGGACGAGTCAGGGGACATTCCGACACGGAGTTGTTCTTCGAGTGTGCCGACGTAGATGCGGTGTGTGAACTTCTTCACCGCAACGGTGTAGCGGTCAGCGAACCAGAAACGACCTTTTTCCGAACCAAGCGCGTCTGGTTGAAAGATCCAGATGGGTTCCAAATCTGGTTTCAGTCGCCTGTCAGCTGAAATTGATCTGCTTCCTACGCTATGAGGAGAACGCCATGAGCTTCAGACACGATATCGCCGTTTGCGCATTAGCGATGACGGCCGCGACATTCGCCACAACGGCGTCCTCCCTTGCGCAGAGCAATCCCGCCTATGTGCGCCTTGGCCAGGTGAATGCGGCGCGCTTCATACCCGACAGCGGGCCTGCTCCGCATATCGCGATCCTCTCCGCGCATCGCACCGGCAATACGATCGGCTCGAGCACCTGCACCGAGCTCGCGCAGCGTGGCTTCATGGCGATCTGCTTCGAGACCCGCTACCGCAACGACGACATCGGCGTGCAGTGGGAAAAGCTGCCCCTCGATGTGAAGGCGGTGATGGATTATGCGCGGAGCCAGCCGGGGATCCGGTACGTGCTCCTGCTCGGTCATTCGGGCGGCTCGCCGATGATGAGTCTCTATCAGGCCATCGCCGAGAAAGGTAAGGGCGTCTGCGAGACCAAGGAGCTCTTTTCCACCTGCGCGAAGGAGGATTACGGCACGCTCATGCGTGCCGACGGCATGATCTATCCCGATGCGCATCCCGGCAATCCGGTGCAGGCGCTCCGCAGTCTCAATCCCGCCATCACGATCGAGAACGGCAAGAAGACGGTCGACCCCTCGCTCGATCTCTACAATCCTGCGAACGGATACAATCCGCACGGCGCGTCGACTTATTCGCAGGCCTTCATCACGCGCTATTACCGCGCGCAATCGGCAAAGATGAACGAGCTGATCCAAAAAGTGCAGGCTACACAGGCCCGCATGGCAAAAGGCGATTACGCGTACGAAGACGACGATCTGATCTTCCTTCCCGGCGGCAACGCGGTGATCGTCCACGCCGCCCCCAAGCTCGTTCCCGAGATGATCTCGACCAAGAAGCCTACGAAACTCGTGCGCAATGATGGCAGCGTGGTCACGCAGATCGTCACCAGCGTGATGGTCGCAGACGAGGACGAGGACCTCGCCGGCGGCGCACGCAGGTTCGACGGCACGGCCGTGCACAAGCTCTCGACGTTCATGAGTTCGGTCGCGATCCGCTCGCGCGATTCGTTGCTCGACATCGATTACTGCTCGACAATAAACTCGACGACCTGTGCCGTCGGATCGATCGAGGCGCCGTCGCTCTTCATGGCGATGGGCGGTTACAAATTCATCCGCGACCACGAGATCATGTTCGAGCGCTCGACGTCCAAAGATAAGGACTTCGTCGTCATCGAGGGCGCGCTCCACGGCTACGATCCGTGCAAGCGCTGCGAGACCACGCCCGGCCAGTTCGCGAACTCGACCAAGAACACCTTCGACACCATCCGCGACTGGGCAAACGCCCGGTTCAAATAGACGCTCTCAATCTTGCGCGCGACCGCTCCCGCGGTCGTGAATGTGCCTCCCTGGGTTGCCGTCGCGCCGGCTGCTATCGTGCCTCGTCGCCGCCTAGAGAGGTCGTCATGTCCAAATCTTTAACTCGCATTGCAGCTTTTCTCTCCTGTGCGGCGCTCCCCTTCGTGCCGGGACCGGCCGTGTCACAGGACGCGCCGCCGGACCTCATCTATGTCGACTGTCAGAACCGCTTCGCGGTGATCTTCCCCAGTCCGCACATGACGCGGGACATCATGTACAGGACGCACACCGGAGCATCGGTTCCCGCAAAGCAGTTCTATGTCGAGCGTGGCGCCGATCGCTTCATCGTCACCAGCGTCAATTTCGCAAACGGTCCTCAAGTCGATGAGGCCCATCTGGAGCACGCGGCGAGCACTTTGCGTCAAAGGGGTGAGGTGCGCTTCCAAGCCGCGGCGAACTACGATCCCGGAATGCCCGGGCGCCAGCTCAACATCTTCCAGCCCAACGGCCGCCAATTGCGGGCGTCGGTCTACATGGCCGAGGGCCATCTCACGATCACCGAAGCAGAAGCTGCGCAGGGTGATTTCAACGCACTGCAATTCGAGCAATCGATCACGCTGATCAATGCCGAAGGTGTGGATCGCGATTCGAACGCCAATGCGCCTCCGCGCCGGTTCCAGTGCCGATAGCAGGGGTATTTCGGGCGTTCCAGGGACCTGATGCCTGGGCCAAGCCCCCCGGGCATGACATCCGGCCGGCTGCCCGGTATTCTCCCGCCCCGTACATACGGCCGCCCCCGGCTGTTCAGGATTGTAGGCCCACCTGAGGAGGACCCCCCAATGGAACGCAAGAAAGCGTCTGACTTCCCACAAGAGCTTCTGGAGCTGTTCGACGAATACGTGCACGGCGGCATCAGCCGTCGCGACTTCATGGACGGCGCGCAGAAATACGCAGTCGGCGGCGTGACCGCGGCCGCTTTGTTCGAGATGCTGAAACCGAACTACGCGTTCGCCATGCAGGTTCAGCCGAACGACGCGGCGATCAAATCCGAGCACGTCTCGATCAATTCCCCGCAGGGCAACGGGAAGATCGACGGCTACCTGGTTCGGCCTGCGAACGCGCCCGCGAAGGCGCCGGTCGTCGTCGTCATCCATGAGAACCGCGGTCGCACGCCGTACATCGAGGACGTGACGCGTCGTCTCGCCAAGGCGGGCTTCATCGCGATGTCCCCCGACGGCCTGACCTCGCTCGGCGGTTTCCCGGGCGATGAAGAGAAGGGCGCACAGATGTTCGGCCAGGTCGACGGCGCGAAGATGCGTGAAGACCTGTATCAGGCGGCCGAGTGGCTGCGCACGCAGCCGTTCAGCAACGGCAAGCTCGGCGCGATCGGCTTCTGCTTCGGCGGCGGCGTCGTGAACCAGCTCGCGGTTCGCATGGGACCGAATCTCGCGGCCGGCGTGCCGTACTACGGCGGCCAGCCCCAGCCTGCGGACGTTGCCAAGATCAAGGCGGCGATCAACGCGCAGAACGGCGAAGCCGATCCGCGCATCACGGGCGGCTCGGCGGCCTACGCGGCGGCGCTCACTGCAGCCGGTGTGCCGAACGAGAACCACATCTACAAGGCCGCGCAGCACGGCTTCCACAACGACACGACGCCGCGTTACGACAAAGCCGCGGCCGAAGAAAGCTGGATGCGTACGCTCAACTGGTTCAACAAGTATCTGAAGGCCTGAGCAGTCGATTGAGACTCGCGTATGTGGAGCGGCTGCGGTCAGGCGACCCCAGCCGCTCTTTTTCTGACATTCCTTTTTTCCATCGGAGGCACTGATGTCGTTTGCACGGCTCCCGCTTCTCTCGCTCGCTCTCTGCTCGCTGTGCGTCGGTTCGGTGCGGGCCGAGCCAACCGAGATCGTCGTTCGCGTGATGTCCAAGGACGCAAAGTTCGTCGGCACCGCGATGGGCGGCGCACAGATCGTCCTCAAGGATGCCGAGAGCGGCGAGATCCTTGCTCAGGGCTTGACGGCCGGCGGCACGGGCAGCACGCCCAAGATCATGACCACGCCGCACACGGGACGCGATCCGCTCTCCGATGCGGACGCCGCGAAGTTCTCGACCACGCTCGATCTTCAGCGCCCGCGCAAGATCACCGTGACCGCGACCGGACCGATGAATCCCAAACAGGCGGCGATGACCGTCTCATCCACCCAATGGGTCGTGCCGGGCAAACCGGTGAACGGCGGCGACGGCTGGGTGCTGGAGCTGCGCGGATTCGCCGTCAGCCTGATCGACGAGGTTCCGCGTGAGATCAAGCTTTCAGGCGGCGCGAAGATGGTCCCGCTCAAGGCCAAAGTGACCATGATGTGCGGCTGTCCAACCGAGCCCGGCGGGATTTGGGACGCGAACAAGATTCAGGTCGCCGCCATTGTCGAGCGCAGCGGCAAGGCTGCCCCTGCCGTACCGCTCTCCTATGCCGGCCAGCAGAACATTTTCGCGGGCCAGATCGAGCTCAAGGACGCCGGCGACTACGTCGTCGACATCTATGCATACGATCCGGCCAACGGGAACACCGGCGTCGAGCGCGTCACGCTGCGCGCGCAATAGAGAAAAAGTGGGAAAAAAGGGCTGAAAAGGCGGCTCCAGCCGCAGGCGCCTTTGCGCCATTTCCATCACATCTGACACAATTTGATAAAGAATATACGAGTCTATCGTACGTTAATGTCGATTCATGCGTACACAAATCGTAGGATAATTTGTGGTCGGGGCGCGCGCGTTTTGGTTGGCGTGCTTTGAGAATCCCGCTCGGGCACGAGCCTCCTGGTGGTGAGTCAGTTTCCTGCCCTAACTTTAATTTTGGCTTTGCCACCGTCTCCCGGCCCAATCGGCTTCGGGTCACCTTTCCCCATTCCCGAGCCTCGTATGGGAAGTCCCCCTCCCAGCCCATTGACCAGAATGCGCGCCATTCCTGCCGTTCCGGACGACCGTCCGATGAGTCCGTTTCTCGCCAGTTTCGGACATGGAAAGGCCACGATGGCGTGGACCATGCGGCTTAGGATTTCAAAGAAGCGGGGACCGTTTAAGAAGAAGGCGGCCTAACTTGCTTCGGGAGAGATATCAAGCGAGACGGAGAACGTGGCCGATTAAGTTGGCCGCCGCCCTTATTGTTGCGCTAGGGGTACTCATTTTCATTTGGTTTAACAGCTTAATCGTGGATGTGGTCACTCTCCCGGCCCCACCATCAACCGCCATTATGATTTCAAACTGCCAACCAACTGACATCACTCAGGCAGAAGCAAAGCCACTCCCACTACAGGCCGTCGCGGGGCCCCCAATGAAGGTGACAATTCTTTTCACGATCGGATACAGCATCATCCTGTTGTACGGCCATTCGTGGAGGTCTTAATCTTTAGCCCGGCGGCTCGCCGGCAGCGGCCATGTCACGCCACGGAGCAAGTTTTCGATCCATGGAACCCGATGCGCTGTCCCAGGCCTATGAGCAGTTCCGTCTCGGGCGCTACGACGTGGCGGAGCGGCATTGCAGGACCGTGCTCGAGCGCAATCCCGATCACGCGGAAATCAATCATCTCCTAGGCGCCATCCGCTTTCAGCAGGGCAATTTCGAGGAAGCGCTCGCCCTCCTGAAACGTGCGACCGTTTCGCCCGGCGCCACGGCTGAGCAACACAACAATCTCGGCTGCGTGCTGCTCGAGCTCGGCCAGAGAGATGCGGCGATTGCAGCCTTTGAGCGGGCGCTGGCCATCAAGCCCGGCTACGCCGACGCGCTCAACAATCTCGGCGTGATCTACCGCGAGAGTTCGAAGCTTGGGAAGGCCGTCAACGCCAATCCGCAACAGGGCGCGTTCAGGCCCGAGCTCCTGCAAGCCATGCCCCATCTCGGCTCCGCCTATCACGGCATAGTGCCGCGCTGGCACTTCGCGATGATGGCCGATCGAAAGCGGAATGAAGCCTATGAGGCTGCCATCCGCCGCGCGGTGCCGGGAAAGCGCGTTCTAGATATCGGCACCGGCGCGGGCCTTCTCGCGCTAATGGCGGCGCGCGCGGGCGCTGCGAAAGTGACCGCCTGCGAGGCGGTGCCTCTGATTGCCGAGCGGGCGCGGGAAATCGTCATCACGAACGGCATGGCGGATCGCATCAACGTCGTCGCCATGAAATCGACCGCAATGTCCGTTCCCGGCGTCATGGCGGAACGCGCGGAAGTCCTGGTGACGGAGACCATCGCGAGCGGGCTCATCACCGAGGGCATCCTGCCCACCATCGAGCATGCGCATGAATATCTCTTGACCCCGGACGCCACCATCATCCCGGCGGCCGCCAGCGTCATGGGCTATCTCACCGGCGGACCGCTGCTGGAAGACATGTTGTTCGTCGGCAAGATCGCGGGCTTCGATCTTTCGGCATTCAACGATTTCGCGCCACATATGCTGGACGCCGCGCTCGCCAATCTGCCGCATCGCGCGCTCTCCGACGATATCGAGCTGATGCGCTTCGATCTTAAGGAGAAGCGCTTTCCGGGGGGCGGCGTGCGCCTGGCGCTCAAGGCGACGCGTCAGGGAGTCTGTGTCGGTGTCGCGCAGTGGATCAAACTCCAGCTCGACGCCCACACCAAATACGAGAACCGGCCCTCGCGACAGGCCGACTACAACGGCCACTGGACCCAGATCGTGCACCGCTTTTCACGGCTGGTTACGGTCGCGCCCGGCGATGTCGTGCCGGTCCTTTTCCGGCACGACCGCACGCAGATCGGAATCGATCTGTTGGAATAAGTTTGCGCGCTCAAACGCTTCAGTGATGCGTCGCGCAAATAAAGTGCGCCACTCTCAACTACAGTCAGAGTACGGACCGATCGATCGACATACGATCCCAGACGGTCGGGGCGCGGAATGAGTGGTCCTAGCCGCCTAGGGCATCCCCTAAAGGCGGCGAATGCTGACTTCCTGGCCGGAAGATTGAGCAGCCGCGCCCCGTCCGCTCGCGTTGCGTTGCGCTGAGGCGTGCAGGGGAGACCGCGGTCTGGGGAAACCACGTCTAACTATTTACAGCAAGCGCGCCCACCGCCTCCTGCGATCCCAGCCCTATCTGATAGCAACTTCTGATAGTTGCTATGTGTCTAATATGGAACAGAGGGGATTTCTGTACGCTAAAAGACTACATTTAGATTGGTTATGTCTCATATTTTTGTAAGATGAATTTGGTCGGGGCGCGCGCGTTTTGGTTGGCGTGCTTTGAGAATCCCGCTCGGGCACGAGCCCTCACTTCCCCGGCCGGAAGCGTTGAACACACGCGCCCCGATCGCACCTCGGCGAAAGCCGGATGTTGAGGGGGACGATTGCGCAATTCATAGATGAATCAATGACTTGCATATGGAGCAGCCCTAGTGAGGCGGCTCCATCGGGTTGGGGGACGTGAATGTCGGCCTTTGATGCCGCATTCGCATCAACAGGGGGAAAATCCATGAACTTGACCAAGTCATGCTTCGGCACGCGAGCCATGAGGCTTACGGCGCTCCTTCAGACGGCGTCGTTTCTGGCGCTGGCAACGGCGACAGATGTCCAGGCAGGGGAAGTGGTCGCCCAGGCGGAAGAGATCCCGGAGACCGTGCTCATCACCGGCTCGCTCATTCGCGGCACGGTCGCCGTCGGTGTTCCGGTGATCAATCTCGGCCCGCAGGACTTTGCTCAGACCGGCGCGATCTCGACCGCGGACCTGTTCCGCAGCCTCCCGGAATTCAACGTCAATGTCGGCGGGGGAGTGGGGACCGTGGCCGCGGGCCGCGCTGAGGGCGGAACGCGCGTCAATCTCCGCCAGCTCGATACCGGCACGGCGCCGCGCAACTTGATGATGATCGACGGCATGCGTTATCCACCGCAAGATCAGGGGCTCTGCCAGATCGAGCCCGATATCATTCCCGTGGCGGCCATTGAGCGTATCGATCTTCTGCTCGACGGCGCGTCGGCGACCTATGGTTCGGACGCCATCGGCGGCGTGTTCAACATCATCCTGAAGCGCAACTTTGACGGCGCGGTCACGCAGCTCGGCTATAAGGCAGGCGCCGGCGGCAACAATCGGTATTTCGCCTCCCAATTGTGGGGCCGCACCTGGGACGGCGGCAGCATCGTGCTGAGCTATGAATGGCGCGACACGGCGCCCACCAAGGGGAATTTCTACTCGAGATACAGCTTCGACTTCTCGCCCTTCGGCCTGGACAATCGCACCCCGCTCGCGTCCTCGATGCCGGGCACCATCTCAACCGGCGGAACGACTTCGAACGATCAGACGAACTATCCGTCCGCTCAAGGTCACAACTGTCTCAACTGCTACGCCATTCCGGTCGGCACCGGCAGTCCGTTCAACCCGATCAACGGCGGCGTCGGTCCGACCGCGCCCTTCAGTGCGTCGACGCTAGACTGGGCAGTCTTCAGTACGAACTCCGCCTACCACAACCCCGGCTCGGGCTTGGGTGCGGTGGACTTGGCGGGTACGCAAAACGAGTTCAACCCCTACTATATTGTCGATTACAGCGCGGCCATACAGTACAGCGGCGCCGCAATGACGGTCGATCAGCGCCTGACCTCCAACATCTCGTTCTACGGTGAAGCCTTCTATGGCCTGCGCCGCGCGCAGGTTTACAATCAGGCCAACGGCAACCAGCTCGGCAGCTTCTCCGTGCCGACTTTTAATCCCTACTACCCCACGAATGCGCCGACCAACCTGCGCGTCGCCTACCACATGAGCTTCGAATCGCCGTCCCGCAGCGCCGGCAATGAGCTCGCGCAACGCTATCAGGGCGGGCTAAATATTGGGCTGCCCTATGACTGGGCCGCGCAGGTCTCCTATTCGCAAACCCGGGACTCCAATTGGGTCAGTACCACCGGCACAGTGAACAAGGCCGCCGTCTCCGCGGCCTTGGGCTGGACGATGCCCGCGTCGCCAGGCTCCGGCACGAAACCGACCATCGCCGCCTTCACGAAGCCCGCCAGCGTCCCCTATCTGAACCTGTTCTGCGATCCGCGCGCCTATCGGTGCAACTCGGACATCACGTTGGCTTACATCGGGAACTTCACCAGGTCTGATGAGGCGTACTGGGTCAACCAGAAGACCATCAAGGCCGACGGCCCGCTGTTCGATCTGCCGGGCGGCACCGTGAAAGCGGCCATCGGCGCCGATTACACGTCCAACCACTTTATCGTGACGACCACCACTGAGGACCAAAACAATACCACGATCAACATCCAGAGCGATCCGCAATCGCGGCAGGTCTGGGCGACGTTCGCACAGGTGAACATCCCCGTCTTCAGCGACCAGAATGCGATACCCTTCTTCAGAAGACTGGACCTCGAGGCCTCCTGGCGCCACGACCAGTACAGCGATTTCGGAGGCACCAGCAATCAGAAGATCGGCTTCAACTGGGCCCCGATCGACGATCTGACCCTCAGAGGCGGCTGGGGCACCTCCTTCCGCGCCCCGAACTTCGGCGAGAACTCGGCGATCGTCAACTCCGCATGGAACGCCTTTGGGCTGCCCACGAACATCTTCCAAAACAACGCCCAGATCAGAATTCAATGCACCGACGGCCTGCCGGTGGCGGGTTCGGGTTCGGAAAAATTGTTCAACGCCGGCTTCGCTTGCAATTCGCAGCCCGCAGGAATGTCGTTCAATGGCGGCGCCAAGAGCCCGAATCTTGCGGGCTGGCGCGAGTACCGCAATCAGGGTGGGCAGGTGCTCCAACCCGAGAAGTCGATGAACTGGACCATCGGCTTCGATTACTCACCGTCGACCAATTTCCTCACCGGCCTCAATCT
>Ga0210379_10000425_pt1 | contig 13535 bp, 6 predicted proteins | sample PLMedo_2_FD_155468 | JGI IMG/M metagenome (GOLD analysis project Ga0210379, IMG submission 155468) | Groundwater sediment microbial communities from an aquifer in East River, Colorado, USA - PLM4_32_coex redo | ecosystem: Environmental > Terrestrial > Soil > Riparian zone | place: USA: East... | reverse complement strand
ATGCTTATGGGGCTGACCACCGCCGATGCAGGGGGGAAGCCCATCCCCGGTGCGGCTGAACGCTGGGATGTTTCGGAGGACGGCAAGACCTGGACGTTCCATCTGCGTGACCATCAGTGGTCGGATGGAAAGTCGGTGACGGCCAATGACTTTGTCTATTCCTGGCGGCGAATTCTGGATCCCAAGACGGCTGCACCCTACGCCTCGATGCTCTACGTGGTCCGGAACGCGCAGGCTGTCAGTGCGGGGAGGATGGGACCGGATCAGCTCGGCGTGAGGGCCATCGACGACAAGACGCTGGAGGTTCAGCTCGAGAATCCGGCGCCTTACCTGCCCCAGCTGGTGGCACACCAAACGACTTACCCGCTGCCTTCGCATGTGGTGGAGCCGTTGGGGCGCAATTGGACGAACCCGGGCAATTATGTCGGCAATGGCCCTTATATCCTTACAGAGTGGACACCCAACGATCACATCACGCTGGTCAAGAATCCGCGCTTCTACGACGCAGCGAATGTGAAAATCGATCGAGTGGTTTTCTTTCCCATCGCCGACCCGGATGCCGGGATGAGGCGGTTCCGTGCCGGCGAATTGGATGTGCAAGATGGCATTCCGACGAACCAGATTGATTTCGTCGAGTCGACCATGGGCTCGATGTTCCACAAGGAGATCTTTCTGGCGAACGGCTGGCTCACGCTGAATCTGCAGCGCAAGCCCTTCGACGATATCCGCGTCCGTCAGGCGCTGAATTTGGCCTATGACCGCGAAACGATGGCGGAGAAGGTGGTCCGAATCGGCCAGCCGCCGTCCTATTCCATCATACCACCGGGCATCGCCAACTATCCCGGTCCGGTCGAGTTCGATTTCAAGAGCATGCCCTACCCTGAGAGGGTAAAGCGCGCGCAGGAACTGATGCGCGAGGCGGGTTTCGGTCCCAACAACCGGCTGAAGACGACAATGGCCGGCGGCACTGGCGCCGATGCGCGGCGGATCGCGGCGGCGGTCCAAGAAATCTGGCGCAGCATTTATGTCGACGTCGATATCATCCAAAACGACGCCCAGGTGCACTTCGCGAACTTGCGCGCCGGCAATTTCGACATTGCCGGCTACGCCTGGGTTGCCGACTTCAACGATCCGCGGAACTTCCTGTTTCTGTTCTTGAGCGACAATGAGCTCAACGACTCCGGCTACAGGAACCCGGCATTCGATGCATTGGTCCATCAGGCCGACGAGGAGCTGGATTTGGGCAAACGCGGCCAGTTGCTGGCGCAGGCCGAGGCGGTTCTGCTGAAGGATGTGCCGGCAATCCCGACCCGGTTCCAGGTCACGCTCAATCTCGTGCAGCCCTACGTGAAGGGCTGGGTCACCAACGTCTCCAACGTCAATCGCACCCGCTGGCTGTCGATCGAAAGATAGAGCATGGCGTCAAGCACAATTCTGCATTCGATCTCGCTTTGGCTTTGCGCTGGTGCGCTGATAGCGCTTACCGCGTGTGGAGATGGGACGCAGTCGAAATCCTCATCTTCCACCGCTGCAACGGCCGGCCAGATCGTCTTGAACCGCGGCAATGGCGCCGAGCCCAAGAGCCTCGATCCCGTCTTCATCGATGGAATTTGGGAAGCGCAAATCGCTGGCGACATGCTGCTCGGTCTCACGACCGAAGATGCCGAGGGCAAGCCGATCCCGGGCGCCGCCGAGTCGTGGGACACTTCGCCGGATGGGCTCACCTGGACGTTCCACTTGCGCGAGCACACCTGGTCGGATGGTGTGCCGGTCAAAGCGGATGACTTCGTCTTTGCGTGGCGGCGCATTCTCGATCCGAAGACGGCCGCGCCCTATGCCTACTATCTCTATCCGATCAAGAACGCGCGGGCCGTGAACACGGGCATGATGCCCGCGACCGAGCTTGGCGTGACAGCACCGGACGACAAGATGCTGGTTGTGACGCTCGCAAACCCGCTCCCGTTCATGACCGAGTTCTTGACCCACCATACGATGGTTCCGAGCCCGCGCCATGCGATCGAATCAAAGGGCGCCGAATGGAGCAGGCCGGGCAATTACCTCTCCAACGGTTCGTACATCCTGCGAGAGTGGATACCCAACGACCACATCACGCTCGTCAAGAATCCAAAGTTCTACGACGCGGCGAACGTGACGATCGACGTCGTCAACTACTACCCGACAGCGGACGGCGACGCTGCGTTGAGGCGGCTGCGCGCGGGCGAGCTGGATACGCAGGATCCCATACCGCCGCTCCAGATCGACTTTCTGCGCGCCAACATGGCCGATGCGCTGAGGATCACGCCCACGCTCACGACGTCCTACGTCTCGATCAATCTCACCCACAAGCCGCTGGACGACGTTCGCATCCGTGAGGCGATGAACCTCGCCTATGACCGCGAAGCGATGGTGGAAAGGATTCTCAAACTCGGCGATGTGCCTGCGTACAACATGGTCCCGCCCGGCACCGCGAATTATCCCGGCGGCGTGGCGATGCGCTTCAAGGACATGTCCTTCGAACAGCGTCTCGCCAAGGCGCAGCAGCTGATGAGCGCGGCGGGATACGCGCCGCAGAAGATGCTGCGCTTGCGCTTTGCTACGACGAACAATGCGGTGACGAGGCAGACAATTGCGCCGCTCCAAGAGATGTGGCGCAAGGCATATATCGATCTTGAAGTCGCGCAATCCGACACCCAGATCAATTATCAGAAGCTCCAGGAAGGCGACTTCGACGTCGGTACGGCCGGATGGGTCGCAGACTACAACGATCCGTCGAACTTCCTCGACGTGTTGCGCACCGGCACGGGAACCAATTGGGCGAACAATTACGGCCGCTACAGCAACAAGAATTACGACGCTCTCCTCGATAAGGCCGCGGCCGAACGCGACCTTGAGAAGCGCGGACAGATGCTGGCGCAAGCGGAGCAGATGATGCTCGATGACTATCCGGCCGTCTTCGTGCGCTTCCAGACCCAGCCTGCGATCGTTCAGCCTTACGTGAAGGGTTGGGTGCCCAACAGCAAACAGATCAACCGGACCAGGTGGTTAACCGTGGAGAAGTAGGTGCTCCCGTATAGTTCAACGAAATCGATTCGACATTCTGATTGGAACCTGGACTAATTCGCGAGCGTTCCCACCTCGCAAGCATTTCTTTTCGGCGAACTCATGAAAACGATTCTCTTCTTTGCCGGCTATACGGCGACCTGGTTTTTCGCAGGCGTCGTGATTCAGGTTGTCGCGTCTCTCTCCTAACCACCGGGCCTGCCGCAACGGGCAAGAGGCGGTTGCAAAATCGTGCTCTGAGGTATTGATTCCGCCTCAAGACCCCGTAGCTCAGCAGGATAGAGCGGCAGATTCCTAATCTGTAGGTCGCACGTTCGAATCGTGTCGGGGTCGCTTTTTACAATCAATCGTATTGCCTGCTTCCCCGCCGGGAATGATCCCTCGAGGGAAAGGCCACACTTCCGGGAGCGGCCCGAAAGGCGAGCTCTGACCGCATTCCCACCGCAACGTTTGGGCGGAATCTTCAGACCTTGAGCCCATGACGCCCCAAGTTCGGCGCGCTTTGTTGGCTGAATGCGTGTAGGGTGCCGTATGGTCAACTTCTTCGCGGAGTTGAAGCGGCGCAGCATTTTTCGCGTCGGCGCGGCCTATGCGGTCGTGGCATGGGTTCTCTTACAGCTCGCCGCCAACATATCTCCCATCCTCGATCTGCCGCCTTGGGTGGCGCGTACCGTTGTGCTTCTGCTCGTTATCGGTTTTCCCGTCGCGCTCATCTTCGCGTGGGTCAACCAGCTCACGCCCGACGCGGCTGCGCCTGCGCGCGCATCAACCGGCACGTTTGATTGGTCGCTGATGGCCGCGCTCGTCGTTGTGAGCGCGCTGATCTTGTATCAGCAGCTTGCCCCTTCGCAGACCGTGACCACGGCGGAAAGCCCACAGGAAGGAGCAGCGGCGGCCCGTGCGGCGTCTGCAACCGAGGCCGGCGCCGTCTCTCTCGCGGTGCTGCCCTTCGCCAATCTGTCCAGCGATCCGGAACAGGAATTCTTCTCCGACGGCATGACGGAGGAGATCACGTCGGTCCTCGCCAAGATCCCGGACTTGCGCGTGGTCGGGCGGACATCTGCGTTCCAATTCAAGGGCCAGAACCAGGATCTGCGCGCCATCGGCCAGGCGCTCTCCGCGACGCATCTTCTGGAGGGCTCGGTGCGCAAGGAAGGCAACCGCCTGCGCATCACCGCGCAGCTGATCCAGGCCGAGGATGGCGTGCATGTGTGGACAGAAAGCTACGACCGTGAATTGACGGGCGTGTTCGCAATCCAGGAGGACATCGCGGCAGCCATTGCCGGCGCGCTCAAGATGCCGCTGGGGCTTGGGCCAGGCCAGACTCTTGTCTCTCTTCGTCCCAAGGACGAGGAGACCTATGAGCTGTTCCTTCGCGGCCGTGCCGCCTATCGTGCCCGCCGGCTGGAAGAGGCAATGATGTTCTTGGAACAGGCGGTCGCGCGCGATCCGAACTTCGCGCCCAGCTGGCGATATCTCTCTCAGGTGCGCAATCTGGACCGCCTTAACCGCAGGTTTAGGGGCGAAGAACCGAAGACGTACCCCGAAAGCGCCGAAACACTGGCGAGAAGGGTCATCGCGCTCGCACCCGATTCCGCCGATGGCTACGTCATGCTTGCGAACCTCGCTCTGGTCGAGGGGAAAAGGCTGGAGGCGATGGACCTTCGCAAGCAGGCCTTGGCACGCGATCCCGACGACCCCGAGGTCCTGAATGGTCAAGCGAACGACCTGTGGGAACTTGGCTATCTCAAGGAAGCGCTGGCGGTGCGCGAGCGCCAGCATCTGCTCGAGCCTTTGATCCCCCTCTATAACCAGTTTAGAGCCGAGGTGTTGGCGGCGAATGGAATGCTGGATGTTGCTGTGCGCGACTGGCTCGCGGTCAGGCCTGATGTCACGGCCGGCAGGAGGCTTCTGGTGTCCGCCTATGCCCAACTCGGGCGCTTTAGTGACGCCATAGACATTCTTTTGCAGAGCGGGGGTTCCCGCGGGCCGGGTCGTGGCGAGCCTTTGCCTCAAGCCCAGGTCGACGCCGCGGTGCAGGTGCTGCGTGCGGCAGCGAACAAGACGGCCCCTCCCGCGGGGCTGCCCGATTTCGAGGGGGATTTGGCCTTTGTCTATGCCTACACGAGCACGCCGGAACGCGTATTGGACTCTTTGGAGAACGAGACCAAGGCCGGCAACCCTTTTATCTTGCGATATGTCTGGTGGCCGATGCCGTCGAGCGTGCGCAAGACCGAGCGTTTCAAGACGCTCGTGCGCAACGCCGGCTACGTCGATGTCTGGCGCGTCCGCGGCTGGCCCGATCTATGCCGCCCCGTCGGCGCCATCGATTTCGCCTGCGAGTGAACGTAGCGATTGCGCCTCGCGCGGAAACAAGAAGGCCCCGGCTAAGGGGCCTTCCATCTGTTGTCGAACATGTCCATTCGCTGCTCTGCATTCTATCAAACGGACGACCTGTTACTTCCCTTCGGCGAGCATGTCGTTGATCTGCTGCCCTGCTCCGATGACAGCCCTGAAGGTCAGAGTCATGCGCGGCTCCGGAAGGCCTCCCTGACAGCGGAACCCGCATAGTCCCGTGGATCGCACTTTCGTGCCGATCAGTACGGCCTTCCCTTCTGTCGCCATGCGAGCGTAGTCCACCTGCTGGACGCCCTGGCCGTCAGAGGCGGTGGCGCCCGTCACCCGGTAGACGCTCCCGTTTGATATGACGATGAAGCTGCCTGCGGTCGGGTTCGCCGCTCTGGCCCGCTCGATGGTCAGCGTGGCGGAGCCGTACCTGAAGCTCGATTTTGCCGGGTTGACCTTCCAGATACCGTCGTCCGAAGTGGTGGCCGCCAAGCCGGCGCCTGGAAGCGCCAGAGCGAAAACCGCCGCGGTCAGCGTGAAAACGAGGGTGCGGCGCGCCGCTGCCGTGAAAGTATTGCGTGTCATCTGTTTTCTCCGTCGTTTGAGTGGGCCTCGTTGCGCACCGTCTTTGCGTCCTGTCCGCTTCCGATGCTCAACGGTCGCCATGATGAGGACGGGCCGTCAGGTGCGGCGTTGTGGGGAGGTCAAGAACGCCGTCAAGGATTCCGTGAAACTCTGCTATGCTGCGTGAAAGACGGCGAAAAACGGCTCGCGGCCGCCTTTTATGAGGCGTGATGGACGCGGCTTCAGCTCTGCACAACGGGATGGAAGGACTGGCGCACTGGTCGCTTCGCCTGTTTGGTGACTTCCAGCTGAACGAGCGTCCTGGCGGCGAGAAAGTGACGCTCCCCGGGAAGCGCGAGCGCGTGCTTCTGGCCTATCTGGCGCTCAGTCCGAACGGCCGTCAGCCGCGGCGGAAGCTGGTGACGCTGCTTTGGGGTGAGGCCGCGGACGAGACCTCGCTGGACAACCTGCGCACCTGTGTTTTCAACCTGCGCAAGGCGCTCGGCGATACCGAGCATCAGGTCATTGCTTCCGAGGACAGAGACATTGTTCTCGACACCGGGGCGTTCGAGATCGATGTCCTCGAGTTTCGCCGCTTGGCGGCGGGGTCGGGCCTGGCCGATCTGGAAGAGGCGGCGAAGCTCTACGCCGGCGACTTCCTGGAAGGGCTCAGCATCGAGAGCGAAGAGTTCGAATCCTGGCGCCGCGAGGAGACGACGCGCTGCCGCGATCAGGCCGTCGATGTTCTCAGCCGGCTGATGGCGCAACTCTCCGCGTCGGGCGAGAGCGAGCGCGCGATCGAGGCGGGGTTGCGTATTTTGCGACTCGAGCCGCTGCATGAAGCCACGGTACGCAGCCTGATGCGGCTCTATGGCGAGAGCGGCCGGCGCGCAACGGCCGTTCAGCTCTATCGGACTCATGCCGACGCGCTGCGCAAAGAGCTCGGCGCCCAGCCTGAGGCCGAGACGCGCGCCGTCTTTGCGGCGATCTCTCGCGGTACCGAGGAACACACCATCGCTGTGGTCGTACCTGCAGATGTCAAGCCGCCGCATCATCCGACGAGGTTCGCGCAGCTTGCTCCTGCGATCGGCGCGCCTCGGCAAGCGAAAACGCGCAAGCCCGCGTGGATCCTCGCGGGCGGCCTCGTCGCTGCGATGGCGATGTTTCTCGTCTACCAATTCGCCTCGCCTACCGGCACGACAACCGCGCAACAGCCGACGGGGGGCGAAGCTGCCAAAGCGGTTTCTTCTTCGTCGGCGGGCGTCATCTCGATCGCGGTGCTTCCCTTCGTCAATCTTTCCAGCGATCCGGAACAGGAATTCTTCTCCGACGGCATGACCGAGGAGATCACTTCGGTGCTGGCGAAGATTCCGGATTTGCGCGTGGTCGGTCGCACATCTGCGTTCCAATTCAAGGGCCAGAATCAGGACTTGCGCGCCATCGGCCAGGCGCTCGCCGTGACGCATCTTCTGGAAGGCTCGGTGCGCAAGGAAGGCAACCGCTTGCGCATCAACGCTGAGCTGATCCAGGTCGGGGATGGCGTCCACGTGTGGACCGAAAGCTACGACCGCCAGCTCACGGATATTTTCGCCATCCAGGAGGACATCGCCCGCACGATTACCGCTTCATTGCGCGTACCGCTCGGATTGAAGCCGGGCGAGAATCTGGTCAACAATCGCGGCCTCGATCCGGCGTCCTACGAGAAATTCTTGCGCGCCAAGGCAGTGATCCGCGGCCGTGGTGGGCCCCGTAGGCTACAGCTACAGCCGATCACCGATGCGACAGCTCTGTTGGAACCGATTGTCGCCCGCTATCCCGATTTTGCGCCGGCCTGGGGGCAATTAGCGGGGGCCTACCAACGATTGCCGGAGCGTCTCCCGAACGCCACGGTCGAGGAGAAGCGTCGCGCCGTGAATGAAAGGCTTCTAAAGGCGGAGGCGGCAGCAAAGCGGGCGATTGCGTTGGATGCCAATCTCCCAGATGGGTATTCCTCCCTGGGCTTAACAATGGCGTATCGCGGGCGTCTTCTGCAGGCCGATGAGCTTCTTACCAAGGCGCTCGCACTGGACCGGTTTTACCCGGAGGCCTTGCACATATACGCCAATCTCCTTGGTGCTGTGGGGCGCTTTAAGGAAGCCCTCGCCATGAGGGAACAATTGCTGAGCATTGACCCGCTCGTTCCCATCTACCGTGGACCTATGGAGGTGCTCCTGTGGATAGACGGCCAGACCGACACTTCGATCGCGACGCTGAAGGCTCGGGGCTCGCCCTTCGACCTCGCTGCCCTCAACGCCCGCCTCGCTAGGGCATACGCGGAGATGGGTCGTTACGGCGAAGCTATCGACACCTTGAGAGCAATACCTCAAGGGAGCTTTCCTGACGGAATGGTGGAGGCCGCGGTGCGTCTCCTGCGCACCGCTCCGGCTGCTGCAGGCTCACCGCAAAGCCTTCCGCGATTGAGTTACCCTCTTGATTTCGTCTACCTTCACATTGGCGTTCCCGAGCGCGTCCTTCAGCCATTTGAAGACGATGTTGCAGCCGGAAGCTTGCCGACGCCTCGCCAGGTCATTGATTTCTGGCTCCCCTCCTATGCCCCTCTGCGCAAGACGGCGCGGTTCAAGGCTCTCGCGCGCAATGTCGGCCTTGTCGAATATTGGCGCGCGAAAGGCTGGCCAGATCTCTGCCGACCCATCGGCACCGACGATTTCGCCTGCGAGTAAGCGTAGCGAGTAACTGATTTTCAGTCAGCGGTTACAAATCCGCCAACCATGGATTCGAACACGCCTCGCCCGGCTTTGGGCAGCCGTCTAGCCATCCTCATGGGCACCGCATCGCTGCTCGCGATGGCCGGCGCGATGCCGAGCTATGCGCAGGGCCAAGTGGGCACGCCAGAGGAGGAAGTCCCCGAGGTGGTGCTGATCACTGGCTCGCTGATCCGCGGAACGACGGCCGTCGGCACGCCGGTAAGCAATTTCAGGGCGCAAGACTTTGCAACGACGGGCGCCCTCACCACCGGCGACCTGTTCCGGTCCTTCCCCGCCGCCAATGTATCGCCCGGCCCGGTCTTCACCCAAGCGGCCAATATCGAACGAGGCGTGAAGGTCAACATCCGCGGCCTCGACACCGGTTCGGCGACACGATCGTTGCTGATGATCGACGGCATGCGCTTCCCGCCACAGGCCGGCGGCCTGGACAATATCGATCCTTCGATCATCCCCGCGCTTTCCATCGACCGCATCGACATCCTGGTGGATGGAGCATCCGCGACCTACGGCTCGGACGCCATCAGCGGCGTGATCAACATCATCCTGAAGCGGAATATGGATGGCGCCATCACGCAGGCGCGCTGGACGACGGCCGAAGGCGGCAAGAACCGTTATGCGGCTTCCGCTGTCTGGGGACGGACCTGGGATGGGGGCCAAGTTACGCTGAGCTACGAGTGGTACAACGAGTCGGAAATCAAGGGAAACGCGCACTCCCAGTTCGGCCAGGACCACAGGCCTTGGGGTTTCGATGACCAGCGGCCGCTCGCCTCCTCCGCTCCATCGACGCTCTCGGTGAGCACGCCGCGCGCGCTCGGCGGCGGCAATGTCGGCACGTCAGCGCAATTGGGCCATGGCTGCACCAACTGCTATGCCGTTCCCCTCGGCACCGGTCAGAACTGGGCTCCCGGCTCGAGCGGGATCGGCCCGACGGTGCCCTTCAGCGCTTCGACCTTGAATTGGTCGAGCTTCAACGCGGCGGGCAATTCGGGCACGAACGGCGTCAGAAACCAGTTCGATCCCTACGATATTGGCTGGTACGACGCGGCTCAGGAGCGCAATGGCGGCCACATCACCGTCGATCAAAGACTGACCAGCACCATCTCGTTCTACGGCTCGGGCTTCTACAGCAATCGCCGCGCGAAGTTTCTGAATCCGTCGAATGTGGGGCCGGCGGCGACGAACCTGCTCTTCAACGTCGGTATTCCAACCTTCAATCCCTATTATCCGGCCGGCGGTGCCCCGGCGAACCTTCGCGTCAGCTACAATATGGGGGTCGAGAGTCCCGCCGTCACCGCCGCCTATGAATTGGCCCAGCGCTACCAATTGGGGCTGAACATCGCCCTTCCGGCCGGTTGGAACGGCCGCCTCTGGTACGCGATGACCAACGACCAGAACTTCAACAACACCAGCGGAGCGGTAAACAAAGCCGCGGTGTCGGCGGCCTTGGGCTGGACCATCAACGCCACACCACGCGCGGGCACGACCCCCGCAATCGGAACTTGGACGAAGCCCGCAAACGTTCCCTATCTGAATCTCTTCTGCGACGCGTCGGCCTACCGGTGCAACTCGGACACGACAATCGCTTACATGCAGGCGGTCAGCTACGGGCACGAGCGATCCTGGATCAACGAAAAGGGAACGACCTTTGACGGACCGCTGTTCGATCTTCCGGGCGGCACGGTCAAGGCGGCCGTCGGCGCGACCTACACCACCTTCCGGGCTCAGGTGACGCAGTTGAACAACGCCAACGCTACCAGCCTGGTCGTACCGTATGTGTCGGATGCGCTGGCACGCCAAGTCTGGGCGGTCTTCACCCAGATCAACGCACCCATCTTCAGCGAGATGAACGCGATTCCGCTTTTGCGCCGCCTGGAGCTGGAATTCTCCTGGCGGCATGATCAGTACAGCGACTTCGGCGGCACCAGCAATCCCAAGGTGGCGTTCAACTGGGCGCCGATCGAGGACCTCACGATCCGCGGAACGTGGGGAAGCTCGTTCCGGGCCCCTGGGTTCGCCGAATTTTCGACGCTCACCGGTCGCGTCAATGGCTATAACCTCGGCGGATTGGCGTCAAATGACGTATCTCTCAGCACGGGCTGCACCGTCGGTGGGGCACTGCCTCCGGTCGGATCCGGAGCCTGGAAAATACAAAGCTCGGCGGGCGACGGAACGATCGGCAGCGGGACGGCATGCGTCGCATCGCTACTCAATCCGCGCGGGATTGTCGCGAGCGGCCCCAGTGCCGTTACGGCCCTTCGCCCAAAAGACCAGGCCGACTTGCAGCCCGAGCTGGCCACCAATTGGGGAATCGGCTTCGACTACACGCCGACCGGCAATTTCCTCAGTGGACTGAATATTCAGGCCACCTACTACATCATCAAGATCACGGGCGTGATAACGGGCTTGGGCAGCGCGTCGTTCACCGACCCACGGATCGGGGATTTCGCCTACCGCGTGCCGACCGACTGGGCGTCGTCGGGGCTGCCGGGCGCGGCAGGCTGCACCAACAATCTGCTGCCCACGACCTGCGCGCCGTTCCAGGAGGCGGTTACCACGCTGCTCGCGAATCCGAGGGGCACCGTCGATCCGCAGGCGCGAACGCTGATCCTGTTCATTCAGGACGCCGGCATCCGAAACCTGGGCTGGATTAAGCTCGACGGCATCGATTGGTCTGTCGGCTACGATTGGGATTGGGGCGATCTCGGCGTCTGGAATGTAGGTATTTTGGGCACCTACTATCTGCACCAAAAGCAGCAGGCCGTGGATGGCGCGCCGATTGCAGATTCGTTCCACACCACAGTCAGCACGGGTCGAGTCAACGAGGCTGAGGGCGTGAGCTTCCTACCGCGTCTGCGCTATCGCGCCCGTCTCGGCTGGTCCAGCGGGCCGTGGAGCATGACTGGGTTCGTGGATTACGTCGGCCGCTACTACCACACCCAGGCTCCGCCGCCGAATGTGAACGAAAATTTCTGCGCCTCGAACGGAGGCCTCGACGCGGCGGGCAATGGCGGCACGTCTATGTGCGCCGTTCAGGGCTACACCAATGTCATGCCGGCCTACGCGACCTTCGATTTGTCGCTCGGCTACAACACGGCCGACGCGCCAGCGAACGAATATTTGAGAAACATCGGCGTCCAGCTTGTCGTCCAAAACGTCCTGAACAAGCACGGCCAGTACCAGTACCGGATCGCCGGGGGTGGGGGCGGAAACCAATGTACGTGCGACATTCAAAAGACCCTCCAGGGCCGAACGATATCGCTGATCGTCACCAAGCAATGGTGACGACGCCGCCTTTGCAGCGAAAGGCACTTGCACGCATCGAAATGATCCCGTTTTCGGAGATCGTGATCCGGGCCGTGCGCGTTTTGTGCGATCCGGCTATAGTGAATTCAACGGACTTCTGACCGACCGGATTCTTCCTAATCTGTAGGTCGGGGTCGCCAGCTTTCGTGCACACGTGCCGCAGCGCTCATCAGCGAGCCCGAGGGGAGATCGACCAATGCACCGCTATCTGCTTGCGATCGCCGTTCTATGTCTTGTCCAATCCGCATCCGCACAGGTCCCTGACACCGTTTTCCTGGAGCGGATGACGTGGCCGGAAGTGCGTGACGCGCTGGCCGCAGGCAAGACCACCGTCATCGTTCCGACCGGCGGCACGGAGCAGAACGGACCGCACATGGCGCTCGGCAAACACAATGTGCGCATCGCGGCCAACGCCGAGCAGATTGCGCGGCGCTTGGGCAATGCGCTGGTGGCGCCGGTCGTGGCCTTGACGCCCGAAGGCGGCATCGATCCGCCGACCGGGCATATGCGGTTTCCGGGCACGATCAGCATACCCGATCCGGTCTTCCGTGAGGTGCTCGCATACACCGCGCGGAGTCTGAAGCAGCACGGATTCCGCAATATCGTGTTCATCGGGGATAGCGGCCCCAACCAGGCGGGACAGATCGCGGTCGCCGCCACGCTCAACGCCGAATGGGCCGGCTCGATGACCCGCGTGCACGCAATTCCCGGGTACTACCGCGCCGATCCCGAAGGCGACGCCCAGGCGATGGCGAAGTTCGGCATCCGCAGGGATGAGATCGATAACCACGCCGACGTGCGCGACACGTCACAGATGATGGCCGTCGATCCCACGATGGTGCGGACCAATCGGCTGGAACGGGGCGACGGGAAGAACGGCGTGCAGGGCGATCCTCGCCGTGCCACCGCAGAGATCGGCCGCGTGCTCAATGCGCGCAACGTGGAACGCACCGTTGGGCTGATCCGCCAGTCGATCGCCGCACCGCGCTGATATCGGGCGGTGCGACGAGCTCCTGCCCGCGCCGCTACCGAGCGAACGATAGCCTGCGCCCTGCGATCCAGACGGAATCGATCTGGCGCGTGTTGCGGATGTTGTCGAGCGGATTGGCGTTGAGCACGACGAGGTCCGCTTCCTTGCCGACCGCGATCGTTCCCACAGTGTCGAGCTTGAAGATGCGGGCATTCGCTCCGGTCGCGGCGACGATTACCTGCATCGGCGTCATACCGGCCTGGGCCATCATCTCCATCTCGGTGTGCTCGAAATAGCCCGGCCACCGACCGAGATCGTTGGGCGAAGCCGTATCCGTGCCCATGCCGATCGTGACGCCCGCGTCCGAGAGGCGCTTCAAGTCGCGGTTCGCCTGCTGGAGCGCGCCCTTGATGCGCTGAACAGCCGGGCTGGTGCGCGCTTTCTGCTGCTCCGCAGGGTCTTTCAGAATATCCACCTCGGTCTTGTAGACATACATGCCCTTCTGGAAGAACGGCTCCTGCCAGAAG
>Ga0210379_10000424_pt1 | contig 13582 bp, 10 predicted proteins | sample PLMedo_2_FD_155468 | JGI IMG/M metagenome (GOLD analysis project Ga0210379, IMG submission 155468) | Groundwater sediment microbial communities from an aquifer in East River, Colorado, USA - PLM4_32_coex redo | ecosystem: Environmental > Terrestrial > Soil > Riparian zone | place: USA: East... | reverse complement strand
GCCGTTGAAAAGCGGAAGCCCGACTACGAGTTCTGGGAGGCCGCATGTCACGAGGGCGAGAAGAGCGCAGAACACATGTTGTTGACGAATCAGAACGGGAACCAGCGGTGAGGAATTGAGGCCTCGCTTGACAGCCGGAGATGCTGGGTTGATCATCGGGGCCGCGTCGTGGGATTGGGCGGGACGGACGGGCATGAACGCTGCCCGCTTAGGCGAGGCAGACATCTGGAGGGACACGTGGTCAAGCAGAACATGAAACAACGCCGGGCGATCATTGCCGGCCTTGGTGCGGTGGCCGCGGCCGGCGCGCTGGGCGCGCGATCAGCGGAAGCACAGGGGACCTCGTCTGACTCGTTCACGCCCATGCTGCACCCCCAGGACGAATGGATGTCGGCGATGAAGGGCAACAAGCACCGCATCGTGCTCGACGTGACATCGCCAGCTGGCGTGCCGGACGCCGTCCGGTTCGCCGGCAACTTGCTGGCCGGCCACAAGAACGGGTGGGGCGTCGAGGAGTCGGACGTTGCCGTGCTCGTCTGCGTCCGTCATGGGGCCACCCCCTTCGGCTATACCGACGCCATCTGGTCGAAGTACGGGAAGACGATCGACCCGAAGGCGACACCACCTCCCGCGGCGAATCCTTACAACTCGGGCGAACAAACGCAGCTCGCGGCGCTCGCCAAGCGCGGCGTGCAGTTCATGGTGTGCGGCACTGCCAGCCGTGGGCTGGCAGGCCGCATTGCCGGACCAGGCGGTGACGTGGAGGCCATCCTCGCGGAAATGGGCGCCAACCTGATCCCCAGCGCGCGTATCGTGCCGGCCGGTGTCGTGGCCGTGGTGCACGCACAGGAGCGCCGGTTCGCCTTGGTGTCGGTCGGATAGCCGCGACGCAACGGCGGACGTCCACAGCGCCACAGGGCACCTGTCGCCCACTCGTCATCAACTTCACCGATTCGTTCTGGGTGAGGTTCGACAATCGCGTGGGCAAGTCGCGTGGGTGACGCCGCAATCGACTGACGACGAACCGCTTCTCGGAACTGAACTCGGCCTTCTAAGCCGGGGGTCGAAGGTTCGAGTCCTTCCGGGCGCGCCAACGCGCTTCGCGCGTTGGTCACGCCCGGACGTCTCTAGGTCACGCCGTCCCTCGCTGCGCTCGGGACGAGCGTGGACGAGTCCTTGGCGCGCCGAAGCGATGAAGGTGTTGCATCGCGAAGGCGGCCTTCCGGGCTGCGCCTCGAAGTCTCCAGCTCAAGCCGCGTCTCGCTGCGCACGACGTGATCGAGTCCTTCCGGGCGCGCCAGCCTTTCTGATTTGCGGACGACTCATCTTCACGTTGCACGCGAACCGATGGCCAAAACCTGAATCAGTTGTAGTGGCCTTGCGGAGTTTCATTTGCCGCTGGTTCGTCAATTCTGGAACTGGTTGGGAGAATGGCGATGAAAAGTATCGCAAGGCTCGTCGGCGTGTCGGTTTTCCTCTTCTTCGCGATTGGACTCGTCGCCGTGTTCAAGACACCGGCCGTCGATGCGCAGGCGAAGCAGGCGCCGTACTTCGAAGTCGATCCCTACTGGCCCAGGCCGTTGCCGAACCACTGGGTGACTGGTTCGACAATCGGCATTTCGGTCGACGCCCAGGACAACGTGTGGTCGATTCACAGGCCGAACACGGTTGAGGCCAACTTCAAGGCCGCCGACATCAGGGCCGCCGACGCGGTGGACGACGAGGCGCAGCCGGGAGCTCCGAAAGTCGTATCCGGTGCAGGCGACATGATCGGGGCTTGCTGCAAGGTGGCGCCGCCGGTCCTCGTGTACGACCAGGCCGGAAGCCTCGTGAGGTCATGGGGCGGCCCGGGCCAGGGCTACGAGTGGCCCGACAGCAATCACGGCATCACGGTCGATCGCAAGGGAAACGTCTGGCTCGCCGGCAACGGCAACAAGGACACGCAGGTGCTGAAGTTCACCAGCGACGGCAAGTTCCTTCTGCAGATCGGCAAGCACGGCGTGCACAACGGCAGCAACGACACGCAGAACTTCTGGCAGCCGACGAAGATCTTCCACGAGCCGGTGGCCAACGAGGTGTACATCTCCGACGGCTACGGCAACCGCCGCGTGATCGTGTTCGACGCCGACACCGGCGCGTACAAGCGGCACTGGGGCGCCTACGGCGCGAAGCCAGACGATGCGAAGATGCCGCCGTACAATCCGTCGGCCCCGCCGTCGAAGCAGTTCAGCACCATGCACTGCGTCATCGTGTCCGACGACGGTCTCGTGTACACCTGCGATCGCGCGAACGATCGTATCCAGGTGTTCCGGAAAGACGGGACGTTCGCAAAGGAAGTGTTCATCGACAGGAAGACGTATCGATCGGGATCGGTCTGGGACATGACCTTCTCGCGCGATCCACAGCAAACCTACATCTACCAGGCCAACGGCGTGGACCAGAAGGTCAACATTCTGCTGCGCAGCACCCTCGAGGTGTTGACCTCGTTCGGCGACGGAGGTCGGCAACCGGGCCAGTTCTTCGGCGTCCACAACCTGGCGACGGATTCGAAGGGCAACCTGTACACGGCCGAAACCTACACGGGGGCTCGCGTTCAGCGCTTCCTATATAAAGGTGTACGTCCTGTGACGAAGGCCGAACAGGGAGTGCCCTGGCCCACTCGATAACAGCCCGGCAATCCATCGCGTCGCGCGCAGGCGATGGCGCATCGCCGTCCTGCCGATGCGTCAACCTGAGCCTGGCCATGGACATGCCAAAGTTCGTGATCGAATCGGATGCTGCGCTCGTGGCGCCGCTGCTTCTTGCCTGGGGCGTCACCGCTCGTCGAGCCGGCCACACCGGCCGATGGCATCTTCGAGAACCGCAATCCTACGGTTACGACGCACGTGCGAGAGGGCATCTATCGAGAGACCGGGCTGGCGCCGTCGAATCGACAATACGCGAACTGGCTCGGCGTTCAGTGCCCGAGCGTCCGGTTCGCCATTTGGATGATGCGCGCCCTCGTCGCCAGTAACGTGCTCTCGCGTCGGGAAGAGACAACGCTCTTCGTGCCCCTCAATCCGGTTCAGGATCCCAACGGCGATAACGTGGTGGGCGCTGTGATGCGCACACACCGTCTTGCCAAGATCAAAGGCGTTCTGTAACGTCTTGCCGTCGTTCTGCCGCGCCCCGTTCACGGCTAGGAGAGCGAGTGTGCCAGGTAGGGTATAACCGACGCTATGCGAGGCCGCAGCCTGGTGTGCCTGTCGGGCGCGATAGCCATAGCCGTGTATGGCAGCGTCGCGTTGTCCGGGCATGACGTCACGACGAAGGTGACGTGGAATCGCGAGATCTCACGAATCGTGTACGCGCGGTGCGCGCAGTGCCATCAGCCGGGAAGCAACGCCTTTTCGCTCCTGACCTTTCAGGACGCCAATCCCTGGGCGCAGGCGATCAGAGATAGCGTGCTGCGGCGGACCATGCCGCCCTGGGGCGCCGTCAAGGGCTTCGGCACCTTTCGCAATGAACAGGCCCTGTCGCAGGAAGAACTCGGGCTGATCGAGAACTGGGTGAATGGTGGCGCGCCTGAAGGCAATCCGAACGACTTGCCGCCGAGCGCGCGCATCGCCGCAGTACCGCCGGAGACATCGGCGTCTGCCGCGCTCGTGGCGCGCGCCGGGTTCACCTTCGCCGATGCGTTCGTCCTCGACGGTTTCCGCGTGGACCCCGCCGGGACAATCGAGGGCGCGCAGATTACGGTGGCGTTCCCCGACGGGCGCGTGACGCCGCTCGTCTGGCTGCACAACTACTCGGCGTCGACCGCGCATGTGTTCCTGTTGCGCCGGCCGCTCGCGATCACGCCGGGAGCCGAGCTGCGGGGTATTCCGGCTGGCGCAGCGCTCGAGCTGTTGGCCGCCGGCCCCACGAAACCGCGACGATGATCACTGCGGCCAGCGCCGCCGACAGCGCCAGCTGTCGTGTTGTCAGTGGCAGCCCGACCAGCGTCAACGCGTGGACGCGATCGAGCATCTGTTGCCAGGACACATGCACGACGAGCGCTGCAACCACGATGGTGATGCCGCGGGGCGCACGCGACACGCGCGCGATCAGCAAAACGACAAACGCGGCAACCGCCAGCGCCGCTAGTTGTGTCGCGACCAGGCCGCCCGCGAAGGCAAGCGCTGCGGCCAGCGTGTGCGCTCCCCCGAACTGCACCACCGGCTGCAGCGCTGACCAGAACGCCGCGCCAAAGACCGCGCCGACAACCACCGCAAATCGACGCCGCTCACTGGGAGCCGAGACGATCGCTTCGATGCCGGCGCAGACAGTGACCGCAGCCACCAGCGCGCCGCACAACACCGGCGTCCACGATGCAGCCGGCAGCCAGAGGCGCGCCGCCAGCAGCGCGGCCAGCTCGGCACCAGCGACAAGCGCGGCAAATGCGGCCAGCGATTTCACCCGTCTGAACGCCATGGCCATGCAGAGGGCGAACATCAGATAGTCGGTTTCACCGAGGACGTGCCAGAGGCCCGCTGAGAAGAACCGGCCAGCGCTGTCGCCTGTTGTCGGATTCAGCGAAAACTCGGGCGGATCGCCTTCGTAGTAGAAGCGCTGACTCGTGCCGTCTGGGGGCAGGTAGGTCAGCGTTGTGTAGACCAGCACGCCGAGCCGGCCGAAGCGCGGCCGGAACCTGATGTCGGCGGCCGGTGAGCGAATCGGTACTTCGAGCAGCGCATCGACGGTCACCTGTTCCTGCAGGACGAGCGTCCCCGGCGCCAGCGGCGGACCGTTCACCCGAGCCAACGCGCCATCGTAGGTCAGGAACGACGGGTCGTTCACCCGCGAGAGGTGCACGTTCAACAACCGCGGTGTCGGAAGCGCCGCGCCATTCTCACGAAGCGACAGCATCTCGGCTATCCACACGCGGGCGGCCTCGGTCGCGAGCATGTCGGCGTTGGTGAGGTCGACCCAGTTGCCGTAGTCCTGCGTCGGCAAGAGAAAGTCGATCAGCGCGTTGGCGGGAACCCTCGCGAGGATTCGCAGGCGATCGTGTTCGGCTTTGATGAGGATGGCGATGTCTACGCGATCCGGAACGTCGTGGGCGAACACCCCCGTCGGCTGGCACAGCAAGAGCATCGCGAGGACGAGAGAGGACCGTTTCACGGCACGGGTTCCTGGCTCTGGCGAGGCGCCACTTCCTCGTCGGCAAAGCGCAACGACTTCAGCCATTCGTTCACAAACCAGACGGCGCCGCCAATCAACACCACGACGGCCAGCGTCTGCAGCGCCGGCGCCATCATCGTCGCGTCGAACGTTGGTTCGAGCGGTACTTTGCGGAACAGGGTCCAGCGGTCGACCAGCCACGACCACGCCGTGTCGGCGGCGAGTGCGGACACGATAATCCGTTCGAGCGGTTCGGCTCTCGCGAACGAGAAGAGCAGCACGGTTACCGGCAGGAGCAGCCCGACCACCAGTGTCACCGCCATGACGACGCCCGCGCCGAAGGCGAGTTCCGCCACGGCGACATGTGTTCCGCCGAACTGGAGCTGTGGTTCGAGTGCCGCCGCGGTGAAGAAGCCAAAGACAGCCCCGGCGCCGAGGCCGAACAGCGCGCGCCGCCTGGGTGTCAGACGGCCGACGATGTTGGCGAATGCCGCGAGCAGAATGCAGATCGTCGCCGCGACAGCGACGAACGGACCGAACCACACGGTGCGGGGCGTCGCGCCGGCCGCGACCAGGGCGAGCGCGACGACGAGCGCCGCGGCGAACGAGATCAGTACCGGCGAGAATTGACGATAACGGTGGAATGGCAGCACCAGGCAGAAGAGCAGGAGCAGAATGTCGGCGCTGCCGGCAACAAAGCGGGCACCGCGTGACAGAAACTGCGTGAGGGTGTCAACGGTGCGTGGTTGGAGATCGATCGGACCCGGGTCGCCGTCGAACGAAAGCGTGTGTGGCGGCCCGGCGGCGCCAATCGTCGTGAGACGCGTCGAGACCCTGACGCCAAGGTCCGCGACGCGCGGCGTCACGACCACCCGCGGTTCGCCCGCAGGCAATTCATACAGAAATCGAATGTCGAACCAGGTCTGCTGCCAGAACAACTGCTCATCCGCCGGCAGTTCCGGGTCGCTAAAGTGGGATGCGGCCGACTGATACGAGTCGAACGACTGGTCGCCACTGATGGACACGCGGGTGTCGGCGACCTGCGGCACCGCTAGCGCCTGCCCGCTGTCCGATACGTCGAACGCCCTGGCGACCCAGTATCTGGCAGCACCAGGGAGCATGGATTTGAGCATCGCCAGGTCGAGTGTGTCGGCGTCGCCACGTGTCGGGAATTGAATGTCCTTGATGGCAGCCAGAGGAACACGGACGAGCAACTCCAGACGATGAGCGTCGACCCGGCTGAACACGGTGATATTGACGACTTCCGGAATGGGACGATTTGCCGCATTGACAAATGGCAGCAAAACGACGACGCTCGCACACACAAAAGACCATCGTGCGCGCCGGCGGAGCGTATCCCGACACAACATGCGTGAGCCCTTTATAGTGCAAGTGCGCACGGCACTGAAAGGCCTCAGGGCAGCGGGTGGAAAGACAAGCAGGCAAGAGGAGGCGTGTGATTTATGAGGCGAAATTTATATGTGGGTGTCGCCGTCCTGACGCTGGCTACGGCGCTTGGTGCCGGGTCGATGCTGCTCGGGAAGCAGGCCACCGTCCAGGCGGCAGGCGAGCAGGCGCCGAAGTTCGAAGTCGATCCGTTCTGGCCGAAGCCACTACCGAATGGATGGGTACTTGGCCAGACGATTGGCCTTGCCGTCGACGCGCAGGACAATGTCTGGATCGTCCATCGGCCCGGTTCGCTCGAAGCCAAGGAATCGTACCTCACGCGCAAGGAAGCCGACTGCTGCACTGCGGCTCCTGACGTGCTCGCATTCGACGCCAACGGCAATGTGATTCAACACTGGAGCAAGGTTGAAGGGCACGATTGGCCGACGTCGAACCACGGCATCACGGTCGACAGCAAGGGCAACATCTGGTTGGGCGGCAACGGCGCCGGTCAGCCAGGACCCGCGCCAGGCAGCGCGGCCCAGTTTGCACCCCCGCCGGCGCGCGGTGCGGCGCCAGCGCCGGTCTCCGACTATCCGGGCGCGGCAGCTCCCGGCGTGCGCACCTATCACGACAGCTTCATCCTGAAGTTCAGCAAGACGGGGCAGTATCTCGGCCAGATCGGCAAGGCGAACGGCAGCAAGGGCAGCATGGACAATGACAACGTCCGCGGCGTCGCCCAGATCCGTTTCGACCCGAAGACCAACGAACTGATCGCCGCCGACGGCTACGGTAACCATCGTGTCTCTGTGTGGGATCCCGACACCCTGAAGTTCAAGCGCGCGTGGGGCGCGTACGGCAAACCGCCAACCGACGACACGCTCCCGCCGTACCAGCCCGGTCAGCCGCCGCCACAGCAGTTCCGCAACCCCGTGCACTGCGCGCAGCCGTCGAAAGACGGACTGATCTATGTCTGCGACCGCGTCAGCGACCGCCTCCAGGTTTTCAAGGCCGATGGCACCTACGTCAGCGAGACCTTCCTCGAGACCAACACCAAAGGTGACGGCTCAGTGTGGGAGATCGCGTTTTCACGCGATCCCCAGGAAAAGTACATGTACGTGGCCGACGGCGCGAATCACAAGATTCACGTGTTCGACCGCCTCGCCATGAAGGAGATCTATAGCTTTGGTAGTGGCGGTCGTCAGCCCGGCGAGTGGTACGCGTTGCACAGCATCGCCACCGACTCGAAGGGGAACATCTACACGACCGAGACGTATCGCTGACAGCGGGTGCAGAAGTTCACCTACAAGGGCATCGCGGCCGTCACCGCGCCGCACGAGGGTGCCCCCTGGCCAGCGAACAGGAAGTAGCTTGACCGTACGGTGCAACCGCCCCGGCCGCGCGCATGCGTGCGGCCGGGGCTTGCTGTTTCTGAGCGAATGCTTCGATTCTCCGTGATTCTGGCGGTAGTGGTCTTCTGCCTGTTGACGGCGAAGGCACCCGACCCGCGCGTGCGTGCGGCGCTCGACGCGCTGTCCGGTCACGTGCACGACTTGGACGGCGGCGTCGCCGCCAGCTTTTACTGCCCGATGGATCCGGACGTTCGGTCGGTGACGCCCGGCACGTGTCCGCGCTGCCGCATGACGCTTGTCGAGGGCGCGCCCGATATCTCGGAGTATCCGCTCGATCTGGAGGTCAGCCCGCCGATTCCGCGTGCCAACGAGACCACACGCCTCACCTTCGGTCTCACCGATCCGCGCACCTCGCGGCCCGTGCGCCGTTTCGAAGTGGTCCACGAGCGCCTGTATCACCTCTTTCTGGTGAGCCAGGACCTTACGTTCTTCCTGCATACGCATCCCGAGCGAGCGCCTGACGAGGATTTCCATCTCGACGTCCGGTTTCCGAAGGCAGGCGTGTATCGTGTGCTGAGCGATTTCTATCCCACTGGCGGTACACCACAACTGATCACGGATACCGTGATCGTTCCTGGTGGAGCGATCGCGCCTGCCCCGACGGTGATCGCGGCGGACCGAACACCCAAAGACACCGAGAACGCGCACGTCGTGCTACGGACGATCCCCGAACGTGTCGTGGCGAGGCAACGCACCTCGCTGCGGCTCCGCCTGACGCCGGCAGAAGGGCTCGAGACGTATCTCGGAGCCTGGGGACACATGCTGGCGGCCAGCGCGGACTTGATCGACATGGTGCACGGACACCCGATTGCTGCTATCGACAACTCCGGCGGCGCAAAAGAGCTCCAGTTCGACATGGCGTTTCCGCGCGGTGGCGTCTATCGGATCTGGGTACAGTTTCAGCGCCTCGGCGTCGTCAACACCGTCGCGTTCAATGTAGCGGTCGAGGAACCGGGACTTTAGCGCAGTCGAAATCGTTTGAATCTCACAACGACAGAATTTGTCTTCTAAGCCGGGGGTCGAAGGTTCGAGTCCTTCCGGGCGCGCCAACGCGCTTCGCGCGTTGGCCACGCCCGGACGTCTCTAGGTCACGCCGTCCCTCGCTGCGCTCGGGACGAGCGTGATCGAGTCCTTCCGGGCGCGCCAACGCGCTTCGCGCGTTGGTCACGCCCGGACGTCTCTAGGTCACGCCGTCCCTCGCTGCGCTCGGGACGAGCGTGATCGAGTCCTTCCGGGCGCGCCACTTGATTGCGTTTCGCGGACGTCCTCAGCGAAGGCCCACCCGCGACTCACGAGTTCCGAGACCGCTGCCATGTCCGTTTGTGGAGCGGCCTCGAACGAAACGCCGTTGCACGCGCTCCAGATCTTCAGTTGGAATGCCTTGCCGTGGTCGACGACGGAGAAGTCGACGACACCGTTCGACACTTGTGCACAGATCGCGAGCTGGCGGCCGTCTCCCGAATAGCGCATCGCGTTGTCGATTAGATTGTCAGGGTCTCCTTCCTTGTTGGACGTCCCGATCGAAACGCTGCGAACGTGGGATAGCGGACGTCGTCCGGTTCCCCCGCAAGGAACGCGGATTCGACATTGGAGCGAGTTTTACCCGCCGATACGTTGGCCGCCTTGTGGTCGCGACGCCGCGTGACCGACCATTTGGCGCGACCGCGGCGATGCCGAGATGTCGCCCGATCGTTGTTGCTCCACGTGCACGTGCCCGTAATGGCCAGGCACCTTCCAGAGAACTCGGTAGCCGGCGAGCCGGAACATCGTTGACAGCCCATCCGGATTCGACGATTGGAAATCCAGGGCCAAGCCGGCATAGTGGGCAGATCCCCGGCTGTGGACATGGTCGTTCGCCGATACCAGACGGACCGCTTCGGCGGTTCTAGCCGCCCAAATATCAGCGAGGTAGTACATCCGCAGCGATTCGTGCGACGTCAGGTGGACCGGCACCCGAAGGCCCTGAATCACTGCGGCTTGGCGAAAGGGGGGAGAGTGTACCCTTGCGAGGCGAGCAGCGCACGGACGCCATCCAACGCTTTCCCTTGCTGTTCAACTGCATTCGCCAGACGGGTGTTCGCGTCCAATAGTGCGGCCGTCGTTCGGCGATGCTCCGCGATCAGGAACGCAACCACAGCACCTGCCAGAAGCCACGGCAGAACGGCGTTCTTGAACTCGGTCCAGATATTCATTCGAATCCCCCTTTGCGCCGTCCGTTCCGCCACAACTGCTCCGCTGCGTCGCGAGGACGACGTTGTTATGACATCAGTGCGTTCCGGAGATATAGAAAGCAACGGTCACTGTCTCGTACGAATCACTTCCACTTGAACGGATCGCCGACCAAATCGCTGGGCGGCCGGGCAATCCGGGATGTACAGATCCACGTGTCGCCTCCGTACTAGAGCGCCGGTGTCGAGGACGCGGTAAGTTCCGTCGTACGACGCCGCTCCAGTGACGCGAATGACGCTTCCGACAGGCAGGACCGCAGGATCAGCCGCGGCGACACCCCTCGAGACCGGAACGCCGGATGCGGTGATGCGACCGGTGCAGTACGCAGTCGCCGTAAAGAGTACAGGTGCCGCGACGCGGGCCGGCGCTTGTGGTGGCGGAGCCGGCTGGATCCGGTGGCTACACGCTGAAACAGTCAGCAGCAACATCCCGAGCCAAACGTGACGTCTGCCGTTCGTCATAGCTCGGGCATCCATTCGGCAAACGGCGATCCGATGCTCACGGTCCTCAGAATCCGGAGGAATGTTGGAGTGCACCCTCGATGGCACGAATTCGCGCCGACAGATTCGATAGCGCGATAACGAAGCGTGTTGGTCCCTGGCAACCCCGGGAGCGCCCGGTCGTGCGGATACAATCTTTGTAATGCGGGACGGATGCGTCGTCAGAAGACTCATGGTCGGTTCGTTCGTGTTGGCGGCTCTCGTCGCACTCGCCGATGGCCCGCAAGCACCAGGCATGTCAGCAGCCCCGACAGCGGACACACCTGGCCCCCGCCGGCGTAGCGCATCGGTCTTCTAAGCCGGAGGTCGAAGGTTCGAGTGCTTCCGGGCGCGCCAACGCGCTTCGCGCGTTGGCTGCGCCCCGAAGTCTCCAGCTCACGCCCCGTCTCGCTTCGCTCGACGCGAGCGTGGACGAGTCCTTCCGGGCGCGCCACCTTCTTTGATCACTCAATCATTCACCGCCTTGAGCACGCGTCGCCCGATCGGATCTCCAAAGCCCGCGCGGCGTCTGCGCTTGTGTATCCTGTGCCGTCGACAGCTTCATCACTCAGGGACGGCGAGATACTGCAAGGGAGACGCGTCTCGTGGACACAATGGAATCGCTCCTCGTCAAGCGCTTCGGCCCGCGTGCCGGTTACCTCTACATCTGGATCGGCGGACCGCTGGTCGCGCTCGGAATTTTCGCGTATGGCGGACGAGCCATCCTTGAGGCGTATGAACGCGGGCGCCCCGAAGGCCTCAGCCGCGTTCCGGCTCGCAGGCTCGCCTCCCCGATCGTCGAAGTTGACCACCGCTTGGCGCGGCAAGACGACTCGAAACGTCGTTCCTTCAGCCTGCGGTTGATCGAATCTCGATTGCCCTCCGTGCCCGAGGACCAATTCGTTGGAGATGTAGAGACCCAGTCCGAGCCCTGCCGGGCTCGGGCTCTCGCGCTCTCCCCTCCGGAATGGGTGGAAGAGCACGGACTGAAGCTCTTGCGGAATGGGTGGGCCTTCGTTGTGCACCTCGACCCACACGCGCAGGGCCTCGGCACCCGCGGTCACCGTGACCGGCTTGGCCGGATCGCCGTGGACGAGCGCATTGATGATCAAGTTCGAAAACACCTGCTCGAGGCGGTCGCGATCCCAAGCGCCGCGCAGCTCAGGGCATCGAAGCTGAATCGTCGCGGAGGGATGCGCCGTTCGCGCCTCGTCGACGATCGGTGTGAGCGCTTCGCGCAGATCCATCGGCCCGAAGACCAGCGCCAGGCCACCCCCGAGGCGACTTCTGGTGAAATCGAGGATCTGCTCGATCATCCTGGACATGCGACGCAAGCTGGCGTGTGTGCGTTCGACATCTCGAACGAATGCCGGCTCCTTGCTCCACATGCCCAGAAGTCCGACCCCTATTTCGATCGAAGCCAGGGACTGAGTCAGGTCGTGGCCCAGGATCGCCAGGAAGCGCTCCTGAAACTCCTGGACTCGGCTCTTCTCCGCACCGGCCGCGCGCTCTGCGGCCACAAGAGCGCGCAAGTTCTCCTCCGCTTGTCGGCGCTCGGTGAGATCGCGAGTGACCTTCGCAAACCCGATCAGCGCGCCCTCGGGGTCACGGAGCGCCGTGATGACGACGCTGGCCCAGAACCGAGAGCCATCCTTGCGGACGCGCCATCCTTCGTCTTCGAACCGTCCTTCGTGCGCCGCCACCTCCAACTCGCGCTCACACTTGCCCGCCGCCACGTCCTCCCGCGGATAAAACGTCGAGAAGTGCTTCCCGACGATCTCTTCGGCCGTATACCCCTTGATGCGTGCGGCCCCGGCGTTCCAGGTTGTAACCTGTCCCCTCGGGTCCAGCATGAAGATCGCGTAGTCCTGCACGCTCTCCACGAGCACGCGAAAGCGTTGCGCGTCTTCTTCAGCCTGTCGGTGCTCGGTGAGATCGCGAGTGACCTTCGCGAACCCGATCAGGACACCCTTGGGGGTGCGGAGCGGCGTGATGACGACGTTGGCCCAGAACCGCGACCCATCCTTGCGGACGCGCCATCCTTCGTCTTCGAAGCGTCCCTTACGCAGGGATGTTTCCAACGACTGCTTCGGATCGCCGGCCTGCCGTGCTTCTTCGGTATAGAAGATAGAGAAGTCCTTGCCAATGATTTCGTCTCGCGTGTATCCCTTGAGTCGCTCCGCACCGCTGTTCCAGGTTGTGACACGACCATCCCGATCGAGCATGAAGATCGCGTAGTCGCTGACGCCATCGACGAGAATCTTGAACTCCTCGGCCGCATGACGTTTCGCTCGTTCATCAGCGAGAGCCCGTTCCATCTGGTGTGTGTAGAAGGCGACCTCGATCGTCGCTCGAAGCTCACGTTCGTTGAACGGCTTCACGAGGTAACCGAAGGGCGTTGTCTTCTTGGCGCGGAGGATGGTTTCCTCATCTGCGTAGGCGGTCAGGTAGACCACAGGCACGTTGAACCGATCGCGGATGATCTCGGCAGCTTGGATGCCATCCATCTCTCCTCGTATGTGACAAACGAGCCATTTGCGAGTCCCTTGAGGTATTCAGCGATCTCGACTCGACCAAGGTCTCTTGACTGATAGAGCCTTTCGTGGAACAGAGCGATGGAGCGCACACGATTCTGGCTCTCCTTGAAAAGCTCGATCGCCTTCGTGTCGGAGAGTTGATCCATCTGGAGGTTGAGCATGCTGGAGACGATTTGGAGGTTGTTCTTCACTCGATGGTGGATCTCCTTGAGCAGAACCTCCTTCTCTTTCAGTGACGCGCGAAGTTTGGTCTCGACGAGCTTTCGATCCGAGATGTCCCGGATGGCCGCCGATACGAGCACACCCTCTTCGGTTTCAATCGGACTCAGGCTGATCTCAACCGGGAACTCGCTGCCGTCACTACGCAGACCGAAGAGCTTCAATCCGGACCCCATCG
>Ga0210379_10000422_pt1 | contig 13601 bp, 14 predicted proteins | sample PLMedo_2_FD_155468 | JGI IMG/M metagenome (GOLD analysis project Ga0210379, IMG submission 155468) | Groundwater sediment microbial communities from an aquifer in East River, Colorado, USA - PLM4_32_coex redo | ecosystem: Environmental > Terrestrial > Soil > Riparian zone | place: USA: East... | reverse complement strand
AGTGAAGCACGAGAAGTGGGGCGAGGCTCCCCAGGCCTTCGTCGTGTTGAAGCCCGGCGCGTCGGCGACCGACCGCGAGCTGATTGACTTCGTGCGCGAGCGGCTGGCGCATTTCAAGGCGCCGCACGCCGTGACGTTCGTGAAGGAGCTCCCGAAAACCGCGACGGGGAAGATTCAGAAGTACGTGCTGCGTGGCGGACGGTCTGCGATCTCCACTCAGTAATTTCACATCTTCAGCACAATCTTTCCAAATTGATCCCCGGCTTCCATTCGGATGTGGGCATCCGATGCCTGCTCGAGCGGGAACACTTTGTCGATGACGGGACGCAGGCCTCCTTCGTACAGCTCGAGCATCGCCGCAAAGTCGCTCGGTGGTCCCATCGTGCTGCCGAGCACATTCAACTGCTTCCAGAAGATCCGGCGAATTTCCAGGTTCTGGGCGGCGCCGGTCGTCGAACCGTAGCTCACGAGGCGGCCGCCTGGTTTGAGCACGTCGAGCGATTTGTTGAACGTCTCGCCGCCGGCGCCGTCGATCACGACGTCCGGCCGCGCGCCAATGTCCGCGATGAGCGTCTTCGTCCAGTCATCCTTCCGATAGTTGACGCCGCCGTCCGCGCCATGCCCACGCGCGGTCTCCAGCTTGGCATCACTTCCCGAGGTCACGTAGACGCGGGCGCCAAGCCGCTTCGCGATGAGAAGCGCACAGATGGCAACGCCGCCACCGATGCCGGTCACGAGGACCGTCTCGCCAGGCTGTACTCGTGCCCGCGTGACCAGCGCACGGTAGGCGGTGACCGAGGCCAGCGGCAGCGCCGCAGCCTCTTCCCACGAAAGCTGCGCCGGTTTTGGATGAAGGTTTGCCGCCGGCACAAGCACGTTCTCCGCGTACGTCCCATCGACCGGCAAGCCGAGGATGTTGAACGAGCTGCCCTGGGCGCGGTCGTCGGGCCCCCAGTTGAACGACGGATCGATGACGACGTCCCGCCCCCTCCAACCGAGGTCGACACCTTCGCCGACTTCCGAGACCTGACCGGCACCGTCGGAGCCGAGCACGATTGGCAGCTTGATGCCGGCGTACTGGCCGCGGCGAATCCAGACGTCGCGGTGGTTGAGCGCCGCAGCACGGAGGTGGACGACGGCTTCGCCGGGTCCCGGATACGGATCCGGCCTCTCCTCGATCTTCAGGTGTTCGGGATCGCCCAAGGCCTTGAGGACAACAGCTCGCATAAGAGGGCTATTGTAAACTGCCGGCTCGCGGCGGCATCAGTCGCCCGCCTGGGCGAACCTGGAAGGTTCGCGCCGCCGCAGGAACATGACTCAATCATCACGGACAACCGCGTCCCTCTTTGACCTCTCCGGTCGCGTGGCAATTGTCACGGGCGGATCGCGTGGCCTTGGCGCCGAGTTCGCGGAGGGGCTTGCGGAAGCCGGGGCGTCGTTAATGCTCTGCGCCCGCCGCGACGAGTGGCTCGTCGCCGAGGTCGCGGCGATGCGCGCGCGCGGATTCACCACCGAAGGGATGCGCTGCGACGTGACGAACCCCTCGGAGGTCCAGGCAGTGGTCGACAAGACGGTCCAGCAATACGGAAAAGTCGACATCCTGGTGAACAATGCCGGCGTGTCCTGGGGCGAGCGACCGGAGGCGATGGCGCTCGAACAATGGAAAAAGGTGATCGACGTCAACCTAACAGGCGCATTCATCTTTTCGCAGATCGCCGGTCGGGAAATGCTGAAGCGCCAGTACGGCCGCATCATCAACGTGGCGTCGATCGCCGGCATGCAAGGCAACGTCAACGGTCCGTACTATGCGGCCTACGCCGCCAGCAAGGCGGGCCTGATGGGATTGACGCGCGAGCTTGCTACGTCGTGGGGTCGACAGGGCGTGCGTGTGAATGCAATCGCCCCTGGATTTTTTCACTCGCGCATGGCCGATGCATCTATTCCCGCCGTTGAACCCGGCCTTCGCGCGACGTCGCCGATTCCCCGCGTTGGCGCACCAGGCGAGCTCAAGGGGGTTGCGGTGTTTCTCGCATCCGACGCATCGAACTACATCACGGGCCAGGTCATTGTCGTCGACGGCGGTGGCACTATCTCCACTGGAGCGACAGGAGCATAAAGCGGGGCGAGCCTTCCAGGCTCGCCTCGCGGACCTGAAAGGTCCGCGCCGCACTACATTGAGGGAAACATGAAAGCGCTGACGATGGACTACCCGCTGACGCTCTCCGCAATCGTGCGGCGGGCGGAGGCGCTATTCGGTCACAAGCACGTCACCTCTCGCCTTCCCGACAAGAGTATCCGCAGCGTCACGGCCGAAGAACTGATCAAGTTCATCGAGCCCGACTTCGCGAAGTGGTGGCTGCCGGACGCGGTGGCCTTCGTCGATCAGATTCCCCGAACCTCGGCGGGAAAGTTTCGCAAGTCGGAGCTGCGCGAGCGCTTCCGCACTCAGTACGCCACACCCTCGTGATACAAATCTGACGTGCCGTATACGAAGCTTCGCTACGACGTAGCCGGCGGCGTCGCGCTGATCACGCTCGTCGAGCCCCCGGCCAACACGTATTCGTACGAGATGATGCGCGAGCTCGACGACGCCGTGCTGGCGGCGCGGATGGATGCGTCGGTCCATGTGATCGTGCTGACCGGAGATGGCGAGAAGTTCTTCTGCGCCGGCGCCAACATTGCCGCCCTTCACGAAGCGACACCCGAGTTCAAGTACGCCTTCTGTCTTCACGCCAACGAAACGCTCTGCCGGCTCGAGCAGACGCCAAAGCTTGTCATCGCCGCGCTCAACGGTCACACCGTCGGCGGCGGCCTCGAGGTTGCGATGGCGGCCGACATCCGTATTGCGAAGAAGGACGGCGGACGCATCGGCCTGCCGGAGGTTGGTCTCGGCGTATTGCCGGGCACGGGTGGCACGCAGCGTCTTTCGCGGCTGGTCGGGAAGGCGCGCGCGATGGAGCTGATGGTGACCGGCCGACTGATGACGTTTGACGACGCGGCGACGCTCGGACTCATCACAGATGTGTGGGGCGCGGAGCAGCTCGCCGGCCGCTCGTTTCTGGAGGCCGCGCTCGCGTACGCGCGGGAATTCACGCCGCCGAAGAAGGCGAGCGGCGCCGTCGGACGAATCAAGCGCGCCGTGCAATCAGGCCCCGAGGCGGGATTTGGCGAAGGCCTCGCGCTCGAGCGCGAGCTGCAGCAGCAACTGTTCCAGAGCGACGATGCGCGCGAAGGTATTCGCGCGCATCTCGAAAAACGTCCAGCCGTATTTACCGGGCGGTAACCATGGCCGCACTCACGGTTCCGGAGGGGAAGCTCTTCATCAACGGAGAATGGCGGGCGTCTGCCGGCGGGAAGGAGATTCCGGTTATCAATCCGGCGACGGAAGAAGTCGTGGGGTCGGTCGCTGCGGCAGGGAAGGCAGATCTCGACGCCGCCGTCGATGCGGCGCGTGCGGCGCTCGAGGGACCGTGGGGCCAGATGTCCGCCCGCGCGCGCGGAGCATTGATCTGGAACCTGGGCGTTCGCCTCATGGCCCACCTCGACGAGGTGGCACGGCTCGAGACACTTCACAACGGCAAGCCGATCTTCGAGGCGCGACAAATCGAAATCCCCGCTGCCGCGGAGTGCTTTCAGTACTACGCCGGTTGGGCGGACAAGATTCAGGGCGAGACGATCCCGGTCAAAGGCAACTACCTGACCTACACGCTGCGCGAGCCCGTGGGTGTCGTCGCGGCGATCGTGCCGTGGAACTTTCCACTTCTGCTGACGTCGTGGAAAGTGGCACCAGCGCTGGCGTGCGGGAATACGGTAATTATCAAGCCGGCGACGCAGACACCCCTGACCGCTCTGGCGCTTGCCGATCTTGCCAACGAGGCAGGGATTCCCCCCGGCGTCATCAACGTCATCACCGGGCAGGGGCGCGACATCGGCCCCGCGATCGTCGGCCATCCGGGCATCGACAAGATCGCCTTCACGGGCGACACCAAGACCGGCAAGGAGATCATGCGTGGTGCCGCCGACACGCTGAAGCGGATCACCCTGGAGCTGGGCGGCAAGTCGCCCAACATCGTCTTTGCCGATGCGGACCTCGAGGCGGCTGTTCGAGGGGCGACGACGGGCATCTTCTACGGCAAGGGCGAAGTGTGTGCCGCGGGGTCGCGGCTGCTCGTGGACAACCGCATCAAGAGCGAATTCATCGACAAGGTTGTCGCCCGCACGAAAAAGATCGTCCCGGGCGATCCGATGGATCCGAAGACCCGGCTCGGCGCCATTTCGTCGAAGGGGCAGATGGAGAGCGTGCTGCGCTACATCGACATCGGGCGGAAGGAAGGGGCGACGCTTGTAGCCGGGGGCAACCGGACCGATATCGGCACGGGCAAGGGATTTTTCCTCGAGCCGACTGTGTTTGCCGACGTCACGCCCACGATGACCATCGCGCGCGAGGAGATCTTCGGGCCGGTGCTCGCCGCGATCGAATTCGCCGACGTCGATGAGGCGATTGCGCGCGCCAACGATTCCGATTACGGGCTGGCGGCCGCCGTCTGGACACGCGATATCAAGAAGGCGCACTACGTCGCGAAGCGATTGCTGGCCGGCACGGTCTGGGTCAACACCTATAACGTCTACGACACCGCAGCGCCGTTCGGGGGCTACAAGCAGAGCGGTTTCGGACGCGAGATGGGCATGCACGCGCTCGAGCACTACACGCAGGTCAAGACGGTCTTTGTTGATCTCAACCTGTGATTGATGATTTGCGATTGGTGATTGGCGATTGGTGATGTCAGAGGTGGAATCACGAATCACGAATCACAAATCACGAATACGGACAGTTGCCGTGATCGGCGCCGGCACGATGGGCCACGGCATCGCACAAGTGGCAGCGGTCGCGGGCTACAACACGCGTTTGACCGACGCGAATCCAGAAGCCATTGTCTCGGGTCGGAATCGCATTCAGTCGAATCTGATCGGCGCGGTTGCGCGAGGCAAGTTGACCCAGGGGGCCGCGGATTCGGCCATGTCACGGGTGACCGGGGCGCCCGGGATCGAGGCCGCGGCTCGTGATGCCGACCTGGTCATAGAAGCCATCCTCGAGGACCTCACGCTCAAGCAGTCACTCTTCCAACAACTCGACAGTGTCGTGGGCGACGACACCATCCTTGCGACTAATACGTCGTCACTATCGGTGACGCGCATTGCGAAAGCGACCCGCCGGCCAGCCCGCGTCGTGGGCATGCACTTTTTCAATCCGGTCCACATCATGAAGCTGGTTGAACTGATTACGCACGACACCGCCGATCCCGCCGTCATCGACGCGGTCCGCGCCGTCGTAGAGAAGATGGGGAAGACCCCGATTCTCGTCCGCGACAGTCCAGGCTTCGCATCGTCACGGCTCGGCGTCATCCTGGGACTGGAGGCGATGCGGATGCTCGAGGAAGGCGTCGCGTCCGCCGCGGACATCGACACGGCGATGGAGCTCGGCTACGGCCACCCGATGGGCCCGCTACGCGTCAGCGACGTCGTGGGCCTCGACGTGCGGCTGAAGATCGCCGACTACCTGCGTCAGGAACTCGGGGAACAAAAGTTCGATGCGCCGCGTATCCTCCGAGATAAGGTGGCGCGCGGCGAGCTGGGGAAGAAGACGGGACGAGGATTTTATGATTGGTGAGATCACTCTCTGCGATGGGACCTGTGGATGGAATCGTTTCTGACCTGGCTTCAAAATCTCCCTCTCTCCATCTGGGTTGCGGAATCCGACTCGATCTGGGGATATGCCTTCCTGCTGTTCGTTCATTCGCTCGGTATGGGTTTGACCGCGGGGCTGGCATTCGTCATCTGCCTCAGGCTCCTGGGCGTTGGAAAATCAATACCCGTCTCGTCCCTGCGCGTCCTGTTCCGTCTGTTCTGGATCGGGTTCGTCCTCAACCTGATTTCCGGCGGCATCCTCTTCATGACCAACGCGACCGGCGATGCGCGCGTTCCCGTGTTGTACGTCAAGTTGGTGTTTCTCGGGCTGGGCGTCTTCGCGCTGAGTCGACTGCGCGGCTTCATTGATAGCGAACGCAGCGACGGCGCAGTGCCGCCAAGTGTCAGGAAGACTGCAGTCGCCTGCATCGTGCTCTGGCTCGGTGTCATTACAGCCGGGCGACTGATTGCCTACGCCGTTGAGTCGAGCGGCGCGTCGCTGACGCCCGAGGCTCCCGCTCAGATCGCATCGATCGGATAACGGCGAGAGGTTCATTCATCCATGTTGTCCCCCTCCGAACTCGTACATCTTCACCTGCTGCTGAATCATTTTCCGACCGTCGGCATGATTGTCGGCTTCGGCGTATTCCTGCTGGCGCTTGTCAAGAAGAGCGAAGACCTGAAGCGCGGCGGCCTCGCGGTGTTGTTTGTCATCGCGCTCATTGCGCTGCCGACGTACATGACGGGCTACTCGGCGCAGAAAGCGCTCAAGGCAGCGCCGGGCGTATCGCAGGAGCTCATTGACATCCATCAGCGATCCGCGCTCTTTGCGTTGATCTTCATGGAAGCCACCGGCATCGTCGCGTGGTACGGGTTGTGGCAGTCGCGCCGGAACATCTCGTCGAGCACCGCCAACACGGCCGCGGTGCTCCTGCTCTCGGTTGTGACGATTGTGCTGATGGCGGGTGCCGCGAACATCGGCGGTGAAATCCGACACCCGGAGATACTGGCGGATCCAGCCGCGACTGTGACGACAGGGGTCGTCGCGCCGGCGTGGCTGGCCAGCAATTTCATCACGCAGTATCAGTACCGACACCCGTGGGCATGGAAGACGCTCGAGACGATTCATTTCATGGGCCTGTGCCTGCTGTTCGGGGTGGTGCTGGTTGCGAACCTGCGGCTCATGGGGTGGCTGCAGGGCGCGCCGCTCGAAGGCATTCGCCGGCTATTGCCGTGGGGGGTGTGGGGATTTGTCGCGAACTCCGTGACCGGCATGATGTTCTTCATCGGCCAGGCTTTTCAGTACATCGAGAACCTCTCGTTTCACCTCAAGATGCTCTGCATCCTCCTCGCAGGCGCCAACGTGCTGTACGTGACGTGGCACGATGAGCTCTGGGAGATGGGACCCGGCGACACTCCTCCGGTCACGGTCAAATTCCTCGCCGCGTCGCAGATATTCCTGTGGATCGGGGTGATCTACTTCGGCCGCATGCTGCCGTACATCGGCAACGCGTTCTAGAAATCAACCACTATTTGTTTTTCGTGCGCTTCGCGCTTTTCGTGACCATCGTGGTTAAGACAGCGTTATTCCTTGGTGGTCTTGGTTCCTTCGGGGTTTGATTTCAATATCGCTAATCCCTTGTCGATCTTCTCGAGCTGCTCCCGCTCCTTCTTGTCACGCGCCTTCGAGACATCCATGGTCCCGTAGAAGCGGAGGATCTCCGCGCGCATCGCGTCAGGGACGGTCATCGGCATCTGTGACGTGAGCCGATCGAGCAGCTCGCCGTACGTTTCATCCGCGAGCGTGTATTCTCCGCGCATCGTCGGCTCACCGGTATCGAAGTCGGCATTCACCAGATTGAGGCGATTCTCGCGGATGGCCTCGAGCCGCGCGCGGTAACGCTCGCGCCCCGCTTTGAAACTGTCGCCAAACAGCCGTTCTGCCTCAGGCGTCGGCGCCTTGAATGCCAGCGCCCTCAGCGGCCCGACCTTGGGCAGCACGCGCACGACGAACACGAACAACCGGGCGAAGATGCCCGGGCGCTTGTAACCTTTTCCGAACTCCTTTTCGTACTGGGTGCGCGTGTAGGTGTAGACGAACGCGCTGCGCTGAACACTCGGCCTGAGCTTCTCGATGTCGGACCGCTTCTTCTCCCACGCGACACGGGTGATCTGGGGAATCAATGTGCCGACGGCGTAGCGGAAGGATCCGATCGCCAGATCTTCACTGACGAAGACATCTTTCATCTCGAGTCCATACGTCTCGTGAAAGGCGCGCTCGAGCAGGTCGGTCGCCACCTGGAAACCAACCAGGTCGTGGTACGCCTCCGGGAGGAAGGCGCCGTTGGCAACCTGGACGACGTCGAACGCGAACTCCACCATGATGTGGCTCTTCGGATCTTCAACATAGGTCACCTCGTCGCCAAATTTCGCGCGGAGCTTCGGATAGACGAGCGGCACGGAGCGGTTGACGGCAAGCGGATGCCCGGTTGTATCGGACGTGTAGTGCGCCAGCGCACCGAGCGCGAATGCGTACTCGTTAACGTCTCGGGCGCCGCGAATCAGCGATTCGACGAAATCGCCCGACCGCGTGTAGTGGACCAGGTTCGTGAAGAAGTGGCTCCCGAAGGGGTAATAGCCAAGATCCTGGATGACCGAGCCGCCGTACGCGAACGCTCTCGCGTTCGTGATCGTCGCCGCGTCTGCCCCGCGGAAGCGGGCCCTCAGCATGGGCACCATCACGTCGTCCCAGGCGGAGTCGACCATCGACTCGTGCGCGAGCACCGAGTACGCGCCGGCCGGCTGCGGGGCCAGGAGCAGCGCCACAACAAGGACGTAGAGAAGTGGTGCTCGGCTAGACCGAGGCGTGATACTCGGCGTGGGGGTCAACCGCGTTTGGACGGGCACTGCTGGCCAGGTACTGTGCAATCACCCCGCCGCACGCGGCTTCTGCGGCTGAGTAGCAGGAGAAACGCAGCAGCCGTCGGCTTTCCACGAGCGACACGACAATATCGCGGCCCGCGCGCTGTACGTCAGCGACCTCGCCCCACCCGACGCTCACGTCGAGCGTGCCGCGGAATTTGAGCCATCCGCCTGTCAGCACAAGGTGGCCGCAATTGTCTGAGCGGCGACGTCCGAAGCGAGCGGGCGCGATGAAATGACACTGATCGCCTGGCGCGACGAGGCCAGGTCCAGGAGGCTCGGCAATCGGCATGTCGCCGTGTTTCATCCGGTTGGCGAGTTCAATGGCTTCGAGCTCAGCGCTTAGTTCAGCGGACTTATTCAGAAGGGTCATGGGCAACCACCAGCCGGGACTTCTGTCGGTCGCGGCGTCACGGAGGAACCGAACCGTATTGGATTCGGGCACTTGCGTGTGCAAAACCCCCTTGAACTGATCGGATGAGCAAGACCGTTGCCCCATGAGCCTTGGAAGATGGCCGGTTACAATCCGCCTCAAGTGGAAACGCGTCGGCGGCGGTGGGTCGGTCCGGTGTCAATAGCTGAGCTCGCCGCCTGTATTGGCGCACTCGTCTGCGCGTTCGCACCATTGCCGTCAGCGATCCTCGAGCAGCATTACTCGATCGGCTTCTATCCGCAGCTTCAACACTCGATCACCGCGCTCTCGAACCAACTGCCTTTCGCGATTCTGGACGTGCTGCTCGTGGGGCTTACTGTCGCGACCATCGTGACACTGACCCAGGCGATTCGGGATGCGTGGCACACGCGCACGGCGGCGAGGATCCTTCGCACGCTCGCGCACTTCGCGGCCATGGGCGCGGTTCTCTACATCCTCTTTCTGCTGTTATGGGGCTTCAACTATCGCCGTCTGCCGATGCCGGCGCGGCTCGCACTTGATCGCGTGGCGCCCTCGACCGAGGATGTCGTTCAGCTCGGACTGAAAGCGATCGATGAGATGAATCGACTGTACGCAGCGGCGCACACCGGGCCGCCATTCGGGCCCGAATGGCGCAACACCGATCTGCGCGCCGCCTTTGCAGAGGTCCAACGCGCGCTGAGCGATGCGCCTCCGGCGGAGCCTGGGCGGTTGAAGCGCAGCCTTCTCGGTCCATATTTCCGATGGGCGGGCGTCGATGGGATGGTCAATCCGTTCGGACTCGAGGTGCTCGTCAATCCCGATCTCCTGCCTTTCGAGCGGCCATTCGTCGCCGCGCACGAATGGGGACACCTGGCCGGTTACGCCACCGAGGCAGATGCGAACTTCGTCGGATGGCTGACGTGCGTCCGTGCGTCGCCGGCCGCGCAGTACAGCGGATGGTTTTATCTGTATTGGCAGATCGGCGGCGAAGTAAACGCTCGCGATCGGGAGCGACTGGACGCGGCGCTGGAGCGGGGTCCACGCGAGGACATCAACGCCGTGATCGCGCGGCTACGCCGCAACGAGATTCCCGCGTTGCAGCGGGCGAGCTGGAAGATCTACGACCAGTACCTGAAAGCCAACCGCGTGGAGGCGGGCGTCCGCAGCTATGGCGAGGTCGTCAACCTCATTCTTCGCGCCCGCTTCGAGGAGGGGTGGACGCCGGTTCGACGGGGTGGGCCGCCCTCTCCTTCGCGCGAGCCGTGACACGGTCGCGTCCTCTTGAGAGGTGAATCTGCCGTGCGCGCTGCCGCGCCATCTCGTCGGGCGTGAGCCGCCCACGTTGAACGTAACGGTCCTTGTTGACCTTGTTGTTTCTGCTCATTGAACCCCCAAAAAGGCGGACCTGAAGGTCCGCCTCTACGATGGACACTCATTGGACCCACCCGAAAAGGCGGACCTGAAGGTCCGCCTCTACGATGGACACTCACTGGACCGCCTCTACGATGGACACTCATTGGACCCCCCAAAAGGCGGACCTGAAGGTCCGCCTCTACGATGGACTTTAGGTCCGCCTCTACGATGGACACGGGGACGTAGAGGCTTGAAACGGGGACGTAGAGGCGGGTCTTCAGACCCGCCTAGATCTTGAAACGCAGCAGCGCGCCAACGCCTCCGATGTCCGCGAGCAGCTTCTCGTCCTCGATGAATCGAATGCGCGCGCTGTTCTGCTGCGCCTTGGCGACCAGTTCGTCGGCCAGTTTTAAACGCTCGTCGTCGGACAGCTGGTTCGGCTGCTTCAACAGATCCGGCTTAGCGGTGATGAGCAGCTCCTCCACCTGTCCCATCGTCAACGCCTGGAGGGTTGATTGGATCCCGGCGACGGCAAGACCGCCAGCGCGCCAGGCGCCGAGCATCCGCTCGACGTGCTCCGCGTCCGTGCGGGCGTCCTCCTGCCGAAGCACGTCCATGGTCTCGGCAAGGACCTGGTGTTCGGACATCGCTTTCACGTCCAGGTGAATGACGTCGATCACTTTTTCGGAGAGGTGTTTGGGCAGCTGCTCCATGAGGATCGGCTTCGCCACCTCATCACAGGAAACGACGATGTGATTGAGATGCTCGTCGGCGACGACGCGCTCGAGGACCTCGACGACCTCTTTCATGTGGTGCTTGTGAAAATTGTCGGCGTGACGCTGGTATCGCGCCTGCGACCATCCACCCGTCATCGTTCTGCGGATTTTCGCGTTTGTGACAGTCGCCCGCTGCTCGATCAGTCCCAGCCCGAAGACGAAGAGCCTGGCGGAGTTCGTATCCACGAGCAGTGCCGCGTACCGCTGGTGCTGATCGTTGAGCCGGGCAAGAGGGTAGAGGTGAGGCACCTCTGTCACGAAGAGCGAGTGCTGGTCGATCGGCACATCGAGCTGGAGTGCTTCGAAGAAATCGTCCTTGGCCGCGCATGCGAAGACGGCGAGGCCATTGGTCGACTTCGAAACGTCCGTCGATATGTAGCGCTCGATCCGTTCCGCATCGCGATCGAAGCTTTTTCGCGCATCGCCCGTCAACGCGCGGCTGTGTTCGGTGAATGTCTTCTTCAGGAACGCCGACGCATGATGCCGGCTTCCCGTGTGGTCGGGCCGCATGTCGAGGTAGAGGCTGAGCACTGGCGCATCCGCTGGCTCAAACGCAGCCAAACGGTCCAGATAATGTCGAAGCGGGGTCTCGAGAGCCGTTGTGGTTTTCGTGGCCATGCGGTGGCCATCGCAAGCCGTGTGCCCAACAATCGCGGACCTAAAAGGTCCGCGCCGCTTGTTAGATTATCCGCGCCGCTTGTTAGATCAAAGGTCCGCGCCGCTCACGATGCGGGTGGCCGCGCGATGGAGCCGATCCCGGACGGCAGCACTCAGCGCGTGCTGAGTCGTGGCGATGCGAGCAAGGACAGCATCCGCTCCGAGGTCGTCGCACTCGCGCAGCGCCGCGTAGAGCCGGGCTGCGACGTCCGCGGTTTCGCGTTCGCCGCCGAGATGGACGAGGCGTACCGGCAGATCGACGAGTCGAGCAACGTCCTCCGCGAAGGCGAGCACAGCAACCGCCTTTCCTCCACGAACGAGCGCGCGGGCGTCGCGTACCAGCGCGCTCAGCGCGGCCTCGACGTCGCCTTCGTAGACAGTGACCGGCGCCCGAGGAGCGTAGTGCTTCGACATCAGACCCGGCGACCGCTGTGCTGTTGCGGGTTCGATTGTCGGATTGCGCAGCTCGACGTTCGAAAGCACGGCTCGCAGCATGTCGAGGCTTACGGCGCCAGGCCGCAGGATAACGGGAGAACCCTGCGAGAGGTCCACGACGGTCGACTCCACCCCGACCTCGGTCGGGCCGCCGTCGACAACCATGTCGATCCGATCGTTGAGGTCCGCGATCACGTGCATCGCGTCCGTCGGACTCGGTCGCGAGAAGAGGTTTGCGCTCGGCGCCGCGATCGGAAGTCCTGCGGCAGTGATGAGGGCCCGCGCGACCGGGTGGGAAGGCACGCGGATCGCCACTGTCTCGAGCCCCGCCGTGACTTCGTCGGGCACCGCGCGTGACCGCCGCACGACGATTGTCAGAGGGCCCGGCCAGAAACGCGCTGCGAGCGCGTACATGTCGGAAGGCAATTCCGCGACGAGCGGAGCCACGTCGTCGATCGTCGCCACGTGCACGATGAGTGGATCGTTCGCAGGGCGCTCCTTGGCGCGGAACAGCCTGAGAACGGCCTCGCGATCGAGGGCGTGCACGCCCAGACCGTACACCGTCTCCGTTGGAAAGGCGACGAGCCCGCCGCGACGGAGGCACTCGGCAGCGCGTCTGATGGCGTTCGGATCGGGGTTGGCGGAATCGACGCGGAGCACCTCGGTCATCACTACTGGGCCACTATTAGTTCCACACAAAGGCCCAATGCTCAAAGCCGAATGCTCAAAGCCCAACGTTGAGCATTGAGCTTTGGGCATTGCGCATTGGGCATTGTCGTACTATTCTCAGTCCACGGATGCAGTTGGGACTTCCGTTCGACGGCACAGTCGCACCAACAAGCGTAGTCGCAATCGCTCCCGTTTATTACGTACGCCATCGTCGCGCGCGCCGGTACGTCCTGCGTGTCGACATCGACGGGCGCGTACGCGTCACGATTCCGCGCGGGGGCTCTCGGCGGGAGGCCGACGCGTTCGCGGAGAAACATGTGGCGTGGGTCGCGCAACAACGGGCGCGGTTGCCGCGAGCGGGACCTCCGGCGGAGGAGCACCGCGCTCTGCGTGAGCGAGCCGATCGTGATCTTCCGGCGCGCCTCATCGAGCTCGCGCGGCAGCACCACCTCCCGGTGTCGCGCGTCAGCGTGCGCAACCAGCGGTCGCGGTGGGGGTCATGCGGTCGCGACGGTCACATCTGTCTCAATTGGCGCCTGGTTCTGATGCCGCTCTGGGTGAGCGATTACGTGCTCATCCACGAGCTGATGCACTTGAAGCGCATGGATCATTCACCGGCGTACTGGCGCCTGGTGGCCGACGCGTATTCGGAGTACCGCGCGGCGCGCCAATGGCTGCGGACTCACGGTCCTTCCTTGCGCTAATCCAAC
>Ga0210379_10000420_pt1 | contig 13616 bp, 11 predicted proteins | sample PLMedo_2_FD_155468 | JGI IMG/M metagenome (GOLD analysis project Ga0210379, IMG submission 155468) | Groundwater sediment microbial communities from an aquifer in East River, Colorado, USA - PLM4_32_coex redo | ecosystem: Environmental > Terrestrial > Soil > Riparian zone | place: USA: East... | reverse complement strand
CGGAACGATTTCATTTGATCTCCGTTAGGCGTAAGGCGTGAGGAGTGAGGCGGAAAAAACAAAGGGCAGCCGCGGCTGCCCTTTGGATGTCAGATGGAAAGCGGTGGCTGTGCCGCCACCCTTACTTCGCCGCCGCGGCGGCGGCAGGCTTCCGTGCGTACTTCTGGCGGAATTTCTCGACGCGGCCGGCCGTGTCCACGAGCTTCTGCTTGCCGGTGTAGAAGGGATGGCACGCCGAGCACACCTCGACCTGCAGGTCCCGGCTCATGGTCGAGCGCGTGTCCCACGTATTGCCGCAGCTGCAAGTGACGGTGATGGTGCTGTATACGGGGTGGATCTTCGGTTTCATGTGGCCTCCGTGCCCATGGGATCCGACAGAAAGGCGCGAATTATCCACAATTTACGCGCACTTAGCAAGTGCGCCGCGGAAATCGTCACCCTTATTCGTCACTGTTTCCTTGCGGCTAGCGCAGCAGCCGTCGCTGATCCGGTACCCAGTTCTCCATCAACGCGCAGCAGCGGACGATTTCGCGCTTGCCGGCTTCGGCGCTCACCGGCGCGTAGCGCGACTGCCCGGACATGACGGTGAGCGACACGAAATGGAGTTCGCCGGAGCGGGCTTCGATCTTCAAGTCGCCCGCATCCTGGCCGTAGCTGCGAATCACGCGCGTGCCAGGGCCGGCGGCGAACCGGAAAAAGGTCCCCGGCAGCAACGCGCCGATCAAGCGGTCGTCCACATAGATGGCGGGATTGTTCTGATCGAAGGTAGGGAAATCAGGGCGATACAGATATATGGTCGCCTCACCGGCAACGGGCATGAAGCGTTTGGCCTCGGCGTCGCGCTCGGGCGTCGCCTGCGGCGTGGAGGCGCAGCCGGCGAGCGCGAAGAACGCCAGCACTACGCCCCCCCTGATCCTTGCGAGCAGCGCTGCCATCACGGCCGCGCCAGCAGCACGCTGCATCCGACCGCCGCGCGTCCAGCCGTTCCGCTGATCGCCTGGAAGCACGATTGGGAGCATCTCATGAACGGCGTCATCCGCTGCTCACGTGGCTACTGGGTCTGTACCAACACTGCCTGCATCACCCGTGCGCGACCGGTCTGGTTGTCCGTCAGCTTCAGCGCGCTGCCTGTCATGCCGGAACACGTCGAGCCTTCGACCATGTGGTGCACGAAGTAGAGTTTTCCGGCCTCGGCCTGAATCGTGATCGACGCCGCGGACGCCCCGGTCGCCTCGATGGTTTGCGAACCCGGATTCGCGACCCAGCGGTAATAAGTGCCCGCATACGTGGTAATCCGTGCGCCCTGGTCAAGCCGGAGCGGGGCGCCGACATCCGCACTCATGGCGTCGCGCACGATGTAGATCGCTGCTTTGCCGGAAATGCTTTCGAATTTCCTGGCCTCGATATCCTGCGGTGTGAGCGGCAGCTGCTGGCAACCGGTCAACGCCAATGCAATCAGTAGAACTCGCCACATAGAGCCACCTTGCAGGTCGTCGGGAAACGCTCCCATGAACTATAGCTTAGACCAAGTCGGGCGGAAACGGGATATCGAAGGAATAAAGATTCGCTACAAAATAATTGCGCGCCGCATTATCCCCGACGCCTCGAATCGAAGAAGGCGCACGCTGGAGGGAGGAGAAGGGGCCCCACGATCTTGTGGGGATGCGACCCTGGAAGCGGGCCGGGACTTTGGACCAAGAACGGCAGAGTTGAATCGTCCGATGATACTTCCCAGGACGACTAACCTCGACGCATGGAATCGAAGAAGTAGGGCTTCGGAGGGCGGAAGAGGGGCCCCACGTCGTTTGTGGGGATCTGACCCCGGAGACGACCAGGACTTTTTCGCAGAATAGTAACTTGGAAAGATGCAGGTCGGACTTGCGGTTAGCCTCGCCGCATCGAATCGAAAAAGTCGGCGTTGTTCTTCGTCGCCCTGATCTTGTCCAAGAGGAATTCCGTGGCCTCCAGCTCATCCATCGGGTAGAGCAGCTTCCTCAGCACCCAGATCTTCTGCAGCACGTCCTTTGCGATCAGCAGCTCCTCGCGGCGGGTGCCGGACTTGTTGACGTTGATCGCCGGGAAGATGCGCTTCTCGTACATCCGGCGGTCGAGGTGGATTTCCATGTTGCCGGTGCCCTTGAACTCCTCGTAGATCACGTCGTCCATGCGGCTGCCGGTGTCGATCAGCGCGGTGGCGAGGATGGTGAGCGAGCCGCCTTCCTCGACGTTGCGCGCGGCGCCGAAGAAGCGCTTCGGGCGCTGCAGGGCGTTGGCATCCACGCCGCCGGTCAGCACCTTGCCGGAGGCGGGCACCACGGTGTTGTAGGCGCGGGCGAGCCGGGTGATCGAGTCGAGCAGGATCACCACGTCCTTCTTGTGTTCGATAAGGCGCTTCGCCTTTTCGATCACCATTTCCGCGACCTGCACGTGGCGCGAAGCCGGCTCGTCAAAGGTGGACGACACGACCTCGCCCTTCACCGAGCGCTGCATCTCGGTTACTTCCTCGGGACGCTCGTCGATCAGCAGCACGATCAGCACCACGGCGGGATGGTTGGCGGTGATGGCGTGCGCAATGTGCTGCATCAGCACGGTCTTGCCGGCCTTGGGCGGCGACACGATCAGGCCGCGCTGGCCCTTGCCGATGGGGGCGATGATATCGATGATGCGCCCGGTGATGTTCTCCTCGGCCTTGATGTCGCGCTCGAGCTTCAGGTGCTCGGTCGGGTGGTAGGGCGTGAGGTTCTCGAACAGGATCTTGTGCTTGGAATTCTCCGGCGACTCATCGTTGACCTTGTCCACCTTCACCAGAGCGAAGTAGCGCTCGCCATCCTTGGGCGTGCGGATCTCGCCATCGATCGAGTCGCCGGTGTGCAGGTTGAAGCGGCGGATCTGCGATGGGCTGACGTAGATGTCGTCGGTGCCCGCGAGGTAGGACGTGTCGGGCGAACGCAGGAAGCCGAAACCGTCGGGCAGCACTTCTAGCGTGCCGCCGCCGTAGATGCTTTCCCCCTTTCTCGCCTGGTTCTTGAGGAGCGCGAAGATCAGTTCCTGCTTGCGCAAGCGGTTGGCGCCGTCGACCTCGTTCTTGACGGCCATTTCCAGCAGCTCGCCGACATGGAGGTTTTTGAGATCGGATAAGTGCATAAACAGCGACCCTTCGTGGGTTGAGGCGGGGGAGGAACAGGGTGGAACGACGTCGGCGTCCGGGCCGACCGTTGTCCGATCGGGGACTGGGCGCGTTTCGCCCGAAAGCGTGCGGGGAAAGTCGGGGACCTTAGATGTGGCTGTCAATAAAAGCGGTAAGTTGTGATTTGGACAAAGCGCCGACCTTGGTCGCTTCAACGGCGCCGTTCTTGAACAGCATGAGGGTGGGAATGCCGCGGATGCCGTACTTGGGCGGCGTGGCCTGGTTCTCGTCGATGTTGAGCTTCGCGACCTTGAGACGGCCGGAGTATTCCTTCGCCAACTCGTCGAGGATGGGCGCGATCATCTTGCACGGGCCGCACCATTCGGCCCAGTAATCGACCAGCACCGGGGTCTGCGACTGCAGCACCTCCGGATCGAACGTCTCGTCGGTCACGTAATGGATGTGTTGACTCATGAAGCAATTACCTGCGGGAATCAATCGGAAAGCGCCACGGAAGGTGTGGCTGTCGAGACTTGCCCCATTATGCTAGCGAAATTTCCCCGCTTTGCATAGGGCCATCTCCCGGCCCGCGCCATCGGCAATACCGGGAGCGTCTGCTAAAATATGGACTCTGCCCGCAGTATTCAAGCCGGACCGGATTTCCGAGGCAATACTATGACTTACGTTGTTACCGAGACCTGCATTAAGTGCAAGTACACCGATTGCGTTGATGTGTGTCCGGTCGATTGTTTCCGCGAAGGCCCCAACATGCTCGTCATCGATCCTGACGAGTGCATCGACTGCACCCTGTGCGTCGCGGAGTGCCCGGTGGAGGCGATTTTTGCCGAGGACGATGTCCCCGACGACCAGAAGCACTGGACCAAGGTCAACGCCGATTTGTCGAAGGTGTGGAAGACTATTATCGAGAAGAAGCCCGCCCCGGCCGATGCAGACGAGTGGGCAAAGGTCAAGAAGAAGGAACACCTTCTTGAGAAATAGCTGATCGCCGAGCGCGTCGAAATGCGCCCCGACCTCGCGCAGCAGATCGAAGCCGGCTGCGCGGTCGTGACCCCGAACCGCAGGCTCGCGAATCACCTCAAGCACGAGTACGACACGCGGCAGATACAGGCTGGCAGGCCGGCCTGGCCGACTGCGGATATCCTGCCGCTGTCGGCCTTCGTCGAGCGCGCTTACGGCGACGCGCTCTATTCCGGCCACGCTGCCGGCCTACCGCTGCTGCTGGCCCCGTCCCAGGAGCAGGCGTTGTGGGAAAGCATCATCCGCGACGCGGACGGCACTTTGCTCGCCGTCCCCGAGGCGGCAGCGCTCGTGCGCGAGGCGTGGCAGCTCGCGCACGCCTGGGGCCTTCTGCCGCGCCTCAATAAATTTCCTCTGAATGAAGACGGCAGGGCGTTCCAGAACTGGGCGCAGCGCTACGAAAGCATTACCCGGCGCGAACGGCATACCGACGGCGCGCGCCTGGCGGACGTAGTTGCCTCACTGCTGGCGAAGGCGGAAATCAGGAAGCCGAAGTCGCTGATCCACTACGGTTTCGACCGGGTCATGCCGCAGCAGGCGGACTTTTTCGAGGCGCTGACGGTCGCCGGGTGCGAAGTGACGGGCGCGGGCCCGGGGCCGCGCGGCGGCGAGCGCCTGCGCCTGGCCTGCGCAGACAGCACGGAGGAGATACGCCGCGCCGCGGCATGGGCGCGGGCACGGCTCGAGGCGGACGCCACGGCGCGCATCGGCATCGTCGTGCCGGAGCTGGCGAAGCATCGCAAGGCAATCCGGCGCATCTTCAGCGCGGTCATGGAGCCGGACTACGCGCTGCCGGGCAACCGGCACCCGGCATTTCCGTTCAATATTTCCCTCGGCGAGCCGCTGTCTTCGTATCCGCTCGTCAACGCTGCGTTTCTCGCGCTCGAGCTGGCGGGTCGAGAGATCGATTTCGAGCACGCGAGCCGGCTGATACGCTCCCCGTTTCTTGGGGGCGCGGATTCCGAGATCACGCGGCGCGCGCGGCTCGACACGCAACTGCGGGAGCGCGCCGAACCGGTCGTCACGCTCGACCGGTTGCTGACGCTGATTGCGCAGGACGATGCGGGTTGCCCCATCCTCGTCCAGCGCCTCACCGCGTTCGCCGGGTTTCGCAAGGCGCGCCTCTTCGGCAGGCAATCACCCTCTGCCTGGGCCAGGGGGATTTCCGAAGCGCTCGCGGTTATCGGCTTTCCCGGCGAGCGCGGTCTCGACTCGGTCGAATTCCAGGCGCATGGCAAATGGCACGAACTCCTCGCCGATTTCGCCGCGCTCGACCGCGTCCTGCCGCGCGCCGGCTACGGCGACGCGGTGTCGCGCTTGCGGCGGATGGCGGTCGATACGCTGTTTCAGCCGGAGACGCCGGCGGTGCCGATCCAGGTTCTCGGCGAGTTCGAGGCCACCGGGATGGAATTCGACCACCTGTGGGTAATGGGGCTGTCGGACGAATCCTGGCCACCCGGCCCGCGGCCGAACCCGTTTCTGCCGGTGGCGCTGCAGCGCGACGCGGGGTTGCCGCAAGGCTCCGCTGCGGGCTCGCTGGAGCTTTCGCGCCGGCTCACCGGGGAATGGTTGTGCCGCGCCGGCGAGGTGGTGCTGAGCTATCCGCGGCACGAGGACGACCGCGAGTTGAAGGCGAGCCCTCTCATCAGCGCCGTGCCCGAGCAGGAACTTGCACTTCCCGGCTACGTCAGCTATCGCGACGCGGTCCACCGCCGGCGCCAGCTCGAGAGCAGCGAGGATGCCAAGGCTCCACCGCTGGCGGCGGGAGCGGCGGTGGGCGGCGGCACGGCGGTGATCAGGGACCATGCGGCGTGCCCGTTTCGCGCTTTTGCGCTGCACCGGCTGGGCGCCGAGGGTCTGGAGGAACCGCACGCCGGGCTGAATGCCCTCGAGCGCGGCACATTGGTGCACCGTGTCCTGGCGCAGGCCTGGGCTCATATCAAGACGAAGAGCGCGCTGGACGGGACCGGCGAGGACGAACTCGGCGCGCTGCTCGCGCGGGCGGCGGAAGAGGCGGTCGCGCGCATCCGGCGCGAGCGGCCGACGGTGCTGTCGGGGCGCTTCGCGGAGATCGAGAAGCGGCGCCTGGTGCGGCTCGCGCGCTCGTGGCTCGAGCTGGAGAAACAGCGCGGCGGCTTCACGGTCCTCGCCACCGAGGACAAGCGCCGCATGGAAATCGGCGGGCTTTCCCTGAATGCGCGCCTCGACCGCGTCGACGAGACCGACGACGGGCGCCGCATCGTGATCGACTACAAGACCGGTAACGCAGCGCCCGGCGCCATGCTGGGAGACCGGCCGGACGAGCCGCAGCTGCCGCTTTACCTGGTCAGCACCGAGCCGGACGCGGCGGCGGTGGCCTTCGCGCAGGTGAGGGCGGGCGACATGAAGTTTGCGGGGCTCGCCCGCGATGCCGATATCCTGCCGGACGCGCGCACGCTGCCGGACGGCAAGCTCAGGCAGGCGGCACCATCCTGGGCGCAGCAGGTGGAGGCCTGGCGCGCCGGGCTGACACGCATTGCCACCGGATTTTCCGCCGGTGATGCCCGGGTCGATCCGAAGCGATACCCGGACACATGCCGCTACTGCGATGTAAAGCCGTTCTGCCGCATCTACGAGCGGCTCGAGAACGCGCTCGACGAGGACGCGGAATGACCACCGCCGGCATCCCCGACCTCGCTGCGCGTCGCCGCGCGCTCGATCCGGTCCGCTCGTTCATCGTGCAGGCGCCGGCGGGCTCCGGCAAGACCGAGCTGCTGATCCAGCGCTACCTGCTGCTGCTGGCGGCCGTGGAACATCCAGAGGAAATCGTCGCCATCACCTTCACCCGCAAGGCCGCCGGCGAGATGCGCGAGCGGGTGCTGCGGGCGCTCATGGATGCGCGGGCGGGGAAGGTCCCCGCGAGCGATCACGAGAAGGCGACGCTCGCGCTCGCCGCGGCCGCGCTGGCGCGCGACACCGAAAGAGCTTGGAACGTCACCGACAACCCGGCGCGGCTGCGCATACAGACCATAGACTCCCTGTGCGCGGCGCTGACGCGCCAGATGCCCATGCTGTCCCGCTTTGGCTCGCAGCCGGAAAGCATCGAGGACGCGTCCGAGCTCTACCTCGAGGCGGCGCGCGCCACCGTCGAGCTGGTCGAAAGCGACGGCGCAGTGGCGCAGGATGTCGAGCGGCTGCTCACTCATCTCGACAACAATGTCGAGCGCATAGAAACGCTGCTCGCCGACATGCTCCAGCGCCGCGATCACTGGCTGCGCCACGTGCACGGCCGGGAGCGCGACGAGCTGCAGGCGGCGCTGCGGAGCGCGAGGCGCAACGCGGTCGAGCGGGTGCGCGCGCTGGTGCCCGCAGCCGCGCTGGCCGAGCTGCAGGCGGTCACCGGCTTTGCTCTCGGCAATCTCGGAGGCAACGGATTCCCGGACAGCGCTGAAGACTGGAGTTTGCTGGCCCGCGCGTTCCTGACCGGTGAAGGCGACTGGCGGCAGCGGCTCACGAAGAGCGAAGGCTTTCCCGCGGGCAAACCGGCGCAGCCCTGGAAGGAACGCGCGCTGGCTCTGATCGAGGCGCTCAAGCCGCATGTGGCTTTTCGCGCCGCGCTTGCCGACATGCGCGCGCTGCCCCCTGAACAGTACAGCGACGAGCAATGGGAAGTGCTGGGCGCCATCCTGCGGCTGTTGCCGCGCGCGGTCGGCCAGTTGAAGCTCGCGTTCCAGGCGCGCGGCAAGGTCGATTTCACCGAGGTCGCGCAGGGCGCGCTGCTGGCGCTGGGCGGGGAGGGCGCGCCGAGCGACCTTGCGCTCGCCCTCGACTACCGCATACGCCACCTGCTGGTCGACGAATTCCAGGACACCTCGATCAGCCAGTACGAGCTCATCGCGAAACTGACCGCAGGCTGGGAGCGTGGCGACGGGCGCAGCGTGTTCGCGGTCGGCGACCCGATGCAATCGATCTACCGCTTTCGCGAAGCGGAAGTCGGACTGTTCCTGCGCGCGCGCGCCGCGGGCCTGGCGGGGGTCGCGCTCGATTCGATCAGCCTGTCGGCTAATTTCCGCTCCCAGGCCGGCATCGTCGAGTGGGTGAACGCGGCTTTCTCCCGGGTCATGCCGGAGCGGGAGGACATTGCCAGCGGCTCGGTGCCGTACACGGCTTCGGCGGCGACACGCTCGGCGCTACCTGGTGCGGCGGTCAGCGTGCACCCGTTCTTCAACGACGACCGCAGCGCCGAGGCGGCGCGGGTGGTCGAGATCGTGACGCAGGCGCGGCGCGAGAACGCGGAAGCCACGATCGCGATCCTGGTCCGTATCCGCGGCCACCTGCGCGAGATCGTGCCGCAATTGCGGGACGCCGGCCAGCGCTTCCGCGCGATCGAGATCGAGGAGCTCGGCCACCGGCCGGTGGTGCAGGACCTGCTGGCGCTAACGCGCGCGCTCTCGCATCCGGCGGACCGGCTGGCCTGGCTGGCGCTGCTGCGCGCGCCGTGCTCCGGGCTGACGCTCGCCGATCTTCACGCGCTGGCCGGTGACGCGGCGGGGCGCACGGTGTGGGAGCTGATGAACGACGATACGCGCGTCGGGGCGTTGTCCGGCGACGGCCGCGCGCGGCTGGAAAGGGTGCGGGCGGTATTGCAGGCATGCCTCGATCAGCGGTGCCGCGGTTCATTGCGCGAGCGCGCCGCCGGAGCGTGGTTCGCGCTTTCGGGGCCGGCTTGCGTCGAAGACACGACGGATCTCGAGGACGCGGAAATCTATTTCGACTACCTGGAGTCGCGCGAAGAAGCGGGCGAGATCGCCGACCCGTTCGCCTTTGAGGAGGGGCTCGCGGACTTGTACGCGTTGCCGGACCTGAAGGCCGACGAACGGCTCGAGATCATGACCATCCACAAGGCGAAGGGGCTCGAGTTCGACACAGTGATCGTCCCGGGCCTTGGCCGCCGGTCCCGCGGCGACGACAGCAAGCTGTTCCTGTGGCTGGAGCAGCCGGCTGCGGGTGAAGACGGGCCGGCCGACCTGCTGCTCGCGCCGATCCGGGAGACTGGTGCGGATGACGACCGCATTTACGATTGGCTGCGAAAGCTGGAAGCCGAAAAGGAGCGTTTCGAGAATGGCCGGCTGTTGTACGTCGCCGCCACACGCGCGCGCCAGCGCCTGCACCTGCTCGGCGATGTGCGCTGGTCAACGGACGATGATGGCGCGCCCGCGCTGAAGCCGCCGGGAGAGAAAACGCTGTTGGGCCAGCTCTGGCCCATCGTCGCGCCGGCCTATGCCGCGGCGGCGGCATCGTTCGTCCCTCAGGCGCAAGCGCCGGTGTCCGAGGGTGCGCTGAACCAGTCCCTGCGCCGTATCGCTTCCGGCTGGCAATCGCCGCCGGCGCCGCCTCGCGTCAGCTGGACGCCGCCTGCGGACCCGGCGCGCGGGTGGGACGCCATCGAGTTCTCGTGGGCCGGTGAGACGGCGCGGCACATCGGCAGCGTCGTGCATCGCTGGCTGCAGCGGATCGCCGACGATGGCCTCAAAGGCTGGGACCCGGCCCGGGTCAATGCATTGAAGAACGTGTTCAGGGACGAGCTTGTCGCGGCCGGCCTGCCGCCGGATGCGCTGGAAACCGCGACCGGGCGCATAGCGGCAATTCTTGCGCAAACGCTGGCCGACGAGCGCGGCCGCTGGCTGCTCGCTCCCCGCGCCGACGCCCAGTCGGAACTGCGCCTCACCGGTGCGGGCGAGAGTGGTGTGGCGGACATCGTCATGGACCGGACTTTCGTGGACGAGCAGGGGGTGCGCTGGATCGTGGACTACAAGACCGGCACGCACGAAGGCGGCGATATGGAGGCGTTCCTCGACCGCGAGCGCGAGCGTTACCGCCCTCAGCTTGAGCGCTATGCCGCGCTCATGAAGGCCCGCGACAACCGGCCGATGCGGCTGGGGCTGTACTTTCCGTTGATCAACGGTTGGCGGGAATGGTTGCCGGAAGCTTGATCTCGCGCAAGCTCTGGGAGGCGTAGCGGCGCATATACTGTTTTTCGTTTTCCATCCGAGCGCGAGGTTCACCATGAAAGAAGCGACCAAGCACATCCTCGACGAATCGCGCATTCCGCGCTACTGGTACAACGTAGTGGCAGACCTGCCTTCGCCTCCGCCGCCCGTGCTGCACCCGGGCACGATGAAGCCGGTAGGCCCCGACGATCTCGCGCCGCTGTTCCCGATGTCGCTGATCGAGCAGGAGGTCACAACCGAGCGCGAGGTGGAGATCCCGGGGCCGGTGCGCGAGGTCTACAAACTGTGGCGCCCGACCGCGCTCTTTCGCGCGCACAGGCTCGAGAAGGCGCTTGGAACGCCCGCCCGCATCTACTACAAGTACGAAGGCGTGAGCCCCGCCGGCAGCCATAAGCCCAACACCGCGGTGGCGCAGGCGTTCTACAACACCGAAGCCGGGGTGAAGCGCATCGCGACCGAGACCGGCGCGGGACAATGGGGCTCCGCGCTTGCGTTCGCCGGCGCGCTGTTCGGGATCGAAGTGCAGGTCTTCATGGTGCGGGTCTCCTACGACCAGAAGCCTTATCGGCGCGCGCTCATGGAAACCTACGGTGCGCGCTGCGTGGCCTCGCCTTCGAAGGAGACGCAGTCGGGGCGAGCCATTCTCGCCCGGGACGGGAAGCACCCGGGCAGCCTCGGTATCGCGATCTCGGAGGCGGTCGAGGTCGCCGCGAGCCGCGACGACACCAAGTACGCGCTGGGCTCGGTGTTGAACCACGTGCTGCTGCACCAGACGGTGATCGGGCAGGAGGCAATCGCGCAGTTCGAGCTCGCCGACGACTACCCGGACGTCATAGTCGGCTGCACCGGCGGCGGCTCCAACTTCGCCGGCATCGTCTTCCCGTTCCTGGGCGCGCAACTGCGCGGCGGCAGGAAGGTGCGCATCGTCGCCATTGAGCCCGCGGCGTGCCCGAGCCTGACCCGCGGCCGCTACGCCTACGATTTCGGCGACACCGCGCATCTCACCCCGCTCGCCAAGATGCACACGCTGGGCTCGACCTTCACGCCGCCAGGCTTCCACGCCGGGGGCCTGCGCTATCACGGCATGGCGCCGCTCGTGAGCCACGTGAAAGAGCTGGGGCTGATCGAGGCGCGCGCCTACCAACAGATCCAGTGCTTCGAGGCGGGAGTGAAGTTCGCGCGCGCGGAAGGGATCCTGCCCGCGCCCGAGGCCAACCATGCGGTGCTGGGCGCGATCGAGGAGGCGTTGCGCTGCAAGAAGGAGGGGGTGTCGCGCGCGATCCTCTTCAACCTCTGCGGCCACGGCCACTTCGACATGCAGGCCTACATCGACTACTTTGCGGGCAAGCTTACCGATCAACAATACGACGAAGCCGAACTCGCGATGGCGCTTGCGGGCCTGCCTCGGTCAAGGCGGCGTGAGGGATGAGGAGGAGTGTCGAGGAGTGAGTGTCGAGGGACGAGAAAAGAATTTCGAGAGATGTGAACATGGTAGGCCTTGATCCCGTCGAGACTCTTCACCCCACACTCGACACTCGACCCTCGTCACTGGACGTCGGTCCCCGTAGGCTCGAAATACGCCGACGTCGCCGACCGCGTCGCGCGCCACGGCAACTGGTAGGTCCGGTCATGGTACGGGGGCAGCGTCACGCTAGCCGTACCTTCGATGACGTCACCGCGGACCTTGCCCTGGAATACGTGGCGGACGAAACCGACCCCGTCGAGCGTCATGGCGAGGGTGAAGGAGAGGTCCTCGCCGCGCAGCTTCACGTCGTATAGCAACTCGCGCCGGTTGCCGGAGCGCACCACGCCCTCGGCGGCCTGGAAGCGCTGCTCCTTGATCGACGTATAGGCGACCATGCGGCCGGCGATCGGCAGCTCCCAGCGCCAGTAGCCCTCGACGCGCGCGGGCACGATCCACATGGCGACGCGTTGCGGGTCGAGGTCTTCCTCGTCGGGCGGCCAGTTGCCGATGTCCCACAGGTTGGTGATGATGCGCGTGCCCGGCCGCGCCTGCGCCAGGATCACCGGCCGCAGCAGGCGCTGCATCTCCGGCCACAGCCACATGGCGATGACGGTGGCCTCGCGCAGGTCGGTGTCGAATGCGTTGCGGTGGAAGAACTGCACGCGGTCGGCGACGCCCCGCTTCGCGGCGGCCTCGTTGGACTGCTTCACCAGCTTCTCGTCGATGTCCACGCCGAAGCCGCGCAGCTTGCGGTTCATGCGCGCCGCCGTCAGCACGATGCGCCCGTCGCCGGACCCGAGATCCACCACCACGTCGTCGTCGCGCAGTTGCACCATGCGCAGCATGCGCTCGACGTTGCCCTGGTCGCTCGGCACGTAGGGCGAGAACCGCTCCTGCGCCGGCGCGGCGGCAGGGAGGAGGAGGGCGAGGATCGACAGCAGGGCAGGGAGCTTTTTTTGCATGGGGGCAGCTTTGAACGAGTGATCAGTGATGAACGACGAGTGATAGTCTAAGGCGCAAGGCGAACGGGAACGGAGACCCGCTCACGCCGTCGAGCCCAGGTAGTAGTTCTTCACCAGCTCGTTCTGCTCCAGCTCGGCGACCGTCTTGCCTTCGAACACGATCTCTCCGTGCACGATGATGTAGCCGCGGTCGGCGATGCGGACCGCCTGGTGGAAATTCTGTTCGGCCATCAGTACCGTGAGGCCGTAGCGTTCTTTCAGTTCCTTGATCTTGGTGATGGTGTGCGACACCAGGATGGGAGCGAGGCCGACCGAAGGCTCGTCCACCACCAGCAGCCGGGGAGACGACATGAGTGCGCGGGCGATGGCGAGCATCTGCTGCTGGCCTCCTGACAGGGAGCCGGCAAGCTGGCGCCGCCGCTCCGCCAGCACCGGGAAGATCTCGTAGCAGAATGCCGCGTTCGTGGAGATCCGGGCGCGGGCCTGTTGCCGGAACGCCCCGAGCAGCAGGTTTTCCTCGACCGTGAGCCGCGGGAACAGCCGCCGGCCTTCCGGAACCATGGCGACGCCGAGATTGACGATTTCCTCGGTGGAGAGCTGGGTCAGGTCGTGGCGCGCGCCGTCGATGGCGAGCGTCACCGAGCCCTGCGTCGGGCGCACCATGCCCATCACGCATTTCAGGAGCGTGCTCTTGCCGTTGCCGTTGGTGCCGAGCAACGCGACGGTCTCGCCCTGGCGCACGCCGATCGAGACGCCGTGCAGCGCGCGCACCGCGCCGTAGCCGGCGTCTACTTTGTCGATTCGCAGTTCCAGGCTCATCTGAAAAAGTGACTCGTTACTCGTTCCTCGCTGCTCGTTTGCCTGCCTTTGACGTCGTCATGTATCGAGTCACGAGAAACGAGTCACCCGTTTCACGCGCCGAGATAGGCGCGCTGAACGTCCAGGTTGGCGACGATGGCGCGCGGGGCGCCCTCGCAGATGATCTTTCCCGCATCCAGGCAGATTACGCGCTGCGAGAAGCGCATCACCGCCTG
>Ga0210379_10000419_pt1 | contig 13620 bp, 10 predicted proteins | sample PLMedo_2_FD_155468 | JGI IMG/M metagenome (GOLD analysis project Ga0210379, IMG submission 155468) | Groundwater sediment microbial communities from an aquifer in East River, Colorado, USA - PLM4_32_coex redo | ecosystem: Environmental > Terrestrial > Soil > Riparian zone | place: USA: East... | reverse complement strand
CAATTCCATTGCTTGAACTCCGTGATAAGTGATAAGTGATAAGTGATAAGAATTCCCGCGCAGCGGGTTCGATTCCTATCACCTATCACTTATCACCTATCACCCTCTAGTGATGGGTGTCGGGATCGGGCGTCGGCGCGCCGTGATGCAGGAAGTCGAAATCGCAGCCCCGGTTCGCCTGGGTGATGTGCTCGGAAAAAATCTTGCCGTAGCCGCGCGAGTAATGCGGCGGGCGCGGCTTCCACGCCGCCTTGCGCTGCGCCAGCTCCTGCTCGCTCACCTTCAGCTCGAGCTTGCGCGCCGCCACGTCGAGCTCGATCAGGTCGCCGTCGCGCACCAGGGCGAGCGGGCCGCCGACGAACGCTTCCGGCGACACGTGCAGCACGCAGGTGCCGTAGGAAGTGCCGCTCATGCGCGCGTCGGATATGCGCACCATGTCGCGCACGCCCTTCTTGAGCAGCTTCCTCGGAATCGGCAACTGGCCCCACTCCGGCATGCCGGGCGCACCAAGCGGGCCGGCGTTCTGCATCACCAGCACCGAGTTCTCGTCCACCCTGAGGTCGTCGGAATCGATGCGCGCCCTCAGGTCCACGTAATCCTTGAACACCACCGCCGGTCCCGTGTGCTGGTGCAGGCGGGCTTCGGCTGCGAGCGGCTTGATCACCGCGCCGTCGGGCGCCAGATTGCCGCGCAGCACCGTCAGCCCGCCGCTCTGGGACAGCGCCTTCTCCCGCGTGCGGATCACATCGGTGTTGTGGATCTTCGCCGACTCGATGTTCTCGCCCAGCGTCTTGCCGTTGACCGTGGGACAGGCCGTGTTCAGCAGCGGCGCGATTTCCTTCAGCAGCGCACGCAGACCGCCTGCGTAGTAAAAATCCTCCATCAGGTACTTGCCAGCGGGCCTCAGGTTGGCCAGCACCGGCACGTGCTGCGCTAATTCGTCGAAGCGATCGAGCTTGATCTCGATGCCGGCTCGCCCCGCCATCGCGATGAGGTGGATCAGCGCATTGGTGGAGCCGGACAACGCGTGCACCACCGTGATCGCGTTGTCGAAGGCCTGCGGCGTCAGCATCGCGGCGGGCCGCAGGTCTTCCCACACCATGTCCACGATGCGCCGGCCGCTCGCCGTCGCCATGCGCGGGTGGCCCGAATCGGGCGCGGGAATCGAAGCTGCGCCGGGCAAAGTCAGACCCAGCGTCTCCACCGCCGACGTCATGGTCGAGGCGGTGCCCATGACCATGCAATGTCCATACGAGCGCGCGATGCCCTCCTCGACCTCACGCCAGTCGTCGTCGGTGATGCGGCCGGCGCGCAGTTCCGCCCAGTACTTCCAGCGGTCGGTGCCGGAGCCGAGCGGCTCGCCGTGCCAGTTGCCACGCAACATCGGCCCCGCCGGCATGTAGATGAAGGGCAGTCCCATCGAGGTCGCGCCCATGACCAGCCCCGGCGTGGTCTTGTCGCAGCCGCCCATCAGCACCGCGCCGTCGATAGGATGCGAGCGCAGCATCTCCTCGGTTTCCATGGCGAGAAAGTTGCGGTACATCATGCTGCTCGGCTTCTGGAACGTTTCGCTCACCGCCATCACCGGCAGTTCGACGGGAAAACCGCCCGCCTGCCAAACGCCGCGCTTCACTTCCTCGGCGCGCGTGCGGAAATGCGCGTGGCACGGCAACAGATCGCTCCAGGTATTGATGATGGCGATCACCGGCTTGCCGGTGAAATCGTTGCGCCCGTAGCCCATCTGCAGAGCGCGCGAGCGATGCCCTTGCGAGCTCAGGTCGCCGCCGCCGAACCAGCGGTGGCTGCGCAAATCCTCGGGGTGTTTCTTTCGGTTCGGCATGTTGTTCTCCTCTTACTCGATCTTGATACCCCCGGCCTTGATCGCCTTGGTCACCTTTTCGACTTCGGCCCGGACGAACATGTCAAACTGCTCGGGCGTGGAAGGCTTGGGCACCGAGCCCCGGAACGCAAGGCGCTCGCGGATGTCGGGAAGCGCGAGCACGCGTGCCATTTCCTTCGAAAGCTGGTTTACGATGGCGCGCGGCGTCTTCGCCGGCGCGAACAGCCCGTACCATTGGTCCCATTCAAATCCCGGAATGGCGGATTCCGCGACAGTGGGCACCTCGGGAAGCGACGGGGAGCGCACGGTTGTCGTCACCGCAAGCGCGATGAGCCGCCGGTCTTTCACGAATGGCAGCGTGTTTCCGATCGGCGAAAAGGAATAATGGATACGGCCGGTCACCGTGTCGGCGAGCAGTTCGGGCACGCCCTTGTACGGGACGTGCGAGACGTTGAGCTGCTCAGCAAGCCGAAACATCTCGCCGGTAATGTGTGTGCCGCTGCCGACGCCGGCGGACCCGAAATTGATCTGCCCTGACTTCTGCCGCGCTAGCGCAAGCAGCTCCTTCACCGACTTGATGCCTTGCGTGGGCGCCACGACCAGTACGTTGGGTGCGCTCGTCGCCTGCGAGACGCCCGCGAAATCGCGCAGCGTATCGTAGGGCAGCTTCGAATAAAGCGCCTGGCTCGCCGTGTGCGAAACCGAGTTGAAAAACAGCGTGTAACCATCGGGCGCCGCGGTCGCGGCGATGGCGCCCCCCACCGTGCCGCCCGCCCCCGTCCGGTTGTCCACGACCACCCTTTGGCCCCAGTTTTCGGATATCTCCTGGTTCAGCAGGCGGGCGACGACGTCGATTTCGCTGCCGGGCGTGAAACCGACGATCATGCGGATCGGCTTATTGGGAAAATGCTGCGGCTGCGCGGCGCAAACTGTGCTGAACAACGCCAGTGCCGCCAATACATCCCGACTTGCGTATCTCATGTCCGGCTGTCTCCTGGATGTTTTTCAAATATTCTGGACGCAAGTGCCGTCTTGCTGCTTATCCGGCATTAAGTCCCGGAGCCTTAACACGGGCGCATTTATTCAGGTACATATTGCTTGCCAATTCCCGGCTTGCTGCGGCCCATGCCCGGCAACTCCCAGATACCCGCACCGCTGGGATTCAGGTCGCCGTCGATATTGGCGTCGATCACGCACGGCTTGCCGCTGGCGATGCCTTGCCGCACCGCATCGGCAAGATCCGACGCGCGCCCCACGCTGACCCCCGCGACGCCGGCCGCGCGCGCCATTGCGGCGAAATCCGGGTTATACGGCTTGTTGGTGCCGGGATGCTTGAAATCGGTGGCCAACTCGCGCCCGCCGAGATAGCCGCGCTGGAGACCGCGGATCGACCCGAACGCGTAGTTGTTCCATATCACGTAAACGACCGGTATGTCGTACTCATAAGCAGTCGCCAGCACACTGGCGTGCATCAGGAAAGCGCCGTCCCCGACCACCGCGACGCACGGCCGGCCGGGAGCGGCGAGCTTCGCACCTAGCGCTCCGGCCACGCCAAAGCCCATCGGGCCGAAGCCCATCGAGCCGATCAGCGAATCCGGGCGCTTCGGCTTGCAAAACTGGATGAGCCAGTTGTGATGCACGCCGATGTCGCTTACGAGTATGGTGTCCTCCGGCAGGACGCGGTCGATTTCCTGCACCGCGCGCTGCGGGGCGATCGGCGTGGTGTCCGCCTTGAACCCGGGCGCGATGAACGCTTCCCACTCCTTGCGGTAGCCCGCGATCGCATCGAGCCACGCGCCGCGCTCCGCCGGCATCTGCCCGCGGCTTATGCGCGCGTCGATCTCGGCGAGCAACTGCCTCAGGAAAGTGCGCACGTCCGCCATCAGGCCCAGCGCGACAGGATAGTTGCGCGCGATTTCGTCCGGGTCGATGTCGACGTGGATCAGTTTCGTGGGCGGGATGGTGAACGAGTAGCCTGGTATCCAGGAACTCGACGTGCGGTCGTCGAAGCGCACGCCGAGCGCGAGCAGCACGTCGGCCTGCCGCGCGGCGTGGTTGGCCTGATACGGCCCGTTGCGCGCGACGAGGCCCAGCGCCAGCGGATGCGTGCTGTCTATCGCGCCGATACCGCTCGCGGACATCGCGACCGGGATGCGGAGTTTTTCCGCAAGCGCAAGCAGCTCCTTCGTCGCGCCGCCGTAGCGGATGCCCTGGCCGACGAGGATGACCGGACGCTGCGCCTTCATCAGCATGTCCGCCGCCTTGGCGACACCTTCCGGGTCGGCGCCGCAGCGGCACGAAATATTGGCGTTCCAGTCTTCGGGCCGGGGCGTTTCTTCCCGGATCGGCTCGTTGAACAAGTCGAACGGCACGTCGAGCACGACCGGTCCGGGCCGCCCGGTCACCATGGTCTTCCACGCCTGGCGCACCGCGATCGGCAGTTGCGCCGCGGTCGTAGGCTGGAACACGCGCTTGCAGTACGCCCGAACCGTCGACGGAAAATCCGCCTGATAGTGCCGGTAGGTTTCCTGGAACGCGCCGCGATTGAACTGGCTGGTCGGAATGTTGCCCGTTACCGCGTAGAACGGCACGGAATCGAAAAACGAGTTGGCCAGGCTGATCGGCAGATTCGCCGAACCGGGGCCGCAGGAGGTAAACGTCGCCGTCGGCTGGCCCGATACGCGGTAATACACGTCGGCCATGAAACCGGCGACGCTTTCGTGATGCACGGAAACCGTCTTGACCTCGCCGGCGCGCGCATGCAGCGCGTCGATGAACCCGATATTGCCGTGGCCGCACAGCCCGAAGACGTATGGCACCTTTTCCCGGATCAGGTAGTCGACGATGACTCCGGCGCCGTCGCGTACCGTGCTCGGTGCATTCATGGGAAGTACTCCTGATGATTCTGGGGGGTTCCGCGGAGAATATCAGATTGGGCTGGTAACGAAGTGACGCAGTGACGATTTGACTACTTCCGCCTTTCGCCGTTCGCCGTTCGCCGTTCGCCTTCAGTTAGTCAGGCGTCGCTCCCGAGTCCTTCACCACCTTCGTCCACTTGGTGATTTCCTCGCGCACGTAGCGTGCGAATGCATCGACTGACATCGAGCCTGGCTCCGCGCCGAGCGTGGCGAGCCGCTCCTTGAGGTCCGACGCGCCGAGGATCGCGGCAATGTCCGCATTGAGCCTGGCCACGATTTCCTTCGGCAGCGCCGCCGGGCCGAATATGCCGTACCACGACGTGACGTCGAAACCCGGCAGCCCACTCTCGTTCACCGTCGGTGCCGAAGGCAGCAGTGCGGATCGCGTCATGCCGGTCACGGCAACGACGCGGAGCCTGCCGGACGTGAGGTAGGGCATCGCCGGCGGCAACCCGATCGAGGCGAGCTGCACCTGCCCGGACAGCAACTCAGTGACCATCTGCCCCGAACCGCCCTTGTAGGGAATGTGCACCATCTTCACCTTCGCCATGGTCTGGAACAGTTCCAGCGCGAGCCCGTTCGGCGAGCCGACCCCGGCGGACCCGAAGTTCAGTTGCCCGGGACGCGCTCGCGCGAGCGCGATCAATTCCTTCACGTTCTTCGCAGGCAGCGACGGGTGCACCACGATCGCGCTCGGATAGGTGGCGATGCGGTTCGCCGGCGCGAGGTCCTTCGCGAGATCGTAGGCGAGCTTCTGGTAGAGGCTCATGCCGATCGCGTGCGGCGTGCCCGCCACCACCAGCGTGTAGCCGTCCGGCGCGGCGCGGCTCGCCAGTTCCGCCCCGATGTGGCCGCCGGCGCCGACGCGGTTGTCCACGATGACCGTCTGGCCCCAGCGCTCGCCGAGCTTCTGGGCCGTCAGCCGCGCGAGCACATCGGTCGCGCCGCCCGGCGCGAACGGCGCGATCAGCCGCACCGTCCTTGCGGGATAGGCCTGTCCTGAGCCTGTCGAAGCGGTCTGCGCTGAGGCGGGCGCTACCGCCACGAATAGCACGCACATCAATACTGCCGTACCTGGTCGCATTGCTTATTTCCTCTCTCGGTTTACGCGCCCGCTTTAAGTGAGTTCCATATTGCCATACCGTTCCAATTGATGAATCGCGCGCCAGGCAAGCGCACGATTCATGATTCATTGTAGAATCGTCGCCCGCATCCGCACAACCGGAATCCAACCATGAACGCACCGCACCCGGCCCCATCTCTCACAAAGAACGTCACCCGCGTCTCGCACCTCGACCTGCAGGGCGCCGGCCAGGTCTACGTGGACGGGAAATACGCCTACGTCGGCCACATCACCAATAAGGAAGGGCTGGCCACCAGCATCCTCGATGTGTCCGAACCGAAGAAACCGAAGGTGGTCTCTCAGCTCCCGGTCGGCGACAAGGTTTCGCACAGCCACAAGGCGCGCGTCGCGGGCGACATCATGATCGTCAACGTCGAGCAGAACATGACCGCGATCGGGCGCAAGGCGGACGAACTGCCCAAGCTGCGCTTGCGGCTGCGCGCGGTGCTCGGGCGCGACCCCAGCAACAAGGAGCTGGCCGAGAAGCTCGGCGTGAAGGAATCCGATATCCCGGCGGTCGAGGCGATGGAGAAAGCGCCCTACGACCAGGGCGGCTTCAAGATCTACGACGTCTCCAACCGCGCGAAACCCAGGCTCATCACGCACCACAAGACCCACGGCCGCGGCGTGCACCGCTTCGACATGGACGCGAACTATGCCTACATCTCGACCGAGATGCCGGGCTACGTCGGCAACATCCTGGTGAACTACGACATTCGCAATCCGGCGAAGCCCGAGGAAGTGTCGCGCTGGTGGCTGCCCGGGCAGCATCTCGCGGGCGGCGAGAAGCCGACGTGGTCCGGCCGGCAGCACCGGCTGCACCACGCATTGCGACAGGGCAACACGATGTGGGCCGGCTGCTGGCACGGCGGCGTGCGCGTCATTGATGTCAGCGACATCCGCAAACCGCGCACCATTGGCGAATACAACTACCACCCGCCGTTCCCCGAGCCGTCGCACACCTTTATGGGCCTGCCCGGGACCCTGGACGGCAAGAGAATCGCGGTCGCGATCGACGAGGAAGACCACGCCAGCAGCGCCGAGGAAATGGCCAAGCGCCGCGGCCGCCCGCACGGCTGCCTGTGGGTGTTTGACATCACCGATCTGAAGAACATCAAGCCGCTGTCGATCTACGAGGTGAGCGAGCTCGACTCGCCGTGGAGCCGCGCGGCGCCCGGCCGTTTCGGCGCGCACCAGTTCCAGGAGCACATGAAGGGCGGCGACACGCTGATGTACTGCGCCTGGTTCGCGGGCGGGCTGCGCATCGTGGACGTCGTGGACCCGTCCGCCCCCGAGGAAGTCGGTTACTACATCCCCGAGCCCGCGGCAGGAAGGGTAGCGCCACAGTCAAACGACGTGGACGTGGACGAGCGCGGGCTGATCTACCTGGTGGACCGCTACTCCGGCTTCGACGTGCTCGAGTTCAACCCGCGTTAAAGCCGGGCATAATGCTCGGGCTTAACTCCGCGCGTTCGAACGGACAACGAGGTCGCCGATCAATCGAGCCCCTTTAGCTTCCCTTTAGCTTCTGGACGATATAACGGTCCCTCCTCCCCTGGCAGGCGTCGCGCCCGTCGCGCCCACTGAACTACCTGCTGTACCAGGGCGCGATCCACCGGCGAGAGCGGATCATGAGCGTGCGGATGGCGACCGCGAATATCGCCAGGGCGAGCACATAGACCAGGGAGGCGTTCTCGTTCAACTGGCCGGATTTCTCGAAGACCGACATGCCCATACCGCGGACGCTTGCCAGAACCTCGACGGCAATCGCATTCGTAATCCCGCGCGCGAACCCCAGCTCGATCCCCGCCACGATATGCGGCAGCGCCGTCGGCAGCGCGATGCCGAACCAGACGTGGTGCGTCTTCGCGCCGAACATCCGGCCCACGTCCAGGTAGTCCTTGGGGATCGCCCTAGTGCCGTCGGCGGTCGTGACCGCGACCGGCAGGAACGCCGAGATCACGACGATCGTCAGCCGGGCCTCGGGCTGGTATCCGACCCAGAGGATGACCAGCGGCACCAGTGCGATCAGCGGCAGCGCGTACAGCGCGCGGATGTAGGTGGACAGGAACCAGTCGATCTCCCGTACCCGGCCCATCGCGACCCCGACGAGAATTCCGGCCACGGTACCGATCGCGACGCCCATGACGATCGAGCCCAGGCTTTCGACGGCGTCGGACCAGAACGACGGCGCCGCGAGCGTCGCGGGAATCGCCATCACGATTCCGCTCGGCGTCGCAACGAAGCTCGGGAGCTGGGTGCGCACGTAGAGCTCCCAGACGGCGAGCAGGAACGCCGCGGCGACGGCGGGCGCGATGCGCTCCGGCGTGAACGCCCGCTTCCACCATTCCGCCGGGCGGGTGCCGGAGGGGCCTACCCGACCGCCGTGCGCCGCCATCGGACCAGATATCGCTCGATCAACTCGCCGATGCCCACCAGCAGCACCGCCAGCGCGGCCACAAGGACCGTGACGGCGAGCACCCAGGCAGAGTCGATGATGGTGGTGCCCTGCAGGAGCACGGCCGCGACCCCGTCGGGATTGAGGAAGAATTCGGCGACGAGCGTTCCCACCATCGCGAGCGCGATCGACTGCTTGATGCCCGTCATCGCGTAGGGCGTGACGTACGGCAGGATCACGTCGCGCCAGAGCTGCCGCTCGTTCGAGCCGAAAATCGCGGCCACGTCGAGATGCTGCCGCGGCAGGCTGCGCGCGCCCTCCAGCGTGCCCAGCAGGATCGGAAAGATCGAGATCACCACGGCGACAAGCACCCGCGACCAGAACTCGAAGCCGAACATCACGGAAATGAACGGGACGAGCGCGATCGTCGGCGTCGCGTAGAGCACGTAGACGTACGGCTCGAGCGCAGCCCCGATCAGTTTCATCCGGGCCAGCACCAGCCCGACCGAGACCCCGACGACGATATCGATGGCGAGCGTGACGCCGTAGAGCTTCGCCGACACGCCAAGTGCCGGCAACAGCGGGCCGCCGTGAAGCATCTCCCAGAGCTGGCTCATGGTCGTGGTGAAGGGCACGAACAGCACGCCAAAGCTGTGGCCGAGGGCCTGCCACACGCCGAGCAGCAGCACGATGCTCGACGCGTAGCAGGCCACCCGGATCCACCCCGCGCGGGAGGACCGGAACTGCCTGACGCGCCGCCAGAAGGTATCGTTCCTTTCGGCGGTCGTCATCCGCTCGCCCGCGCGTCCCCCGGTCACTGCACCTTGCCGTATTTCTTCGTCACGCGCTTCATCGCCTCGGCGTAGAGCGACTTGTCGACGATCTGCTTGTAGGTGGGCTTCTTGTCGGCCTTGATCGTGCCGATCTTCACGAGCTGCTCCAGCTGGCTCATCATCTGCTTCTCGTCGAGGCCGTCATTGTTGACCCAGTAATTGAAGCCCTGGTAGCCGTCCACCGAAGCCAGCGCCACCTGGAAGTCGATCTGGCTTGCATTGGCCGCCACGGTCGCGAAAGCAACCTTGTCGGCCGGCGATTTGCTCCCCATCAGGTTCTGGGTGAGGATCCAGCCCTCGAGAAAGCGGATGAGCCCTTCCCTGTTCTCCTCGACCGCCTTCTTGCTGGTGAGCAGCACCGCGTAGTGCAGCCCCTTCGCGATCGACGCCGGCGCGTCGATGATGCGCCATTTCTTGCCGGTCTTGAACTCGACCTGGGCCAGCTCGTCGACGTGCCACACGCCCGAATTGACCTGTCCGGCGATCCCGGCCCGCACGAGGGGCTGATTGGCGAGATCGATCAGCTTGAGGTCGGATTGCTTGAGCCCGCAGGTCGCCACCACCGCCGCGATGTAGAGCGTCCGCGCGTTGTTGATCCCGTCGGCGGCGACGGTCTTGCCCTTCAGGTCCGCGCAGCTTTTCACGCCCGGATCATCCGTCGCGACGAGCCAGTCCTGATTGGGCATGCCCGCAATCACCACCACGGGCGCTCCCCCTGCGATCAGGTTGAGCGCCGGCTGCGTCGCGGTGAACCCGACCGCGACGTCGCCCGTGACGACCGCCCTCGCGGTGTCGGCACCGCGCTGAAACCAGCGGAAAGTCACATCGACGCCCGACGCCTTGAAGTAGCCCATCGCCTCGCCGACGTCGACGAACGTATTGGAAAAGATGGGGGGGCGCCCGATGGCCGAAATCGCGAGCTTGATCGGCTGCGCGGAAGCCTGCGCCCAGGCGCTGCCGGGGGCAGTAAACGCAATTGCCGTGAGCGCTACCATCGCACCAAGAACCGAACTACTGATGCCTCTGAATCCGCTAGCAGTTTTCATGTTGCGACTCCTCCTTGGTGGTTGAACAAATCATGCCAGACCTGGTCCCGCAAGTTGATGAACGACCGGCTCGAGACGACCGACCGGTCGCGAGGGCGCGGCAAGTCGACTTTGCGCACGGCTCGAATATGCGCCGGACGGCCCGCCAGGACAACCACCCGGTCACCCATCAGCACGGCTTCGTCGATGGCATGGGTGACGAACATCATGGCCGTTGGCCGGCTGTCCCAGATTCGCAGCAGCTCGAACTGGAGCTGCTCCCGCGTTTGAGCGTCGATCGCGCTGAAGGGCTCGTCCATGAGGAGCAGCCGGGGCTCCATGACGAGCGCTCGCGCCAGCCCCGCGCGCTGCTGCATGCCGCCGGAGAGCTGGTGCGGGTACGACTTCTCGAATCCCCCGAGCCCGACGAGCTCGATCGCCGCCGTGACGCGACGTTCGATCTCCTCCCGCGGGGCGCCCCGCAGTTTCAGGCCGTAGGCGATGTTGTTCCAGAGGTTCTTCCAGGGGAAGAGGCCGAAGTGCTGGAACACCATCGACACGCTCGGCAGCGGCTTGTCGACCACCTGCCCGTCGATACGGATCTCGCCGCCGTTGAGCAGGGTCAACCCGCCCACGCAGCGCAGCAGCGTGGTCTTGCCGCACCCGGACGGGCCGACGATGCTGACGATCTCGGAGCTGCCGACCTCGAGGCTGACGTCCGCGATGACCGCGAGATCGCCGTAGCGCACGGCGGCGTTCTCGACCACCAGCCGCGCCGCTCCCGGCCCGCTCATCCGCCGGTCGCGCGCTGCGCCCGGATCAGCCGTCATCAAAGCCCTCCCGTCACCCGCGCCGCCCCTGGCACTGCGACCGCCGCGTCACAATGGCTACAGGCTTGCACGCCGGGAACGCAGTTACCCCAGCCGCACGTCAGCCGGCCACTGTCCGATTTGAGTGTGCGGCGAACCCCAAGTTGGCCGGATTCGAAGTAGCCATTGAGCGGAATTTATCTCCGCTCGATGCGTGACTAACGGACCGACTCCCACCGCGAGGCTGAGTATAGGGCACTTTGTTTGCACGCGGTTAACCAGCGGCAGGAAGCTTCTTTGTGCTGCGACGCAATAATCGCCTGCAATCCGCCCCCGGCAATAAAGCGCCTGCCGTTGCTGCCTCCAGGCGGCGGCCAAGCTATTTCGGCGGGATGATCGGCAGCAGCACGCAGGCCTGGCGATCCGGCCCCATGTGCAGCGTGACGTTGCCGCCGAATACCGCGGCGGGCCGGTCGCGCGGATCGTCATGGCGGAAGGGACCGACCCCGGTAAACACCGCGTTCAGGTTTCCTAGTCCCTGCGCCGCGCCGCCCGGCCACTCGTAGTCGCGGCCGCGCACGGTGAGACCGATGCGGTACCCTTTGGGCACGCCGATGCACGTCGGCCAGACCTCGATGTCGAGCTCGTAGATCTCGCCCGGCGCGAGCTTCCGGATCTCGTCGTGGCTGTGATAGGGCCGGTACGGCAGCGTCAGCTTCGGGTCGAGCTTGCGGTGCGAAGCGCGCAGCCAGCCTTGGGCGATCGGCGTGTGCGGGTCGAGCGCGCCCATGAACGTGATCTCCTTCAGGTCGGGCGCGAACACGCGCACCACCAGGAAAAGATCGGCGTCTTCGGTGGCCGAGGATACCCACAGCTTCGCGGCGATCGGCCCGGTGATCTCCGTCTCGCGCTCCAGCGGCGTGGTCAGGAACGTCACGCCTTCGGAGAAGCCGCCGTAGGTCACGCTGCCCGCGGACTTCTGCGCCGCGGTCGATAGCGCGTGGCCCTCGGGATGGAGGTGGAACTTCGTCCACTGCGTGCGTGCGAGCGGCCATTCATTCTCAGGGCGTTCCACGAATTTCTCGCCGGGATGGCGCGCGAGCAGGGTCACTTTCGGCTGCTTCGGCCAGCCAGTGTCCTCGCCTTTCAGGAAGTGGCCGAAGAAGCGCTTCTGGATGCGCAGCCCGTAGTCCGTGTAGAACTCGGTCCAGTGCTCGATGCCGTGCACCTCGAGCCATTTGTCTTTCGACGCCGCGCGCACGAACCCCTCGAAGTTGCCGCGCGGGTGCAACCCCTGGCCGCCCCAGTTGGCCGAAGAGAGGAGCGGCACGTTCACCTTCGACCAGTCTGGCATGCGCGAGCGCCAGTAGCTGTCGCTCGCCAGACCGTTGGCGTGGCAGTCGTCGGCGAAGTCGCGCCGGGCGGCCCCCAGCTCCTCCTCCCGCAGCGTCTCGGGTCCGGACACCCAGTCGCCGTTCATGCGGCTGCGATAGCCCTTCGTGCCCTGGCCGTATTGCACGGGGATGACTTGCTTGGGGAACCAGGTGTCGGCGAAGGTGCAGTAGATGCCCCCGTGATGGCTGAGATCGCGGTAATAATCGGCCGCCCCCTCCCAGACGCACATCGCCGCCAGGTGCGGCGGCTGCAGGGCGGCCACCTGCCACTGGTTCATCGCGTAATAGGAGATGCCGTTGAGTCCCACCTTGCCGCTCGACCAGCTCTGCTTTGCCGCCCACTCGATGCAGTGGTAAAAATCCTGCGCCTCGCGCAATGACCACAGGTCGAGCAGCCCGGGCGAGCGGCCGGCGCCGCGCGAGTCCACGCGCACGACGCCATAGCCGTCCGGCACCCATTTCTCCGGATCCACGACTTCCCAGTTCTGGTACTTGTTGGTGGAACCCGTCGGCACGTCCGGATGTTCCTCGCACATGCGGCGCCACTGGGTGACGTAAAGGTCCTCGAAGTGCAGCCACTTGCCGTACGGCCCATAGGTCAGAATGACCGGATACTTCCCGTCGGCAATGGGCCGGTAGACATCGGCGCGGAGAACGAGGCCGTCCTCCATCGGGACCGGCACGTCCCAGTCGATGCGCATACCATCGCGGACCTCGCTCACTTCGCGGACTCCCATCACGCTACCTTGACGGGTTTGCCGGTCTTCGCCGACTGCACGATGGCCTCGAAGACGGCCACGCCGTGGATGATCTCGCCGTGGGTGATCGGGTACGGCTTGCCGCCCTGCGCGGCGACGGCGAAAGCTTCCATGACCGCCTTCACCGGATTGAAGCCCTTGGTCTCGATCACTTCCGGCTGGGCGCCGGCACCGTGCGCCGAAGCGCCCGCCGGCAGGAAGCGGAACGTGTCGAGGCCCGGCCTCACCGTCTCCGCAATGCCCTTCGTGCCGAACACCGCCATGCAATAGCTCGCCCCGCTCGCCAGCGTGCAGTAGCTTGTGGAAATCACCCCGCTCTTGTGCTTCATCGTGAACACCGTAGTGTCGTCCACCAGCGGCGCCGCGCGGCGGGCGTTGACGCAATACACCTCCTCCACCTCCCCGCACAAGTCGATGAACCCGTCCACCAGGTGCACGCCGAGGCCCGTCATTGCGCCGGCGGGCGTCTCTTCCGGATTGATGCGCCACGACTCCTTGGGCAGCGCGAGCCCGCTCGGCGTC
>Ga0210379_10000418_pt1 | contig 13633 bp, 12 predicted proteins | sample PLMedo_2_FD_155468 | JGI IMG/M metagenome (GOLD analysis project Ga0210379, IMG submission 155468) | Groundwater sediment microbial communities from an aquifer in East River, Colorado, USA - PLM4_32_coex redo | ecosystem: Environmental > Terrestrial > Soil > Riparian zone | place: USA: East... | reverse complement strand
GTCGACACTGGCACGACACCGCAAGCCGCGCGCAATTTCTTGGCCGACATCAAGACCCTGACCAACAAGCCCGTGCGCTATGTGGTCAACACCCACTTCCACTACGACCATGTCGACGGCAATCAGATCTTCGGCCCCGACGTTCAGATCATCGCCCACGATTATGTGCGCACGGCGATCTCGACCTTCGATGTCCTCAATCGCGAGCCGTACGTCACCTCGCAGAAGGTCAACGTTCCCCTGCAGATCGACCGGCTGAAGCAGCAGATCGCGTCCGAGCGCGACGCTTCGAAGAAGGCCACATTGTCGACCCAGCTTTCGACCACCGAGCAGGCCTTCGCTCAGCTGAAAGAGCTGAAGGCCACACCGCCCAACACCACCTACTCCTCCAAACTGGTGCTCAATCGCGGCGGCCGCGAGATCGATCTGCTGTTCCTCGGGCGCGGGCACACCGGCGGCGACACCGTCGTGTTCTTGCCGAAGGAGAAGATCGTCGCCACCGGCGATCTGATGGAGAGCCGCCTCGCCTATATGGGCGATGCGTATTTCGACGAATGGGTGACGACGCTCGAAGCGCTGAAGAAGCTCGACTTCGACATCGTGCTCCCCGGCCACGGCATCCCCTTCCGCGACAAGGGCCTCATCACCGCTTATCAGGCCTACCTCAATGACTTCGTCGGTCAGGCCGGAAAGCTGAAGGCGCAAGGAGCGTCCGCGGAAGATGCCGCGAAGCGCATCGATCTCACCGCGCACACCAAGGCCTTCCCGCAGATCGAAGGCCCCGGCGCGGAGTTGCGAGGTGTCAGGCGCGCTTACGCCTGGATCGACGAGCGCGCCGCCCGCTGAGCGTGCCCTGAAGGCGCGTCGCAGTGCCGGCCGCTATCTACACCGCGAAAAGTGGTATTCTCGCAGCTGAGGAGAACGTGCCGGCCGCGGCTCGGCAAAGCTCGGCCGCTTGGACGATGTTCCGACGAGACGATGAACCGAGGAAGGTGGAGGGACCGATGTCTCAGTTTGCTTCACGACACGCGTTGCTTCTGACGGGTGCGCTTATCTTCCTGAGCTTCAATACTGAGGTCGCTGCACAACCTGGCCACCTGCCCGTTTTGCAGAATGGCCCGGCGAGTTGGCAGCATCCATTCGGCGGCGTGTTCCCGCCCGTGCCGGGTTCGGCTCTTCCAGTGCAGCAGGACCCAAGCCGCGTCCTGATCGCGGGGCGCACGTGGCACATCGCCGATCTCAACAATCCCAATCTGAAGCCATGGGCCAGAGATCACCTGAAGAAGGACATCGAGGAGATCGAGAAGGGCAAGATCCAGTTCACGGCGAGCTCGTCCTGCGTGCCTCCCGGCACTCCCTCCTTCTTGATCAGCGGCGGACCGTTCCTGATCGTGCAGGGGCGCGACAAGGTCGTGCTCATCGATGAGGCGGGCCCGGTCGTCCGCCACGTCTATCTCAACGTGCCCCATACGCCCAACGTGAAACCGTCCTGGAGGGGCGAATCGATCGGCTGGTACGAGGGCGACACGCTGGTCGTCGACACGATCGGCCAGAACAACAAGACCGTTGTCGACCGGTTCGGCACACCGCACAGCGATAAGCTGCACGTCGTCGAACGCTGGCGCGTGATCGACCAGGGATTGACGCTCAGGGTGGACATCGAAGTGGACGATCCCGACACGTTCTACCAGCCATGGAAGACGTATCAGGTCTACCGGCGCACGAACGTACCGCTCGCGGAGGAAATGTGCGCCGAGAACAACACCAATCTGTTCGACTACGGCACGCCGACGGACAACACGCCGGATTTCTGATGAACGTCGTTCTCACGCGCGCAACGTTCCAGGTGGTTCTCGGATTGGCGGCGGCCGCCGTCTTCACGGTGCTCGTTGTCTTGCCGATGCCTGCGCCGCCCCAGGCAGGAGCAGGACCCGCACAAAAAGCGCCCGCCGCGAAGGCACCCCTCTCGATCGCGAAGCAGAGCTACTTCTACATCGGTGGCCGCTACGACGAGACGCAGCCCGATCGCCATATCGTCGGCCAGATGTATGTCGAGTACCAGATTCCGGCGAGCCTGAAGCATCCCTTCCCGATCGTGCTGGTGCACGGCGGCACCGCGACGGGGCTCTTATGGACCGGCACGCCGGACGGTCGCGAAGGCTGGGCTCAGTACTTCCTCCGCCAAGGCTACGCCGTCTATGTCGTGGATCAGGTGGCGCGCGGGCGTTCTCCGTACGAGACCGCCGTGTATGGCAAAGCGCGCTCGCAGACGACGCAGTACATCCTGGAGCGCTTCACCGCGACCGAGCGTTTCAAGCTCTGGCCGCAGGCGCATCTGCATACGCAATGGCCGGGCAAGGCGGAGCCCGGCGATCCGACCTACGACAACTACGCGGCGTCCAACTTTGGCTCCATGGACGATCGCATCGCGCAGACCGCGATGAACGTGCACGCGCTCGCGCTGCTGCTGGATAGGATCGGCCCGTCGATCGTCTTCGTCCATTCGCAGGCCGGACAATATGCCTGGCCGCTGGCGCAAGAACGCCCCGCGCTGGTGAAAGCGATCGTCGGCGTAGAGCCCTCCGGACCGCCGGTCCACGATCTCGTCGTCAAGGGCGGCGAGCCCCGCTTCGGCGTGACGTTCGATGCCGCGACCAAACAAGACGAGGCCGAGGATCAATTCCGCGACTCGCCGGAGCTGAAGGCCTACGGCCTCGGCGATCATCCACTCGCCTACGCACCCGCGATTTCGGCGTCATCTCCGCTCGAGTTCGTGCGCCAAGAAAAGGCCGATGCGTCCGACCTCGCGCGCTGTTGGCGTCAGAAGGAACCGGCGAAGACGCTCGTCGCCGTCGGCGACCGCCCCGTTCTCTACGTCGCTTCGGAAGCGTCGTTCTACGCGCCCTACAACCACTGCACCGTGGGTTATCTCGAACAGGCCGGCGTGCATGTGGATTTCATCAACCTCTCGGACATCGGTATAGGCGGCAACGGCCACCTGATGATGCTGGAACGGAACAGCGACGACATCGCGCGCGTCATCGCCACCTGGCTCGAAAAGGTGATCGCCAAATAAGCCGTGCGAGCTCTGGAACGGAGAAATCGAATGACCGGGGACAATGCCAACCCGATCGAAAAAGTGTTCTGCTCGTTTTGCGGGAAGGACAATCTCCAGGTTCGCCGCCTATGTGCGGGGTGGACCACTCGCGGCGCAGTCTTCATTTGCGATGAATGCATCATCCTGGCTGCACAAATCATAGCGGGAGGAGACAAGGAATGGCGCGATAAGTTTATTGCGGGCCTATCCGAAGATCTCTCTTCCCAATAACGCGAACGCACCCGAGCTCCGATTATCACCGCGGTTCGTCGATCGTGCTCACATGCGCCGCGACGATCTTCCACCCGTCGGAGAAGCGAACCCAGGTCTGCATCTGGCGGCCGACCTTGCCCGGTGCATTCGCGCGGTAGCTCAACGTCGAGGCCACCGCGAAATCGCGGCCGTACGTCGTAATCACCGTCTTCGCCAGCCTTCGCGGACCTGGACCCGACGAATTCGCCCGGTACGCCTCGATCTCGGCATAGCCGTACAGGTTCTCCGCGTTGCCATAGCGCACGGTGCGCGGATCGTTGCGGAAGCTCGCGCCGAGAGCGGCGGCGTCGTTCGAAACCAGCGCCCGCTCGTAGCGCTCGTGCGCCGCCTTCACCTCCGCCACGACATCGGGCAGATCGATTGCCAAATTCGCCGCAGCCACGCCGGACTTCTGTTGTTGCGCGAACGACCCACCCTGCTGAAACGCCATTGCCACGCACAGCAACGCACTTGCCGTAAGCGCAAGCCTAAAGACCCGATTCATGGTGTTCTCCTCGAGCACGTCACCGCCGCACTGTTCCATGTGGAGCAGCGTCGGACCGAATTAGCGCCTTAGCTCCATGGCGAATAACGAATAGAAAACCTACTCGCTACGTTGCCCGCCGAAGCCTTGGCGAAGGCGGGTCCGTACTCGCTATTCCTATTTGGCGTTCGGCCGTTCCGGAGCCGAAGCTTTCGGAAGGTTGTACTTCGCCGAGCGCGCATTGAGCTCTGCGACCTGCTCTATCCTGTCCGCCATCGCATCGCCGAGCGCGCCCTTCTGGGCTTCCACCATGCGTCCGGTGGTTTTCAGTTCCGTCAAAGCCCGATCGACCGCGCCGAGCGCGATGCTCATCATGGTTGTGGCCTGGCCGACGCTAACGCGGGCCGCCTTCATTGCGTCTTGTGTTGCCGGCACCGTCGCGTTGCCGACCACGGCCATCAGCGGCTTCTTGACCGTGTCGCGCGCCTTCGCATAGTCCTGCGGAGTCCGCAGGCCGAGCCATAACGCATCTGCGCCGGCTTCGGCGTAGGCGGCGGCGCGGTCCAGCATCTCGGCGAAGGACCCATTGGGTGTGGGCGCAAGACAGCGGACGATCAGCACCATATCCGTACGGCCATCCACTGCTGCGTGGATGTTGTCGATCATCCGCGCCTTGGAAACGACGCCTGGAACGGAATAGGCGGTGGCGCGGTTGAGCGCCATCCGGTCGTCGAACGACGCACAACCGATCCCTGCGCGATCGGCCTGCTTTGAAAAGCGGTACACGTTCAACGGCGTGGCGCCGAGATCGTCCAAATCTGCGAGGATCGGAATGTCCAGATTGGCCGCGATGATACTGTTGTACTCGAGGAGCTCGGACACCGTGACGACCGCCTGGTCGGGAAGCCCAACCAGCTCTTGATTGGGGGCGCTCGAGCCGACGAACACGCCCTGGAAGCCGTGCGCGGCGCAGAGGCGCGCCGACATGAGATCGTAGGCGCCGGGACAAATCAGCGGATCCGGCGCGTTCATCAACGCGCGAAACCGTGCGCCCATGCTTCTCGGCGCGGTGCGCGCCTGCGGCTGGGCAGCGGCCTCGGTCAGCGGAGCGGCAGCCGCCATCAATCCCGACGCCGCCAATCCCGCGACTTGGACAAACTCACGCCTATTCGTCTTCCTAGCCATGATCGCTCCCCGAAAGCTTGATGTTTCCAGATGACTCCTGGTTGTGCGGACTATAGCGATTTTATGAGGCTCGCCAAAGCCAATAGGACTGACGCTTTCTCAACCTTGCTTGCTTAGGCTGACATAAGAATCGAAAACTGGTATACGGCGTTCATGTTACGGCGATTACTTGTGTTCTTGCTGGTCGTTTCGGTGGTCTCGCTGGGCCTGCCGACATTCGCTCACGCGGGGAACGCGAAACATGAAGCCATGAGCCAGACCATGGGCCATGATTGCGTGTGCCCGCCGGGGCATGACATGCCAGCCTCCGACCAATCGGACTCGTGCGCGCCCACCCTCGGATGCCTGATGCACTGCGCGACCGCACAGCCGGTCGCGTCGTTGGACGCTTCCGTTCCCCCTGATCCGGTACCGACGCTAAGCGCGCTCGGTGCAGTGATTTCCGAGACGATCGTTTCGTCGAGCTACCCGCCTTTCCGGCCACCTTCCCTCTGATCCATCGCGCTACGCGCGGGCGTAGCCCGCGCCGATAACTCCGTGGGCCTCCGCAAGGAGGACCACGTGCGTATGGTCATCAGTCGAGGAAGGATATCGCCGTGAGAAACGTGCTGCTCGCGATCACTACGGATGCTATCGGCATTCGAACCGTCATGAACAATTGCGCTCGTGGCGCATTGTTTCTGCTGGTCTTCGTCAGCTTCGCCGCTCAAGCGCAGCCACTGAGTTTCGAGGCCGCGATTCAGCAGGCTATGAGCACCTCGCCGGAAGTTGCCGCGAGAGAGAGACAGATCGAAGCGACACGGTCCGCTGCGATCCCGGCGGGCGCATTGCCTGACCCGAAGCTCTTCGTCGGGCTCGACACCTTTCCCATCACCGGTCCGAACGCAGGGACCTTCAACGACGACTTCACCATGGTGACAGCTGGTGTGATGCAGGAGTTGCCGAACGCCGGCAAGCGCAACGCCCGGATCGCACGTGCCCAGGCGGCCATCGGCGAGGCAAGGGCCGAAGTCGATGCTCACCACCGCGAGGTCGCAGTGGGAGCGGGCTTGGCGTGGCTCGATGTTTTCTATGCCCAACGCCGGACTGCCGCGCTGGAGGGATTGGCGGCGGAGAATCGCCTGCTCGCCGACACGGTTGCCCCTCGCATCGCCAACGGCTCCGCGACCGCGGCCGAAGCTGTCGCTGTTCCTCTGCTCGACGCAACGCTGGCCGACCGGCGAACGGCGCTTACGGCCGAGGAAATGAAGGCCAGAGCCGAGCTGCGGCGTTGGATCGGAGCTGGCGCAGACGGCCCCCTGGCCGACAGCGCACCGAGGTTCACCGTTGCAACGTCCATGCTGCGCGCGAATCTCGAAGCACATCCGACGCTTCGCATGTACGAGTCGTCGCTTGCCCGTGCCGACGCCGAAACGCGGGAGGCCGAGGCCGCCAAGCGGCCCGACTGGGCGCTGCAGGCCGCGGTGCATGGACGAAAGCCTGAATTCGGCTGGCTGGCGTCGGTACAGGTCACCATCGATCTGCCGCTTTTCGCGTCGACGCGGCAAGACCCGTTGATCGCGGCCAAAGTGGCGGAAGCCAGCCGCATTCGCTCGGAGCGTGATGGCGTGCATCGCAGGCTGATGGCCGAACTCGAAAGCGCGATAGCGACCTACACAGCTGCGACTGAAGCCGCAGAACGTATCCGCGTGACGACGCTGCCGCTCGTCCGTCAGAAGGTCGACCTCGAAATCGCCAGCTATCGCGCTGGAACGCGGACCTTGGACTCTGTGCTCGCTGCCCGCCGCGAACGCGAGGAAACCGAACTCATGGCCATCGAGCGCGAGGCGGAAATGGCGAAGGCGGCCGCACGGCTGGCCCTCAATTTCGGGAGCACCATTCCATGAAGAACACGACAGCCGCACTTCTCGCTTTCGGCGTCGCCATCGTCGCTGCTGTTGGTGGCTTCGGCATCGCGACTCTTCGAGCGCCAGTCCCAACCGTAACGACCGCGCCTGAGAAGGATGGGCGGCAAGTTCTCTATTGGTACGATCCTATGGTGCCCAATCAGCGCTTCGACAAGCCCGGTAAGTCGCCTTTCATGGACATGCAGTTGGTGCCAAAATATGCAGGAGAGCCCGATGCTGCCTCCGGCGTGCGCATCGACCCCAACCTGACACAGAATCTGGGCATCCGGCTCGCCGTCGTCCAACGCGGCACGCTCAGCGAGGCTGTCAACGTTACGGGCGTCATCTCGTTCAATGAGCGCGATGTCGCGATCGTTCAGACCCGCTCAGGAGGATTTGTCGAGCGCACCTACAACACCGCGCCGGGCGATATCGTGCGCGCGGGCGCTCCACTCGCGGACCTCTACATCTCGGAATGGGCCGGCGCACAAACCGAATTCCTCGCTCTGGTGCGAACCGGCGAAGCCGAGTTGATCGAAGCCTCACGCCTGCGGCTTCGCAATCTCGGCATGTCTCCGGAATTGATCGCAGACGTGGAGCGCAACGGCGCGATGCGTCCTGTCATCACCATTTCAACGCCACTTGCGGGCGTGATTCAGACCTTGAGCGTGCGTCCGGGCATGACAGTTGCGGCCGGCATGACGCTCGCTGAAGTCAACGGGCTTTCAACGGTTTGGCTGAATGCCTCGGTGCCGGAAGCACAGGCCGCTCTCGTACGCATCGGCCAAACCGCACGCGCTGAACTCACGGCCTATCCCGGCGAGAATTTCACCGGGCGCATCGCCGCAATTCTTCCCGAGGCGCAGACAGAAAGCCGGACCTTGAAGGTGCGCATCGAACTGCCGAATCCCGCCGCGCGCCTGCGGCCAGGGATGTTCGCCTCCGTCCAGTTGTCATCGATGGAATCCCGCACCTCCTTGCTTGTGCCCTCCGAAGCCGTCATTCGCACCGGCCGCCGCAATCTCGTGATGGTCGTTTCGGAAGACGGCCGCTATCAGCCGGCGGAAGTGCAACTCGGAAGGGAAGCTCAGGGACAAGTCGAAATCCTGAGCGGCCTGAATGAAGGCGAAAAGGTCGTTGTGTCCGGGCAATTCCTGATCGATTCCGAAGCGAGCCTCGCGGGCTTGGAAGCCCGATCCTCACAGCAGGTTCCCTTGGCCTCTGCGGCGCAGCAAACGGCCAAAGCTGCAGCGGCAGGACTGCATGAGACAACTGGACGTGTCGAGGCGCTCACACCCGAATCCGTGACCTTATCGCACGCGCCAGTGCCGGCGATCGGCTGGCCGGCGATGACCATGAGCTTCCGGTTGGAAAATCCCCAACTTGCGAGCGGGCTCAAAGTCGGCGATCGGGTCACCTTCGCCTTCGAACAGCAAGGGTCGGCGCAGATCGTGCGTCGAATTGCAAAGACCGGTGGCGCCCCATGATTGCGCACCTTATCCGCTGGTCGGTCGCAAACCGCTTCTTTGTATTGTTCGGCGCCGTCGCGCTCGCGGCGTGGGGCATTCTCGCCGTTCGCAGCATGCCCATCGACGCCATACCCGATCTTTCCGACGTGCAGGTGATCATCCGCACGCCGTATCCCGGCCAAGCGCCGCAGATCGTGGAGAATCAAGTCACCTATCCGCTCGCGACTACAATGCTGTCCGTGCCGGGTGCCAGGACCGTACGTGGATACTCCTTCTTCGGTGATTCATTCGTGTACGTCCTTTTCGAAGATGGCACCGACCTCTATTGGGCGCGCTCCCGCGTGCTGGAGTATCTCAGCCAAGTTCGCGACCGACTGCCAGACGCTGCACAACCGGCGCTTGGTCCCGACGCCACAGGCGTCGGGTGGGTTTTCGAATACGCACTCGTGGATCGCTCGGGACGGCATGATCTCGGAGGCCTGCGCAGTTTGCAGGACTGGTTCCTGCGCTATGAACTGAAGAGCCTTCCCGGAGTCGCCGAAGTCGCCAGTGTTGGTGGAATGGTCCGCCAATATCAGGTGGTGCTAGACCCCATGAAGCTCGTTGCCTACGGCGTGACACACGAACAAGTCACCGATGCCATAAGGCGCGGAAACCAGGAGACGGGGGGCTCGGTGCTGCAACTCGCGGAAGCCGAGTACATGGTTCGCGCAGGTGGCTATCTCAAGTCCTTGGACGACTTTCGCAGCATTCCTTTGCGCACCGCCGCTTCCGGCATACCCGTCACGCTCGGCGATGTCGCAATCGTCCAAATGGGTCCTGAGCTGCGCCGCGGCATCGCTGAATTGAACGGAGAAGGCGAAGTAGCAGGAGGGGTCATCGTCTTGCGTTCGGGACAGAACGCCCGCACCACGATTGAGGCGGTGAAGGCGAAGCTCGCCGAGCTCCAGCGGAGCTTGCCAGAGGGCGTCGAAATCGTGACGACCTATGACCGGTCTGAACTGATCGACAGAGCCGTCGCCAACCTCACGGAAAAGCTCTTCGAAGAATTCGTCGTTGTCGCGCTCGTCTGCGTTTTCTTTCTCTGGCACCTGCGCTCAGCCCTTGTAGCCATCATCTCGCTTCCTCTTGGCGTCATGATTGCCTTCATCATCATGCAGCAGCAGGGCGTCAATGCAAACATCATGTCGCTCGGCGGTATCGCCATCGCGATTGGTGCCATGGTCGATGCAGCCATCGTCATGATCGAGAATGCGCACAAGAAGCTCGAACATTGGCAGACCCTCCATCCGGGCAAACGCCTGGAGGGCAACGAGCACTGGAAGCTGATCACGGACTCGGCCGTCGAAGTCGGACCCGCCCTCTTCTTCAGCCTACTGATCATAACGCTCTCGTTTATTCCCGTTTTCACGCTGCAGGCGCAAGAAGGAAGGCTCTTCGGACCGCTTGCCTTCACTAAAACCTATGCCATGGCGGGAGCGGCGGCACTCTCAGTGACTTTGATACCTGTCCTGATGGGACTTTGGATTCGTGGGCGGATTCCTCGCGAGACCGCCAACCCTCTCAATCGGGCACTGATTGCGCTCTATCGGCCCCTGCTCGATGCCGTGATGCGTTGGCCTCGCACAGTGCTCGTCATTGCGGCACTCGTTTTCGCCACGACCGCTTGGCCGATCACGCGCTTGGGCGGGGAATTCATGCCCATGATGAACGAGGGCGATCTCCTCTTTATGCCTTCCGCCTTGCCGGGCCTTTCGGCCGCCAAAGCCGCCGAGCTGCTGCAGCAGACGGACAGGTTGATCATGACTGTCCCCGAGGTGCGTACGGTATTCGGCAAAGCCGGCCGAGCCGAAACTGCGACCGATCCGGCTCCGCTCGAAATGTTCGAGACCACAATCCAATTCAAGCCGCGCGATCAATGGCGGCCCGGCATGACGCCCGAGCGATTGGTCGAGGAGCTTGACCGGGTCGTGCAGGTCCCCGGGCTATCCAATGTCTGGGTGCCGCCGATCCGCAATCGCATCGACATGCTCGCGACCGGCATCAAGAGCCCGATCGGAGTCAAAGTCGCGGGTACGAACTTGGCCGATATCGACCGTGTAACAGCGGAAGTCGAGGGGATCGCCCGTAGCGTTCCTGGAGTGAGTTCCGCGCTCGCCGAGCGGCTGACAGGCGGACGGTATGTTGATGTCGAGATCAATCGCGCAGCGGCCGCTCGCTACGGCCTGAATATCGCCGACGTGCAATCGATCATTTCCAGTGCCATCGGTGGTGAGAACATCGGCGAGACCGTCGAAGGCCTCGCGCGCTATCCGATCAATGTCCGTTATCCGCGCGAGGTGCGGGACAGCTTGGAAGAGCTGCGTGCGCTTCCAGTGCTCACACCCAACCGCCAGCAGATAACGCTCGGCACGGTCGCTACAGTCCGCGTCAGCGACGGTCCTCCGATGATCAAGAGCGAAAATGGACGCCTGTCGGGCTGGATCTATGTCGATGTACGCGGGCGCGATCTGGTCTCCGTTGTCGGCGATTTGCGCAACGCTGTGGCTCAAAGCGTTCAGCTTCCCGCAGGCGTCAGCGTCGCGTATTCGGGCCAGTTCGAATTTCTGGAACGTGCGAGGGCGCGGCTCAATCTCGTCGTTCCCGCAACGCTCGTCATCATCTTCCTGCTGCTGTACCTGACGTTCGGGCGCTTCGATGAAGCGGCGCTGATCATGGCGACGCTCCCCTTTGCTCTCACCGGCGCCATCTGGATCCTATACTTGCTGAGCTACAACCTCTCTGTCGCCGCGGGTGTCGGCATGATCGCTCTGGCGGGCGTGTCCGCCGAATTCGGGGTCGTCATGCTGATCTATCTCAAGCACGCGCTTGCCGCGCGAGTGGAAGCTGGCGTGCCGCTTACGCCCGAGGTCGTGGGCGATGCGATTCGCGAAGGCGCGCTTCTACGTGTCCGCCCCAAAGCAATGACTGTGGCCGTCATCCTGGCAGGCCTGCTGCCTATCATGGTTGGGAGCGGCACCGGCTCGGAAGTCATGAGCCGCATCGCGGCTCCGATGATCGGGGGAATGCTGACCGCTCCGCTTCTTTCGATGCTCGTCGTTCCTGCCGCCTATCTTCTGATGCGGCGGCGCATGAAATCGATTTCGGCCGAAACCGGAATCATAACCGCTGCCCCACACGCCGTGGGGGAGCCTCATTTGTAGAAGGAGAAACCTATGAAACGAGTTGCAGCAATCGGAGTCCTTGGCATCGCATTGGCTTTGCAGGCGTGCAATCCGGCCGAAGAGCAAACGAGCAAGACTGCCCCTGCCACCCAGGGCACGGCCACGACCGGCGCCATGCCAAACATGCCCATGCCCGCGCAGACTGGCGCCGCTTCGCAAGGCGCGACCTACACGACAATGGGCGAAGTGGCTTCGGTCGCGGCAGACTCTGTGACCATCAATCACGAGCCGGTGCCGGCTCTCGGCTGGCCTTCAATGACAATGACGTTCAAGGCTCCGGACGCAGCGATGCTCTCGGGCCTGACGACCGGAACACCCGTTCAATTCACATTTCGCCAACAGGGAAGCGATAACGTCCTCACGGAGATCGCACGCCGATGACCGAGCGTCGTTGGAAGGAATGCGGCAGGCGTCTTACGGGGCGCTTGCCGATCCGGACCACCCGCTTCCTTCGAGCAAGCCGAGCGTCTCGAATAACGGCAAGCCGACGACGTTGCTGTAGGAGCCGTTGATCCAGCGCACGAAGGCTTCGGCACGTCCCTGCACGGCGTATCCGCCGGCTTTGCCGATCCCCTCCCCACTCGCGATGTAGGCGTCGATCTCGCGCTTCGAGAGCACCTTGAACGCAACCCGCGTCGCGACGACCCGCGTCCGCATCGGTTTCGACGGCGGCTTCAGCGCGAGCGCCGTCAGCACCACATGGCGCCGCCCCGACAGCAGCTTGAGACAACGTTCGACATCCGCCTCCGAGTCCGCCTTGGGCAGGATGCGCCGTCCCACGGCCACCACCGTGTCGGCCGCGAGCACGAACGATCCCATTTCCTTCGCGATGACCGCTTCGGTCTTGGCGACCGCTACGCGCAGCGCATAGGCGCGCGGCAGCTCGCCCTTCCTCAGCGCCTCATCGATCTCTGGCGCGATGACGACGCTCGGCTCGAGACCCGCTTGCCGGAGCAACGCCAACCGCCGCGGGCTCGCGCTCGCGAGCACGAAGGGAGCCGAACTGTCGGCCTTGACGGCACGGGACGCGTCGAGCGGCTGCGATCGTCCGGACGGCTTCACTTGAAGCGGTAGGTGATGCGCCCCTTGGTCAAGTCATAGGGCGTCATTTCGACCAGGACCTTGTCGCCCACCAGCACGCGGATGCGGTTCTTGCGCATCTTGCCCGCGGTGTGAGCGATGATCTCGTGTCCGTTTTCGAGCTTCACGCGGAAGGTCGCATTGGGCAGCAGTTCCGAGACCGTGCCGGGAAATTCGAGAAGCTCTTCTTTTGCCATTCGGTTCCTTTGCTTGGCTCACCGGCGCCTGCTGCCGGTCCCCGCCTGCCCCGGGACCGCGCGATTAGCGCGGCCCAAAAGCAAATCGGACCCGCGTGGGAGGATGCACTTGGGCGGCCGAAAATCAAGCGCCCGTTGCTACAGCGACAGCGCGTAGATGAGCGTAAACAGCCGCCGCGCCGTCAGAAAGTCGATCTTGATCTTTCCTTCGAGCCGCTCGCGCAACAGGTTGGCGCCGTCGTCGTGCAGGCCGCGCCTCCCCATATCGATCGCCTCGAGCCGCGACGGCGCATCGCGCAACGCCGCGTAGTAGCTCTCGCACACCGCGAAATAGTCCTTCAGAACGCGCTTGAACGGCGTGAGCGACAGCAGCACGCGCCCATGCTCCGTGCCGTCGCTCAGGCGCACGTCAAGCACCAGGCGATTCTCGGCAACGCCCAGAACCAGATGATACGGCCCGCCCGGAGACCCCTTGGGCTCGAAATGGTTCTCGCCCAAGAGATCGTAGATCGCGACCTTGCGCTCCTGCTCGATCTCGGGCGACCGCTTGCTCCACGTCTCGCGGTCGAGCGTCACCCCATCGATGCGGAACGCAATGGCTGGCTTCTGCGCCACGGTTGTCAGCTCTGCTTATTGAGCCGGATGGCGATGGAGCGGCCATGCGCACCCAGCCCCTCCGCCTTGGCGAGCGTAAGCGCCGCGGGTCCGAGCTGCGACAGCGCGCCCGCATCGCACGACAGCACCGAGGTGCGCTTCATA
>Ga0210379_10000417_pt1 | contig 13639 bp, 15 predicted proteins | sample PLMedo_2_FD_155468 | JGI IMG/M metagenome (GOLD analysis project Ga0210379, IMG submission 155468) | Groundwater sediment microbial communities from an aquifer in East River, Colorado, USA - PLM4_32_coex redo | ecosystem: Environmental > Terrestrial > Soil > Riparian zone | place: USA: East... | reverse complement strand
CAACTCGTTGGCGGGGCGATCGATGGTCAGGCTCGCGGTGCCGCCGAGATTCTGCGTGTCGTTGCTGCCGGTGTTCTTGCCCTTGTGCCCGATCTGCATCAGGAACTTGCCGTCACGGGTGAACTTCAGGATCTGCGCGTCCTTTTCGCCGCCACCACCCAGCCACACCGCGTCGTCGTCCACGTAAATGCCATGCTCGAGATCCGGCCATTCGTAGCCGGCACCGGGCCCTCCCCACGACGACAGGAGCGTGCCGTCGGCATCGAACTCCAGCACCGGCGGGGCCGCGCGCCAGATCGAGCGGGTCTCGTTGGGCTGCAGCGTCGACGGCCGATGCACGACCCACACGTGATCGCGGCCATCCACCGCCACGCCGGCGACGGCGCCGAAGATCCACTGGTTCGGCAGGGGTTTCGGCCACATCGCATCGACCGCGAACGTCGGTACCAGATCTCGAGATTGCGCGCCCAGTGTCGCCAGGCCCGCGATCAACGCCGTGCTCACAAGCCGCATCATGTTCGGCACATCATCGCTCAGCGCTGGACCGGCGAATAGGTCACGCCGTCGGGACTGTTCTGCACTGCGACGCGCGCCAGTGTCTCGCCGGTCACCAGATCGAGCACCAGCATCGAGTTGTCGTTGCGAACCGTGACGAACGCGTGCCGGTTGTCGGGGTGTGGAAATACACCGGCCGTTGACGGCTCCGCCACCTTGGTCAGTCCCAGCTTGATCGACTTCACGATCGTCTGAGTGGCCACGTCGGCCACGACCAGTGACGATGCATTCGCGTGCGGCACGAGCGCGAGCTTGCCGTCGGGCGTGAATTGCACGCGGTAGGGGAAGCCCGGCGACGAAATCCGCTTGCTCACTTCCAGCGTGCGCGTGTCGATGATCGAAATGGTGTCCTCGGCGCGATTGCCGGCCCACACCCAGCGGCCATCGGGTGTCACGCCCACGCCCTCGCACTCCTTGCCGGTCTTCACGTCCTTGATCTTGCCGCCGGTTTTGAAGTCGAAGGCGCTCACGCTGCCGTCGCGCATGTTCGAACAATACAGGCGGGTGCGATCGCTGGTCAGCGCCAGCATGTGCGACACCGCGGTGTCGGTCTTGAACACCCGCTCGACGGCGCCAGTGGTGATGTTCACCAACAGCAGCGCCTGGCTGCCCTCCGCGGTGACGATGACGTGTGTCGCATCGACCCACCGCACATCGTGCGGCGCGCGATATTCGCCCAGGTCGATGGTCTTGATGGTGTCTCCGCTCGGCAGCGCCAGCACGCTCAGCGTCTTCTGCTGACCCACGCCTTGCTTGTTGTAGTTGGTCACGAGCACCATGCGGCCATCGGGCGAGGCGGCGGCCTCGTGCGGACCGCCGACGACGGGCACGTGGCGATACGCCTCCATCGTCTTCAGGTCGATGAGCGTGACCGAGTCGGACTGTTGGTTCACGGCGATCACGGTCCCCGTCAGGTTCACGCGACGTGCGGGCGACTGTGCCGAAAATGGCGCGGTTCCGGCGGCCGCAGCCACGAGCGCTGCGGCGCAAACGTATCTGATCATGCGAACACGCTAGCCTTGGGGCTTCGGGCTTGGCAAGCGGATTGTGACCAATGCGTCCGTCTATTGCGGAAAATGACGGGGAGGCCGATCCTGATACCCCTCGCCGTTGAGCGTGTGAAGGAACGCCACGACGGCATCCACCTCTTCTCGCGTCAGGCCCAGTGGCACGATCCGCCCCGACTTTCCCGGGTTCGGCGTGCCGCCGCGGTTGTAGAACTCAACCACGTCGCGCAATGTGGCAAGCGAGCCGTCGTGCATGTAGGGCGGGTGCTGCTCAACGTCTCGCAATCCCGGTGTCTTGAACGCCCCGCGGTCGCCCGGCGAATGGGAAACGGCGGCCCGCCCTTCGTCCGCGAACGTCCCGGTATCGGAATTCCAGCCGACGCCGAGGTTGTGAAACAGCCCGTCGGAGAAATTGAACCCGGCATGGCACATCCCGCACCGTCCCTTGAAGAAGAAGATATCCATGCCCCGTTGCGCCTCAACCGACATGGCGCGGGCGTCGCGTCCGTAGGCCCACCGGTCATACGGCGCGTTGCCGCTCCTGCGCATGCGCACGAAATCGGCCAGGGCCGCCGCGATCCGCTCGCTCGTAATCGTGTTCGAGCTGAATGCCTCGCTGAAGTAAGGGCCATAGCCGCGAACAGCCGACAGCCTGGCGATCATCGCCGGGTGAGCAAAGCCCATCTCCTTCGGATCGGCGATCGGCATCAATACCTGGGTTTCAAGAGAGGTCGCCCGCCCATCCCAGAAGAACGTCGGGCCCGGATCACCTTCGGCCATCAGCGTCGTCCGGGCGCCTAAGTTGACGAGGCTGGGCGTCTTTCTGCGGCCACGCTGGCCGGCAATGCCTGTGGGGACCGGGACCGGTTCCGAGAACGCAAATTCAGGCCGGTGACACGTCGCGCACGACACCGTGCCGTCCGACGATAGCCGTTTGTCGTAGAACAGCCAGCGCCCGAGACGGACACGCGCCGGCGCCGGCTGTTGCGTCGCGTCGGCGAAGAATTCCTCCATCCCGAACGGCGCGGCGGCGGTGGGCCGGATTGGATTGTCGTCGTTCAATTGCGACGGCGTGGGTCCCGCGCTACATGCGCCGATGACGGCACCGGTCACAAGGCAGAGCACAACTGCAGCGACGCGCATGGCTGGTTAGAACGGCCGCCGCGGCGACATCTCCAGTTCCACGCCCGCGCGTGTCACCGCGACCTCGACCACGGGCACCAGCACCTTCGCGTCGCCCGTGAACTCCACCTCGTAACGGTTCAGCATCTGTTGGTGATCGTCGGCGAGGCGCGTCGCGATGCCTTTCATCCGTTCAGGAAGGGAACTGTCGGTATTGATGGAAGCCTTGGTGCCGCCCACGTTGTCGACGAGATTGAGGACGATGTCGGTTACCAGTCCCACTTGTGGGCCCACCAGGATCACCCCGTGCGCGCTGCCGCCCCGCGCCAGGAAGTCGTTCATGAACTTGTTGTAGTTGTCGAGATTGGACTCGCGGTTCAGCTCGCCCTTGTCGGTCGTGACGATCACGAACACCGGCCACTGGCCAGAAGCGGTTTTGAGAAAGCGTTTGTCGGCTTCGAGCAGGGTGTCGAGAAACGCATTCGCGCCGCCGGCGGACGCCAATAGTCCCGCCTCCTTCTTGAGCCGCGTTCGATCGGTTGTCGGCGGCGTGCGGACCCGGATTTGGCCGCCGGTGGTGATGAAGGTGACCTCGTGCTCAATCGGGAGCGCGTCGAGGAATACGTTCAGGGCCGCCCGGAAACTGTTGACCATCGGCGCCATCGAGGTGCTGGAGTCGATCAGCAGCACGATGCGCATCGGCGCGGTGCCGAGAGAGGCCCGGGTGACTTCACGCCTCACGCCGTTTTCGGTGATGCGGAATTCCCCTGCCGTCAGGTTGAGGACCGGATCGCCAACATCGTCGACCGCGTCGACGAACACCCGGCGCGTGACGCGTTGCGCGGAGAGCGAAGGGTGCATGAGCGCGAGAAGCAGGGTCGAAACTAGAGCGGTCCGGAACCAGCCTCGCGTCATGGCACCCTCCATCGCCGTTACGCCAACGCTTTGCCGAACAACACCAGTAAGCGGCTCCAGGCCTTTTCGGCCTGCGCTTCGTTGTAGACAGCGGAATCGGGCGGGCACCAGCCATGCGCCGCGCCCGCGTAGACCTCGATCTCGGCGGCGAGGCCGGCCTTGGCGAACGTCTCTTTCAGCACCGTCTTGGATTCCGGCTCGCGCTGGTCGTCGTTCTCGGCCACGCAACACAGGAACTGCGCCTTCATCGTCGGAATCAGCAGGTGCGGGCTGTCGGGTGCCTTGGTCACCAGCCCGCCGCCATGGAACGTGGCGCCGGCGCCGACGCGATCGGGCACCGCCGCCGCAGTGCGCATCACGATCGGTCCGCCCATGCAGTAGCCCGTGGTGCCGACCTTCTTCCTCTTGTCCACGACCGCCTGCGTATCGAGCCAGGCGACAAACGCCTTTGCGTCGGTCGCGTGGGTGGTCGCGTTCAGCGCCTGCGCGAGCGGCATCACGGCGTCGCGGATCTTCGGATCGGAAAAGCTGGCGCCGGCCGGCACGACGGGCGCGGCCTTCTGGCGATAGAACGGGTTGACGACCAAGACCGAATAGCCCGACTCGGCGAGGCGCTTGCCCATCTGCCGGAATGCCGGGCGAAGCCCAAGGATGTCGGGCCAGACCACGACGCCGGCGGCGGCGCCGGTCGCGGGATGGACGAAATAACTGTCCGCGACGCCGTCGGGCGTCTTCACCTTCACCTCGGATTCGGTGACGGCCACCGCGTTAGCTGCCCGCGGCAGCAGGAACGCCAGCCCGGCGCCCAGCGAGAGCGCGCCGAATTCGCGTCGCGTGACGGCGCCACGCGCCACGTAGTCTTTCAGGTCGTCGTCGTAATGGTCCTGGTCACACATGATGCCCTCCCGCGGCTTCGGTCGTTCAGAACCAACGCAGTATATCGGTGTTGACGTTGCCGCGTGTTCTCGAGGGCGCACCCCGGCAACCCCGGAATCCGTCAAGGCCCCGCCCAACTCACCGCCGCCCGGATCAACTCGTGGGCCGTCCTGAGGCCGAGCTTCTCCTTGATCCGCGCCTGGTAGGTTTCGATCGTCTTCGCGGAGAGGTCGAGGTGCGTGGCGATGGCCCGGGTCTCCAGGCCGCGTCCCATGAGCACGAACACTTCGCGTTCCCGATCCGTCAAGCGATCCAGAGGTGCGGGTGCTTCCGCCGTTCTACCTCGCCCTGTTCTGCGCGCGACGATGCGCTCCGACATCCGGGGACTGACGTGGGTCTTCCCGCTCGCCACGCAGCGGATCGCGTCGATCAGGTTTTGCATGGCTTCCTGTTTCATGATGTAGCCGGTTGCGCCGGCTGCGAGCGCTCGTTCTGCGTACAGCGTCTCATCATGCATCGACAGAATCAGCACGCGCACGTCGGGCAGCGACGCGTTCAGTATCTTGAGAAGGTCGAGTCCGCTTGCCACTCCCAGCGACAGGTCCACGATGGCGACGTCGGGATGGTCGGCGCGAATCCGCTCGAGCCCGCCGGCGGCCGTGTCGCTCTCACCGCACACGGTCATGCCAGGCTCGGCATTGATCAGCTCGGTCAGGCCCTTCCGCACGATGGGATGATCGTCGATGATGACGATCCTGAGCGGCGCCGACCCCGTTTGCCTCTTCGGTTCTTCCCGGCTTCCGCGTCTTGCCATGTGGACTAGCGCTTTCCAGTGGGCACGTCCGCGTGCGGGATCGTCGCGGTGGACGGCCAGGGAATCCAGCACATGACCACCGTGCCGCCGCCTTCTTTCGGGTGAATGGCAAAGTCGCCGCCCAATAGGCGGGCACGTTGGCGCATGTTGTCCAGACCCATGCCCGCCTGCGTTCCGGCGCCTTCCTTTAGACCGGTTCCATCATCAGTGACCGTGATCTGCAGGCGCCGATCCGTGGGAAGGAGGCCGATCGTAATCTGTTTCGGCTTGCCGTGTCGTGCCGCATTGTGTACCGCCTCTTGGACAATCCGAAAGACATGCTTGGCGGCGATGGGATCGTGGAGCAGCACGGGGCCGTCGCACTGGAATCGACACGAGATCCCGTAGCGCGTCTCGGCTTGTGTCGCCAGTTCCTCCAGCGCCGCCGTGAGTCCCTCTGGGACAGGCTCAACGGGCATGAGCTCGCGGGCAACGGCACGCAGCTGACTTTGACACTCGGTGATGCTGTTGACGAGATCGTCGGCTTTGATGGCAAGGGGCGACTGAGCAGAGGTCAGCTGCGTCTTGAGGGTTTGGGCCAACAAGCCGACGCCGGTGATGTGCCCGCCGATTCCGTCGTGGAGCTCCTGGGCGATGCGGCGTCGCTCCTCAGTCTGGATCTCCGCGAGCCGCCACTCGAGCTTCCGGCGATCCGTCAGATCGCGGAGGATGCCCGTGAAACGCGGCGAACTGTTGATCTGGCTGACGGCGAGGTCCAACGGGAACGTCGTGCCGTCCTTGCGAAGGCCCACCACTTCGCGGCCGATGCCGATGATGCGCGCCTCTCCCGTTTTCGCGAAACGAGCGAGGTAGCCGTCGTGTTCGTCCCGATAAGGCTGTGGCATCAGAAGGCGGACGTTCCGGCCGACCACTTCGCTCGCGGTGTAACCAAAGAGGCATTCGGCCGCGGAGTTGAACGTCTCGATCGTCCCGCGCCCATCGATGGTGACAATGGCGTCCACGGCCGTGGTGAGGATCGACCGCAGGTAGTCTTCGCTCCGGCGGAGGGCCGCTTCCGCCCGATCGCGCTCGGTCATATCGAGCAGCATCCACAGTTGATGGGTCGCGTCCAGCCGGCACATCGTGACGTTCACGTGCCGCACCTGTCCATCCTTGCGGACCATGGCGAACGCGATGGGCTCGGCGATGTGCGCTGGCGACGCGCCCAGTTCGTAGCGCGGACGAGCCGTCTCTGCGTCACGGCCGTGCAGGGCCGCACACCAGGCTTCGACGGAGGGGAGCTCGTCGCGCCGGTAGCCCGTGATCACTTCGGCGGCCCCATTCATCGTCAGTCGGCCATCTTCGCGAAGCACCGCGCCGGCTGGCAGCTGTCCGATCATCTGTTGATAGAGTTCGGCCGCCGTGAACAGCTTCTTGGACGCGTCGAGGCCTCCAGCCGACGCGCCGATCCCGACCACCGGAAATGCGTCCGCAGTGTGGCGCGGGTTGTCGGCAGCGGGATCGCCAGTGTCACGCCGGCGGGTATCAACCGAGTTGGAGCGCAGCTGGTGGGTCTTCCTCGATGGCCGGGTCTTCCTCGGCTTCTTCGGCACGTGTGTGCGGCCATGTTATCAGCCGACTCCGTCCAGTAGGGCCACATCGAGCGCACCGACGGCCTGATGTTCAGGCTGGGAAGACGTGTAGGGGAATCCCCGACAAGACGTTGCAAGGATCACCCGATTGCATCGCTCTCGCATCGGCGACAGGATGTCGACTCAAAGGGTGGCGTCTCCTCTTCCAGGCGTCGAATGAGACACGAGGCAGACATGGCGGACCCTGACACGCAGATCGTAGACTGGCTCAACCTGATCCGCGGCGAGTACATGGAGATCCCTGGACTGCGCCTGACGAAGCCGCAGGCGCAGCGACTCTGGGGCCTCGACGACGTGACCTCGGAGGCGCTCCTCTCGGCACTGGTCGACGTCAAGTTCCTGAGACGCACGCAACAGAATGCCTATGTGCGCGCGGACGCCGGCTGATGAGCACCGCGTTCGACACACTGGAGAAAGGTGACGTTCATGCAATGGCCTTTGACCGCAGCTCTTGGTGATGCGGTGATCGTCCAGCAGGACGCGCCGTCCGGACGGCGATTCGTGGTGTACGGCGGTTCGGGCGCGCAGTTGGCCTGCTCGTCCTATACCGACGCGGAAGCTCGGGCCGCATCCTATGCCGAGCGCGCCCGGGCCAGTGTTTGGTACGTGAACAACGGGCAGCTTCAGCTCGTCTGCAGCTTTGTCGACGTGCAGCGCATCGAAACCACAAGGTCACCGAGGGAGGGCGATCATGATTGACAAGGACCTCAAGCAACACGTCGAGAACGCGCTCGACTGGGAACCCAGTTTGGACGCGAAAGACATCGGCGTCAGGGCGGTCGCGAACGACCTGTCGGTGCATGTGGCCAGCGCCTACCAGCGCACGGACACCGAGATCGCGCAAGCAGCCGTGTTGGCGATCAAGTGGCACTCTGTCGTGCCGGACGATCGGGTGACGGTGACTGTCAAGGACGGGTGGATCACGCTCGCTGGCACGCTCGACTGGCGGTATCAGAAGGACGCTGACCGTCTCACCGTGGTGCCATAGATGGTCCGTGATTCGGTACGGGGCAGGAGCGGGTTTGCGCCCATGCTGCCACTGGGCGCCGGGATCGCAGGGGAGAGCAGGACTCGCGTGACTTCAACCTCATTGGCGCCTGAGAACTGGCCCCTGCTGCACACCGCGCATCCGAACGTGCTCATGGTCGGTTCGGATGTCGCGGTGGATGACGCCTTGCACGCGTTGTTGGGTGCGTGCCTACAGTCCGTGGTGACGCACCGAATAAACGATGGCCTCGAGTTGCCTTCGTGTTCCCTTGGCCGCACCGTGGTGCTTCGAGGGGTCGCTCAACTGTCGCTACGTGATCAGCACCGCCTCATGGAGTGGTTGGGAGAAGCGTGCGGCCGCACACAGACTGTTGCGACGGATGCGCGGCCGTTGTGGCCGCGCATACAGGCCGGCACCTTCCTCGCCGGCCTTTACTATCGCCTCAACACCATCTACTTCGACCTCAGCCCAGACGCAGATGACGATCCTCGCCGTCAGTGAGGGAGGTGGCCGCTGCCGCCATGAATGATCGCATCGTCCTTCGGCGGACAGGCCCTTCACTTCCAATCCCTTGTTGGCGAGGTGTCAGCTTGCGCCGAATCGGTCTGGCCTCATTCGTCGCCCTCACGTTGGCACCATCGCCATGCCCGGCTCAGGTGCTTCCGTCCTTCGAGGAACTCGCGCTTCGGGTCAACCTCGACGATCAGCTTCAGGTGGAAGATCGATCGGGAGCCAAGGCCACTGGTCGCCTAACGCGTCTCACGCGCAATGACATCGTGGTCCAGACCGAGGCCGGTGAGCGGCGTTTCACGAGCGACGACGTTCGCGCGGTCGCCGTGCGCGACCACCCACTCCGCAAGGGGGCACTCATTGGGACCGCAGTGTTCGCGGTCCTTGGCGCGCTGGCAGTCTGCTCGCACGAAGAGGACGGGGGCTGCAGCATCGCAGGACCGCTCGCCGCCGCCCCAATCGGAGCGGGCGTAGGGTTGGCGATGGGGGCGATCGTCTCCCGAATAAGGACCGTCTATCGTGCGCCGGAGAATCGCCCCTCCACTCCGCCCTTGGGTGGCGTCGCCGACCTTCACGCCAGCCTGCTACAGGACCTTGCCTTGCGCGTGAACCTCGATGACCAGCTCCGGGTCGAAGACACATTGGGGAGCCAGATCACCGGTCGTCTGACGCGCCTCACGGCCGATGAGATCACGCTCCGGACCCCTGCCGGCGAGAAGCATTTCGCCAGAGAGACCGTCCGCCGGGTCAGCGTGCGTCGTCAGCCACTCCGCGTGGCCGTGCTCATCGGGGCCGGCGTCGGCGTGGCCATCGGCGCGGTGGCTGGGTGCACGGGTTCGGAGCGCGAAGAATGCGCGGACGCTTCGATCATCGGCGGCGCCTTCGGCGCGGGCCTCGGACTGGCCACGGGAGCGCTCATCCACAGGACGACGATCGTCTACCCCGAGCAGCGAACGTTTGTCTTGCCGGCGATTTCCCGCGGCGCAGTCGGTGTACGGGTCGCCCGACGATGGTAAACGCTGCGCTCCAGTGGTCGAAGCCCGATGCTCAAGCCTGGGGTGGGGTGACCTTTGCCACGCCCACGACGTAGTTCTTGCCGTAGTGCCGCGCGCACTTCGGGCACGTCGTATAGAAGAAGTACATCGTGTCGAGGTGTTTGCCCTTCTCTTTCACATACGCCGCCATCGACGCGCACCACGCCGACACCTCTTTGAACGGGCCTTCGAACACTTTGGTGAGGAAGTCACCGCTCAAGCGCACCATCTCGGCGCCCGCCACCTCCTTGTCTACGGCAAAGAGGTGCTCGGCGTGCCAAGCCGAATCGTCGTGGCTGAGCACCAGCAGTCCGCCGCCGTTCGCGTGCGCCGCCTCAATGGCCGCGAACGTCCGGGCGAACACCGAACCCATGTTGAGGGGCACGTGAAAGGCGCTGAGCGTTGACGCCTTGACGAAGAGCTTGTTGTCGAAACGCAATTCCTGGTCCCGCCACGGCTCCGGTTTGAAACGGGGACAGCAGTTGGTCTCGTTATCGGACATGTCGTACGCCGGGGTCTGATTGGTAAGCATGGCGAACCTCAATTCACTGACACGAGTCCGCCAAGGTTCCTGCAAACGTCGCACCACGGGCCGGCACGATTACTGCTCCCCCGTGTGGCATACACCCCGGCGCGCGGCACGCCTGCTGGGGACTTGGCTGGGTCGGGTCCGAACCGGGGGAAATAATCCGCGACGGCCGCGGAATTCCCGGCAGGAGGGTGCTCCGGGGCCATCAAGAACAGAGCGTCGCCATGCGAATACTTACGGTCTTTGCGCATCCAGGGTCCCGGTCGTTCTGCCACGCCGTCCTCGAGCGTTTTGACGCGGGCCTTCGAGACGCCGGGCACACGAACGAGGTCGTGGACCTTTACGCGATCGCCTTCGATCCGGTCATCCGCCCGCGCGACACCCCGAGCTGGCTTACCGAAACGATCCCGGATGACATGCTCGATCGCATCCGGTTGCGCGAGTCTCTCCTCGATGAGGCTGGTGGGCCTCTGCGACGCTTCGGTCTGAAACGCCTCATCGGCGATCGGGACGCGCGGGGCATCATCCGGCTGCTGCGCGAGCGCTACCAGCCGAAGGACGTTCTCGAGCAGCAGCAGAAGGTCGCGCGGGCCGAGGCGCTGGCGTTCATCGCACCCGTGCACTTCCTGAGCTTTCCGGCGATCCTGAAGGGGTGGCTGGATCGCGTATGGACGCCAGGGTTTGCGTACGATCTCACCCCCGACGCCTGGCGCGGGGACATCAACGGCCGCCAGCCAAGGCTCACGCATCAGAAGGCGCTGATCATCCAGACGACCATCTTTGACAAAAACGCCTATGACGCGGGCCTTCGCGACGCCATGCGCATGGTGATTGACGAGTTCACGTTAACGTATCCGGGAATCAAAAAGGTCGAGCGCGAGTACTTCTATGCCGTGCATGGCGCGGACGATGCGACGAGGCAGGGATACCTGGAGCGGGCGTACCGCGCGGGTCGCGAGTTCTAGTCATGGCCTCGCACGCGACGCAGACTGACACGAGGAGGGTCATCCCTCTCCTCGAAGTCAACGCCGCCAGCACTCGCAAGCTCCGTCGTCGCGGTCTCGCGAACCTGGCCCGAATGGGACACTGCGCGCCGAGCGTGATGCAGACACTGCTCGATGCATCGGAGGTCGAGGCCCCCTGGCTCGTCAAGGCGGCCGGCGGGCTTCCCGGCGGCATTGGGAACACCGGCGCCGAGTGCGGCGGAGTCACCGCGCCGCTCATGCTGCTGGGGATGGCACACGCGCGCGACCCACTCGACCGCGGCGTGCCAGTGGTGGTCTACAAGGGACACGAACTGCTTCGTCGCTTCACCGCGTGCCATGGCACCGCCCTGTGCCAGGAGATTCGCGGAGACGACCGACTGCCGCTGCGGTGTGTAGGTGTCGTGCGGCTCGCGTCCGAGCGATACGCGGAAACGCTCGCCCGCGACTCGGGAGACGCCATCAGTCCGGCTCACCAACGTGCGTACGCCGAGCTATTCGCCCACTTCAGTCAGCATCGTTTTCATTGCGCACATGAGGTCCTCGAGCAGCTGCGTCCATCGATGCCGATGGAACCGGCATTGTTCGATGCGGCCTCGGGGTTCATCGGCGGCACCGTGTTTACGGGTCAGACCTGCAGCGCGCTTGCCGCCGGCGTCATGGCGCTCGGCGTCGCCCTCGGTGGAATCGAGCGGAGTCGCATTCGGGTGCTTCGCATGATCGGCCTGATGGCGATCGGAGGCGACGCCTTTGCGGACGACCGCAATGCCTTTAACAAGACGATGAACTTGGGCCATCGCCTGTCGGAATGGTTCGCCGCCGAGTTCGGCAGCACGCAGTGTCGCGCAATCACGCAGTGCGAGTTCTCGACCGACGATGGCGTGCGGCAGTACATTGCAGGCAATCAGGTGAAGCGGTGCCGCGAGATTGCAGGCCTGGTAGGCCGGCATGTCCGCGGCATGATCGCTTCGGCGTGAAGTTGGTCGGGTCAGATCGCGTCGGAAATCGAGGTGAACGCGAACTGCGACAGCTTGAGCGCCGGCACCATCAGCGGCGACAGCCGTTGCGGTGCGCCGATTGCCTCCACATTCCACGGCGCCAGCATCGCCAGCACGCTCTGGTTGAAGCGCAGGTTACGCACCGGGTAACGGATCTGGCCTTTCTCCACCCACCACAACCCGTCGCGCGTGAGGCCGGTCAGCATGATGGTGCGCGGATCGACGAGGCGCACGTACCAGAAGCGCGAGATCACCAGCCCTCGCTCCATGCCCTTGATCATGTTGTCGATCGAGGTCGGCGGCTGCGAACTCTCCAGTAAGTAATTCACCGGCCCCGGTGTTGGTTCCTTCTTCTTCTCCTGCGCCCAGAACCGCGAGTACTCGAGGTTCTCCAGCACGCCGGCCTTGATGAGCGAGAGCCTCGTCGCCGGAATGCCCTCGTTGGTGCTGGGCGCGACCGGCATCTCGGCATGCATCGGGTCGCTATAGAGGTTCAACCGCTCGTTGAACATCGCCTCGCCGACCCGCGTCTTGCCGTCTTTCGCCGAGAACGCGCTGCGTCCCTCGTCCGCGGTCCTCGCGTCGAAGCTGTTGGTCAGGAAGCCGATCAAATCCGACGCCGCTTGTGGCTCGAGGATGACCGGATAGACACCAGGTTCGATTGGTCTCGGCTCTCGCGAGCGCATCGCCTTGCCGACGGCCTGTTCGGCGATGTTCTTCGCATCGAGACGGGCGAGGTCGAAGTGATCGCCGGCGAAGTACCCGGAACCCGTGCCGTCGGCGCTGCGCGCCGTCATGCTGAATCCGGCTTCGCTTGACCTGAAGTAGCGGCGGTTGCCGTTGGCGGTGGCGGCGGCGCTGGCCGACGCCCTCGCGCGATGGAACCCCGCGCCCGTGACCTTCGCCGTGCGGCAGGCCGCGAGTACCGCCTCGAGCGCCTTGGCGCGCGCGTCCAGGTCGATGTCCGCGGTCGCGGCCGCGAACCCGCGGTCCTCGGCATATGTAAGCGGACCAAGCGTCGGCAGATACTCCCGCTGCACCGGCGAGACGCGGGCGATCTGTACCGCCTCGTTGGCCAATTGCTTGAGCGCATCGGCGCTGGCATCGTTACCGGTTGCCGCGCCCCGTCGTTTCCCGACCCACACCGTGGCCGTGACGCCAAGGTCCTCGGCGCGTCCGCTCGTGGTGACGCGGTTGTCCGCAAAACGCGCGTGCGACTCGATCGAGCTCTGCACCGAGACCGCCGCGTCTTCGGCGCCGGCCGTCCTGGCGTGTGACAGCACGGTCTCGCAGATCTGAAGGGCTTCGTCGCGGTTCAGCATCACGCCGCTCCGGTGTTCAAAACCGTGACGTTGCGGAAGCGGGCGGGCGGGCAGCCGTGGCTCACGGCGTTGGTCTGGCCGGGCTCGCCCTTGCCGTCGGCCGACGTGCCCCACAAGCGATACGTCGCAGGTCCGCCGAGCCCATCGCACGACGCCCAGAAGTCCGGCGTCCGCGACTGGTAGGCCGCATCCTTCACCATCGCGCCGAGCTTGCCGTTCGTGATCTCGCGAATCACGGCGCCGCCGAACTGGAAGTTGTAGCGCTGCTGATCGATCGACGAGCTGCCACGGCCTTCGATGAACAATCCGCGCTTGATGCCGCTGAAGAGTTCGTCGAGGGTCACCTCGGTCGTGG
>Ga0210379_10000414_pt1 | contig 13678 bp, 17 predicted proteins | sample PLMedo_2_FD_155468 | JGI IMG/M metagenome (GOLD analysis project Ga0210379, IMG submission 155468) | Groundwater sediment microbial communities from an aquifer in East River, Colorado, USA - PLM4_32_coex redo | ecosystem: Environmental > Terrestrial > Soil > Riparian zone | place: USA: East... | reverse complement strand
GCAGACAGTTGACAACATAACGTTGACCCCGAACTAGGAGGTGAGTACCATCACTAGGCTGACCTGGGATGCTCGTGATTATGAGGCGGGATTAGATCGAGGAGTGTTTTACCCTTTGATCGGGGCTGGTGAAGCTTGGAATGGACTCATATCCGTAACTGAGACCCCGGCAGAAGCAATTAAACGTCAGCACTATCAAGATGGGCATAAAGTTGTTAACCGATCTGGTAGTGGTTTTTTCTCTGGGAGCATTAATTTGATTAGTTATCCGCCATCGTTCTATGAACATATATTTATCCAGAAACGGTCTAAACCATTTGGACTATCTTATCGAACAATGACAAAGGATCACTATCGTTTGCATCTTGTTTATAATGTATTTTTAGCTCCGGCGATATTTTTGAATCAACAATCAGTAATTGAAATATATAGTTGGAACTTTACTACACTGCCAATCGATATTCCAGGAATAAAACGATCTGCGCATTTAGTAATTGAGACAGAAATTGCATATTCCTGGACTGTGCAAGCGCTTGAGGACATTCTTTATGGAACTGAAGGTAATGCGCCTCGATTACCTCTTCCCGATGAAATTTTTGATATATTTGAAACAAACTCCATTCTTCAAATTATTGATCACGGAGATGGTAGTTGGACAGCTATTGGCCCAGATAGTGCGATTATTATGCTCGATGCAACGACGTTCGAGATTACCTGGCCATCCGCCATTTTTATCGATGCTGAAAGCTACGCAATCCATTCGCTATAGGGGAGGAGACCCATGGCTACTGTAACGGGCTTGACTGCTACTCGAATGGAAGCCATTGAGGCTGCTTCGATTGTTGATGGCGAAATCGATATAAATGGGCATCTTATCTTAACTAGGTTTGATACAACCACAATTGATGCAGGCTATGCTTTGGTTGCAATTCCTGACAATAGCATTGTGACTTATATTGATATTGACGACTATCCTGAGACTGATCTTCCCAGCTCATACCCAATGGGTTTTTCATTAACGTGGGTAACTGCTACCGAGGCAACTGCCGGTGGCTGGGACTTTGGTGGCATGGATGGAACGCTGCTGACAGTTCAAGCGTTAGCCGCCTCGGCCTACCAGATGTGGACTCGATCAGGCGCATCTTCAGTTGAATACGAATACTGGATGCGGCAAGGTACGAATTCTGGCGGTTGGTCTGCTTGGTCGAAATTCTATGCTCTGAACAATTTGCCTTCAACTCAGCAAATTGTCTGGGCTGGTGATACCAATTTATATCGCTCTGCAGCTAATACGCTAAAGACTGACGACGCATTGATCGTGGTTGGAGACGTTACCGCAGCTAAAGGTCGTTTCGGTGGCGGTTCTGGAGACGCTGTTTTCATTGGTGACGATGGTAAGCTGGTAGACGTCAACATCGCTGACGCAGTCGGGATCCAGGGCCAGCAGAACGCTGCTAATGCCGTGCTCGTTTTTGGCTCTGCGAAGGATACGAACCTGTATCGCAATGGAGTTGGACAACTCAAGACCGATGGCATTATCGTTGCAGACAACACGCTCTACGTAGCTCGGCAGACCATTGGCGCCGACACAGCCACGGTGACGTTCTCCAGCATTCCCAGCAACCTCCGGGACATCACACTCAAGGTGTCGGCCAGGATGGCGTCTGGTGGCGCCGTTGCCATGTATCTGCGGATCAACGGAGCCTCGGGCGCGTCGGACTACGCCTGGTCATACGCCCAGTGCAACCCGGGTACGGGGGCCTATAACTCCGCGCACGATGATGCGGATGGCCAGGCTGTGTGTGGAGTTATCAACGACACAACGGGTCGATGGAGCAACGCCACCATCCAGATCACCGGCTGGGACAACCCTCACTCCGGTGATGTTGCTTTCACCTATGTTAGCCACTCGTATCTCGCCGTCGGAGCCAACTTCGTTACGTGGGGTGGTGGCATCTACAAGACATCTGCCGCTTACACTTCCATCTCGCTGTTCCTGAATGGTGGTATCAGCTTCAAGACCGGCTCGGATTTCTTGCTGACCGGAACTTATCCCGCGTAGGAGTGAACATGGCTAGATATCATCCCTATATCGACGCAGTTCAATGGATCGGTACGAATGTAACTGAGATTCGTCAATTCGTTAGATCGGCCTCCGGTGTAATCAGTACAACAACAATTGTAGGAGACACTTTGGAGATAGTTTTAGCTAATGGCGAAGGTCGAACCGCGCAACTTAATGACTGGATTATTCAAGGCGGCTGGACTTTAGCCGGAACTAGAGGCGTCACCATGATGAATCCAGCTCAGTTTGCAGGACTTTACGAACTAAGCATTTAATCGACTTTGAAAGGAGCCTAATGTTTGATATTTCGACAAGCGGCTCCTTCAGCAAGACGGAGGAGTTTCTTGCTAAGCTAAAGCGGAACCAAGATACTATGGCGATACTTCATAAAGGTGGTCTTAGTGGCGTATTGGCACTACGCATGGCCACTCCAGTGAATTCTGGCCTAGCTTCTAATTCTTGGGGATACGAGATCAGTAAACGGGGCTCAATCTATATTCTCACATTCACAAACTCAGATGTTGAGAATGGATTCCCTGTAGCACTGATGATTCAATACGGCTATGGAACAGGGAACGGTGGTTTTGTCGCGGGAGTCGACTACATCAACCCAGCACTAAAGCCTATATTTGACGAAATCTCCGACGAGTTGTGGAAGGCGGTGACCTCTGCATGAGCAACATCGATGAACGCGTTGTTAGTATGAAGTTTGACAATGCCCAGTTTGAACATGGAATCAAGACAACGCTCGCGTCGTTAGACGCCCTAAACAAGAGTTTGAAGCTTGAGGGGGCTACCAAAGGTCTCGCCGATGTTCATGCAGCTGGTAAGAACGTTCAACTTGGTCATATTGCTGATTCTGTCGATCATCTAGCTAACAAATTCTCTGCGATGTCTGTTACTGCTATTACAGCTCTTGTAACTATCGCTCATCAAGCAGCTATTACAGGTCTCGCCGTTGTTAAATCCTTGACAATCGATCCAATCAGTACTGGTTTTCGGGAGTATGAGACCAACATTAACTCCATCCAGACGATTCTGGCGAATACTGGTGCTGCTGCAGTCACAATGCAGCAAGTTATTGATGCTCTACAAGAGCTTAACTTGTATGCTGACCAGACGATTTATAACTTCGCACAGATGGCCAAGAATATCGGTACATTCACGGCCGCTGGTGTAGCTCTTGAACCAGCTGTTGCTGCTATTAAGGGTATCGCAAACCTCGCCGCTCTCTCCGGGTCAAACTCGGAGCAAGCTTCTATGGCCATGTACCAACTTTCTCAAGCTCTTGCGACAGGAACAGTTCGTTTGATCGACTGGAACTCGGTCGTAAACGCTGGTATGGGTGGTACGGTTTTCCAGCGAGCATTGGCACAAACTGCTGTAGTTATGGGTACGTTGAATTCTACAGCAGTAGAACTTAGCGGAACCATGCAGACGGTCAAGATCAACGGAGATTCATTCCGTAACTCGTTGCAAGAGGGATGGTTAACAACCGACGTTCTGTCACAAACTCTTGCTCAGTTTACTGGCGACTTGACTGATGCTGAACTCGCTGTGATGGGATATAGCCAAACCCAGATTGAAGCTATCCAGAAGCAGGCTGCTGTTGCTCGTGCCGCAGCAACTGAGGTTAAGACGATGTCTGCACTATTGGGGTCTTTGCGGGAGTCCGCTGGCTCTGGATGGGGACAGACTTGGCAACTAATCTTTGGTAATTTCGAAGAGGCAAAAGCTCTTTGGACTGGAGTATACGGCGTACTCGATGGGATCATCGGAAAGTCAGCACGTTCTCGCAACCAGCTTTTAACTGAATGGAAATCTCTTGGCGGACGTGACAACCTATTTGCCGGTATCGCTAACGTGTTCAAAGTCTTTGGGCAAGTTTTAGAACCCATTGGTGAAGCATTCCGATTGATGTTCCCTAAAACTACAGGAAAACAACTTGCCGATTTCTCGGCGTCATTTAAAAACTTTACAGCGTTACTAGTTATAAGTGCTGAAACTGCTGATAAGCTCCGGAGGACTTTCGCTGGAGTGTTCGCTATATTTGGCATCGGTTATGACATTCTAAAGCAGGTAATTCGTGTCTTGTTCGAACTATTTTCGGGTGCCGGAGAAGGTGCTGGCAACATTCTTAGCGTAACCGCAAATATTGGGGACTTCCTTGTAGCCTTGAGGAAATCAATCAATGAGGGTCAAGGTCTCATCAAGTTCTTCGATGGAATTAAAAACGTCATTGAAGTGCCTATCAAGCTAATAACCGCGTTGACTAAAGGTTTAGCAACGTTGTTTGAAGGTTTCGACGTTGATGATGCAGCAGGTAGAGTTTCAGACTTTGCTCTTCAGCTCGGTCCTCTTGGAACTCTTCTTAACTTCATAACCTATGCGTGGACTCGTATGGGTCTTGCTGCAGAAGCAATGTGGAATTTCTTTGAGCCAATGGCAAGTAAGTTTGTCGAAATTTGGACAGACGTCGCCGAGGTTGTCGGAGGCGTAAACTTTGGCGATATGCTTGCCGCAATTAATACTGGTACGTTGGTAGCCTTCCTTATCATTCTGAAAGATTGGTTTGGTAGGGGTGGCATCACCGGCGTTATTGGATCGTTGACCAGTGCATTAAATGCTATGCAGACCACTTTGCAAGCAGCTACACTTCTTCAGATTGCGATTGCTGTCGGAGTTCTAGCCGTGGCTATTTCAATTCTGTCTAATATTGACTCTGCGAAACTTGCAGTAGCTATGTCAGCTATTGCTATCATGTTTACTCAGCTTCTTGCTTCATTAGCAATTATGACGCAGTTCCCAAGTACTCACGTCGTAAAGATCTATGTGATGGCTGCAGCTATGACTGTTCTTGCCATCGCTATTAATATTCTAGCCCTTGCAGTGAAGAGCATGTCTTCACTTGACTGGGACGAGCTTGCTAGAGGTCTAACTGGAGTCACAGTTCTTCTAGCAGCTATTACCGCAGCATCCGTTCTTATGCCAGACGGCGCAAGACTTATATCTACAGGTCTTGGGATAGTTGCTATTGCGTTTGCTATTAAGATCTTGGCTAGCGCGGTGCATGATATGGTAGATCTCAATTGGGAAGAGATGGCTCGAGGACTTACGGGCGTTGCCGCTCTTCTTGGAGCTCTCACTCTCTTCACTATGTTTGCAAATGCTAATGCGACTGGTATTCTTTCTGGCGCAGGTATTGTACTTCTGGCCACAGGTATCAAGATACTTGCCAGTGCAGTACAAGATCTCTCCAGTGTTTCGTGGGAAAACATTGGAAAAGGTATAGCTGTTCTAGCGGCAAGCCTTGTCCTTATTAGTGCGGCTCTTATAGCCATCCCGCCAACTGCCCCTCTCCAAGCGACGGGCATTGTTATTGTAGCCGCGGCAATGCTCATCCTAGCCGAAGCTATAAAGAGTATGTCCGGTATATCTTGGGAAAACGTCGGCAAAGGAATGGCTATCCTTGCGACGAGTCTTATTCTGATAAGTGCGGCTCTTATAGCCATCCCGCCAACTGCCCCATTGCAAGCCGCAGGTGTTCTAATCGTAGCTACTGCGATTGTCATTCTTGCCAAAGCTCTCGAGCAGATGGGCGGCATGAATTGGGGCACTATTGTTAAGGGTCTTGTTACTCTTGCTGGTGCTTTAGCGATTGTCGCCGTAGCTTTGATTGTCATGAGCGGTACCCTATCAGGAGCGTTTGCTCTCTTGATCGTATCTAGTGCCCTAGTTGCACTGGCTGGAGTTCTTAAGACTCTAGGTGGCATGTCTTGGGGCGAAATAGTCAAGGGCCTTGTTACTCTTGCTCTTGCGTTTACTGTTCTTGGAGTTGCAGCATTAGTACTTCAGCCAGTAATTCCAGCGATGCTTGGTTTGGGAGCAGCAGTTGCCTTGCTTGGCTTGGGACTTGCCCTTGCCGGAGCTGGTGTATTGTTCTTTGCAACGGCACTAACAGCATTAAGTATTGCCGGTGCTGCGGGAGTTGCAGCTTTCGTTGGAATAATTAGTGCTGTTATCGGACTTATTCCAACGATTGTTAAACAGATCGGAATTGCATTACTAATCCTTATTGATGTCCTTGTTGAAGCCGTTCCAAAGCTTGTGGAGTTGATTGTTAAACTCATCGTATATCTCCTCGATGCCTTAGACGATCTTCTACCAAAACTTAGTGATTTCATCTACAAACTAATCTTAGTGATTCTCGATATTCTCGAAAAGTCAATCCCGAAGATAGTCGAAGCTGGTCTTCATATTCTCATTGGTATCCTTAAGGGTATGGGTGACAACATCGGACGAGTTGTCGACATGGTAACATACATAATCACTCAGTTCTTGAATGCTCTTGGACGTAACATACCCAAGATTGTAAATGCTGGCTTTGAGATGATCATTGCTATTATGGATGGCATCACAAAAGCTATCAATCAGAATTCTGGACGACTAGGCACTGCTGGCGCCGACATGGCGTGGGCTATTGTTCGGGGTGCTGTTACGGGATTCAATGCCTTTGGTGGTCAGATTGGTGACAAACTTCTGGCCATAGCTAAGAACGCATGGCATGGGGTCCTGAACTTCTTTGGCATTAGTTCTCCTGCTAAGGAAGCTATCTGGGCATCACGAATGATCGTTGAAGGTTTAACCATTGGTCTTAAGATATATTCTCGTGGAGCCGTAGTGGCTGCTGAGCAACTTGGAGAAGACACGCTTGATTCCCTTCGCGGTGCACTTACGGGTATGGCAGATGTCATTCCTCATGATATGGACATGACGCCTATAATTACGCCCGTTCTCGATCTATCCGATGTAGAACGTAAGTCGGCCGATATTTGGAAGATGCTGGATACCAAACCATTCCGTGTAGAAGCGGCATATTCTTCAGCACGTCAAGCCGCAGATGGTTATCAACAGAATCAGGACGAGTCTTCTGAATCTACTATGGACGATGGCGACACGTATAACTTCAACCAGTATAATACTTCGCCGAAGGCTCTATCTACGGCTGAGATCTATAGGAACACTAAGAACCAGCTGTCTACTGCGAAGGGGGTGCTACCTAACTAATGATATCCCAAGTTGAAGTACGATCCTCTTCTGGCCAGCTTCTAACTCTAGGGTTAGAGTCGGCCGACGATGGGTTGATCGTCGAAAGTATTGATGGGTTAGACCCAGTTAAGGCAACTCTTGTATCCTCTTCGTTCGCAGTTTATGATGGCGCACTATATCAGTCAAGTCGGAGAGAGACCCGGAACATTATCATTACTCTGGGTCTCGACCCCGATTATGTTACAACCTCAGTGCGTGATCTTCGTAATCGACTGTACCAATTCTTCATGCCCAAGTCTGAAGTAGGTCTTCGCTTCTTTCTCGAGGATGATTTTACGGTAAATATTATGGGACGAATAGAATCATTTGATTCCGTTCTCTTTACTGCAGAACCCAAAGTAATTATATCTTTAATCTGCTATGATCCAGATTTCATCGCTCTTGAATCCATAGTACTTGAAGGCGATACCGTCGACGATGTTACAGAAACTCTTATAACATACGATGGAACAGTAGAAGTCGGAGGAATTTTAACGCTTCTTATAGATCGTGCACTTACCGAGTTTACTGTTTATATTCGCGGAGGTGATGGCGTTACCCATACGATTGATTTCGCGGGTACGCTTCAGGCTGATGATATTCTAGTAATCAATAGCATTGCTGGTAGTAAAGCCGTCACACTTACAAGGTCGGCGGTTACTACCTCTTTCTTGTATGGGGTATCACCGCAATCAACTTGGACCGAACTAGATCCAGGCGACAATTATTTTCGTGTTTATGCTGTAGGTGCTGCGATCTCATACACATTCGAGTATACCCCTAGGTATGGAGGTTTGTAATGGAGGTGTATATTCTTGACAGCCTCTATCGTCGTATCATAGTAGTAGATAAATTCGAATCATTGATTTGGTCTGAACGATTTAGCTCAATTGGTGATTTTGAATTACATATTGTTTCTACTCTTGAGAATCGAACTAGATTTATTCCTGGTGTAAATCTTGCAGTGAATGCGTCTAATCGTATAATGACGGTAGAGACGGTTCAAGATGTCACCGACGATGATGGTCGCCGTATTCTAAAAATTACCGGACCATCTTTCGAAAATATTCTCAAACAACGCATGCTTGCTCTTGTAACTGCCGGCGTATGGTCTCCTTGGGGTGATTATTCGGATACGGCAGCCAACCTTCTTAGTGATATGTTTAATTATGTTTGTGTCGATGGTACGCTTAATGCTGGAGATATTATCAGTCCATTAATTACTGGAGCAACTGACTGGTATCCAACTGATACCATCTCTTTTCCTACAGAATCGATTTTCTTCCCAGCATCGATCCAAACTTTATATGATGCGATGAAAGGCATACTCGATGCTTTTGCGATTGGGTTTAAAATTGTTCGGCACCCGTCGACAAATCTTCTCTATGCCGATATTTACATGGGAAGTGATAGAACTACAGGACAATCAACTCTTCCGGCTGTAATATTTAGTCCTGACTTAGATAACCTTCGTAATACTAATCGACTAACTTCCTCAGCAGTACATAAGAATGTAGCATATGTATTTAATTCTACAAATGTGACGCTTGTATACGAGGAGAATGTCGATACTAGCATTGCTGGGTTTGAACGTAGAGTGCTCATGGTCGAATGTGACGATGGGTTAACTTTGGACGAACGTACTCAGAAGGGTAAGGACGAACTTGCCAAGAATCGAATGTTCTTAGCTTTGGATGGACAACTTTCGGCTGTAGCTACATATCAGTATGAGGTAGACTATTATCTCGGCGATCTTGTAGAGTTGAGAGACGATGATGGCACCACTAGTAACATGCAAGTAACTGAACAAATCTTTATTCATGACAAAGAAGGAGAAAGAACTTATCCGACTTTGTCAGTAAATACATTCATCTATCCTGGTTCTTGGATTGCCTGGGATTACATTCAAGAGTGGGATGACCTCGGCGCAGTTGAGTACTGGGAAGACCAACCATAGCAAAGGAGGTGCGACATGGCTATTGGTGATGACGCCGTAGCTGCTGGATATCCTCTTGTCCCAGATACGGGAGAGGAAGGACGCGTCCGTTGGGGCGCAAGAGAGATTAACCGTACCCGCGACTTCATTGCTTTGGTCAAAGGACTCATTCCGGTTGGCAAAGCGAACTACCGTACTGCTTCTGGTATTTCGTCCGGAACCGCTGATCCATCTGGTGGCAACGATGGAGACATCTACTTCAAGATCTTGCCGTAGGAGGATCTATGTCTACATCAGGGCAGGTTAACGGCGATGTTGGTAGCCTAGGCGACTTTGCTTTTATTGCCTGGCAGCTTGCCTCTCAGAATGTTCTCGGTAACTATTCAACAATCAACTGGCAAGTTGGTTGGTCTTTCCCGGCGTTTTCCTGTCGTGGTCTTAGACTAGGTTCAGCTAATGTCAATGGCACTCTGGTTTACTTAGACAATGACGGCGGCGATGGAGTTCATGCGTTTAATTCGGGACATAATCACCAACCGTTATGGCTTGCTTCTGGATCAATTAATGTTGGCCACAATGCCAACGGCACAAAGAACTTTAATTTAAATGTATCTATTCGAGGATGGGAAGGTAGTGGACCTAATCTTCTCTCGGATGGATCTGCTAACTTTGATCTACCGACCATTCCTCGAAATCCAGGGGCACCAAGTACGCCGACTATATCTAACGTTGAACAAACTACAGTGGGTTTAGCTTGGACGCAGAATCCTGGAGATGGATTACCGGTTACTTTGTATACGATTAGTTATGGCACAGCTATAGACGCAACTGGTAGTACTACCACAACAGCCGACGATAATAAAACAATTACCGGTCTTAGTCCTGGCGTGAAGTACTACTTCAAGGTTAAGGCAGCGAATTCAGTTGGAGAAGGTCCATATTCTTCGATCTCAAATACGACTACTGTTGCCGGAGCTTATGTACGGTCCAGTGGTGTTTGGAAGAAAGCTATTCCTTATGTTAAAGTTGCAGGGGTGTGGAAGCTGGCCAGACCATATGGAAAGATTCTAGGACTTTGGAAGAAATCAATTAACTAAGGAGTCCGCAGTGGTACCTTCGCAGACAAAGCTACCTAGCAGTGCTGTGTATGACAAACTGAAACTCACAGCTCAACTGTTGCTACCTGCTATTGGTGCGCTATATTTTGCACTTGCGCAGATTTGGCATTTTTCATATGCTGCCGAAGTTAATGGAACCATCGCCGTTTTAAACACCTTCATTGGTGTCGCAGTTGTCTGGCTTAAGTCGATTTATTCTGCTCGGGGCAGTCAGTATGATGGTTCACTCGTGTGGACTGAGGGTGATGAACCGGGCGATAGTTTTCTTCGCATGACATCAATAGATCTTAAAGCGCTTGAGACTAAGGGAGAGATTCTTCTTCAAGTCAAGGGCCGACCTCCAACTGAGTAGGGTCGCAATACAAACATCTCCTATAGTGAGACCCTAACAAAGGAGACCGTATGTTTAACCGAAAGCCCAAACCGAACCTCGTGTTCGATGAGGCAATTAACGAACTACTCGCACGAATTGCTAAGGAACCGTACGATCCGAAAGAAACACCAGCGATAGTGGATCAAGTAACGAAACTTGCTAAGTTAAGAGATGATAAACATCCTAAACGACCCAGTCCAGACACACTGATCCTTGTCACCGGAAACATTATCGGAATCATATTAATCCTTCAATACGAACGAGTAAACGTCATAACCTCACGAGCCATGAGCTTCGTGCTCAAGCTACGGTAACACTCGACCCAACAGTTACGGACAAATGAGGGGGTGTGTAGCCAACGCTACATGCCCTCTTGTTTTTGACTATCTCGCGAAACTGACATAGCTTCTAATGAGACCCCTAACGAAAGGAAGAACATGGTTGCATTCTCACGCACGTTTGAAAACGAGTTGGGAAATGAAGTAACAATCACAGTAACTTACACCCGCGATACAGTCACGATCTCAGCCACTAGCGCAACTAGCGAGGTAGAGCATCAATGGACGCGGATGGAAGCCGCAGTGATTCGTGCACTTCTGAACCCAGAACTCATCGAACCTGTGTACAAGAACCCATCCAACCCTGAGTAAAGTCTCAAGAGCCAGAGCCCCCACAAGGGCTTTGGTTTTCGCAGAAATTACATAGCTTATAGTGAGACCCATCTATGTAAGGAGACCGCAATGTTAAAACTGCTCGTCCACCTAGCACTCACAATCTTCACTGGAGGACTGTGGCTGGTAGTGTTGGCAGTACGATTCTTAACTAAGTAACCTACCTAGATTCTCAGAGCCATTCCCCACATGGGGTTTGGTTTTAGTTTGGCAAAAATTCCCCGGGTGGAAATTTCGAAAAAGGGTCGCAAGAATTGCATGGGGTATAGTGAGACCCCCAACGAAAGGAATTTTATCATGAAGAAGATTGATATCCTGAAGAAGTTCGTTTCAGACCACAAGGTAGCACTTGGAGTCATGGCCACCGCGACAGCGATGTTCCTGATTCACCGTGCTGCTGTAAAGGAATGGAACGCGTTTCTGACAGAACACAATCTGCTTGATGAATACTATGCCCTTACGGATGAGTAAGCCTAAAAGCCCCTAACACGGGCTCTAGGTTTCACTTTACCTCGCAGAAATTACATGCCCCTTAATGAGACCCCCCATACTAAGGAGACCCCAATGAAGAGCATCGACAAAGCACTTGCCAAGGCGAATTCAGAAGGTACCACGGACGGAAAGGCCCTCGCTATCAAACTAGCTTTGATGGCAGGAGCCACCGCCGCCGGTATCGTCGGAACCGTACTTGTCCAGCGCGCCATCGAGAACAACTCAAAGGACCCCGACTAGGAGGAGCCCAGAGACCCCACAAGGTCTTTGGGTTTGTTTTTTTGGCATAGGAAGGAGGGAACATGCCAACTCTACTCGACCTGCTATTCATATTCGTCAACGTCGTATTCATTCTCATCCTCATTGACGTCTTTCTCCTATTCATTATCTGGCGCGCAAAGAAACTCAACGCCAACATCAATCGTAGGAGAAAAGAAAAAGAAGTAAGAGATATTCTGACTGAAGAGGAGAGGGATCGCTTCTATGCTGCCCCTTGGTGAGATCATGAAGCGGTTCGAGAAGCTAGTCGTCGATAATTCGCCCACTATCCTAACTGCAATTGGAGTAACGGGCTCTCTCACAACTGCATATTTAACCGGCCGTGCATCTTTTAAAGCTGCTCAAATCCTGAGTGAAGAAAGTCCATATCTAGAGGCAAAGGAAAAGGTACAGCTTTGTTGGAAGCTCTATATTCCAGCAGTTGGTACTGCAGTTTTAACTGTCGCAGCAGTTATTGGTGCTAACAGGATTGGAAGCCGCCGTGCAGCAGCTTTAGCTGTTGCGTATTCCGTGTCTGAAAGGGCCTTTGAAGAGTATAAATCGAAGGTTATTGAACGTGTAGGCGAAAAGAAAGAACAGGCCATCCGCGACGAGATCGCTCAAGCTCGTGTCGACAGGGATCCCGTCGGCAACGCTGTGATCATTGGAGAAGGTCGTGTTCTCTGCTATGAGGATTTCACGGGTCGATATTTCCTGTCAGATATGGAGGCCATCAGGAAGGCTCAGAATGATATTAATCAGCGAATTATTACTGATTCGTACGTGGCTCTGTCGGATCTGTACGATTTGCTAAATCTGCCCCACACGTCTGAGTCTAGCGAGGTTGGTTGGAACACCGATAAACTACTCGATATTCGGTTCTCGGCCATTCTCTCGGAGGGAAGACCCTGCATATCTGTGGGGTTTCAAGTAAAACCCATTCGCAATTTCGACCGGTTATCCTAACCAATCAAACAAGGAGAATTAAGCTAATGAAAAAGATCGTAATGTTCCTAAGTTCGAAGAAGTTCATCATTCCTGCAGTAATTACTGCAGTTCTCACCGCGGCTGTCGTCGGTCTCAGTACGCTTAAGGTTAACCATATCCTCGAAGACGAAAGTATCGACGAACTCGACGCTGCCTAATTCACTCACATCCAGCTATATTCTCCGAAAGGGAAGACTGTGCTCAAGAAGACTATCACGTATCAGGATCTTGATGGAAACTCTGTCACTGAGGATTTCTATTTCAACCTCACAAAAGCGGAACTTGCCGAGATGGAGTTAGCTGAAGAAGGTGGCATGCGTTCCCGCCTTGAGGCACTGCTCGAAGAAGAAGATCGCAAGAAAATCATCGGAGCCTTCAAGATGCTGATCTCAGCTACAGTCGGCCGGCGCTCGGAGGATGGCAGACGATTCATCAAGAGCGAAGAAATCACCAATGAGTTCATGCAGACAGAAGCATATTCTGTTCTGTTTATGGAGCTCATGACAGATACGGATTCTGTCGTTGCCTTCGCACAAGGCGTTATGCCAGCGGATCTAGTGGCTCAAGTAGACATGCAGAAGATTACCCAAGATATGCGCACGGTACAAGGGGACAAGCCTCTAGTTGTAGATGTTCAGCTTCCAGAGGCGCCTAGTAAAGAATTTGTTCGTAACATAACGGATCCTGACG
>Ga0210379_10000413_pt1 | contig 13686 bp, 10 predicted proteins | sample PLMedo_2_FD_155468 | JGI IMG/M metagenome (GOLD analysis project Ga0210379, IMG submission 155468) | Groundwater sediment microbial communities from an aquifer in East River, Colorado, USA - PLM4_32_coex redo | ecosystem: Environmental > Terrestrial > Soil > Riparian zone | place: USA: East... | reverse complement strand
TCAAGAGAATATACGGTGTGCGGAACCGCGAGGGTGTCGCTTCGGTCATCGTCGCCAAGACCGCCAACCTCATCGCGTTCGTCGTTTTTGTGGCCATCGGCATGGCGCTGGCTTTGGCCAACGGCAGTTTGCCCGAAAGCTACCGGCTCGCGGCGGCGGCAGGATTCGCCGTCCTCGCGTTCGGGATCGCCGCCATGTTTGCGGTACAGCGCCTGCGCATGTTGTCGGCGCTCGGCATCTGGCTTTCCAAAGGCCGGCTCGGACGTGGGATCGGCCGCCTCCTCCATCATTTGACCGACATGGACGACCGCCTGGAGCACGCTTACACGAGCGACCGGGCGCGGTTTCTGGCCGCGACAGTCCTTGCGTTCCTGTATTGGGTCCTTGGCGCGGTCGAGCTCTACCTGATCTTTTGGTTTCTGGACCACCCGGTCACCGTCAGCGCGGCTGTCGTCATTGCCACCGTGGTCGAAGTGGTCCGTGCCGGGACCTTCTTCATTCCGGCCAGCATCGGCGCCGAAGAGGCAACCTTGGCTCTCATCGTCAACTCGATCACCGGCGATGCCGGCCTCGGCCTCGCGGTTGCTTTCGTGCGCCGCTACCGGGAGCTGCTGTGGATCGGCCTCGGCCTCCTGATTGCGTGGCGCATGACCCAAGGGTCACGACAGCCGATCGGCTCATTGCTGCACGCGAGCGAGGACGAAGGGTCGTCGGGATGACCCACCCCGCGACCCGTCGCCTCGTCATTGACGCTCGCAACCGATCGGCGGCGGCCGCGCGTCAGCTGCTGGGCCTGAGCTTGCTGCGGCGAATGATCCGCGCCGCCCGGCGCAGCGGTTTCGGCAACATTGTCGTCCTGGCGGGCGCGAACGAGATCGATCGCCTTCGGGCTCTCATCCTGGAGGAGACTGCGGTTGCGATCGTTCCGACGGTGCCCGCCCCGCAAAACGACACCGTGACAGCACGCGTCCCGGCCGATCTTGTCGGCGAGCGAAGCTGGCTGGAACAGCTGGCAACGGAGACGGCAACCAGCGGCACAAGACGTAACGAGGGCACGGATATTTTCCTGTTCGGTGCTGAGGCGACTCCCGAACAGATTGCAGGCGCCGATACCGGATCAGCAGGTGAACCGATTGTTTTTGAAACTCCGCCGCTGCGAATGGCCGACGAGGCTGATCGCAAGACCGCCGAGCAGCGCCTGCTCAAAGCGCTGATCAAGGATAGCGACGGATTGATGTCGCGGTATTTCGCACGCCCGCTATCGATCGGCGTCTCGCGGCGGCTCGCGCCGCTCGGGGTCACGCCCAATCAGATGACGATCGTCTCGGGATTGATCGGTCTCGCAGCGGCGCCGTTTTTCCTATCGGCTTCGCCGGCGATACAAGTGATCGGCGGGCTGTTGTTCGTCGCCCATTCGGTGCTCGACGGCTGCGACGGCGAACTGGCGCGCCTGACCTTTCGCGAATCCCGCCTCGGCGGCCTGCTCGATTTCTTCAGCGACAATCTGGTCCACGTGGCGATCTTCATCTGCATGGCGATCGGCTGGTCCCTCGCCGAAGGCGCGTCATGGCCATTGATTCTGGGCGCGCTCGCGGTGCTCGGTACGGCTGGCTCTGCGGGCGCCGTCTACTGGCTCACCTTGCGCAACAAGACCGCTGCCGGCCCGGTCTATACTTCGGTCTCGCATGGGCCGTCCGGCAGACTCACCAAGGTCTTGGACGCGCTGTCGCGGCGCGATTTCATCTATCTGGTGCTCGTCTTGTCCGTGTTCGGCAAGGCCAACTGGTTCCTGGCGCTGACCGCAATCGGCGCGCCGGTGTTTCTGTTTCTGGTCCTGTGGACCGCGAACCGCGACGCCCAGCGACGCCGGGCCATCGCCGCTTAACCGATGCTGCGCAGCCGATCGGCCAAATAGCGCTCGGCCAGGAGACGCGCTTCGGCGGTATCCACATCGAGCCACCAGCAGCCGGTAACGTCGACGACGTGGGCACGGCCCTTTGCCGCCAGCCTGGCGAGGCCGGCGGACAAGCCATGCTCGCCAGCCTTCGCCGCCTCACGCAGCCCGTCGAACAGACCGCTCGTGCAGTACATGACGCCGGTATCGGAACAATCCCAGTTGTCGAGCGCCTTGTTGATCGCCGCAATGTCCAGGGCGTCAGTCTTGACCTTGGTGACGTCGTCAACGTCGAGCAGACCGCTCTTGTCGTAGTCCGCGGCGAGCAGCATGTGGCCAGCCTCGGGCGCGCTGCGCACCAGGCGCAGCGGCAAGGCGTGGTCGTACAAATGATCGCACATGGTCAGCACGAACGGCTCGTCGCCGAGCACCTCGGCGGCAGCGAGCGCACTCGCGCCGTTGCCCTTGGTCCAGTCGGCAGCGGTCACGAACTCGGCCACGACGCCGCTGCGGTTGGCGACCGATCGGAAGTGACTGCGCACCGTCTCGGCCTCATGGCCGATCGAAACCACGAAACGCCTGATATCGACCGAGTCGCGCAGCGTGCGCACGACCCATTCCGCCAAGGTCAGCCCGTGCACTTGGGCGAGCGGCTTGGGCAGGCTGGTGTTGGGAAACAGCCGCGAGCCGAGCCCTGCGGCGAGAATCAAAGCCGTGCGCGGCCGTACCGCGCTGGCTGCCCTGGTCGCGGCATCGGCCCACACCGCGTCGGGCGCGATCCTCGCCGGTCCGGCGCCGATAAAGGCGTTGCACACGTCGCGCGCCACCGAGTCGCGCAGCTGCACCGGCGGATGCTTCATGAAATAGGAAGACGGCGCTTCCAACGGCCCGCCCTCGCCGCGTTCCAAGCCGAGCTTGGCGCAGCGCAGGGCGTCGATCACGACGCCGGCGCTGTTGGGCGAATCCTCGACCGACAAACGCATCTCCAGGTGCAGCGGCACGTCGCCGAAGCCGCGACCTTCCATGCGAATGAATGCGACCTTGTTGTCGTTCTGCCACGGCACGTAATCCGACGGCCCGATATGGATGTTCCGGTCCTCGAGACGCGTTTCCAATTGCGACTGCACCGACTCGGTCTTCGACTCCTTCTTCGACTTGAGCCGGCTCATCTGCAGCATGTTGAGGAAGTCGGTGTTGCCGCCGGTGTTGAGTTGGTAGGTCCGGTCGAGGCTGACGCCGCGGTCGTTGAACAGCCGCGACAGGGTGCGGTGGACGATAGTGGCGCCGACCTGGCTCTTGATGTCGTCACCGATGATCGGCACGCCGGCTTCGCGGAAGCGCGCCGCCCAGACGGGATCGGACGCGATGAACACGGGCACGCAATTGACCATCGCGACCTTGGCCTCGAGACAGGCCTCGGCATAGTGGCGCACCGCTTGCTCCGAACCCACCGGCAAGTAGCAGATCAAAACTTCGGCTCTGGAATCCTTGAGCACCTTGGCAACGTCAACGGGCTCGTCGTCGGCCGGGCGAAACGCCGCATCGTCAGCGTAATCGGCCATGTGATCGGCGATCCCGTCCAAGATCGGGCCCATTTGCACGATCACGTTCGAAACCGGCAACGCGGCCTGAAACACCGTCGTACAATTGGGCTTTGCGAAAATCGCCTGTTCGAGCGGCTTGCCGACCTTGCGCCGGTCGATATCGAACGCGCACACGATCTCGATATCGCTCACGCTCCAGGCGCCGACGAGCGGGTGCATGAGGCCGTTGACCTCGGTGTCGTTGGCGCCGCGATAGTATTCCAGCCCCTGGACCAGGGAACTTGCACAATTGCCGACACCGACAATGGCAACGCGAATCTTCGCCACGCTGACTCCTTATCGATAGGGACAGGAACCGCTCTTTATCGGCCCCGACGCCAAATTATCAAAGACATCGCACGGGCACCACGTCCCTGAGGAACTCAAGAAGAGGGCCGGTTCAGGCCCATACAAATGGCCATGGCGGACGCGGCGTCGTCCGGCTGATTCACGCGCGTCCAGTTCTCGCCCCCGCAGAGAATGGCGAGAACGCAGCCGCGCACGCGCACACGATCGGAGGCGAGCAGCGTGATGCCGCCGCTATAGGTCTTGCCGTTTTGCGAATTGTAGAGCGCCCCGCCCCAGCTATTGGGCCCGCTCGCCTTCAGACCAATCAGGACAGGCATGCCCAAGGTTGGCCTGCCACGCTTCGCAGGATCGGGATTCTTGTCGTCGACGCCAGCACGCTGTTGCCAGGAAACGACGCCCCAGAGCGTGCCCTCGCAATCGACGATGCGGATATGCGCCGTCTTGCTCGCGACCAGCCATTCACCGGTGGGCCCGGCGGCGATCGCCACTTGTGGAAGTAAGGCCGCAAAAAAGAGAAGGGGAAAAATCGCCCGCATGGCGGAACTCTAGAACATCAAAGCATCCGCCGGGAAGCCCCGGCCGATTTTTGAATGGATTCGAATCGGTGCGTAGTCTAGTCACGTCGCGCAACCGGCCGCCAAGAGTACCAGACGCATGCGGACCGATTTCTACGCCCGCCTGGTCGCCATCTGCTGCCGGCACGCCGCGACCGTGGTCGTTGCCGGCGCCATCGCGGGCCTGCTCGCCTGCATCTACGTCTTCCAGAACTTCCAAATGGACAGCAACAGCGAGAATCTTTTCTCGCCTGACATCGCTTGGCGCCAGCGCCAGTCGGAGTTTGAAGCCGCCTTTCCGCAGCGGATCGACCTTATGCTCGCCGTGATCGACGGCGCGACGCCTGAACGCACGGTCGAGGCTGCGAAGGCGCTCACTGGGGCTTTGGCCGCGCGCAAGGGCCTGTTCCCTGCGGTGCGCGACCGGGCGGGGAGCGATTTCTTCACCCATAACGGATTGCTGTTCCTCGCGACCGATGAGGTGCGCGACACCACGCGGCACATCATCGACGCGCAGCCCTTTCTCGGCCCGCTTGCCGCCGATCCTTCCTTGCGCGGAATCATGGACGGTTTTTCCGCCGCCCTGCTCGGCGTCGAAAACGGAGCGACCACGCTCGACAGTCTCGCGGGGCCATTCTCGGTGTTCGCGGACACGCTGGATAAGATCAACATGGGCGAGTCCGCCTTTCTCTCGTGGCAGGAACTCATCAGCGGAGAAAAGCCCGGCACGCGGGATACCCGGCGCATCATCGAGATCCAGGCCGCCCTCGATTACGGCGGGCTCGCACCAGGCGCCACGGCGAGTGCGACGCTGCGCACGATCGCGGCCGATCGCGGGCTTACGCCGGCGAACGGCGTGAGGGTGCGCCTTACCGGGTCGGTTCCGATTGCGGACGAGGAGTTTCTCACGCTCACCGATCGGGCGGCGTTGATGGCGACGCTCATGATGTCCGCGATCCTCGCCACCCTCTGGGCGGCAGTGCGCTCGGCCAAGATCGTGGCTGCGATTCTCATCACGCTCTTCACCGGCCTGGCGATCACGACGGCCCTGGGGCTTGCCGTTGTCGGCCGCTTCAACGTCATATCGGTCGCGTTCATTCCGCTGTTCGTCGGCATCGGCGTCGATTTCGGTATCCAATATTCGGTGCGTTACCGCACGGAACGCCACGAGAAGCGCGAACTGATGGCCGCTCTGACGCGGGCCGGCGAGATCATGGGGCCGCCGCTCACGCTCGCCGCGTTGGCGACTGCCGCGTGTTTCTATTCCTTCGCGCCCACCAGTTTTGCCGGTGTGGCGGAGCTCGGCTTCATCGCCGGCAACGGCATGATCATCGCCTACTTGCTCAGCGGGACGCTGTTGCCGGCATTGCTCAAACTGATGCACCCGAAAGGCGAAGCGGGCGAGATCGGAATCGCACATCTCGCGGGCGCCGACCGCTTCGTCCACAAATACAGGCGCGTCATCGTTGCCGGATTGGGCGCGCTCAGCGCGGCCGGACTTCTTCTTCTTCCCTCGGTCGAATTTGACGACAACCCCATGGACCTGAGGAGCGCCAGCACGGAATCGATCGCAACCCTGTTCGACCTGATGAAGGATCCGGTGACGTCGCCCAACACCATCGAAATCCTCGCGCCCTCGCTCGAGGAGGCCCGCGATCTCGCCGCCCGCATCGAGCAATTGCCCGACGTGGACCATGCCACGACGCTCGACAGTTTCATTCCAATGGATCAGGAGGAAAAGCTCGCGCTCATTTCCGACGCGGCGTTTCTGCTGGACACAACCATCACCCCCCTCGATATGAAACCGCCGCCCAATCGAGAGGAAATATTGGCGAGCATCGCGGTTACAAGCGCGGACCTCCGAAAGGCGGCAGTCAGTGGAACGACGCAAGCCGCCGAATCCGCCCAGCGCCTCGCGGGCGCCCTCGATTCGCTGGCGGGAGAGGGCGGCGCGGCGCTTGATCGCGCCGAGGCGGCCTTTGTGCCGGGGTTGAAGACGATGCTCGAGCGGTTACGCACGACACTGTCGCCGCGAGTTGTGGACATGAACGAGATACCCGCCGACCTCAAGGCCGATTGGCTGGCGCGGGACGGGCGCGCGCGCGTGCAGGTATCCGTCAGGGGCGATCCCAACGACAGGCCTACGCTCCGGCGTTTCGCCGATGCCGTGCGTGCGATCGCGCCCGGTGCCACGGGCGCACCTATAACCACGGCGGAATCGGGCCGCATCATCGTGGGCGCCTTCATCCAGGCGGGTTTGCTATCGCTGCTTGCGGTGGTCGTCCTTCTCGCGACCGCGCTCCGCAACGCGCGCGACGTGGTGCTAACACTCGGTCCGCTGCTCGCGGCCTGCGCCCTCACCTTCGCCACCTGCGTCGTTCTCGGGCTTCCTCTCAATTTCGCGAACATCATCGTGCTGCCGCTGCTGCTCGGCATAGGCGTCGCCTTCCACATCTATTTCGTCATGGCGTGGCGCGCCGGTGGGCACAATTTCCTGCAATCGAGCCTGTCGCGCGCCGTGCTCTTCAGCGCGTTGACGACGGCGACCGGCTTCGGAACGCTGTGGCTCTCGAGCCACCCAGGGACCGCGAGCATGGGAGAATTGTTGATGATCTCGCTCGCCTGGACGCTGACGATCCTCGTCTTCCTGCCCGCGCTCTTGGAAACGGCGAAGGTGGACTAGCTTGCGTCCGCCATCTGCTTGTCGACGATTTCGTCTATCTTCTTGACCAAGCCCGCTGCCCCGGAACTCGCGACGGTGGAGGAAAAATCCGCCCGGCGGAGCGCCACTTGGCTGACGTAACCGTTGAGGTAGACGTCTATGACCTTCCATTTGTCGCCAACCAGGCGCATCCGATAATTGAACGGCACTGTGGAGCGGCTGGGACGCACCAATTTCGACTCGACGATCTTGTCTTCATTGCGCATTTTCACCATCGGGTCGACGACGAACTGCTGGCCGCCGAAACTCGCGAAATTCTTCGCGTAGTTTGAGAACGTCAGTCTGCCGAATGCGTCGGTGATGGCCTTCTGGTCGGTTTCGGACATGGTGGACCAGGCCGGTCCAACGGTTAGCCGCGCCATCGCTCCAAGGTCGAAAGTATCCTCGGCGACCGGTGCCAGCTGACGATAGCGGCCTTGCACGCCCAATTCGCGGCCGTTCTTCATGTTGTCGATCAAGGCGGCGTAGAACAGCTCGATCTGACGAGCGGCAGGATCAGCGGCTGCATCGGCAGCGCGCATGTCCCTCGCCGCCAGTGCAACGAACAGGACAATGAACAAACTCAACGCATATTTTGCCATGGTTTTCCAGCTAAGCCGTTGCCGCCGTTATCTTAAGCCGTCAGCGATGCCACGTCACCTTCGCGGCCGAGGATGGAAAGTACCGCGGCGACGATGGATTTGGCGTTAAGGTTGGCGGCTTCATACATGCGCTCGGGCGTGTCCTGATCGAGGAACCGGTCGGGAAGAACCATGGGCCTGATCTTAAGCCCCTGATCGAGAAGCCCGTCCCATGAGAGGAAGTGCAGCACATGGGCGCCGAAGCCGCCCACCGCCCCTTCCTCGATGGTGAGAAGGATCTCGTGCTCGCGCGCGAGCCGGCGCACCAGATCGGTGTCCAGCGGCTTGGCGAAGCGCATGTCGGCGATCGTCGCCGAGAGCCCATAGGCCGAGAGCTTGTCGGCAGCCTTTAGACACTCCACGAGGCGGGCGCCGAAATTGAGGATGGCGACCGAGCTGCCTTCGCGCATGATGCGGCCCTTGCCGATGGCGAGGACTTGGCCCTCGTTGGGAAGGGGAACGCCCATCCCCTCGCCTCTGGGATAACGCAAGGCGCTGGGACGATCGTCGATGGCTCTAGCCGTCGCCACCATATGCACGAGTTCCGCTTCGTCCGCCGCCGCCATGACGACGAAGCCCGGAAGCGTGCCCAGATAGGCAATGTCGTAGGCGCCCGCATGGGTCGGGCCGTCGGCTCCGACCAGCCCCGCCCGGTCCATGGCGAAGCGCACCGGAAGCGACTGGATCGCCACATCGTGCACCACCTGGTCATAGGCCCTCTGCAAAAAGGTCGAGTAGATGGCGCAGAAGGGCCGGAATCCCTCGCAGGCAAGCCCGGCGGCAAAGGTCACCGCGTGCTGCTCGGCGATGCCGACATCGAAGGTGCGGCTCGGGAATTTCTCCGCGAAGAGATCAAGGCCCGTGCCCGAAGGCATCGCCGCCGTGATTGCCACCACCTTCTCGTCCTTCTCCGCCTCACGGATAAGGGCCTGACCGAACACCTTGGTGTAGCTGGGAGGCGCACCAGCCGCCCCCTTTTTCTGCTCCCCCGTAAGCACGTTGAACTTCGAGACGCCGTGATATTTGTCCGCGGACTCCTCCGCTGGCGCGTAGCCCTTGCCTTTCTTGGTCACCACATGCACGAGAACGGGACCATTCTGCATGTTGTGCACGTTCTCCAGCACCGGGATCAGATGGTCGAGATTGTGACCGTCGATGGGGCCGACGTAGTAGAAGCCGAGCTCCTCGAAGAGCGTGCCCCCCATCCAGAAGCCGCGCGCATATTCCTCGGCGCGCTTGGCCGAGACGCGCAACAGCCGCGGGAGCCTGTGCGTGATCCGCTGCAATCCGTGGCGAAAGCCCCGATAGGTGCGGCTGGAGACAAGCCGCGCCAGATAGGCGCTCATCGCACCCACCGGGGGCGCGATCGACATGTCGTTGTCGTTCAGAATCACGATGAGCCGGCTGCCCGACGCGCCCGTATTGTTCATCGCCTCATAGGCCATGCCCGCACTCATCGCCCCGTCGCCGATGACCGCGATGACATGGTGCTTCTCTTTCGCGAGATCGCGCGCGGTCGCAAAACCGAGGCCAGCCGAGATCGAGGTTGAGGAATGCGCCGCCCCGAAGGTGTCGTAGACGCTCTCGGAACGCTTGGTGAAGCCCGAAAGCCCGCCGCCCTGGCGCAGCGTCTTCATGCGCGAGCGCCGTCCCGTCAAAATCTTGTGCGGATAGGACTGGTGGCCCACGTCCCAGATCAGCTTGTCCCTGGGCGTGTCGAACACACGGTGCAACGCAACCGTCAGCTCAACAACGCCAAGCCCCGCCCCCAAATGCCCCCCCGTCGCCGAGACCTGGTTGATCATGTCCAACCGAAGCTCATCGGCGAGCTGGCGAAGCTGGCTCTTGTCCAAGCGACGCAGATCGGCCGGCACGTCGATTTGGTCGAGCAAGGGCGTTTCAGATGGCGCTTCCATTAAAACCTCTGACCCGGCAACTCGGCCGGCCGGCATACGGGTTCAATCATGATTCTCGATCAAGCAAAAATAAGGCGAGCGCACGCAGATCAATCGTTTTGGCCCCATAGGGTGCCAGGGCCGCCACAGCGCGTTGCACCAGCTTTTCCGCCTCGCGCCTGGCGCCCTCAACACCATACACGGAGATGAGCGTGGCCTTACCTTGGTCTTTATCCTTACCCACGGACTTACCCGTCTTCTCCGGGGTGCCCAATACGTCCAGCAGATCGTCGGTGATCTGGAAAACGAGGCCCAAATCGCGGGCGTAATCTCGCAGCCGGTCTCGATGCTCCGCATCGGCCTCGCCGAGGATGGCGCCAGCCTGACAGCAGAAATCGAACAACGCGCCCGTCTTCATGCGCTGCAAAGTGACGATGCTGCCATCATCAAGCGGGCGCTCCGTCGCCTGCATGTCGATCATCTGGCCGCCGATCATGCCGTTGCTGCCCGCGGCTTCGGCGAGCTTGCTTGTCAATCGGCAGCGCACCTCGGCTGAAGGATGGGTGGCGTGATCGGAGAGAATTTCGAACGCGAATGTCAAAAGCGCATCGCCGGCGAGCACAGCGGTGGCCTCGTCGAAAGCCACATGAACGGTCGGCCGCCCGCGCCTGAGATCGTCGTCGTCCATGCAGGGGAGATCGTCATGCACGAGCGAGTAGGTATGCATGGCCTCGATCGCCACTCCCACTCGAAGTGCCTGTTCGGGATCGACGTCGAAGAGTTTTGCACAGCTCAGCACGAGGAACGGGCGCAGCCGCTTGCCGCCGGCGAAGACGGCGTAACGCATCGCCTCGTGCACGCGGGCGTGAAGACCGTGCGGCTTCGGCAGAAGCTGCTTCAGTGCCTCGTCGACCGAGCGCGCGGCCGCGCTCATGGCCACGCGCAGCTCGGAAAATTTGTTCGCCCCATCGGTCGCCAAATCGTCTCGCGCCAATTGCAGCGAAAGCGCCATGAAATTACCTGCCCCACTCAGCCCGTTCGAGACAAGCTCGTCTTGTCATTTCAATGCGCCACAGTGTGAGACCGTACAAGAAAGCGACAGCGGTCTAGAGTACCTGTCCTCGTTCAGTCTTCACCTCATGCGGGGGAATGTAAATGTTCTGCTCGGGCTTTCGGCGTCAATTCCGATTCTGTTGCGGCCACGACGCAGTGCCAAGGCCCCTGCTTGCTTCGGCCTGATTTCTGAGTGATGTTTAGGAGAATCCTATGGGTTGGCGGCGGAGGCTCAGCCATGTATTTTGGCTGGCCGATGGCGTGTCCCCGATGCGAGAAGAGTGTCCATGATGCGCGTCGTTCTTGCACAACCCCGTGGGTTTTGCGCGGGCGTCGTCCGGGCGATCGACATCGTCGAGCGGGCGCTGGCGAAGAGCGGCCAGCCCGTCTATGTGCGCCACGAAATCGTGCACAACCGGCATGTGGTCGACACGCTGAAGGAAAAGGGCGCTCATTTCGTCGAGGAATTGGACGAAATTCCCGACGGCGCGGTGACCGTGTTCAGCGCCCACGGGGTTCCCCAATCGGTCATCGATAACGCCAAAAAGCGCTCGTTGCCGGTGCTCGACGCCACCTGCCCCCTCGTCTCCAAGGTCCATTCCCAGGCCAAGCATTATGTCGCCCAAGGCCGGACCATCATCCTCATCGGCCATCGCGGCCACCCTGAAGTGGAAGGCACCATGGGCCAGGCTGGCGCGCCTGTTCACCTCGTTTCGTCCAAGCAGGACGTCGACCGACTCGACGTGGCGCGCGACACGCCGGTTGCCTACGTAACGCAGACGACGCTCAGCATCGACGACACGCGCAACATCATCGACGCGCTCAAGGACCGCTTCCGCGATATCATTGGCCCCAACACGTCCGACATCTGCTACGCGACGCAGAACCGGCAATCCGCCGTACGGAAGTTGTGCCGGATTTCCGACGTGATCCTGGTGGTGGGCTCGAAGAACAGCTCCAACTCCAACCGACTGTGCGAGATCGGAATCGAGGAGGGAATCCCGAGCTATCTCATCGCCGACGGGAGCGAGCTCGACCCAGCCTGGATCGCGGGCAAGGAAACAGTCGGCTTAACCGCGGGCGCATCCGCGCCAGAAAAACTTGTGCTGGACGTGATCGATGTGCTGCGCCGCATTGACGGAGACATTGAAGTGTCCGAGATGGACGGCATCAAGGAGAACATCGAGTTCCGGTTGCCGGCCGAGCTGAGGACCTGATCGGGTTTTCGCCAGCCCATCTTCGGAGAGGAGCAAGAGTGGGAATTCCAGTCGGGCAGGCAGTGCGTATCGGCGGGTATGTGCTGAAGCAGCATATGAGCGGGCGTAAACGCTATCCGCTCGTGCTCATGCTGGAGCCGCTGTTCCGCTGCAATCTCGCTTGCGCCGGCTGCGGCAAGATCGATTACCCCGACGAGATCCTCAACCAGCGCCTTAGCGTCGACGACTGCATGAAGGCGATGGACGAGTGCGGCGCGCCTGTGGTTTCGATCGCCGGCGGCGAGCCGCTGCTCCATCGCGAAATGCCCGAGATCGTGCGCGGATTTCTGGCGCGCCGAAAGATCGTCATCCTCTGCACCAATGCGCTGCTGCTGGCGAAGAAGATCGACCAGTACCGTCCGCACAAGGACTTCAACTGGTCCGTCCATCTCGATGGCGACAAGGACATGCACGACAAGTCCGTGTGCCAGGAGGGCGTCTACGAAAAGGCAGTCGAAGCGATCAAGCTCGCCAAATCGAAGGGCTTCCGCGTCAGCATCAACTGCACGCTGTTCAACACCGCCGAACCCGGCCGCGTGGCCAAATTCTTCGACGACATGAACGCGCTGGGCCTCGATGGCATCACCGTGTCGCCGGGCTATGCCTATGAACGCGCGCCGGACCAGCAGCATTTCCTCAATCGTGAGAAGACCAAGAATCTCTTCCGAGGGATTCTCTCGCGTGGCAAGGGCGGCAAGAGCTGGCCGTTCAGCCAGTCCTCCATGTTCCTCGATTTCCTCGCCGGCAATCAGGCCTATCGTTGCACGCCGTGGGGCAATCCGACGCGTACCGTGTTCGGCTGGCAGCGGCCCTGCTATCTCCTCGGCGAAGGCTATGCCGAAACCTTCAAGGAACTGATGGAAGAGACCAATTGGGACTCCTACGGCGTCGGCAATTACGAGAAGTGCGCCAACTGCATGGTGCATAGCGGCTTCGAAGCCTCCGCCGTCACCGACAGCGTCAAGCATCCGCTGAAAGCACTCGGCGTCGCGATGCGGGGCGTGCGCACGGACGGACCGATGGCGAAGGACATTCCGCTCGACAGACAACGCCCGGCGGAGTTCGTTTTCTCGCGTCACGTCGAGCGCAGGCTAGAGAGAATCCGGGCCCAGAAGGCGGTCTCCGAGGAGAGCACGGCAGCGGAATAAGGCGGCGAAGGCGGCGTTCGATTCGCGTGCCATGCGTATTGCTTGTAGAATCTGCCCCGGCCGTTTCACGACCGACCCGAGCACGGCGACGAGATTCACCTTTCCCTCTGGCGTCAGTGCAACGCTTGCGCAAGCGGGCAAATCGCTCGTCGCTGCGTCCGCCACGATTCGCAGGCCGGCGAAAGGAAGGCCCCGGCTCTCTGCGACTTCGGCGGCAATATGCGATTCCATGTCTGCGGCGCGCGCGCCGGTCGCGTCGAACATTCGCGCCTTCTCCGCCGCCGTCGCAATGAGCGCATCCGTGCCTGCGATGGGCGCGAGCATCGCGCCGGGAAGCCGCGCGACGAGGCGCGCCGACCACGCGCTGTCGACGGCAAAGCGTTTCCCTGGTGCGAGGATCGCAGCGGCGACGACGAAATCGCCGGGCCTCAGTTGCGGCGACAGAGCGCCCGCAATGCCGATGCTGATCACACCGCGAGCGCCGGCAAGCACGCTTTCGAGTCGTTCGCGCAAACGGCCGGAACTGCCGCCCACCACGGTCACGACGTCCCCGCCCGCCGCGATGCGCGCTTCGCGCTCCATCCCGCAGACGGCGACGATCATCTACAGCCCGTGCACGACATGGGACGAATTCGCCTTCGTCAAATTGCGG
>Ga0210379_10000412_pt1 | contig 13708 bp, 12 predicted proteins | sample PLMedo_2_FD_155468 | JGI IMG/M metagenome (GOLD analysis project Ga0210379, IMG submission 155468) | Groundwater sediment microbial communities from an aquifer in East River, Colorado, USA - PLM4_32_coex redo | ecosystem: Environmental > Terrestrial > Soil > Riparian zone | place: USA: East... | reverse complement strand
ATCGCCGCTGGCTTTGTCGCTCGTCTTGCCAATATCGACATATTGGCTGCACCTCGCTTCGCGCCATCGCCAATTCTGGCTCGCACCGCACGCGTGTTTCATTATGTTAGGGGTTCTCGAGTCACAGATTTCCCGGGAGCATCCATGAAGGTTCTGGTAACGGTTAAACGCGTGATCGACCCTTACGTCAAGGTGCGCGTCAAGGCCGACGGCAGCGGCGTCGAGACCGCTAACGTCAAGATGACGATGAATCCGTTTTGCGAGATCGCCGTCGAGCAGGCGGTGCGCATGAAGGAAGCCGGCGTCGTGACCGAGATCGTAGTGGTTTCGATCGGCACGCAGCAGTCCCAGGAAACGCTGCGCACCGCGATGGCGATGGGCGCCGATCGCGGTATCCTGGTGGAAACCGGGGTCGAGGTGCAGCCGCTCGCGGTCGCCAAGGTCATGGCGGCGGTCGTGGGCAGGGAAAGCCCGAAGCTCGTCATCATGGGCAAGCAGGCGATCGACGACGATTCCAACCAGTCCGGGCAGATGCTGTCGGCGCTGCTTGGCTGGCCGCAGGCGGCGTTCATCTCCGGCATCGCCATCAACGGCGACAGCGCGGACGTCACGCGCGAGATCGACGGCGGCCTCGAGAAGCTCACGATCAAGCTGCCGGCGGTGGTGACAGCGGACCTGCGCCTTGCCGAGCCGCGTTACGTCACCCTGCCCAACATCATGAAGGCCAAGAAAAAGCCGCTCGAGGTGGTGAAGCCCGATGCGCTCGGCGTTGACGTCACGCCGCGGCTGACGACGCTCAAGGTCGAGGAGCCGTCCAAGCGCGGCGCCGGCGTGAAGGTCGCGGACGTCAAGGAACTGGTGGCGAAGCTGAAGAACGAGGCCAAGGTGATCTAGAAGCAGGATTGAGGATCGAGGATTGAGGATTGAGGGTCAAGGATCGAAGATCGAGGATCGAACCGTGAGGATTGAGGACCGAGAATGTCAGTTCTAGTGATAGCAGAGCACGACGGCAAGCTGCTCAAGTCGGGAAGCGCCAACGCGGTTACCGCGGCGACGCAGATGGGCGGTGACGTCACGGTGCTGGTGGCGGGGCACCAGTGCGCGGAGGCGGCCAGGGCCGCAGCGAAGCTGGCGGGGGTCAAGCGGGTGCTCCATAGCGATGCGCCGCATTACCAGGGTTCGCTGGCGGAGAACCTCGCCGCGCTGATCGTGCCGCTGGCGCCGCAGTACAGCCACGTCGTCGCGCCGGCGACGGGCTTCGGCAAGAACCTGATGCCGCGCGTGGCGGCGCTGCTCGACGTGCAGCAGATTTCGGAAATCTCCGCGGTGATGGCGCCCGATACTTTCGTGCGCCCGATCTACGCCGGCAACGTGCTGATCACGGTGAAATCCTCCGACAAGATCAAGGTGGTGACGGTGCGGGCCACCGGTTTCGACGCGGCCGGGGAAGGCGGCGGCGTTCCGGTCGAGCCGCTCGCGCCGGGCCCGGACGCGGGGTTGTCGAGGTTCAACGGCCAGGAGCTCACCAAGTCGGCGCGGCCGGAACTGGCCGCCGCCCGCATCATCGTCTCCGGCGGTCGCGGCATGGGCAGCGCCGATAATTTCAAGATCCTGGAAGCGCTGGCCGACAAGCTGGGCGCCGCCGTCGGCGCCTCGCGCGCCGCGGTGGACTCGGGCTACGTGCCGAACGACTACCAGGTCGGCCAGACCGGCAAGATCGTCGCCCCCGAGCTCTACATCGCGGTCGGCATCTCCGGTGCGATCCAGCACCTCGCCGGCATGAAGGACAGCAAGGTCATCGTCGCCATCAACAAGGACGCGGAAGCGCCGATCTTCGCCGTGGCGAACTACTGGCTCGTCGAAGACCTGTTCAAGGCGGTGCCGGAACTTACCAAAGAGCTTTAAGGCGTGACTCGTTTCTCGTTGCTCGTTTTTTGGTAACGCCTTAGGTTCCATGGCCAATAACGAGCAACGAGCAACGAGGGACGGGTTCTGAATGTCCACCTACACCGCGCCACTCAAGGACATGCGCTTTGCGATTCGGGAGCTGGCGGGCTTCGCCGAGGTGTGCGCCTTGCCGGGCTTTGGCGAGGTCAATGCCGAGCTGGCGGACGCGGTGCTGGCCGAGGCCGGCAAGTTCGCGCAGGAAGTGCTCGATCCGCTGAACCGCGAAGGCGACAAGCAGGGCGCGAAGCTTGCAGATGGCAAGGTCACCCCGCCCAAGGGATTCAAGGAGGCGTACCGGAAGTTCATCGAGGCGGGCTGGAACGGACTCGGCGGGCAACCCGAGTACGGCGGGCAGGGGCTGCCGCATGCCATCGCGGTGCCGGTGCAGGAAATCTGGAAGAGCGGGAACCTGGCGCTGTGCCTGGCGCCGATGCTGACCTCGGGCGTGTTCGAGGCGCTGAAGAACCACGGCTCGCCGCTGCAGCACAGGACGTGGCTGCCCAAGCTGACTTCCGGCGAGTGGACCGGCACCATGAACCTCACCGAGCCGCAGGCGGGCTCCGATCTCTCGGCGGTGCGCACGCGCGCGGAGCGCGAGGGCGACCACTATCGCATCCGGGGCACCAAGATCTTCATCACCTGGGGCGAGCACGACATGAGCGACAACATCGTGCACCTGGTGCTGGCGCGCACCCCCGATGCGCCGGAGGGCGTGAAGGGCATCTCGCTGTTCATCGTGCCGAAATTCCTGGTGAAGCCGGACGGCACCACCGGCGAGAGAAACGACCTGCGCTGCGTCTCCATCGAGCACAAGATGGGCATCCACGCGAGCCCGACCTGCGTCATGGCGTACGGCGACAACAAGGGCGCCATCGGCTACCTGGTGGGCGAGGAAAACCGCGGGCTCGAGTACATGTTCACGATGATGAACCACGCGCGTCTGAGCGTCGGCGTGGAAGGCGTGGCGATCGCGGAGCGCGCGTACCAGCATGCGCTCGAATATGCGAGGACCCGCGTCCAGGGCCGCGAGATCGGGCAGAAGAGCGGCGACCGCGTCACCATCATCCATCACCCCGACGTGCGTCGGATGCTGATGTCCATGCGCGCCCAGACCGAGGCGATGCGGGCGCTCGCCTATTACGCGGCGGCGACGCTCGACAAGGCGAAGCACCATCCCGATCCCGCCGAAAAGCGGCGCAGCCAGGGCCTGCTCGATCTCCTCACGCCCATCGTCAAGGGCTGGTGCACGGAGCAGGGCGTGGAAGTGGCCTCCACCGGCATCCAGGTTCACGGCGGCATGGGCTTCGTCGAGGAGACCGGCGCGGCGCAGTACCTGCGCGACGCGCGCATCATCACCATTTACGAGGGCACCACCGGCATCCAGGCCAACGACCTGGTCGGACGCAAGGTGGGTTTCGAGAAGGGCGCCACCGCGCTGGCAGTGATCGCGACGATGCGGGAGATTGAATCGCGGCTGGCCGCGGGTGGCGGGGAACTGGCATCGACGCGCGTCAATCTGAAGGAGGCCGTCGACGGCCTCGAGAACGCGACGCGCTGGATCGTGGACAGGTTCCCGAAGAACCCCAATGCGGTGGCGGCCGTGTCCGTGCCCTACCTCAAGCTCTTCGGCACGGTCGCCGGCGGCTGGATGATGGCGCGCGCGGCGCTGGCCGCGCGAGCAAGACTCGGGCAACCTGACGCCGACCGCGATTTCCTGGAAGCCAAGCTCGCCACGGCGCGCTTCTACGCCGAGCACGAGCTGCCGCGGTCGTCGACCCTCGCGCGCGAAGTGACCCACGGCGCCGACAGCGTGCTCGCCCTCGACCCCGGCAAGTTCTAAAGAAGTGACTCGTTTCTCGTTTCTGGTGACTGGCATTCCCTGCGACGCCGGTTTACCAAAGACGAGAAACGAGCAACGAATCACTTTCTATAAAGCAGGAGGAGAAGGCATGAGCGTATCCTCGCAACTGACCAATCCACTGGCAGAGCGCATGAAGAAGGGCGAGCTCGGCCTCACCCTCATGATCCGTCACGCGCGCACGGTGGACATCGCGCTCGCGGCGCGGACCTGCGGCTTCGATGGTCTGTTCTTCGACCTGCAGCACGGGGTGATCTCCGAGCAGGAGGTCTCGCAGATGGCGGTTGCCGCCATGAATATGGGCGTGACGCCGCTGGTGCGGGTGCCGGAGAAGGACTATGCCGCGGCGCTGCGCATGCTCGACAACGGAGCGCTCGGCATCATCATGCCCGAGGTGACCACGGTCGAGGACGCGAGGAATTCCGTGGCGGCGTGCAAGTATCCCCCGGTCGGCAACCGCGGCGCGTTCGGCGGCTGGGCGCACTTCGGCTATCGCGCGGTGCCCGCGGCCGACGCGCGCAAGGCGATCAACGACGCGACCCTTCTGATACTCATGATCGAGAGCAAGGCCGCGCTCGACAACATCGAGGGCATCGCCGCCGTGCCGGGCGTGGACGTCGTGCACATCGGCACCAACGATCTCTCGACCGACCTCGGGCATCCCGGCGAAATGACGCACCCTGAGGTTCTGGCGGCCGTCGAGCGGGTGGTGAAGGCCTGCCGCGCCAATGGCAAGTTCGCCGGCGTCGGCGGACTCTACGGCGGCGGCGATGCCGCGAAAGCGCTCGCGTCGGTGGTCAAGCTCGGCGCGCGCTTCATCACCTCCGCCAGCGAATGGAGCCTGATGCTGGCCGCCGGCCAGGAGCGGGTGAAGGCGCTGCGCGCTTTGCCCCTGTGACGGCCGGCGGGTGACGGGCTTGTACCTCACCATTTCCCGTCACCGGCATGCGTCATGCCAATCTCGTCACCGTTTCCGGAAATGGAATACCTGGCCACCCTTGCCGGCACCGTCGCCGGCGTCCTGAGCGTGGCGGCATTCGTGCCGCAGGCATGGCGGATATTCCGCCGCAAGTCGGCGGGCGACGTCTCGCTCGCGATGTACCTCGCGCTGATCGCGGCGTCGCTGCTGTGGATGTTCTACGCCTGGGCGCTCGGCTCAATGCCGCTGCTGCTCACGAACCTCGTGATCGCCGTGATCGCGATCCTGATTGCCGTTCTGAAGGTACGGCACGGCGGCAGAAGCTAGAGTCCAGTCGCGGGTCACCCGCTCGTCCCTGAGTTCAGCGCGCCGCCCGCAGGCCCCTCGACCGTTGTTCCAGGCGCTTGACGAGCTCTTCCCACATGCCGTCGGTGGACTTGCGCAGCACGAGGCCGACGTCGGCGTCGTCCACGTACCAGAAACCCCGCTCGATTTCGGCGTCGAGCTCGCCTGGCGCCCACAGCACGACGCCGGCATAGAAACGCGCGTGATCGGCTTCGGACTCGATAATGTGATCGACCAGGTCGCGGTCGACCACGAGGTAGAGGTCGGGGGTCAGCTGCATCGCGCGCTTACCCGGGCTTTCCTTGCGCTGCACCAGCGCGAACAGGACTTCGATGCTGACGGGCCCGCCGAGATATATCGGCTCGACCACCTTCTGCGACGGACCGTGGTCCGGGAACAGCGTGCCGAGCTTCACCGGCGTCGGCCGGTTGACGATAAATCCGACGTGCTGGCCGCTGCGGAGCGGCCTGGCTATGAGGATGGTGCCACGGTAGAGGCGGTCGCGCAGCGCGGGCTTTGCCACCAGTATCACCGGCTCGTCGGCCGGCTCTACCGCGCGCGCCGGGGCGGTCCCGGCAATCGCAAGAACGGCGAGCAGGAGGAGAACTCGGGAGCGGCAATCGTTCATATTGGACGCTGACTTGCTCTCAGGATAGCAGATTCACAGCATCGCGCCCGGCAGGCCCAGTGCATGCTCGGCGAGCTGCCTGACGATCCAGTCGTAGGCATCGTCCAGCGAATCGGTCCGGTGCACCAGCTCCAGGTCCTTCGCATCGATCGTGCCGTGGAGAACCAGCGCGTCGAAGTTCATCACCTGCCGCCAGTACTCGGTTCCGAAGAGGACGATCGGCATCGACTTCTTCATCCTGCGCGTCTGCACGAGCGTCAGCAGCTCGAACAGTTCGTCGAGCGTGCCGAATCCGCCTGGAAACACGATCACCGCCTTCGCCAGATAGGCGAACCAGAACTTGCGCATGAAGAAGTAATGGAAATGAACCGAGAGCTCGCGCGTGACGTATTTGTTGCCGAACTGCTCGTTCGGGATCGAGATGGTCAGGCCCACGCTCATGCCGCGGGCCTCGGCCGCGCCGCGGTTGGCCGCTTCCATGATGCCCGGGCCGCCGCCGGTGCAAACCACGAAGCGGCGCTCCTTCTGGTCGAGGTTCTTGGACCACTGCGTGAGGCGGAAGGCGAGCTGGCGCGCGGCTTCGTAATAGGCCGACATCTTGAGGGCGGCGCGGGCGCGTTCGACATTGCCGCCCCCGCTCTCGGCCTGGCGCAGCGCTACCTCGGCTTCCTCGCGCGGCAGGGTCCGTGCCGAACCCATGAACACGATGGTGTCGTCGAGATTGTTGCGCTCGAAGCGGCTTCTCGGCTCGAGATATTCCGACAGGATGCGGAGCGCCCGGGCGTCCTTGCTGTTCAAGAACGCCTGGTTGGCATAGGCTTTCACGGACGGGCGCTGGCGTTCGGTCATGGTGAGTCCTGATTAGAGATGGGGGCTGAACCCGGGTTATACCATCATGGGGCCACATAGTTCCGGACCCCGCGTGGACGCGGGCGCGAGGCCCGGCACCCGCAGTTTGACAAGGCCTTGACATGCATCAAGAAACTGCAATAGTACCCGGGCTAGCCTCGTATCTCCACGATTATGCGGATGGTATCCCCATGAAACTGAACGATACCCGGTTGTTCGATGCCTCAGGTGAGCAGGCGATCGGCGGTGTGCACGCGAGCCGCGGGGACGAAGCCGATGCGTACTCGAAGCCAATGGGGTTCGAAAGCCGTCTCTTGCGCCTGTTATTGCGTTCGCTGGGAGACGCGCCCCTGCGGATAGGAGTCGGGGACAGCATACCGGTATCAACTGGCGGGGCCGACGGGGCCGCCGGCATCCGCATTGCAAACTGGTCTTCGTTGGTCAAGTTGTTCATCAATCCCGATCTCTATTTCGGCGACGCCTATACCGACGGATTGATCGAGGTGGAGGGGGACCTGGTCAAGGTCCTCGAAACCGTCTTTCTCCACCGCCGCACGGCGCGCGTGCCGCTCTTCGGGGGACGCAGCCGCCTTGCCGCGTGGATGAATCGCAGCCGCCCGAATACGCGGTCCGGCGCGCGCCGGAACATTCACCAGCATTACGATATCGGGAACGAGTTCTACCAGTCGTGGCTCGACCCGCGGATGGTCTATACCTGCGCGTATTTTCCGGATCCGGCGATGACGCTCGAAGCGGCGCAGGTCGAGAAGATGGATCACGTCTGCCGCAAGCTCAGGCTCAACCCGCAGGACACCGTGGTCGAAGCGGGGTGCGGTTGGGGCTCGCTGGCGTTGCATATGGCCACCCGCCACGGTGTGCGCGTCAGGGCGTTCAATATCTCGCGCGAGCAGATCGCGTACGCCAGAGCGCGCGCGCGGGCGGCGGGGGTCGAGAGCCGCGTCGAATTCATCGAAGACGACTATCGAAGCATCGACGGGCGCTACGACGTCTTCGTCTCCATCGGCATGCTCGAGCACGTCGGCCAGGATCACCATCGGGAGCTGGGCCGCGTCATCGACCGCTGCCTGAATCGGAACGGCCGCGGCCTGATTCACAGCATCGGCCAGAACCAGCGCGTGGCATTGAATCCCTGGATAGAGAAGCGGATATTTCCCGGCGCGTACCCGCCGACGCTGAGTGAAATGGCGGCGCTGCTAGGCAGGGGCGTTCTCGGTGATCGACGTTGAAAACCTGCGGCTGCATTACGCCTTGACGCTCGAACACTGGCTGAGGAACTTCGAGGCTGCGCGGGAGCGCGTGCGCGCGATGTTCGACGAGCGTTTCGTCCGCGCCTGGCGCCTGTACCTTGCGGGGTCTCTCGCTGCGTTCAGGACCGGCGAGCTGCAGCTGTACCAGGTGCTGTTCACCCGCAATGCCAGCAATGATGTGCCGTGGACGCGGGCCCATCTCTACGAGAAGGCGCCCGGGTAATGCCCGTCCGTTCGTGCGACGTGCTGATCGTGGGCGGCGGTCCCGCCGGCTCGACGTGCGCCCGGGAACTCGTCCGGGCCGGCCTCGACGTGGTGGTGATGGACAAGCACGCTTTTCCGCGCGACAAGGTGTGCGCGGGATGGATCACGCCGCCGGTGGTGCAGGCGCTCCACCTCGATTGCGCCGATTACGCGCACGGACGCGTGATGCAGGCGATTCACGGTTTTCGCACCGGGATGATCGGGGCGGAGACGGAGGTCGAGACCCGGTATGACGAGCCGGCGAGCTTCGGCATTCGCCGCTGCGAGTTCGACCATTACCTGCTGCAGCGCTCGCAAGCCCGGATGAGGCTGGGCGAGCCGCTGAAGACGATGGCGCGGGACGGCGGCGCCTGGCTGGTGAACGGCGAGATCAGGACGCCGCTGGTGGTGGGCGCGGGCGGCCATTTCTGCCCGGTCGCGCGCAAGTTCGGCAGCCAGCCCGGCCCTGCCGAGGCGGTGGTCGCGGCGCAGGAGATCGAGTTTCCGTTGCCGCCTCGCGAACGCAGCGCATACCGGGTTGACGATGAGACCGTGCAGTTCTACTTCTGCGCCGACCTCAAGGGCTACGGCTGGTGCTTCGCGAAAGGCGGTTACCTCAACATCGGCCTGGGCCGCGAGGACCCGCACAAGCTCCCCGAGCACGTAAGCGAGTTCTGCCGCTGGCTCCGCCGGCGCGAGGTAATTCCCGGCGACCTTCCCGGAAAGTTCAACGGCCATGCCTATCTGCTGTATCCGGAATCACGCCGCCCGCCGGCCACTGACGGCGCATTGCTGATCGGTGACGCCGCCGGCCTTGCCTATGCCCGGAGCGGGGAAGGGATCCGCCCCGCGGTGGAATCGGGATTGATGGCGGCCGCGGCTATCATCGAGGCTGCCGGCGATTATCGCCGGGAGAGCCTCGCGCGGTACGCCAGCCGGCTGACGGCCCGCTTCGGCAAGAAGAGTCCGGCTGAGAGCAGTAGCTCATGGCTGCCGCAGGGGATCAGGCAGACGCTGGCGGCGAGCCTGATGGCAACCCGGTGGTTCGTGCGTCACGTCGTCGTCGACCGCTGGTTCCTGCACGCGCAGCAGCAGGCCATTGCGGCCGGAACCCGCTATGGCGTGCAGCGCTGATCTTCCGCCCTAATTCATCACCATTCCGGATTTCGCATTATTCGGGAATCGCGCCGAAGATGTACAGCGCCCTGATGACCGGCCCCGGGTCGCCGAACGCGCCGAACCAGCGGCCGAAGATTTCCGTGATTTCGCCGCTGCCGTAGATCTGGGAGAGCCCGGTGTTGACCGCGAGGCGGAACGCGGCGTCGCCGCGTGGCAGCACGATGCCGTACGGCTCGAACGAGAGTTCATCGGGCAGCAGGCTGAGTGATTTCTGGTCCTTGGCATTGCGCGCTGCTCCCACCAGCAGAAGCTTGTCGTTCGCGAAAGCATCCACTTTTCCGTCCTCGAGGGCGGCGAACGCTTCATCGCGGGTCTTGAACGGAAGCACGGTTGCACTGAGCTGGCGGCGTTTCAGTTGCGCGCGGATGGCATTCTCGTTGGTGGTGCCGGCGATCACGGCGATCTTCCTGTCGGCCAGATCGGACAGGGAACGCAGGCCCGACGCGCTCTTCACCAGCAGCCCGGTGGATGCGATGAAGATGTAGCTGGAAAAGTCCACCTGTTTCAGGCGCGAGAGCGTGACGGTGCTCGAGCCGCATTCCATGTCGGCTTGGCCCTTGGCGACAGCGTCGAAGCGGGTCTGGGTGGTGACCGGCAGCCAGCGTATCTGCAGGCCCTGCAGGTTGAGCTGGCGCTCGATCGAATTGACCACGCGCTTGCACAGGTCGATGGAAAAGCCGCCCACCAGTTTTTTGTCATCCATGAACGAAAACGGGGTCGCGTCGGCGCGGTAGGCGATGGTGATGGTCTTGGTGGCGGCGATCTTCTTTAGCCGGCCATCGAGGCCCTGGGCGTGGACCGAGCCTGCGGCGAGCAACAGAGCAAGCGCGAGCGTGGTGGTGCGAAACATCGGGTCTCCTGGGGAAGGTTGCGGGTGGAGGCCGGACGATACCGGCAATCCACGATGCTGGCAACGCCCGCCTTGCCTGTGACTTGTGCCTTGAATTCGCGGCGGGCATACTGGACATCGCTTTGGCACGGGTCAGCAACGGAATATAGGGGCAGAGGCGATGCGGCTGCGCGTGCTCGGCTGTTCGGGCAGCATCGGCGGACAGAATAATCGAACCACTTCGTTCCTGCTCGACCAGGACGTACTGATCGACGCCGGGACGGGGGTCGGTGAACTCTCCCTCGCCGAGTTGACGTCGATCGACCACATCTTCATTACGCATTCGCACCTGGACCATGTCGACTCGATCGCGTTCATCATCGATTCGGTGGGCGGGCTGCGGCCGAAGCCGGTCAAGGTCTATGCGACGGGCCCCACGATAGCCGTCCTGAAAAGACATCTCTTCAACGGCGATATCTGGCCGGATTTCTCCGTGATTCCCTCGCCCGAAGAGCCATTCATGCGCTTTCAGGAGATTGACGTGGGCAGGGTGATCACCCTCGGCGGGCGCAGGATCACCGTACTGCCCGCCCGGCACACCGTCCCCGCGGTGGGCTACCAGCTCGACAGCGGCAGGAGCAGCCTGGTCTTCACCGGCGACACCGGGCCCAACGACGCGCTGTGGGAGGCGGTGAATCGCATCGAGAACCTCAAGTTTCTCATCATCGAAACCGCCTTTTCCGACAAGGACCGGCGCCTGGCCGAGTTGGCCCTGCACCTGTGCCCGGCCCTGCTCGGAGAGGAACTGGCCAAACTCGAGCGCCGGGCGGAGGTCTATATCACCCACCTGAAGCCGGGCGAGGTCGAGTTGACCATGCAGGAAATCGAGGAGCTGTCGGTGAAACCGCAGCCGCGGTTGCTGCGGAACAACCACGTGTTCGAGTTTTAGCGTAGTAGCGGCGCGATAGCGCCGCCGGCAATCGGTGACCCAGGGGGGCGGCAGGGGCCGGGAGTTTTGCCGGTCCCGGGGCGGGCCTCCCGGTCCGGCAGGCTGCCGGTCCCCTTTCGGCATTCGGCCGCCCATTGGGGCGCGGCTTGCGTCTGGCTACGGTCGGACGGAGAATCCCGCCATGCCCATACAAAAAAAAGAAGTGTTCGTGAACGAGCTCGAACTCGGCGTGTTCATCGCCGAGCTCGACCGGCCGTGGACGGACACGCCGTTCATTTTCCAGGGCTTCATCCTCGATAACGAAGAGCAGCTCGAGACGCTCAAGAAGTACTGCAAGAAGGTCGTCATCGACCTCGAGAAGGGCTCGGACCTCCCCGATCGCAGCCAGCTGAAGGCCGGCCCGATCACCGCCAGCCGGGCCACCGCCGGCCCGGTCACCGCCGGCGGGCGCGCCAAGAGCGTGCTCGCGACCATCAAGCGCACCGTAACTTACGAGGAGAAGGCGACCGTCGATGCCGAGTTGCCGGCGGCGCGCGCGGCCCGGGCCAGGACCCAGACCGTGTTGCAGGACATGTTCGACACGCTTCAGTCCGGCAGGGCGCTCGACGCCTCCCGCGTGAGGGAAGCAGTGGCGAGCATGACCGACAGCGTGGTGCGCAATCCCGACGCGATGCTCCTGATCGCCAAATTAAGGCAGCAGAGCGCGCATACCCTCGACCGTGCGCTCGGGGTCTCCATCTACATGATCACGTTCGGCCGTTTTCTGCAGTTGCCGCGGGAACAACTCGACCTGCTCGGCATGCTGGGGCTGCTGCAGGACGTCGGCAAGACCCGTGTGCCGGAAGAAGTGCTGAACAAGAAGGAACCCCTGAACAAGGTCGAATTGGCGCTGTGCCGGAGCCACGTCGAGCATTCGGCCGCCATACTCACGGAATCCCCCGGACTGCCGCCCGAACTGCCGGCACTGGCCGCCTTGCATCACGAGCGCCACGACGGCAGTGGCTATTACAAGGGCATGAAGGGCGAGGAGATCGGCTTGTTCGGCTCCATCGCGGGGATGGTCGACTGCTTCGACGCGTTGACGCACACCCGGCCCTACGGCGAAGCGATGGCGCCGTCCAATGCGCTCAATATGCTCTACGGCTGGCGCGGCGGCCAGTTCGACGGCCCGCTGGTGGAGCAGTTCATCCAGTGCATAGGCATCTTTCCGGTAGGCGCCATCGTGGAGCTGAATTCGGGCGAGATCGGCATCGTCATCGCGCAGAACCTGGTGCGGCGGCTGCAGCCGCGGGTCATGGTGGTGCTCGATGCCAAGGGTAATCCGAAAAAACCGCAGCTGATTCTCGACCTGTCGAAGGAGCCCAGGATGGACGCGGAGACGCCGTACCGCATCAGACGCACGTTGGAGAAGGGCAGCATCGCCATCGATCCGTCGGAATTCTTCCTCTGACCGGCGGATGAGCGCGCCGGACTCAGCTTCCACTCCCGGGCAGGAACCGAAGCCGGGGGTCGACCTCGGGGCGCTGGTCGCGCGCCTGGCGGAGGAGTTCAGCGTCGACGCCAGGACTCTGGCCCGCGTCGCGTCGGTGTTCCTCGAGGTGCGCGAGCGCGCGCCGGACCTGTTCGTGCCGGCCGCCGGCGCGCTGGCGGGCGCGTTCGAGCACATCGCGGCCGGGGACGGCAACGACGTCGCACCGGTTCATGCCGCGCTTGGCGAGTGGGCCCTGGACGCGGAAGGCGAGCCGATCGAGCGCATGCGGCGCGACTGCCTGCGCTTCCAGAACGCGATGACGCGCGGCGCGCTGCGGTTGTACGCGAACGACACGGAGCGCTGCACCGAGAGCCTGCTCTCGTTGCAGCGCCTTAACATCCTGCAGATCGCGCTCCTCGCATCGCTGTTGGCGCGCGGCCAGGACGAGGGCGGCGTCGTACGCACGCTGCCGACTCCCGAGTACGCGGCCTTCATGGAGATCTTCCGCACCACGATCGAAAGCCACCAGCAGGAAGGCAGGCAGCTCGGGCTGCTGCTGATCCAGGTGCCGAGGGTCGAGCAGGTGGACAGTCTGCTCGGACTGCAACGGGGCGAGGCCTTCATGCTGCGCGTTACCCGGCGCATGCGCGAAGGGGTGCTGCGCAAGCAGGACCAGCTGGGACGGGTAAGCCGCGACCAGCTCGTCTGCCTGCTGCCGCGAATAGCCGGCGAGGGCGTAGCGGTCCTGGCCGCGAACAAGATCCTGGGCGCGCTGGAAGCACCGGTGCTGATCGGCGATCAGTCGTTCCCTCCGGACGCTGCGATCGGCATTGCGATGTACCCGGACCACGGCTCGGATCCGCAGACTCTGGTGCGCAACGGCAAGCTCGCCGTACGCGCGGCGCGCGGCGGGGCGGAGCGAACCGCCGTTTACGACCCGTCGCACGGTGAAAGCGAGGAACTCGGCGTGCACTACGAGGCGCGGCTGCGCCATGCCCTGGAGCAAAGCATTCTGGGACTCGCGTTCGAGCCGCAGCTTGACCTGGTCTCGGGCCACATCGCCGGACTGTCGTGCGTGCTGAGTTGGAAGGATGCGGAGCTGGGCGTGGTGTCCGAGGCGCGGGCGATGGCGACGGCCGAAACCTCCGGCCTGGTGCGCGAGGTGACCTGGTGGGTGTTCAACAACGCGCTGCGGCTATGCGCCGATTTCGCGCGCGCCGGGC
>Ga0210379_10000411_pt1 | contig 13710 bp, 10 predicted proteins | sample PLMedo_2_FD_155468 | JGI IMG/M metagenome (GOLD analysis project Ga0210379, IMG submission 155468) | Groundwater sediment microbial communities from an aquifer in East River, Colorado, USA - PLM4_32_coex redo | ecosystem: Environmental > Terrestrial > Soil > Riparian zone | place: USA: East... | reverse complement strand
GTCGGAGGTCACAGCGCCCGACGCAACGAGTGGGCCGCGCGTGGTCCCGGTCGCTTCGTAGAGGTAAGCGTTAACGTACCCGCCTTTCGGAATATCGGCCATTACGCCGAGTCCGTATACTTCCTGATCGCTGAGCGTTGTGATGTACGCGCCGTGCGTCAACGAGCCCGCACTGCTGAATGGCGGCGGGTAGACGCCCGGCTTCGCCAGGTCGAACGGTGTTCCCGCCGTGACTTCCGACCACCCCACGCGCAGGTGAGGAAGCACCGAGGTGACCACCCCGGATGCTTCAGCACCGTATACCAGTATCGTGTTGTCGACCGAGTACGAGATGACGGCCGGCGGCGTCGAGTAACTCCACCACGCGCCGGTGCCTTCGAACTCGATCTCGAGGTCGTACTCGCTCCCGGCCAGGAGCACCTGTGAGATCGGCACGTCATGGAAGGTGAACAGGGGCGAGGTCACGATGGTCGTACCCTCCGCGAGGAGGGCGGTTCGTGTGCCGCCGATCGCCCCGTATACGCGCGCCGTCAGGGTCGTCCCGGGCGTGACATGGACCTCCAGACCGAGGGAGCACAGTTGCAGCGTGCGCTCCGGGGCCACGAACAGGCCCTGCGCCGTGCTGGCGGTCACCTGGAGCCCGCCGCCCGCGCCGGCGTCGAGGTCGGTCGAGTTCGCGCACGCCGCGCCCCCGGTGACGAGGACGATTCGAGGCAGATTCGTCGAGGCGGCGCTCCCCGCGTTCTCCGCGTCGCGTACCCGCACCAGGCCTCCGACGTCGCCGGGCAGGAGGTTGGGCAACGTGTCGTCCCAGTACGGCCACACCGCATTCGAGCTGAAGCTGATGGCGATGTCGTATTCCTGGCACGCGTCGAGCGCCACGTCGATGGGGATGAAGTGCATGTTGTTGGCGTCGTGGACGGCGACGATGGCGTTACTCGCGATCGGCGCCAGGCGCGAGGTGCCGTCGGCGGCGTAGACCGTCGCCGTGATGGTCTGCGGGAGCTCGACGTCCGCCTCGATCCCGATCGCGCACAGGCTCACGTCTTCGATCACGGTCACGAACGTGCCGGGTTCGGCGAGCGGGATGAATGCGTAGCCGGTGGGTGGGGTCGGTGGTGCAAGCACGAGCCGCGCCCCGGGGCACGAGCCGTCGACGGCGATCGACAGCTCGACCGAGTGCAGGGCGCCGCCGGTGCCGGTGCAGTTGCTGAACACCACGAACGTCGGATAGCTGCCGGCCGGCAACGCGTTCGCGTCCGCGTCCACGAAAAGACTGATCGTCTCCGACGCGCCCGGGTCCAGCGACCCTGCCAGTGCTTCGGCCGTCAGCCAGGAGGGCACGCCCGACAGGGTCCACACCGCTTCGGTGGCGCCGGTGTTGGAAAGTTCGAAATCAATCTGGGAGGGCGTGAACGGTCCCCCTTCGTAGCCGCTGACGTAGGTCGGTGTCAGCGCGCTCACCGAGAGGTTGGCCGGGGTGAACGCCGTCACGGCCCCGACGCGCGTCGTCCACGAATTGGCTGGAGCATTGGACGCGTAGGATCCGTGGATCCATACCGTGCGACCGTCCGCGGGGTCCAGCGCCGCCCCGAAGTACGGCCCCCACCGGTAGGGCGCGACCCCGCTCGAGAAGTTGGCGAGTCCGGTGACGACGATGCCGGCGTCGATACTGACGAGCGGGAGCGTGAAGGTATTGTAGTTGACACTCAAGAATCGGGCGGGTCCCGTAATGGAATACGCCATCGTGATCTGGTCGTTCTCGTCGATATCGATGGCCGGATACGCCTTGTCCTCGCTGCCGCCGATGAACGTGCCGACGTTGGCCAGCGTCACCACGTCGATCTGCCGGGTCTCGACCGTCGACGTTCCCAGATACTCGCGGGTGAATGCTGCGTAGAGCTTGCCGGAGGTGTAGACCGCGTCTCGAATGCGACAATCCCCGGCGTCCACCAGCGTGGCGTTGGGCTGCGCCATGTCCGGCGGGGTCAGGTACGCCGGAATGGCGACGTCGAACCCGGTCAGGGCCGACGCGCTCGGCGGCCCCGTCAGTTTCCATAACGTGAAGAAGTTCCCTCCGAACGGCGCGCTGTTCGCGAAGTACATGGAGCCGCCGTAGGTGCGCATCTGTGCGGGCTGGATCGAAATCGCGAGCGATGCGTCATGCGGATTCGCCATGGCCGTGCGGTTGTACACCAAGATGGAGCCGAGTGCATAAACGTCGGCTTTGACAAGCTCCATCATGACGACCTGTTCGTACGCAAACGTCACCAGGTTGAACTGGTTGTACGTGATGTAGATCTCGTTCGGCGTCACCGCGACCGAAGGAGCGTCCTTGAGGCCTGGGAAGCTAACCGAGGTCCCGATCTGGTACACGCTCCATAGACCGAGCGGGTCCGCCGTGTGCGAGACCGCGATGTTGAGCACGCTGTTGGAATAGTCGGGCTCCGTGCCGATGTAGATCATGATCCAGCGCGGAGTCCACGGATCGTATATGACCTTGGGCGTGTAATAGATTTGCGTCAACGAACCGCCAAGGAAGGTCGAGTACAAATCGGTCAGAAGCGTGTTGCCGCACTTGTCCATGATCGACAACCGGTCGGTCGTCGCGATGAGGATGTGGTTGGGGCCGACGGCGATGTCGGGAGCCCCGGGGTCCCACCCGGTGTCGTCGATGCCGTCGAAGGAATTCGTCGGAGGCGTCGTTAGGGAGGCCGGCGCGGCTTCGACGGCCAGGGGCGTGGTCTCGGACGACGACGATGGCGCCTGCATGCCGGTTGGCGCCAGCTTTGGCTCCGCCTGTCGCAGTCGTTCCCCGAGGTCGTGGAGCCAGCGGGCCGCAGACGGATCGGTCGCCGGCAGCGCACGCATCGGAGTGGGCTGCGCGGTCCGCACCGGATGAACGACGGGCGGCGGCGTCGCCGGCGAGGGATACGTGACCGACTTCGCGGCCGGGATGTGCTGGCCGCGCGACAGGCCGAATGTGATCGCCTGTTCGAGCGCGACGGCCCGCGCCGCCGGATCGGACGGGAGGGGTGCGAGCAGCTCTCCATTCTTCCAGCGAGCGTCGGCCGTGGCGGTGTCCGCGCCGGCCCTGCCGGTGGGCGGGAGGGCGAGTACAAGCAACCCGACGATCGAGAAGATGCACGAACGACGGAGAAATCGAAGGCAGGGACGCATCGACGTACCTCCGGAGGTCAGGGGTCATGCCGACAAGATTGTAGCGGCCGGGAGAAGTGAATGTTAAGCGAAACGTTTCACCGGCCAGCAGGAGATATCAGCGGTGCGGCGCGTCCGCGCGCACCCGCGGGCGCACTTCAGTGCGTCACCACGAACTTCCGCGACGTCGATTTCGTCTTGGTCGTGAGCTTCACGAAATAGACCCCGCTGGGGAGCTTCCGCGCATCGAATTCCACCGCATCGCGTCCCACGCCGGCGTGGCGTGAGCGCGCGACGTCGGCGACCCGCGCTCCGCGCGCGTCGTAGACGGCGATGTCCAGCTCTCCCGCCTCGTCGATCGAGTACCCGAAGCGAACGATTCCCGTCGCCGGGTTGGGCGCCGGCGGGTCGAGCAGCATCGGCGCGCGCTGTGGTCGGTCACCGACGGCGGTCGGGAACGGCATCACCGCCGCCACGCGCGTGGTCCACGAGTTGGCCGGAGCATTGGATGCGTAGGTTCCGTGGATCCAGACCATACGGTTGTCAGCGGGATCCAGCTCGGCCCCGAAGTAGTACCCCCACCGGGACGCCGAGCCGCCGGTCGAGAAGTTGGCGAGGCCGTTGCCGACAATGCCGAAATCAACGGTGGCGAACGGAACAGTCGTGAGAATGCGATAGCCGACGCTCAAGTACGTCGTCGGGCCCGTCACGCAGTACGCCCACGTGACCTGATCATTCTCGTCGATGTCGACAGCCGGATACGCGAAATCGTCGGTGCTGGAGAGAAAAGTGCCGGAGCTGGTCAAGGCGACAACGTCGATTTGCCGAAGCTCAACGGTCGGAGATCCGGCGTTGGCGCGAGTGTACGTCGGGTACAGCCTTCCGGAGCTGTAGACGGCGTCCAGAATCCGGCAGTCGCCCGCCTCGATCGTCGTTCCGTTGGGCTGCACGAGATCCGGGGGAGCCGCGTAGAAGGGCAAAGGGATATTGAAGCCCGTGAGGACCGACGCTCCCGGAGGGCCGGTCAGCTTCCACAGCGTGAAGAAACTTCCCCCAAACACCTTGCTGTTCACGAAGTACATTTCGCCGGGGTAGGTGCGCATCTGCGCGGGCTGGACCGAAATCGCGAGCGAGGCATCCAACGGATTCGTCATGGCCTGGTGGCTGTATACCGAGACGGGGGCGAGCGCGTAGACGTCGGCCTTGATGAGCTCGAGCATCACGGCCTGCTCGAACGCGAACGTCACGAGGTTGAACTGGTTGTAGGTGATGTAGATCTCACTCGGTGTCAGCGCGAGTGAAGGGAGATCCTTTAGCCCCGGAAACGAGATGCTGACAGGCACCTCGTAGGAGGACCACTGGCCGAGCGGATTCGCGGTGTGCGACACGGCAATGTAGAGGGAGGTGTTCGAAAAGTCCGGTTCCGTCCCGATGTAGATCATGATCCAGCGAGGGGTCCAGGAGTCGTAGACGACTTTGGGCATGTAGTACACTCGAGACGCCGGCAGCGACAAGAAGTCACCGAACAGGTCGGTATAGAGCGTGTGGCCGAGCTTGTCCATGACGGCGAAGCGATCGGTGGTGGCGATTAGAATGTGGTTGGGGCCGACGGCGATGTCGGGAGCCGCGGGGTCCCACCCGGTGTCGTCGATCCCGTCGAACGAAATCGTCGTCACCAGCGGGGCTTCGTCGGTTTCGATGGCCAGAGGAGCGGCGTCGGAAGACGACGACGGCACCTGTGCGCCAGCGGGCGCGAGCACGTGCTCCGATTGCCGCAGTCGTTCCGTAAGATCGTTGAGCCAGCGGGCTGCTGCCGGATCCGTCGCCGGGAGCGCGCGCAGCATGGGAGTCGGCCGCGCGACACGCGTCGGGTAGACGACGGGCGCCGGGGTCGCGGGCGAGGGATAAGTGACTGACTTCGTGGCCGCAACCCGCTGGTTGCGCGATCGCGCGAAAGCGATCGCTTGCTCGATGGCCGCCGCGCGCCTCGCAGGGTCCGACGGAAGCGGCGCGAGCAGCTCTCCATCCTTCCAGCGGGCCTGGTCGGGGGCAGTGTCCGCGTCGGCCCGGCCGCCGGGAGAGAGCGCGAGTACCACCAGCGCGACGAACGGAAAGGCGCACGAGCGAAGGAATCGAGGATGGCGGAGCATCGATGTACCTCTGTTGTCCCGGGGTCATGCCAGGTTCTTCAATTGTACCGTCCCGGCGAGGTGGATGTTAAGTCAAACGTTTCGGCGGCTAGTAGCAGAGGCCGGGGGTTCCCCGGAGATATGGCGTCTCGCCGAGCTGCTTGAGCATGAAGTCGGCGACATCCGCGCGCGAAATGCTCACCGACCAAAGGTAGTTTCCGACGCGCGGGCCATGGCGGTATTGCCCGCGCTTGCGCCCGTTGGTCAATTGCCCCGGACGCACGATCACCCAGTCCAGCGAACTCTCGCGCACCACGCGTTCCTGCCGCCCCTTGTCGTGCCAGTAGAAGGGGAGAATGAACGGGATCGTGAAGAGCGTGTAGTAGAGGCCGAGACGGCCGGCGCTGTCGCCCACGCCGAGAGCCGTTTCGACCACGAGGCGCTTCACGCCGTGCTTCTCCATTGCGCGGACGATGTTGCGAGTCCCTTGCGACAGAATCTTCGATGGCCCCAGCCACCGCTTGTGACCGAGTGCGCACAGCACAGCATCCTGGCCCCACATCGCGGCCTCGATCGATGCCGCGTCCATGACGTTGCCGCGTACCACCGACAGGCGTTCGTGCGTGAGAGGAAACTTCGCGGGATTGCGGACCAGCGCGGTGACGTCGTGGCCGTCCTCGAGGGCCTGCTTCACGACCTCGCGGCCGGTCCCGCCGGTGGCGCCGATGACGAGAACGCGCATGGTCGGACTGTAGCGCGAAGGCCGCACAATTTGCGCTTATAATCGTGTTCAGATTGTTCTATCCTAGCGCGTCCTGGCCCCGCGCCGCCGAACGTAATCCCAAGTCGGGAAGAAAGTTGCCCGTGTATCGAATCGAATCCAAAGTCCAGACCGGCTCCGCCGCGTTCAAGGAAAACGACGCCTTCCAGCGCGAGGCGCTGGCGCGCTTCCGCGAGCGCCTCGCCGCCGTGAAGCAGGGCGGTTCCGCAGCGGCGGTCGAGAAACACAAGACGCGCGGCAAGCTCACCGCCCGCGAACGGATCGCCAGACTCCTCGATCGCGACACGCCGTTTCTCGAATTCTCTGCACTCGCCGCCAACGGCATGTACGACGACCAGGCGCCGTCGGCGGGGGTCGTCACTGGCGCGGGAACGATCCACGGGCGCGAAGTCGTCATCGTCGCCAATGACGCGACCGTCAAGGGCGGCACCTACTTCCCGATGACGGTCTTGAAGCACGTGCGCGCGCAGCAGGTCGCGATCGAAAACCGCCTGCCGTGCGTCTATCTGGTGGACTCGGGCGGCGTGTTTCTCCCGCTCCAGGACGGGGTGTTTCCCGACAAGGATCACTTCGGACGCATTTTCTACAACCAGGCCATCATGAGCGCGCAGGGCATCCCGCAGGTGTGCGCGGTGATGGGATCGTGCACGGCCGGCGGCGCCTACGTCCCGGCGATGAGCGACGAGAACGTGATCGTGAAGGAACAGGGGACGATCTTCATCGGCGGGCCGCCGCTGGTGAAGTCCGCAACGGGAGTCGACGTCACCCCCGAAGAGCTGGGCGGCGCCGACGTGCACACGCGCATCTCGGGCGTGTCGGATCATTTCGCGGAGAACGACGAGCACGCGATCCAGCTGCTTCGCAACATCGTCGAGGGTCTGGGCCGCGCGCACAGGACGCGCCTGGAGACGCACGACCCCGAAGACCCGCACTACGACCCGGCCGAGCTCTACGGCATCATTCCAAAGGACCTCTCGAAGCAATTCGACTCGCGCGAGGTGATCGCGCGCATCGTCGACGGGAGCCGCTTCCACGAATTCAAGGCGCGCTACGGCACCACGCTGGTCACGGGGTTCGCGCGCATCATGGGGTATCCGGTCGGGATCGTGGCCAACAACGGCATCCTCTTCTCGGAGAGCGCGCGCAAGGGCGCCCACTTCGTCAGCATGTGCGCGACACGCAAGGTCCCGCTCGTGTTCCTGCAGAACATCACCGGCTTCATCGTGGGCAAGGAATTCGAACATGGCGGCATCGCGCGCGACGGTGCCAAGATGGTGCACGCGGTGGCGGCAGCACAAGTGCCCAAGTTCACCGTCATCATCGGCGGCTCGTACGGCGCGGGCAACTACGCCATGTGCGGACGCGGTTACTCGCCGCGGCTCTTGTGGATGTGGCCGTCGTCGAAGATTTCCGTGATGGGCGGCCAGCAGGCGGCCGGCGTGCTGTGGACGGTGAAGCAGGCGGACGGGAAGCACGCGGCACACGCGGCGAGCGCGGCAGCCACAACCTCTGCTACTACTGAAGCCGAGTTCAAGCAGCCCATCCTCGAGAAGTACGAGCGCGAAGGCAGCGCCTACTACTCGACCGCGCGCCTCTGGGACGATGGCGTGCTCGACCCCGTCGACTCCCGCCAGGCGCTCGCACTCGGGATCAGCCTCTCGCTCAACGCGCCGATACCGGAGCACCGCTTCGGCGTGTTCCGGATGTAGCCATGGCCTACACCACGCTGCGCATCGAGAAGATCGGGTCGGTCGCCCGCGTCACGCTGGACCGGCCGGCGGTCAAGAACGCCATCGACGAAATCATGATCGCGGAGCTGACCGGCGCGCTGGGTGTCGTCGCGGCCGACGACACGGTGCGGGTCATGGTGCTCACCGGCGCCGGCGACATATTCTCGGCCGGCGCGGACCTCAGCTGGATGAAAAAGGTGGCCGCGTATTCGCTCGACGAGAACGTGCGTGACGCACTCGTGTTCGCGCGCATGATGGAGGCGCTCTACCGGCTGCCGAAACCGACCATCGCGCGCGTCAACGGGGCGTGCATGGGGGGTGGGGTCGGCCTGGTGAGCGCGTGCGACGTGGCGGTTACCGTCGACACGGCGAAGTTTGGACTGCGCGAGATTCTTCTCGGCATCGCGCCGGCGGCGATTTCTCCGTATGTGCTGCGCAAAATAGGCGAGGCACGCGCACACGATCTGTTCCTGACCGGCCGCACCTTCGACGCGGCGGAGGCGCGCGCGCTCGGGCTCGTCAACGACGTGGTGGTGGCGGAGCGGCTCGACGCTGCCACGGGCGAGTGGGTGAAGCGTTTCCTCAAGGCCGCCCCGAAGGCGATCGCGACGACCAAGCAGCTGATCGACCGGGTGGCGGGGGTGCCGATCGCATCCGTGCAGGACTTCACCGCGCGCACGATTGCGGGGCTGCGCGGCGCGCCCGAGGGGCAGGAGGGCTTTGCCGCGTTCTTTGAGAAGCGCAAGCCGAACTGGGACGTCGAGGAGTAGCGGTTGGCGAAGCGTCGTGAAGTACCCGCGCATGGCGCCTCGCGCGCGATGACCAAGGTCCTCGTCGCCAACCGGGGCGAGATCGCCGTGCGCATCATCCGCGCCTGCCGCGAGCTCGGCATCCCGACCGTTGCCGTCTTCTCCGAGGCCGACCGCCGGAGCCTCCACGTCCAGCAGGCGAACGAAGCCGTCTGCATCGGCCCGCCGTCGCCGCTCGAGTCGTACCTCAACCAGGATGCCATCCTCGCGGCCGCGCGCACGACCGGCGCGGACGCGATTCACCCCGGATACGGATTCCTCGCGGAGAACAGTAGTTTCGCCGAGCGCGTGGAGCATGAAGGGCTCACGTTCATCGGCCCCCCGTCGAGTGCGATGCGCGCCATGGGGTCGAAGATCGGCTCGCGCGCCATCATGAAGCAGGCGGGCGTGCCCATCGTGCCGGGCACCGACGCGGGGAGCAACGACCCGCGGGTTATCGCCGAGGCCGCGAAGAAGATCGACGGGCCCATCTTCATCAAAGCGTCGGCGGGTGGCGGGGGCAAAGGACTCCGGCTCGTGACCGACCGCTCGCAAGTCGAAGCGGCCGCGCGCGCCGCGATCGGCGAGGCGAAATCGGCGTTCGGCGACGACACCGTCTACATCGAGAAGCGCATCGAACGCCCGCGCCACATCGAGTTTCAGGTGCTCGCCGACGCCCATCACAATATTGTGCACCTCTTCGAGCGCGAATGCTCGGTCCAGCGCCGGCACCAGAAGCTGCTGGAAGAATCGCCGTCGCTCGCGCTGACCCCGGCGCTGCGCGCGAAGATGGGTGAGGCGGCGGTTGCCGCCGCGAAGGCGGTGGGGTACGTGAACGCCGGAACCATCGAGTTCATGCTCGACGCGGCCGGCAACTTCTACTTTCTGGAGATGAACACGCGCATCCAGGTGGAACACCCGGTCACGGAATGCACCACCGGCATCGACCTGGTGCAGTGGCAGCTGCGCATCGCCCGCGGCGAGAAGCTCGCCTTCGCCCAGAAGGACCTCGCGCAGCGCGGCCACGCCATCGAGTGCCGCGTCTACGCCGAGGACGAGACGAAGCATTTCATGCCCTCGTGCGGCGTCATCACGTACCTGTACGAGCCGTCCGGGCCCGGCATTCGCAACGACAGCGGCATCTACGAGGGCTGGGAAGTGACGCCGTACTACGACCCGATTCTGTCCAAACTGGTGGCGTTTGCAGAAGATCGCGAGACCGCCCGCCGCCGCATGCTGCGCGCCCTCGACGAGTACGTCGTACACGGCGTGCAGACCGGGATCGCGTTGCACAAACGGATTCTCCGCCACCCGGCGTTCATCGCCGGCGAGGTCACGACTACGTTCATCGACGAGCACGCGGACGAGCTGCTGGCCGCCTTGGGGGCGAGCGCGACCGACGAGGTGTTCATCGCCGCCGCGCTGGTGCTGGAGCTGGGGGTCGGGCGTTCCGCCCTGGCGCCGGGCGGCAGCGAGCCCGGCGCGGTGTCGCCGTGGCAACGCATCGGCCGCTGGGAGATCGGGGGGGCGAGGTAGCATGGCCACGATCGTCATCGACGGGGTGCGGCGCGACGTGAACGTCGAGCGCGAGGGCGACGGCTACGTCGTCACCGTCGACGGTAGGCGTCACGTCGTGGGCGAAGTGAGCGCGACCGCGGGGACGCTCGCGTTCCTGGTCGACCGTGCATCGCACGTCGCGCACGTGTCGAACGGGGCGGTGGGGCTGTGGATTTCGCTCGGCGGGCACGGCTATCGGGTCGCGCTCGATGTCGCCGACGCAGACCGTCCGGTATCGACCGGCGGCGCCGGCAACGGCCGCCTCGAGGCCCCGATGCCCGGGGCGATCGTCGCGGTGCACGTCGCCGTCGGGGACCGCGTGAGGGCCGATCAGCCGGTGGTAGTGCTGGAATCCATGAAGATGCACAACGAGATCGTGTCGCCGGTGGACGGTGTCGTGAAACGCGTCGGATGCAAGCCGGGCGAGCAGGTGGCTTTCGGCCGCGTCCTGGTCGAAATCGAAGCGGGAGCGGCATGAAGAGACACGCTGCGCGGTGGGGAAAACTGCTGATCGGCACGTCGCTGTTCGCAAGCCTGATCTGCGTGGGAGTCGCGGTCCTGATGTGGTCCCAGGTCGGCAGCGCCGAAGTGGGACCCTACGCGGCGTGGCTCGCCATGCTCCCACTCGCGGTCATGGCCATCTCCGCGCTGTTCATGATTCGCGGTTACGCCGTGACTGCCGACGAGATTTTGATCGAGCGCCCGCTCTGGAGCACGCGGCTCGCGCGCAACCAGCTCCAGTCCGCCGTCGTTGATCCCGCGGTGCTCCGCGGGAGCATCCGGCTGTTCGGCAATGGCGGGTTCTTTTCGTTTACCGGCGTGTTTCAAAGCAAGAAGCTCGGACGCTATCGCGCCTACGTGACCGACCCGGCGCGATGCGTGATTCTCCGTTTCAGCGACCGCGTGGTCGTCGTCTCGCCGGCGGACCCGGAAGCGTTCATCCGCGACGTGATGAATCGGCGCTGAACCCTTACTTTCATCGATCGGAGTCTACGTGTCCGTCATTACGCTCGCCATCATTCTGGGACTGGTCCAGGCCATCACCGAGTTTCTGCCGATTTCGTCGTCCGCGCATTTGATTCTGGCGCGCACGGCGCTCGACTTCGACGTGGTCGACGGGCTGACCTTCGACGTGGCCGTGCACATCGGGACGCTGATCGCGATCGTGGTGTATTTCTGGGGGGACCTGCGCGCCCTCGCGCGCGGCTTTCTCGTCAGTATTGCGAAGCGCAGCGGCGACGCTGACCCCGCCAGCCGGCTGTCGTGGTACGTAATTGCGGCCTGCGTCCCCGCGGGGATCGTCGGCTTTCTCTTCGAAAAGCCGATCGAGATCTACTTTCGGCATCCCTCGGTGATCGTGGTGACCCTCGTGCTCGGTGCACTGGTGTTTCTGTGGGTCGAGCGCCGGTTCCAGTACACCGGCGAGATGCAGTCGCTGACGTTCTGGAATGCGGTGGCCATCGGCGCGTCGCAGACTCTCGCCCTGGTCCCCGGCGTCTCGCGCTCCGGGATCACCATCGTGACCGGCATGATGTGCGGTCTAAAGCGTGACCAGGCGGCGCGCTTCTCGTTTCTGATGGCGTCACCGCTGATGCTGGGCGCGGGCATCAAGAAGTCGATCGACCTGTTCGCGGAACCGGTTTCGTCCGCGGAGATGACCGCGCTGGCCGTGGGCGTGGCGACCTCCGCGATCGCGGGGTGGGTCGTCATCCGCTTCCTCCTGAACTTCCTTCGCGGCCACGGGCTGGAGTGGTTTGCGTACTATCGGATCGCGCTGGCGGCGGTAGTTGCGGCGTTTCTGCTCCGCTAATCAGACATTGTATTGGGGTTAATTACGCGGTAAACTGTGGTCCGAAGTGGGCCGCTCCGAAAGGACGCCATGAAGATCACGCCCGTGCTCCTGGTAGTACTCCTGCTCACGCTTTTCGCCACCTCGCTAGTTCAAGCACAGACAACGGAGAAGATCACGCTCTACGCTGATAGGGCTGGGACGGATTGTTCCATCTCCGATACGCGCGAGGGGACCTTGTTCGTTTATATGTTCCACGTGGGGACCACCGGTACGCGCAATGGGTGCGAGTTCCGGGCCCCCAAGCCCGAATGCTGGACGGGCGCCACCTGGGTCGGCGACAACTTCCAGCCTTCTTTCTTGTATATTGGCACGAGCCAGGGCGGGGACCTTAGCGTAGCGTACGCCGCTTGCTTGCCCCTCCCCGTTTACATCGGGAAGATGATCTTCGAGGTCACCGGTGCCGCCCAGGCCTGCTGCCCCTATCCGGTCCTTTCGTCAGTGTGGCATCCAAGTGTTCTCACGGTCGACTGTCAGATCCCGCCCCCCCAAGAAATACCGATCCTGGGCGGGTCGGCCGTGATCAACGAGGACCCCAGTTGTCCGTGTGAACCGCCGCTCGCAGTCGAGTCGACGACATGGGGGCGCGTGAAGTCACTGTATAACTAATCGGGCCACTACGAAAGGACACCATGAAGGTCACGCCCGTGCTCCCGGTAGCGCTGCTGCTTACGCTCCTTGCCACGTCGCCACTCCACGCCCAGACGACGGAGAGAATCACGCTCTACGCGGACAAGCTTGGTACGGATTGTTCCATCGCCGATGTGGGGGTGCGAACCGTATATGTCTACATGATCCATGAAGGAACCGGCACGCGCGTTCTAAGCGAGTTCAGGGCCCCGAAACCCGATTGCTGGACGGGTGCGATCTGGGACAGCGATGAATTGAATGGCGCTACCATAGGTGGACTAGCGGGCTACAGTCAGGGTTCGGACCTTACCGCGGTGTACGTTGGCTGTTTGCCCCTTCCCGTCTACATTGGGAGAATGGTATTCGAGGCCACCGGCGCCGCCGAGCCTTGCTGCAGGTACGCGGTTCTTCCATCGGTTTTTGAGCCGTCGAGCGTTCTCACTGCAGATTGCGAGTTTGCTCAGGTGCCGATCCTTGGCGGGTCGGCGGTAATCAATGAGAATGCCAGTTGCCCGTGTTCGCCGCCGCTCGCGTTCGAGTCGACGACATGGGGGCGCGTGAAGTCGCTGTATCACTAGTCGGGCCGCTACGAAAGGACGCCATGAAGGATACGCCCGTGCTCGTGTTGGTATTGCTGCTCACGCTCCTTGCTGTTTCGCTGGTTCATGCACAGACAACAGAGAAGATGGCGCTCTTCGCCGATCAGGCCGGGACCGATTGTTCCATCAGCGACACGCGGGTGCGGACCATAATCGTCTACATAATCCATCTGGGAAGCGGCTCGCGCTCGTATGATGTGTTCAGAGCGCCCAAGCCGGAGTGCTGGACGGGGGCGACCTGGGTCGGCGAGGTCATCAACGCTTTTTTGTTCAGCGGATCGACCCAGGGTGCGGGCGTAGAAGTGGGCTACGGCCCTTGCATGGCACTCCCGATCTACGTTGGGAAGATGTTCTACGAGGCCACCGGCGCCGCCCAGGAATGCTGCACGTATCCGGTTCTTCCACACGGATACCCCGCCCTCTACCTACCTCCGGGCATTTTGACTTTGGAGTGCCAAAGCGCTCATTACATCCCGATAATCGGGGGA
>Ga0210379_10000408_pt1 | contig 13723 bp, 12 predicted proteins | sample PLMedo_2_FD_155468 | JGI IMG/M metagenome (GOLD analysis project Ga0210379, IMG submission 155468) | Groundwater sediment microbial communities from an aquifer in East River, Colorado, USA - PLM4_32_coex redo | ecosystem: Environmental > Terrestrial > Soil > Riparian zone | place: USA: East... | reverse complement strand
CAAGGATCGCGCGCTTCAGATCGCGGGGCAGCGTCTCGAACGCGGCATACATGTTGGAAAAGCCGGTATCGCCGCCCTCGGGCGGCACCTCCAGCGAGTAGAGCAGGCTGCCGATGGGTGTGTTCGCGTTGTACGACATGTCGGTGTGCCACTCCGCCTCGTAGTGACCGAGGTTGCCGATCGGCTTGCCATTCACCTTGATGTTCGACATCACGGTGATCTCCGGGTAGGGGTCCACATCGGTATCACCCACCGCATGGACCGGCGCCTTGTCGAGATCGCCGAAGCGGCGTGCGAAAGCGAGGAGGCCGGGGTCGTCCAGCCGCTGGCCCCGGAACCGCAGGACGAGGTGCTGGTGCCAGGCCATTTCGATCGCCTTGAATAGGGCGGGATCGAGCGGCTTCATCAGGTCCACGCCCGCCACGTCGGCGCCCAGCGCAGCCCCGGTTGGAGTGACGGTGATGCGCTTGCCTTCGGGTAAATCCATGGATGCTCCGGCACGGAATTGACGCATGCTAATGCCGCCCGGGTTGCGCTGCAAGCAACGTGATTTCATGCGGCAGGGAGTGCATACTATTCAGTCCCGCTACCGAACGTCCACAGGAGGCAATTATGGCCACAAACGTGCGCAAGACCGCCTATTTCAGCATGAGAACACCCAACCGCGCCGGCCAGGGAGCGCGGCTGTTGAGTGCGCTCGCCGCGCATGGCGTCAACCTGATCGCGTTCAGCGGGTTCCCCAATGCCGGAGGCGCTCAGGTGGATTTCATTCCTCACGACGTTTCCAAGTTCACCAGCGCCGCCCGCAAGCTGGGCATGAAGGTGAGCAAGAGGAAGACAGTCTTCCTCGCGCAGGGCACGGACAAGGCAGGTGCGTGCGCTGCGATCTGCAGCAAGCTCGCCACGGCCGGCATCAACATGGTGGCGATGGACGCGGTCTCCGCCGGCAAGGGGCGCTTCGGTGCGATCTTCTGGGTCAAGCGGCGCGACGTGGCCCGGGCGTCGCGGGTGCTGCGCGCGCGGTGACAAATCTGCCGCCAGGACGCCAAGATCGCCAAGAGAAACAAGTTCAAACGAATTCTCATGGAGCTTGGCGTGCTGGGCGCCTTGGCGGCTGTTTGAATACAGTCTTGCGCCGAAATGTGGTTTAATCACGCGCTCCAATCACGGCCATAGAGCAAGGAGTATTCCCATGCCTCACGCAATGCGAGTCTATGAATACGGCGGCCCCGAGAAACTGCGCTGGGAGCAGGTCCAGGTCGGCGCGCCTGGCGAGGGCCAGGTGCTGGTGCGGAACACCGCTGTCGGCCTCAACTTCGTGGACACTTATCAACGCAGCGGCCTTTATCAGACACCGCTTCCGTTTACCCCGGGTTCGGAGGGCGCGGGCGTGGTCGAGGCGGTAGGTCCCAAGGTGAAGGAGTTGAAGGTCGGTGACCGCGTCGCCTATTCCAGCCCGATCGGCGCCTACGCCGAGGTTCTGCTGCGCCCGGCAGAGCGGCTGGTGAAGATCCCCGCCGGCATCGATGACAAGACGGCCGCCGCGATGATGCTGAAAGGTCTCACCGCCCAGTACCTCCTCCGCCGCACCTACCGCGTCAAGAAAGGCGACACTATTCTCATGCACGCGGCGGCCGGCGGCGTCGGCCAGATCCTGTGCCAGTGGGCAAGAGCGCTCGGCGCCACCGTGATCGGCACCGTCGGCAGCGACGAGAAGGCCGCGCTCGCCAAGAAGGCCGGGTGCAAGCACGTCATCGTGACCTCGCGCGAGAAATTTGTGGAGCGCGTCAAACAGATCACCCAGGGCAAGGGCGTGCCGGTGGTGTACGACGGCGTCGGCAAGGACACCTTCATGGACTCGCTCGACTGCCTCGCCCCGCTCGGCTTGATGGCGAGCTTTGGCAACGCCTCCGGGGCGGTGACACAGTTCAATCCCGGGGTGCTCGCCCAGAAGGGATCGCTCTACCTGACGCGCCCGACGCTCATCACCTACACCGCGTCGCGCGAGGCGCTGTTGAGCGCGGCGCGCGAACTGTTCGCGGTGGTGAAGAGCGGCAAGGTCAAGATCGCGATCAATCAGACCTATCCGCTGCGCGATGCGGCGCAGGCGCAACGCGACCTCGAGTCCCGCAAGACCACGGGATCAACTGTACTGCTTCCGTAGGGCGGAGCAGGGATCGGCGGAACGCGGAGCAGGGGCCCGCTTGCGGGTGCGACCGCGGAGGCGCGCAAGGCGGCCGATACCGTAGAGTTCAATACTGGCCGATCGCCTCTCAGAGGCTGCGGCCAGGCGGCCGACGCGAAATTGCTCGATGCTTGCCGATGATTGTTCAGAGGCCGCTGATTCCCTAGCTAGAACCTCAGGAAACCGCCGATGGACGCCGATGAACGCAGATAAAACCTAGACCCGGAGCTCAAGGGTTTCGGTCTTATATCGGCGTTAATGGGTGTTTATCTGCGGCCGATCTTGTCTGGCGCTGTCAGCGCCGCGTCTTCATTTTCTCGGTGGCGCGCACCAGCTGGGCACTGATGCCGGGCTCCCACGCGGAATGGCCGGCATCGGCAACCACGATGTATTCGGATTCGGGCCACGCGCGGTGCAGCTCGTCGGCGGTGACGATCGGGCACACCGCATCGTAGCGTCCCTGCACGATCACGCAGGGGAGGTGACGCACGCGGTGCACGTTCCCGAGCAGGGAGTTCTCCGGCAGGAAGATGCCGTGGCTGAAGTAGTGCGCCTCGACGCGCGCGAGCCCGAGCGACACGACGTCTCCCGCGAAGTGTGCCACCGTCTCCGGGCTCGGCAGCAGCGTCGAGCATATCCCTTCGTAAGTGCTCCAGGCGCGCGCCGCCGGCACGTGCACGGCGGGGTCGGGGTCGGCCAGGCGTTTGTAGTAGGCGGCGAGAAGGGCGCCGCGCTCGGGGGCGGGTATGACCTCCGCGAAGGTCCGCCACGCCTCCGGGAACAGCGCGCGCAGGCCGTAGAGGAACCACTCGATCTCGCTCCTGCGGCACAGGAACACGCCGCGCAGTATGAAGCCCGCACAGCGCTCGGGGTGCGCTTCGCCGTAGGCCAGCGCGAGCGTACTGCCCCACGAGCCGCCGAACACGAGCCAGCGCTCGATCCCGAGATGCTCGCGCAGCCGCTCGATGTCGGCCACGAGATGCAAAGTGGTGTTGTCGCGCAACTCCCCCAGCGGCGTCGAGCGTCCCGCTCCGCGCTGGTCGAAGATGACGATCCGGTAATGCACGGGATCGAAGAAGCGCCGGTGCGCGGGTGATGCGCCCGCGCCGGGGCCGCCGTGCAGGAACAGCACCGGCGCGCCCTCCGGGTTTCCCGACTGCTCCCAGTACATCGCGTGTACGCTATTGAGCTTCAGGGTCCCCGCGCTGTAGGGCTCGATCGCGGGGTAGAGTTCGGTGCGCGGCTGGTAGGCAATGTCGGCCATGACGAGGGATTCTATAACGGCGCGCGCAATAGGGTTCTTCTTCCCGGTCTTGCACGGAGGGGCGCGGGGCGGCGGCGAAAGGGACGTCGGGGTGACCGGCGTATAATTTCCGTTAAACCGTCAGCGGCGCGACGGTTTAACTGCGCGCGTTCGAACGGACACTACGTGCCGCTCAACGCGCGCGATCATTCTCGGGCTAATACATGGACGAACAACTCCGCAAAGCCGCGCTCGATTACCATCGGCTGCCGGCCCCCGGCAAGATCTCGATCGTCCCCACCAAGGGCCTCGTCAATCAGCGCGACCTTGCGCTTGCTTACACGCCGGGCGTGGCGATCGCCTGCCAGGAGATCGTCGCCGACCCGGCCCAGGCGCGCAACCTGACCGCGCGCGGCAATCTCGTGGCGGTGATCACCAACGGCACGGCGGTGCTGGGACTGGGCGCGATCGGCCCGCTTGCCGCGAAGCCCGTCATGGAAGGCAAGAGCGTGCTCTTCAAGAAGTTCGCCGGCATCGACGTCTTCGACATCGAGGTGGACCAGCTCGACCCGGAGAAGCTGGTGGACATCATCGCCAGTCTCGAGCCCACTTTCGGCGGCATCAACCTGGAGGACATCAAGGCACCCGAGTGCTTCATCGTGGAGCGCAAGCTGCGGGCCCGCATGAAGATCCCGGTGTTCCACGACGACCAGCACGGCACCGCCATCATCGTCGGCGCCGCGGTCCTGAACGGCCTCACGGTGGTCGGCAAGGACATCAAGCAGGTGAAGCTGGTCGTTTCCGGCGCCGGCGCGGCGGCGCTCGCCTGCTTGAACCTCCTGGTGGACATGGGACTGCCGCGCTCGAACGTCGTCGTGACCGACATCAAGGGCGTCGTCTACAAGGGGCGCAAAGAGGAGATGGACCCCGAGAAGGAGCGTTTCGCGGTCGAAACCAGGGCGCGAACGCTGGGCGAGGTCATGGACGGTGCCGATATTTTCCTCGGGCTCTCCGCGGGCGGCGTGCTGAAGCCGGAGATGGTGAAGCGCATGGCGGCGCGTCCTCTGATCCTCGCGCTCGCCAATCCCGAACCGGAGATCCGCCCCGAAGAGGCGAAGAAGGCCAAGCCGGACGCGGTGATCGCGACCGGCCGCTCCGACTACCCGAACCAGGTCAACAACGTATTGTGCTTCCCTTTCATCTTCCGCGGTGCGCTCGACGTCGGCGCGACCACCATCACGCGCGAGATGGAGCTCGCGGCGGTGAAAGCGATCGCCGAGCTCGCGCAGGCCGAACAGTCGGACATCGTCGCCAGAGCCTACGGCGACCGGCACCTTTCCTTCGGGCCCGAATACCTGATTCCGCGTCCCTTCGATCCACGGCTGATCGGGAAGATCGCGCCCGCGGTGGCGCGCGCCGCGATGGAAAGCGGCGTGGCGACGCGCCCGATCGCCGATTTCGACGCCTACCGAGAGCGCTTGAACCAGTTCGTCTACCAGTCCGGCCTCATCATGAAGCCGGTGTTCGAGGCGGCGAAGGCCTCGCCCGGGCGCGTGGTGTACACGGAAGGCGAGGACGAGCGCGTGCTGCACGCGGCCCAGGTGGTGGTGGACGAGGGCATGGCGCGCCCAACGCTCGTCGGCCGCCGCGAAGTCGTTCATGCGCGCATCGAGCGGCTGGGCCTGAGGTTGAGGGTGGGCGAGGACTTCGACCTCGTCGACCCCAACAATGACCCGCGCCACCGCGAGTACTCGACGGCCTATCACAAGCTCGCGGAACGCAAAGGGGTGACGCCCCAGATCGCCCGGCTCGAATTGCGCCGCCGCACCACCCTGATCGGCGCCATGCTCCTGCACATGAGGGCGGCGGACGCCATGCTGTGCGGCGTCGTCGGGCACTACGACAACCATCTGCGCTTCATCGACCACGTCATCGGCCTGAGCCCCGGCGTGAAGAACTACGCAGCAATGAACATGCTGCTGCTGCCGAACCGCACCGTGTTCATCTGCGATACCTACGTGAATTTCGATCCGAGCGCCGAGCAGATCGCGGAAATGACGTTGCTCGCTGTCGACGAAATCCGCCGCTTCGGCATCACGCCCAAGGTGGCGCTGCTGTCGCATTCCGGTTTCGGCACCGCCAACACGCCGACGGCAGCCAAGATGCGACGGGCGCTCGGGCTGATCGAGAGCCTCGCCCCGGGACTCGAGGTCGAGGGCGAAATGCAGGGCGATGCCGCGCTGTCGCAGGAGATCCGCGACCGGGTATTTCCGAACGCGCGCCTGAAGGGGGAGGCGAATCTGCTGGTGATGCCGACGCTGGATGCCGCCAATATCGCCTTCAACCTGCTCAAGACCGCGGCCGGCGACGGCATCACGGTGGGCCCCATCCTGCTCGGCGTCGCGCGGCCGGTGCATATCCTGACTCCCTCGGCTACCGTGCGCCGCATCGTCAACATGACCGCACTCACCGTGGTGGACGCGGCAGCGCAGCGCAGCGAGCAGAAGAAGCTGCTGTGATGAAGCGGTGAAGGGTAGTGGGTACCGAGCGATGGGCGTTGGGCCGCGTGTTGCGGCCCTGATTTTCCGATCGCTTCGCATTGCGAGGTCCGTATGGCGAAGAAGGTTCGCATCGAGCGTGACACTATGGGAACGATCGCGGTTCCTGCCGACCGGCTGTGGGGGGCGCAGACGCAGAGGAGCCTCCATCACTTCCGCTTTCCCGGCGAAACGATGCCGCTCGAGGTGGTGCGCGCGCAGGTGCTGGTGAAGAAGGCAGCCGCCCTCACCAACATGGCGCTCGGCGTTCTCGATGAGAGAAAGGGCAAGGCAATCGTGAAAGCGGCCGATGAGGGACTCAGCGGCGGCCTGGACGATCATTTCCCGCTGGTGGTCTGGCAGACGGGGTCCGGCACCCAGACCAACATGAACGTCAACGAGGTGCTGGCGAACCGCGCCTCGGAGATTCTCGGCGGCGAGCGTGGCGAGAAGCGGCTGGTGCATCCCAACGACGACGTCAACAAGGGGCAATCCTCGAACGACACGTTCCCCACTGCAATGCACGTTGCCGCGGTGATCGCGCTCGAGCGCGAGCTCAAGCCCGCGGTGAAAAAGCTGCGCGGCACGCTGGCGAGGAAGGCTGCAGCGTTCGCGAAGATCGTCAAGATCGGCCGCACCCACCTGCAGGACGCAACCCCGCTCACGCTGGGACAGGAGTTTTCAGGCTACGTCTCGCAGCTCGACCACGGTCTCGCACATGTGGACGCGGCGCTGCCGCATCTGTGCGAACTCGCGCTGGGCGGCACGGCGGTGGGCACCGGCCTCAACGCTCCCCCTGGATTCGCGGAGAAAGTGGCGGCCGAGCTGGCGCGCCTGACGAAGTTGCCATTCGTCACCGCCCCCAACAAGTTCGAGGCGCTTGCCTCGTGCGACGCGGTGGTGCACGCGCACGGGGCGCTGAAGACGCTCGCCGCCTCGCTCATGAAGATCGCGAACGACGTGCGCTGGCTCGCCTCGGGGCCGCGGAGCGGCATCGGCGAGCTCATCATCCCGGAGAACGAGCCGGGCAGCTCGATCATGCCGGGCAAGGTCAACCCCACCCAATCCGAATCCATGACGATGATCTGCTGCCAGGTGCTCGGCAACGACGTCGCGATCAACGTTGGCGGGTCGTCGGGCAACTTCGAGCTCAACGTCTTCCGCCCGCTCGTGATTCGCAACTTCCTGCACAGCGCGCGGCTGCTTGCCCGCGCTTGCGAGAACTTCGACGCGCATTGCGCAACCGGCATCCGCGCAAACCGCGGCCGCATCGAGAAGCTCATGCGCGAATCGCTGATGCTGGTGACTGCTTTGAATCCCCACATCGGCTACGAAAAGGCGGCTGCGATCGCCAAGAAGGCGCACCGGGAGGGCACGACGCTGAAAGAGGCGGCGGTCAAGCTCGGCTATGTCACGGGAAAGCAGTTCGACGAGTGGGTCCGGCCGGAGAAAATGGTCGGAAAGATCTGAAGCGAACCGCCAACACGCCAAGAAAGACGATCTAATGATCGAACCGCCAGGACGCCAGGAGAAGCAAAGGCGAAACGAATCGCCGGGAAAAATCGAAAGCAGAAGTGCGGGAATTGAGTAATGGCAAGAGTCTATGGATTGTTTTGGATTTTATTTTCGGTATTATTTCTGATTCTCCTGGCGTCTTGGCGGTTCGATTCTGATTTCTGTTCTTGTATGTCTGCGCGTCCTTAGCATCCTTGGCGGTTAGGGGTCTCCTTTGATGGACAAGCGCGTCGCGGTCGTCACCGGCGCCAACCGCGGCATCGGGCTCGAGATCTGCCGCCAGCTAGGTAGACGCGGCGGAATCCGCGTCTACCTGACCGCTCGGAACGAGGCGAAAGGTAACGCGGCCGCCCAGACACTTCGTGATGAGGGAATCGACGTGGAGTTCTATCCTCTCGATGTCACGAGCGAACAAAGCGTCAAATTGTTTGCAGGCTGGCTGGAAGGCACCTGCAAACGTTGCGACATCCTCGTCAACAACGCCGGCATCCTCGCCGACCCGCGCGGCTCGCGATTTCTCGATTCCAGGCCTGCCACCTATCGCCAGACTCTGGAGACAAACGTCTTCGGCCCGCTGCTGCTCATCCAGGCGCTCGTGCCGCTCATGATGAAGAATCGCTACGGGCGCATCGTGAACATCTCGAGCGCGCAGGGGCAGCTGTCGGACATGGGCGTCGGCACGCCGGCCTACCGCATCTCCAAGGCCGCATTGAATGCGCTGACGTGCGTCCTCGCGGCCGAGTTGACGGGCAGCGGGATCCTGGTGAACTCGATGTGCCCGGGCTGGGTCAGGACGGATATGGGTGGGCCGGGCGCGCCGCGGACGGTGCAGCAGGGCGCCGACACGGCGATATGGCTCGCGACGCTGCCGGATAACGGGGCGTCCGGCGGGTTTTTCCGCGACCGCATGCCCATCCCATGGTGACGGAGGGCTCGTGACTAACGCGTTGATTCGGCGTAGAGTTTCGTTTCGACGGTGGGAAGGGGCCGAAGTCTATCGTCTATGCCGATGATTAATATGGCATTTTGTTCAAGAGGAGCTGGATTATGAAGCGAATCGTGATAGCGGCGGCATTTGCGGTGATAGCCTCCGGGACCGCTTTCAGCCAGACGCAGGGCGATAAGCCTGCGGCAACTCCGGCGGGCGGGATGAAGGAGGAGGCGAAGCCCGCGGCAAAGAAGGAGATCACCCTGGTTCAGGGGCCCGGACAGTCCGCCGTGAAAGAGGACGCCCGGCACTGCCTGGAGCAATCGTCGAACACTGAAATCATCAAGTGCGCCGAGCCCTACCTCCCCGTGAAACAGAAGAAGATGTGACCCGTGACCGGTCGCCGCATCGGTCAGTTTCGGAGGCCGCACCCGTACAAAAAAATCCCCGCCGCATCGGCGGGGATTTTGCGTCGTGAAAAGCGGCTACTTGATGTTGAGTATCTTCATCGCCTTCGCGAGCGTGTCAACGGAGTCCTGGTGCTTGCCGGCCTTGTGCATGGATTCGCCCTCGGCACGGTATTTCTTGACTTCCGTCATCTGGGCGCTTGAGAGCTTCGGGTTCTTGGCCAGCGCCTCGTCGATCTTCTTCATGTCGGCCGGGCAGTGAAAGGCGAATGCCGAGCCGCTCGCCAGCGCCATAACAAGCATTACAAGAATGCCGCGAATATTCATCAAATTCTCCTAAAGGTTGTCAGCTTGCCGTTTACAGTCTAAGCCGCGCGAAGCCCGTTCACAACCGGACCCGACCCGCGCCAGCCGTGGCGACGTCCACCGCACGCGGGTAGAATTCCTTTCAGTCATAACACGTTACGGCGGTATCGCGTGGCTGCGGCCAGGTTAACAGGAGACCCCGTCAGATTATTCCCGCTCATGCGGGAGACGGTTGCCGCGAGGCTCGCGGGTCCCGTGCCGCAGCCGGAGCCGGACGACCTGCACCTCATCGCCCTGCAGGAGGGCATGCGCGTCACCGAGGCGGCGGTGCTGGTGCCGCTCATCGACCGCTCCGGCCGGGTGCACGTGCTGTTCACTCAGCGCACGGCGCACCTCGACGATCATGCCGGCCAGATCAGCTTCCCCGGCGGGCGGGTGGAGGCGGGCGACGCGAGCCGCGAGCAGACGGCATTGCGCGAGACCGAGGAGGAGATCGGGCTTGCAGCCGGGTCGGTCGCCGTGCTCGGCCGGCTGCCCGATTACGAGATCCCTTCCGGTTTCCGCATTACGCCGGTGGTGGGCTGGATCGAGCCGCCGTTCGCACTGAAGCTCGATCCGTTCGAGGTGGCGGCGGTGTTCGAGGCGCCGCTCGACTATTTTCTGGAGACCGCCCATTACCAGCGCCGCGAGTTCCGCTTCCGCGGCCGGCACCGCCACTACATGGCGATCCCCTTCGAGGGGCGCTACATCTGGGGCGCGACCGCAGGCATGCTCTACAACCTTTGCCGCATGCTACGGGCTCCAGGGCGCGGCGAAAATGAATGACGGGCGGCCGACAGTCGGGCTGATCATGACCGGCGGCGGCGCGCGCGCCGCCTACCAGGTCGGCGTCCTGCGGGCGCTGGCGGAGCTGCTGCCGGCCGACGTGCACACGCCGTTCCCCATCATCTGCGGCACGTCCGCAGGCGCCATCAACGCAGCGGTGCTGGCCATGAACGCTGGCGATTTCCGCCGCGGCGTGCGGCGCCTGATGGCGGTGTGGAAGAACTTCCGCGTGCACCACGTTTACCGGGCAGACCCGTGGGGGGCGATCTCCAACAGCGCCCGCTGGATCTACACGGTGCTGACGGGCGGCGCATTCGATAACCGGCCGGTTTCGCTGCTCGACAACGCGCCGCTTGCGGTTCTGCTCGGGCGCCAGCTCGACTTCCCGGCGATCCAGAGTGCGATCGACGGCGGCCATCTCGCCGCCTTCAGCGTCACCTGCTCGGGCTACACTTCGGGCCAGTCAGTGACCTTTTTCCAGGGTGTTTCCAGCCTGCAACCGTGGCAGCGCGCGCGTCGCATTGGCGTTCCGATGCCGATCACGCTCGAACACCTGCTTGCGTCCAGCGCGCTGCCGTTCATCTTTCCCCCGGTGCACATCAACCGCGAGTACTTCGGCGACGGCTCCATGCGCCAGATCGCTCCCGTCAGCCCGGCGCTGCACCTGGGGGCGGATCGCCTGTTGGTGGTCGGTGTGGGGCGCCAGCAGCAGCCGGAGCGCGTCCGGAGCGAGACCCACCCCTCGCTCGCGCAGATCGCGGGCCACGCGCTAAACAGCATTTTCCTCGACAGCCTGGAGGTGGACCTCGAGCGGCTGCAGCGGATCAACCGCACGATCGAGATGATTTCCCCGGAGGCTCTCGAGCGCAGCAACTACCCGCTGCACCAGGTGGAGTTCCGCGTCATCACGCCGAGCGAGGAGCTGGAGCGCATCGCGGTAACGCACGCGGGCGAGCTGCCGCTCACCATCCGCACGCTGCTGCACATGGTGGGCGCGATGCGGCGCAGCGGCGCGAACCTGCTGTCCTACCTGCTGTTCGAGCGGTCGTACTGTCGGGCGCTCATCCGGCTGGGCTACCAGGACACCATGGCGCGCAAGGACGAGTTGACGGCGTTCCTTGGCTACTGACCGGTAATGGGTAATGAGCGATGAGTAATGAATGGTAAGCGTGGTGCGCAATGGCGTCTTGCCCATTCCTCATTGCCCATTACTCATTACCCATTGGGCCGCCTGTTGCCTTGCCACAGTTCTGTGGGTATAAGTAGCGTTAACCGGGACGCGCTGCGCCCGGTTAACCCGCCTAATTGCACCGGACATCCGACGACCGATGCCGGTGAATTCGGCGATTCTCCCTTCAGGATCAGGTGGGTGATGAGTCGAGCCTTCACCAAGGAAAGCGTCGACGATCTGGCGGCGGGCGAACTGCCCGAGCGCCCGCTTCCCGTGCACCCCAACTACGTCACGCCCCATGGTCTCGAGCAACTGCAGGCGCGGGCGCGGGAGCTGCAGGCGCTGCACGAGACGCTCGCCGCGCAGTCGGCCGACGATTCGATCGCCAAGCAGAAATTGCGCGAGGTCGAGCGCGATCAGCGCTACTTCAAGGCCCAGCTCGAGCGCGCCGAGGTCGTGGACCCGGTCGGACAGCCGCGCGACGAGGTGCATTTCGGCGCCACCGTGAAGATGCTCGACGAGGACGGCAAGGAACACCGCTTCATGCTGGTGGGCGACGACGAAGCCGACGTAGCGGCCGGCAGGATCAGCTGGGCGTCCCCGCTGGCGAAAGCGATGATCGGCGCGAAGGTCGGCGACACCGTCAAGTGGCACCGACCGGCCGGGGACGCCGAAGTCGAGATAGTCGAGGTCCGCTATCCCAAGAGGGCGTGAGCCGTGATCTGTGATCCGTGATCCGACGCCACTCCGTTAGTTGATTCTCTCGGCTCACGTCTCGCGGATCACGCTCGATGAAGTTTCTTTCCCTGCTGGCGGCGCTGCTGCTGGAACAGGCGTCGCCTTTGCATGAGGGCAATCGCCTTCTCCTGTGGTTCAAACGCTACGCCATCGTCCTGGAGGGCAGGCTGAACGGCGGGCAGTATCGACACGGGGTGATTGCCTGGGCGCTGGCGGTGGCGCCGGCGCTGGTGGTGACGGCGAAGGTCCAGCTCGTGCTCAACGACCTCAGCCCCCTCGCCGGAATGCTGTGGAGCGTTGCGGTGCTCTACCTCACCATGGGTTTCCGCCGGTTCAGCCACTTTTTCACAGAGGTCCAGCTGGCACTGCATGCGGGCGACCTCGCGGCCGCCCGCGACTGGCTCGGGAAGTGGCGCGGCGTTAGCGCCGCGGAATTCAGCGCCGGGGAGGCCGCGCGCGTGGCAATCGAACAAGGATTGCTGGCTTCCCACCGCCACGTGTTTGGCACCGTCGCCTGGTTTGTCGCGCTGGGCCCGGCGGGCGCCATACTCTATCGCGCCTCCGTCGTGCTGTCGGAGCTGTGGGGTGCCCGCAGCGAACCGGACTTCGGCGCGTTCGGGCGCTTCGCTGCGCGCGCCCACACCTGGCTCGACTGGGTGCCGGTGCGCCTGACCGCCGCGACCTTTGCCGCGGTGGGCGATTTCGAGGACGCGGTCTACTGCTGGCGCGCCCAGGCCGCTGCCTGGATCCCGCAGGCGGACGGAATCATCCTCGCGAGCGGCGGCGGGGCGCTGGGCGTGCGTCTCGGCGACACGCTGCACCAGCACGGCGGCCTGCAACACCGTCCCCAGCTCGGCACCGGCGAGGAGGCGGACGCGGGCCACTTGCAGCAGGCCGCCGGGCTCATTTGGCGCGCGCTGGTCTTGTGCATGTTTCTGGTGCTGCTGGTCACCATCGCGCAAGCCTTTGGCTGAGTGCGCCCGCCGCGCCTGCAGAACGACTACCCTTTCAGGCGAGAGAGGAGTCGAATCACGACTCACGAATCACGTTCTTTCTTTCTCTCTCTCATCACCCCGCGGTAGGAGGCGAGCCGGCGCGCGCTGATTGTTCCCTTGTCGCAGGCCGCTGCGATGGCGCAGTCGGGCTCGGACATGTGGCGGCAGTCGCGGAAGCGGCATTGCCCGAGCCACGGCCTGAACTCGACGAAAGCGTCCGCGAGCTCGGGCCCCTCCAGATGATGCAGCCCGAAGAGCTGCATGCCCGGCGAGTCGATGACGTGGCTCGCCTCGTCCAGGTGGTAGAGGCGCGTGTGGGTGGTGGTGTGGCGCCCGGAGTCGAGCGCGGCGGAAATCTCGGCGACGCGCACCGCGGCCGCGGGAAGAAGCCTGTTGATGATCGTCGATTTGCCCATCCCGGACTGGCCGACCAGCACGCTCGTCTTGCCCTTCAGGTGCGACACCAGCGGGCCCAGGTCGCGTTTGGCCGACAGCGCCACCAGCCGGTAGCCGAGCCCGCGGTAGAGCTGGAGCGAGGCGAGCGCCGCAGGCGCCTGCGGCAGGTCCACCTTGTTGAGCGCGATGAGCGCGGCCATGCCGCCGTGCTCGGCCGCCGCCAGGCAGCGGTTCACGAGATCCTCGTCAAACGCCGGCACCGGCGCTACCACGATCACGATCTGCGTCACGTTGGCGGCCACGAGCTTCTGGCGGGCGCGGTCGGAGCGATAGAGCAGCGTCGCCCGCGGTGCCACCGCCTCGATGACGCCCTGCCCCTGCGCGCTGCGCGCGACCGTCACCCGGTCTCCGCACGCCAGCGTGCTGCGCCTTCCCCTGGTCACGCAATCGAGAGTGAAGGAGTCGGCAAGCTCGACC
>Ga0210379_10000407_pt1 | contig 13728 bp, 16 predicted proteins | sample PLMedo_2_FD_155468 | JGI IMG/M metagenome (GOLD analysis project Ga0210379, IMG submission 155468) | Groundwater sediment microbial communities from an aquifer in East River, Colorado, USA - PLM4_32_coex redo | ecosystem: Environmental > Terrestrial > Soil > Riparian zone | place: USA: East... | reverse complement strand
ATCGCCGGGATGTGTCCGGGCCCCATCTTCGTGAACATCGGCGAGGGCAAGGTCTATGCGCTTGCCGCGCTCGCAGGTGCGCTGGTAGGAGCCGGAGTGTTCGGTGCGATCTACGGGCAGATTCAGCAGTGGTTCCGGCTGCCGCCCCTCGCGCTCGGCACCGGCGATGGATAACACCGGATTACAGGAAGGCTGCCCCGACGCTCGCGGCCAGCGCAAGCAGCACCGCGAGCGTGAGCGCCACGAACAACCAGTCGCGCTCCCTGACGTACTCCACGACAGAGACGACAACGCGCGCGGCCGGCGTCGCGAGCAGGATGATGAGGCCCGCGGGCAGAAGAACCCGCGCGAGTGCGCCGCCGCCACCGAGGATCATCAGTGACAGCCCCACAGCGAAGCACGTCGAGCTCGTGGCTGTGCCGAACCGCAGCACCCTGCCTATGATCAGCTCGAGATGCCCGGCGTCGCGTTCACCCGGATTCACGACCCCGTACTCCGCGTGAACATCAATCCGGCGACGGCGATGAGCACCGCGGCCATCAGGATCTTCAACCACTTGACCGATGCCTGCTCTGCGACATTCAATCCCAGCCACGATCCAAGCTGGACGCCGAGCACCGCCGGCGCAGCGAAAAGTGCCTGTAAGTCGCCACGGCCGTAATAGATGATCGCTCCGCCAGTGGCCGTGACGCCGATCATGAGTGCGCTCGTTGCCGCCGCCGCGCGCATAGGCACACCGCACCACGCATTCAGGATCGGAACCTTGATCACCCCACCACCGATGCCGAGTAGTGACGACAGGTTCCCCGCGACAAACGACGCGAACAGCGCCAACGGCAATCGCCTGACGCGGTAGGTAATGACACAGCTGCTTTCGGCATCGTAGAAGCGGCCGCCGAGCCGTCCCGGCTCCGCGTTCGGATCGCAGATGACGTTCCGGCGATTGACCCGCCGGAGCATCATCACCGCGACCACGATCGCGACGAAGCCGAAGATCCGCTGCAGCGTCGATTCAGCGACCATCTGGGCGGTGATGCCTCCAAGCAGCCCGCCCGCCACCGTGGCGACCTCGAGAAGCATCCCGAGGCGCAGGTTCATGAGCTGATTCCCGGCGCGGGCGGCCGCCACTGCGCTCGACGTCGCAATCACGGTTGTCAGGCTGATTGCCGCCGCAGACTTGAGAGGAAATCCGAGGCCGAGGGTCAGGAAGGGCACGAGCAGAATGCCGCCCCCGAGCCCGAGGGCGATCCCAAGGCCGCCGGCGACAGCGCCGGCGGCAAAGATGATGAAGGCCAGCGAGACGGTGAGAGGCGGCACGCCGCCGCTATTGTTTGTGATTCTGCGCGTAGTCGAGCGCGAACATCTTGAGCGCCGGGTTCGTCAGACCGAGCAAGGCCGCCTCAGTGCCCGCACGCTCGGCGTCCCACTTGTCGATCTGCATCCGTTTGATCATCCACATGGCCGCCGCGCGATTCCCGCTGGCGCAGTGGATGAATGCCGGATCGTTCCTTCGGTCCGTCACCGATTTCAGAAAGGTATCGACGACGGCCGGGTCCGGCTTGGCGGTATTGAACGGCAGGTGAATGAAGTTGATCCCAGCGGCTTTCGCGGCCGCCGCTTCAGCGTCGATCTCCGCGCCGGGTTCGCTCGCCTCGCGAAGATTGACGACCGAGGCGAAACCCATCTTCTTCAGCTCGGCCACGGCCGCCGGCGTTGTCGCGCCAGCGCAGGCGATCGTCGTTTCGACGCGGGCCATGTTGGTCACGCCCGGCACGGAAACCTTCGAGACGGTTTGCGCGTATGGCGCAACAGCACAGACGCCGACGAGGCAGCCGGTAACAACAAGCAATCGCAATCTCATGACAGGACTCCAGTGAACCCGAGGAATGGTGGAAAGAGCATGGCGTATGTTAGGCTCGCTTCATCATCAGGTCAACGCAGATTCGCCCAGAAACGATGCGAGCCCGAACCGCCGCCTTCCTCATGGCCGGCGCGCTTCTGGGAGGCGCGGCGTGCTCGCATGCGCCCGAGCCGGTGGCAGCGGCCGGCCCGAAGATGAGTGGGCCCCTCATCGCTGCCAGCGCGACGATGGTGGCCGCGTGGGAGTTCCCCAGGAATCCGCTCGTCGACGCATCGCTCGATAAGTCCCAGCTGTCAGAAGAAGTCAGGAGGGGCTTCAGACTGTTCACGAACACGCCTGTCGAAGCGCCTCACCTCGCACCGGGGAAGATGTCCTGCAGCAACTGCCACATGAACGGCGGCCAACGGGAAAAATCACTGCCGCTCGTCGGCGTTGCCGGGATGTTTCCCGAGTACAACCGGCGGTCGGGCCGTTTGTACACCCTTGGCGATCGGATTACCGACTGCTTCCTCCGCAGCGAGAACGCCACCGGAGGGACTCTCCGCCCCGACGAGCTGCCGACGCCCACGTCGAAAGAAGTGCTCGCGATCTCCGCGTATCTGACCTGGCTTGCCCGAGGTTCTGAATTGGGCAAGAATCCATCGTGGCGCGGCCAGAACGCGATCCCCCCGAAGAGCCTGATTCCTGTCGAGAAGCTCGATGCACACAAAGGCGAGGCGATTTATGCAGACCGTTGTGTGACCTGTCACGGCGCCGACGGCCAGGGCGTGGAGATCGGCGACAAGAAAGCGGGACCGCTGTGGGGACCCGACTCGTGGAACGACGGCGCAGGGGCGGCGCGCGTCTACACACTCGCCGGCATCATCCGGTACTCGATGCCGTATCTCGATCCGGGTAACATGACCGACGAGGATGCGCTGCAGCTGGCCGCGTTCATCAATTCGAAGCCACGCCCGGTTTATCCGTTCAAGGACCGTGACTATCGCACCGAGCAACTGCCGCCCGACGCTGTGTATTATGGACAGCGATAGATTTGAACTTCATCGAAGGAGCGCCTGATGTCTTCACTTCACGGTCGCCGATCGTTCTTCTCTGCCGTCGCCTCGCTGACCGGCCTCGCGGTGGTCCGCCTCTCCGCCGATCAACAGCCGGCGGGCCAGACAGCCACGAGACGCGCGAACGAGTTCGACATGGCGTGGCTCAATCAGGTCAAGGGGCGGCACAAGCAGCTCTATGACCTCGGGGGGCACGAACTGTCCGTCGATCCGCGCCCGCTCCGCTTCACACGTAACTTCCTCGACACGTTCCGCGATGTCGATCACCTCGAGTACCCCGACATCAACACGGCGGTCGGGATTTCGGGTCCCGCCTTTCCGATGAACGCGTCCGACAGGCTGTGGGCCAAGTACAAACTCGGCGAGCGCTCGAAGATCATCGATCCGATGACCAAGCAGCCCGCCGTGCGGAACATTTTCTATGACGACGGCAGCGACATCAGCGTCAAAGCGATCCAGGCGCGGGGCACGTTGTTCTGGCAGTGCAACGTGGCGCTCGGCAACGTCGCGCAACAGCTGGCCACTGCGTTCCAGATGCCGTTGGCGGACGTACGGGCCGATCTGGTCGCCGGCCTCAATCCAGGCGTTCGCCTGATGCCATCGCATGTGATGGCGCTTGCCCTGGCCCAGGAAAAGGGCTTCACCTACATGAAGCCCTGAACTCAGAAGGTTCCCAACTCCCGATTTCCAGTTCCCAACTCCCAATCGTCTGGGGAGTTGGGAACACCTTCAATACGCGTCACCGAGATACGGCAGCATCCGCCCGAAATAGAGCACGAAAAACCACGATACGAGGGAAACCGCGCCGATGGCCTTGAACACCACCGGCGAATCTTCGCCTGGTCCCAGCGCCACCATCCGCGCACCCATTGCGGTCTCGAAGAACAAGGCGTTGGCGCCCGCGATGAAGAGAAACAGCATCTTCAGCCACCACGCCTGACTGTACGCGTACTGCGCTGGAAACATGGTCAGAAAGACGAGACCCGACGCCAGGTTGAGCGCGAACCCGACCATCGCCCACGGCATGAACTCTTTGCAGGCGCTGACCGGTACGCGCTTCCAGAATCCCAGGAGCCGCAGATCGAAAAATCCCGCAATGCCGACGAGTACGGCGAGACCAATGAAATGCAGCGTCTCGCAGAACGGCCAGAGCCATGTGACCGTCCGCAAGTACGCGGACACGTGCGTGGCCGCCACCCACTGAACGAGAGGAACCATGTATGCCGTCATCGCTGCCCCGCTATCCGATGTATGCGGTCAGCCGGCCTGTGGCGGTGGCGATCCACCAGAGCGTCAAGGATGCCCACGCGTACCGTTTCGCCTTCGCGGGCACGAAATCGCCACCCGGGAACTCGCCGCTGCGAAACAGGTAGTTGCGCTCGCGCTGCAAGGTGAGCAGCGCAAGAGCGATGGCGACGATCTTGGCCCAGAAGACCCACTGATGCGCCTTGTGCCCCGCGTCCAGGCAGAACAGAATCACGCCGGTCCCGAGGTTTAGCCAGAATCCCCACCACATCATCGGGAACAGCGATTCGAAAGTCTCGAACGGCACGCGCCTGCCCACGCCGAGCAGACGCAGGTTGACCACCGTGTTCAAGCCGACGAGCCAGCCCAGACCAACCGTGTGCAGCATGAGCACGGTCGGATAACCCCAAATCGACGCTGACTCGGCGATCGTGACGAATACAGGCAGGTTCTGTAGCCACGCCAGGAAGCTGTCCATGAGTCCTTGCAGTCGCGGCGGCCGCGTGACTAGTTGAAACGGTGGAAGGTCAACGATGCCACCCGTGCATCGCGCACGTACGTGTGACAGTGGATACACGTCGACACGAGGTTCGAGTACTCCGTGCCCACCGCCTCCATATCGCGGCGCTGGGCCGCCTCGCGCAAACCGTCGACCGATGTCATGAAAAGCACCGCCTGGGCCGTGTAGTCCGGCTTCGGCGGGTTCTGCCACGAAACGATCTCCATCTCGCTGATGCGACTGAGCACCAGCGCGGCGCGATCGATCTCCTTGTAGTCGGCGGTCACGATCGCCTTGAGGAGCGACTGGGTGTTCGCAAGCTTCGAGCGCATGACCGCCTGCATGCGCGCGTCGCCCGAGGCCGGTTGGACGGCCAGCGCCAGCAGCGCAAGGCCAAGAACAGCGAAGCGTCGAAGGGTCACATCGATCTCCTCTCTCTGATGCCGAGGCCAGAACGTGGATCAACAACCGTACCGGTCAGTCGTCTAACGAGCGACGCGATTCAGAGCGGCTGGAGACGGAGTTGGAAGCGAGCGTGGCGGGTCAGGCGAAAGATCTCGCATCGAGCGGTGGAAAATCCGCGCGCAGTCCCGGTCTTCCCCAACCTGTGTCTGGGCCGACGGAGACTTCCCGATGAGGCGATTGGTACGGACGCTGCTGCAGGAATCTGCAATCAGTTAGCAGGAGGCGACATGTTCAGCCGAATCCTCGTCCCGACCGACTTCAGCCCGGCATCCGACGCGGCGGTTCACTACGCGCGCGTACTCGCCGAGACGTTCGGCGCAACGCTGCACCTTCTCCACGTCCTCGACGATCCGGCGGCAACGACCGCCTTCGTCGGAGATGGGTATGCCGTTGACACACCCGACATCCGCGCGGCGATGCTCACCCAGGTCCGTGAACGTCTGGCTCACGCGCTCCCTCTCAAGGATCGCGCCCGTTTCCACGTCACCAGCGAGGCCCTGGTCGGGATGCCGGCGGCGGCGATCGTCGACTATGCCGCAGCGACCGGCACGAGCCTCATTATGATGGGTACCCATGGGCGGACTGGCCTCGCGCACCTGCTGATGGGAAGCGTCGCGGAACACGTGGTACGCACCGCGTCCTGCCCAGTCCTGACAGTGCGTCAGGTAATGGCGGCCGAGGAGGCCGCAGTTGCGGCGACCCGGTCCCGTATGCCGATCCCGGCATGACCCAAGATCAGTTACGGAGCGAATCCATGGCTGAGACTCCCGAATCGGTCGCGACATTCCTTCGGGGACGGCGTATCGCCGTCGCCGGTGTCTCCCGGCAACCGGGCCAGGCAGCCAACGCCGTGTTCCGCAAGCTGAGAGGCTCTGGGTACGAGGTATTTCCGATCAACCCGAGAGCCTCGCGAGTGGAGGACGCCAGGTGTTACAGCCACGTCGGGGCCGTACCGGGGCAGCTTGACGGTGTCGTGATCGCGACTTCGCCGGATGTCTCTATCCAGATTGTTCAGCAGTGCGTGGACCACGGCGTGCGCCGAGTGTGGCTCCATCGGTCCTTTGGTAATGGAAGCGTTTCAGAGGAAGCCGTTCGGGAGTGTGACGCGCACGGCATCGACTGCATCGTTGGGGGCTGTCCGCTCATGTTTTGCGATCCGGTCGATCTCGGACACACGTGCATGAAGTGGTGGCTTCAACGGCAGGGCCGCGTTCCAAGATAGTCCAGAGGACGAGCGCTATTTCTTAGCTCTTGTCGATGAGGAACGCCAGCACATGCTGCGGCCATGCCTCGTGTTCCGTGGGCCTCTAAGCCGGCGGTCGGGGAGCGCTCGGCGCCGCAGTGAGCGCTCTCGGACGGAGAGTGCGGACGGGATATCGCGCGGCTAGATCGTCACCCGCTCCAGGTGTTTTGGCGTGGCGATCTTCCAGCCGAGTTCGCTCGCAATGGTCTGCTTGAGCGCGTCCATCTGAGGCGGCTCTCCGTGAACGAGATAGAGCTGCTCCGGTGGAACCGGGAAGGTCCGCAGCCAGCGGAGGATCTCAGTCCGATCTGCATGCGCTGACATCGAGTCGATTCGAGCAATCTCGGCGCCCACGGGAATGAGTGCGCCGTGGATCTTGACCTCGGCTGCGCCTTCCAGCAGTTTCCGCCCACGCGTGCCGGCGGCCTGGAAGCCGACGAACAGGATCGTGTTGCGCGCGTCCGGAAGAGCGGCCGCCATGTGATGCAGCACGCGGCCGCCGGTCGCCATGCCGCTCGCCGACAACACGATCGCCGGGCGACGGCTGGCGGTCAGCTCCTTCGACTGCTGCGGTGAGGAGACGACCTGGAACCGCGCCGTAGCAAACACCTTTACGTCTCGGGACCCCGGCCGAATGCTGGCGTCCAGCTCCTCGGGGCGGGCCGCGTAGAACTTCAGCGCCTCGGCGGCCATCGGGCTATCGACGTACACCGGCAGCGTCGGAATCTTCCCCTCCATCTCGAGCCGGCGGATCCAGTAAATCAGCTCTTCGACGCGCCCGATGGCGAACGATGGAATGACGAGCTTCCCGCCTCGGTGCGTAGTCCGATTGATCACGTCTGCCAGCCCGAGACCCTCGAGGTCCGGCGGGTGCTCGCGGTCACCATAGGTCGATTCGACCAGCGCCACGTCGGCGGCGCGCGCCGGCGAGGGGTCCGGCAACACCGGTCGCCCGTACCGGCCGAGGTCACCGCCAAAGAGAATGCGTTTGCCACTGGCCAGCGTGACCAGCACGAAGCTCGAGCCGAGAAGGTGGCCCGCGGAGATGAACTCAACCGTGACACCGGGCGCCACCTCGATCGGCCTCTCGTAACCCATCGGTTGCAGGTGCGTCAAGGCCCGGTGCGCATCCATCTCGGCGAACAGCGGCAGTGCCGGACTATGTCTAGAGTAGCCATGGCGATTGGCCTGGTTGGCATCGTCTTCCTGAATCCGACCCGCATCCGGCAGTACTACCCGGCAGAGGTCGGCTGTGCCGGCCGTGCAGAACGCGCGGCCCTTGAACCCATGAGCAACGAGCCGGGGCAGGTATCCCACGTGGTCAAGGTGGGCATGAGTCAGCACCACTGTCTTAATGGAAGATGGCGCCACGGGGAAGTCATCCCAGTTCCGGAGCCGCAGCTCCTTGAGCCCCTGGAACAGCCCGCAGTCGAACAACACGCGCGTGCCCTCGACATCAAGCAGATATTTCGAACCCGTGACGGTTCGCGCCGCCCCAAGAAAGGTCAGCTCGGCCACGGCTATCAATACTTCGTCGGCATGGCGGAAAGGTGAGGTGCAGACCCGTCTCGCGATTTCCAGGTCCTTACCAGGTGTAAATCAGTCGCGCCGATGCGACGTGCGCTCGGTACGGGCGATTCAAGTACATCAGGTTGATCAACGCGGGAAAGAACGGGCTGTTGAGCGTCCCGGGCGAACGCGCGAAATCCTGCGCGTCATAGCTCTCGTACAAATATCCAATGCCGATACCGAGCCGCTGCGACAGCGAGTACCGCAGGTCAGCGCTCGCGCGCTGGATCTCGTTGCCGACCGGCTGAAGCTGCTGCGGCTGTGCGAGCGTCGTGTTTGCCGGGAGCAGATACAGATACCTGGCGTTCGCATGAACGTAGTCGTAGGCGATCCGGACCGCCGTCCGCGTCGCGACGTGCGGCAGATCGACACTGGCCGTGACGGTGTGCACGTTCTCGTTCATGTCCGTCGACCAGTCCCGCGTCGGATCGTCGAACTGGACGCCCGGATTCGCCTGCCGCGAACGCTGCAACGTGCCGTAGTGCTCGAACGTATATTCGGTCCCGACGACCAGCGTATCCGTGCGATTCGCATCGACCCCGACCGTGAACGTGTGGAAGTCGTTGTCCTGCAGCCCGAACGAGACGCCGGGACGGTGCTCCCGGCCGACACCGGCCGACGCATTGAACCCCAGCGACGCGATTGGCACCACCTGGACCAGTGCAGTCACCCGATCGCGCCTGCGGTCGGAGATGTCGAACTGGCGCAGCGACACCTGTTCACCGATGTCACTGAACACCTGCTCGTCGAGCCCATCCCCGGTGCGCTCGCCGTGCTCGTACTGGACGCGCATGGATCCCCAGGTTATGCCGGTGCTGTCGAGCGACGCGCGGACGGTGTGTTCGGTGGTGGCCTCGAAGTGACGGAACGTCCGTTCATCATGCTCGCGGCCGTAGCCGAGACGCACCGCGGTAAACGTCAACGGCGTGTACGACGCATCGAGATCGATGAAGTGCCTGACGTAGCCGAATGGCTCGCTGCCGCCGGTCGCCGACGTCACGATGCTGCTGTCCAGGCCCACATACTGACTCTCGATGAATCGCGGTGTCCGGTTGTCGTAGTCGTACGACTTGAACTGTCCGTTCAGCCATAGCTTTGCCGTCGGGCGTGATGTGAGGCGGTAGTTCATGGCGACGATGCGCGCATCGGCCTCCGCAGTAGAGCGAGACAGCGGCATGGTCGCGATCGCGCTATTGATGGTGAACGGCAGGAGCGTCGCATCCTGCAGCCAGCTGCCGACTGACACATAGCTGAACGCCCTGGTGCGGCCCGGCAGCGCGAGAGAACCGGCCGCGCTGACAGTATGTGCGGTGCTGTCCGGCCAGAGTGCCATTTGCCCCTGCGACGGCAATCCCGCGGCGTCTGTCGCGCGCAGCGGATTGTCCCAGACGAGCGTTTCGATATGGTTGTTGAACCACGAGCCGTCGTACGCAAGGCGACCCATCGCCCTATCGTTGGACCACTCGGCGGTCGCGTTCACGTCGTTGGTCCGGCGATCGATCGGTACGGGAAGTTCCACCGCGTTACTCTGACCGAACGCGGCGCCCCACGGCTGCGCGCCCGTTCGATTGGTGCTCGTGAACGACGCGCGGAGGTCGAGCGCGGGTGTGGCCCGGTAGCTGAGGCGGGCGTCTGCCGTGTCTCGCTGAGATCGCAGATCGAACCGTCGAAGATCCGCCGCCAATGCCGACGTCGTCGCCGCCGCACTTTGAATCGCGGCCTGGAACGAGTCGTTCAAGCGGAACACGCCGATCGCGGGTGAACTGTAGGGCGTTCTGGTGTCGATGCTGTAGAAGAAGGGCACCTGATCCCACAGAAAGGTCGCCTTCAACTTGCCGTACTGGTTGAAGCCCGCCGCATATTGCTGGTCGCGGTATCCAGCGTGATTGAGCGCCGCCTTGAACTCCCACCGCTCCTTGATCCGCTCGTATCGCGCCCGATCGAGTGTCGGGCCGCTTCTCAGGTCGCGGTACCTCTCGAAACGTGCCGCGTCGCCCGAGACACTGCTGACGCGCCCTCCGAATTCCGCCTCGCCGGCTGGCGGCGTCGCTGCCTCCGTCGCGCTGGCCGCCGGAGCCGGGGCGGCGTTTACCTGCGCCGACGCCGTCGACGCGAGTGTCAGGATGAGGGCGGCGAGCACCGGTGCAACGTGTGTTCGCATGCCCTACCTCGTAAACGTCTGGCCCGACGGGTGGTTCGAGCCGTGAATTTGAGAATGGCAGTTCACGCACCCGCGGTCGACTACGCGAACGCTCTTGTTCTGAATCGAGAGGCTGTCGTAAATGGTCGATGGATGGCGCGTGCCGATGTGACACCGCTGACACAGCATCGGCAGCTTTGCCACCAGCATGCGATCGTTCAACGAGCCGTGCGGATCGTGACAGGTGATACAGCTCTCGCGGCCCGCGGCGTGTTCGAACAGGAACGGTCCGCGTTTCTCGGTGTGACACGATACACAGCTTTCGTTGATCCAGTTGCCGACCTTGAGCAGACGCACGTTCGTCGATCCGTGCGGCTCATGACACGACGAGCACCGCATGTGACCTTCGATCAACGGCATGTGCGAGGCGCGTTGAATCTTGGCAGCCTGGACCTTATGGCAGGTGGCGCACAACTGGATCTCAGTCGTGGTCTTGAGGTGCGCGATCTCCGAATGCGGCGTATGAACGCTATGGCATGTGGTGCACGCGAGGTTGCGCGCGTCGTGAGAGCTGCCCTGCCACGCGGTGTGCGGCGAGCCCGTGTGGCACGACAGGCAGACGCCGTTGACGTCGCGCGGCGCCATCTTGCTGAACTTGCGAATCGAGGTGTTGACCGCCGGATCGTCGACGTGCTTTTCGCCCGGACCATGGCACGTCTCGCACTGGTGCATCGCCGCGGGTGCCCTTGGATTGGCAGCCTTGCCGTGCGGGCTGTCGAGGTAACTCTTTTCGACCTCGTCGTGACACGCGACACAGGTATCCGCGCCCACGAAGCCGGCGGCCGGACGTGGATTCGCCGGATCTCTCGGGGTCGCGGCCACGGAGGCGGGCGTGGCCGGGCCTGGCTGTTGTGGTGACGGCGCCGACCGGGCAGCCAGCGCAACCACCACAAACCAGCACATCGCCAGCGCCACGGTGAACGTCCGCGTCATTTCAATCCCGCGACGTAGGCGGCGAGCGCCACCGCGTCTGGATCGGACAGGTCGATCGGCTGCATTCCCCCGTCGGACATTTTGGCTGTCGGCATCCTGATCACCCGTATCAACTCTCCGTTGGGATATTTGGCGGCCATTCCGACGAGCGTTGGCGCGCTGTCGGTCCCGTGGCCGTCCGCGCCGTGGCATGCGTCGCACGACTGCGCTTCGAAGACCCGCTTGCCATCGGCCGCCGCGGGATCGGCCAGCGCGGCGTTCTCCACCTTGAGGGAGCCGGCGGACGCCTCCGGCACAAACGGCTCCGCCATGAAGGCGCTGACCGCGTCACGCTGGACGGCGAGCTGACGGGCCACGGCCGGGTCACGCCGATCCTGAAGGTGACTCGCAACGCCGAGCGCGACGAGTCCGAGCATGACGAGCGCGAAGGATCCGACGCTGATCGGCCGCCGCCAGGGCCGCCGCTCGCTTCCGCGATCGATAAACGGCAAACCGGCGAAGAGGACGGCCAGCAGCATCGGGATGATTACGATGCCGACGATCGCGCTCGCCCCAGGCCAGTATTTCAGCCAATGGAAAACCGGCACGTAGTACCACTCCGGCCTGGGAAGGAAGCGGGTATCTGCCGCATTTGCGACGGGGCCGAGCTCCGAGGGCAGAAACCACGCGAGCGTGCCGAGCGCAACAATGAGGAGGCATGCGCACGCCATGTCCATCAACACCTGCCGCGGATAGAACGACTCCGACGTGGTGTGGGGTGCGGACACCGGCGGCCCGGCTGCGCCCGCCTTGCGGAACAGAAACACGTGCATGCCGACGAGGGCAAAGATCGCCGCGGGCAGCAGGAACACGTGGGCGACAAAGAAGCGGGAGATCGTCAGGGTGCCGAGATCGGTGCCTCCGCGTACGAACTGCTTGAGCCACGTTCCGATCAGGGGGACCTCGGCGAGGATGTTCGTGCCGACCGCTGTCGCGAAATACGCCTTCTGGTCCCACGGCAGGAGGTAGCCGGTGAAGGCCATACCGAGGATCAGCGCGAACAGGACGCACCCGGCCAACCACAACAGCTCGCGATACCCCTTATAGGATCCGAAGAGGATCGTCTGGCCGATATGGAGCAGGAGCACGATGATCATCGCGCTCGAGCCATACACGTGGAGACTGCGCAGAAACGATCCCGACGAAACCTCCTTGACGATATAGGCGACGGTCGTGTGCGCGTGATCGGCCGACGGCACGTAGTAGAGCGCGAGGAATACGCCCGTAACGACTTGAGACAGGAAGAGAAACAGGAGGCCGGAGCCGAAGACGTACGCGAGACGCGGGCCGCCGGGAATCGGCTCGTCGAGCGCGTCATGGGCCAGGCCTCGGATACCGGTGCGGCGATCGAGCCAGTCGCCGAGTCGCCCCATTACGCGAGCACCTCTTTCGTCGGCACGAGCTGACGGAAGTACTGATACCGCACCTTCAGCCGGCCGCCCTCGACCATCACGTCGAGCTCGTCCATCCCGCGCGGCGGAGGTCCGGACACAAGGCTGCCATCGCCGGCAAACACGCCGTTGTGGCAAGGACACACGAACTGCCCTTTAGTCTCGTTCCACCCGACCGAGCAGCCGAGATGTGGGCAGACTGCGGACAGCACGCGGGGGGGTCCGTCAACGGCCTTGATGACGTACACAGGCTTTTCCGAGAGGACCTTTCGCCAACCGTCGCGCTGCTCGATCGTGAGCTGCACCTTTATCGGCGCGGCGATCGCCGCGAAGTCGGCCGCGGCGCCGACGTCGGACCACAGCACCTGGCTTGTCGTCCTCCACAGCGGATCGAGACTGAAGCGCGCCAGAGGGATCGCAAGGAGGCCGGCGACGGCGGTCGTGCCGAAAGCCAGCAGCCCGCCGAAGAATGAACGCCGAGTCTCCACGCTATTTCTTCAGGCTGGAGACATAGGCGACGAGCGCGTCAACCGTCTCTTTCGGAAGGTCGGGGTACGCCTTCATCGGCGGCTTGCGGACGCTGTTGGCTTTCGCCGCCATCTCCGGTGCGTTGGTGATCCATTGACGAATCTCCTCGGCGGTCAGCTTCGCGCCGACCCCGTCGAGCACCGGCCCCTTCTTGTTTCCCTCTGCGCCGACCAAGTGACACACCAGGCACTTCGAATCGACCAATGCCTGCTTGCCCTTGGCAACCCCTTGGGCGAACGCGCTGCCGGCGAACATGCACAGCACGACGAAGACGAAACAGATTCGCATTGATCGACGATATCGCGCCGCCCATCGACTGGATGTTCCGAATTGCACACGACGCCAGTGGCCTGTCGCGAAGGAGCCTCGCGCAGCATTCTCGACGAACGCGGGAGCGGGACTCAACGTAGCGGCTCTACGGACAACGATCTGCATGATTGGTGATCTCCGGCGGACCGAATTTCAACAAGTGTGCCGCGACCTGGCACCAGGAAAGAGCGTAGGGTCGTGCGCAATGTTCGACATCGCGGCGGGCGACGAGGCGACTCGTGGGGAAGATTTCGCGGGTGGGTGGAAAATTCCCCAGTCGCCCGGCCTCCAGAGAATGCCGGTCACACCGGCCACCAGGGCGATGCCCACAAGAATGTGAGGCTGGGCAAGCGTAAGGATCTGAAACACCCCCGCCGCACCGACGAATCCG
>Ga0210379_10000405_pt1 | contig 13742 bp, 12 predicted proteins | sample PLMedo_2_FD_155468 | JGI IMG/M metagenome (GOLD analysis project Ga0210379, IMG submission 155468) | Groundwater sediment microbial communities from an aquifer in East River, Colorado, USA - PLM4_32_coex redo | ecosystem: Environmental > Terrestrial > Soil > Riparian zone | place: USA: East... | reverse complement strand
GCGATCGAGCCCGGACTCACCGCCGCGGTAGAGGCATACCGTGAGCAAAGCGGGCAGGACGTCAGGATTACGTGGGCGACGACGCCCGCGATCCGGAAGCGCATCGGCAGCGGGGAGGTGGCCGACGTCGTCATTGCGACGGATGAGGCGGTCGATGACTTCGCGCGGGATGGAACGGTGGCCGGGCAGGAACGCGTGATGATTGGGCGCGTTGGCATCGGTGTCGTGGTGCGCAAGACAGCGCCGGTGCCGGATCTGTCCAGCGTGGGCGCACTCAAATATGCAGTGCTTGATGCCGAGTCGGTGGTCTACAACCGTGCCTCGAGCGGGCTTTACGTCGAAAAAATGCTGACTGAAATGGGGATCCTCGACCGGATTCGGGCCAAGACGAGCCGCTACGGGAATGGCCCGGCGATGATGAAGCACCTGATCAACGGCAAGGGCAAGGAAATCGGCTTCGGCGCCATCATCGAAATTCTGATGTTCCGCGACCAGGGTCTGACGCTTGCCGGTCCGCTGCCGGCGGTGATACAGCACTATACGAACTACGTGGCAGTGCCAATGACCGCGGCGTCCAATCCCGGCGGCGCGAAGCAATTTGCCCGCTACCTGGCCACGCCGGCGGCCAAAGCCGTATTTGCTGCGCACGGCATCGAGTAGCCGTCTTCACGGACAATAGGGAAGACTCCAAAGGAGCTGACGATGGGACAAATCACGGTAGCACGGGCTCTGGCCAAGTTGCTGGAAAAGATGGGCACCGAGGTCGTGTTCGGCGTGAACGGTCATGGCAACTGGGCATTGCTGGACCAGTTGGTGCATGAGACCAGGATTCGCGGCGTGCCGGCGCGGGCCGAGGACCACGCAGTCCAGATGGCGGATGGATTCTGGCGCATGCGGCGCGGTGGGCCCTTGCCCGTCGTGACGACCAGCGTCGGTCCCGGCAACATGAACATCGTTCCCGCCATTGCCACGGCCTTCTACGAATCGATCGGCCTCGTGGTGATCGCAAGCGCAGGCGCGACGCACTGGTTCGACCGGGGCGGGATCGAGGAGGCCTATCGCTACGGCCCCGAGGACTGGGTGGCCGTGTTGAAACCCATCACCAAGAAGTCTTTCATGATGACGCGCCCGGACAATGCGCTCGACATGTTCCTGCGCGCCTACCACACCGCTATCTCCGGGCGTCCCGGCCCGGTGGTCGTCCAGATTCCGTTCGATATCCAGGGCACGCTGATTACGGACAAGCTGCCCGATCCCAGGCCGTGGATGCAGTGGCATCCGCCTGCGCCCGATCCGGACGGCGTCAAGAAAGCAGCCGCGCTGCTGAAATCGGCAAAACGCCCCTTTATCGCCGTGGGCAGCGGCGTCCATAACGCGAGGGCCTGGGATGAATTGCTAAGCTTTGCCGAGGCGGCCGGAATTCCGGTCGCCACTACAGCCACCGGCAAAGGCGCATTCCCGGAAGGGCACCGGCTTTCCGTCGGCTGCATCGGCCGCGCGGGTACCGGCCATGGGAACGCGGCCGCGCGCCGCGCCGATGTCGTCGTCGGCGTGGGAACGCATTTCAGCGACATCGACACCGGAGGCTGGACGCTGTTTGACATTCCGGCCCGCACGCGCCTGATCCATCTCGACATCGATACCACGGAGCTCGGCCGGGCTTACCCGACGGCTGTTGCGCTGACCTGCGACGCGCGGCTCGGCTTGCAGGCGTTGACCGAAGCGGCCCGCAAGGCGGGCGTTCGCGAGCGCGGTGACTGGCTGAAGGAGATCGCGCACGAGCGGAAGTCGTGGGAAGACTCGGTGGCCGACCAGCGCCACTCCGACATCTCGCCCCTGCATTACGCCCGCATCTGCCACGACACCGCTGAGGTCGTGGCCGCGAAGGACCCTAAAATGCCGATCCTGTTCGACACGGGGCATTTGCTGAGCTTCGCACCGCCATTCCTGAAGACGTCCTCCCGCCACATCGCCCACAATGGATACTTCCATCGCATGGGCTGGAGCGCTTCGGCCATCATCGGTGCGAGCATCGCGCAAGGCAATCGCCCGGCGCTGGCCCTGATCGGAGACGGCTCGTTCATCATGGGCGGCACCGCGGTCGCAACGGCGGTCGAGCAGAACCTGCCGATCGTCTGGGTCGTATTGAACAATCGGTCGCTCCAGATCGAGCGCGAGCTGATGTTCCGTCTCTACGGCCGCGAGGCGTTCTGCGATTACCGCAAGGTGGGAGCCAAGGAACTGTGGAACCCCGATCTGTGCCAGTGGGCCGAATCGATGGGGGCTGCCGCGATCCATGTTACCCAGGCGGCGAAGTACGCACCCGCATTGCGCCGCGCCCTCGACAACCGCAAACCGACGGTGATCGTTGTCGAGGTATCGCTCGACGTCAAGGGCTACCGTTCCCTCTGGTATCCCTACCCGAACAACTTCCATGAAACGTGGGTGCCGGGCCCGCTCCCGGCGGCGGCAGCCGCGCCGGAGAAGAAGAAAAGCGCGAAAGGAGCAAGGAAGGTTTGACCGCCTTGGGGAGGGCGCATGCTGTTGCGACGCCTGGCCGTATTGCTGTTCCTGCTTGGCGCGCCGGGCGCGGCGTCGGCGCAGAACTACCCGGGCCGGCCCATCCGCTTCCTCGTGGGGTTCGTGGCGGGCGGCGCGGTGGACCTGACGGCGCGCACGCTCGGGCAGAAGTTGGGCGAACGCTGGGGCCAGCAGGTGATCGTGGACAACCGCACGGGGGCAGGGGGCGCGATCGTCATGCAGATCGCAGCGAAGGCGCCGCGGGACGGCTACACCATCATGATGGGTTCCTCGACCCAGTTTTCCATCGGTCCCGCGACGCAGACCGGGCCTTCCCCTTACGAGCCGCTCGCGAGCTTTACGCCGATCTCGCAGGCCGTGGTGTCCCCGATCATACTGACTGTCAATCCATCGCTTCCCGTTCGGTCGGTCCAGGAGCTGATCCAACATGCGAAGACCCGGCCGGGCCAGCTATCCTTTGCCTCGCCCGGCTCGGGGACGGGATCGCACATCGCGGGGATACTCTTCGGGCGCACCATCGGTGTCGAGTTGACCCACGTGCCCTATAAGGGCGGCGGTGATGCCATCGTCGCGCTGATCGGCGGCCATATACCGTTATCGCTCGGGGCCATCTCCACGGCGCTGCCGCACATTAAGACCGGCAAGCTGCGCGCGCTCGGCGTGACCGAGGCGAGGCGCCTGTCCATCGCCCCGGAAATACCGACGATCGCGGAGTCCGGGCTGCCGGGTTTCGAAGTTTCGCAATGGTACGGCGTGTTCGCACCTGCGGGGATACCCGGTTCGATCGCGAAAAAGCTGAACGGAGAATTGGGCAATATCCTGGCCCTTCCGGAAACAAGAGACCGCCTGTCGAGCCAGGGCCTCGAGGTCGTTTACGTCCCGTCAGAGCCGTTTGCGGCTTACATCAAGGCCGAACTCAAGAGGTGGACCAGGCTGCTCAAGGAGATGGGCATTCAAGGGCAATGAACAGTGACGAGATACAGGTGACGGGAGAAGGGGCTTAGAAACGTCGGTTCAAGATAACGGGTGGACCGTCGCCCTTAATCGTCACCCGCACCTCGTCACCCTTATTCGTCACTTCTAAAGCAAAAAAGGCCAGCGTCAGCTGGCCTATCTGCGTGAAATCTGGCGCGCCCGGAGGGATTCGAACCCCCTACCCCTTGGTTCGTAGCCAAGTACTCTATCCAGATGAGCTACGGGCGCAAAAAAGGAAGCGGATTATAGCAAATGCGGCCGATATCCCGCCGTTCAGCTATTCCGGCCGGAGCTTGCCGAGCTTGATCAGCTGCGTCACCTTTGCCGCCTCTCGCTTTACCCATTGCTCGGCGTCTTCCGGGGAGCCGCCGAGCACTTCGAGGCCGAGGGTCTGAAGCCGGCGGACCGCATCCGGGTTATTCAGGACGCGGTTCACTTCAGCGTTGAGTTTTTGCACGATTGGGCGCGGTGTCGCCGGGGGCGCCGCGATGCCGAACCAGACTACGGACTCGCCATTGATGATGCCCTGTTCGGCAAACGTGGGCACGTCCGGCAGCGCAGCCAGCCGCTTAGCGCTGGCGATGCCTATCACCTTCACCCGCTTGCTGTTGATGTGGGCTTCCGCGGAAAGCACCGAGGTGTGCATGGCCTGGATCTGGCCGGCCACGATATCGATCAACGCCGGGGCGGAACCCTTGTAGGGCACGTGCGTCACGTCGATGCCGGTGGCCGCCTGCATCACCAGCAATCCGAAGTGCGGTGAACCGCCGGTGCCGGACGACCCCCAATTGATTTTGCCTGGGTTCGCCTTTGCGTAATCCACGATTTCGCGCGGGTTGCGCGGCGGAAACGCCGGATGGGCGACGATGATGAGCGGGGTATAACCGATCATGACAACCTGGGCGAAATCTTCCACGCGGTAGGGCGCGCGTTTCGTCAGCATCGGACCGAACACGCTCGGGCCGCCGGTCGACATCACGATGGTATGGCCATCCGGCGCCGCCTTGGCGACGGTCTCTCCAGCGATCATGCCGGCTGCGCCGCCGCGGTTGTCCACGATAACCTGCTGGCCAAACGAGTCCGAAAGGTGGACGGCGATGACGCGCGCAATGATGTCGTTCGATGCGCCCGGGGCGAACCCCACCAGCCAGCGCACCGGCTTGCTCGGGTAATCCCCTCCGGCAACCGTGCGCGGCTGGGCTTGCACCTGGGAGAAGATGGTGGCGATCGCGAGCATCACCATCAATTGCGCGGCGTTATGCACGGAATTCCCCAGGCAGGAAAGAGTTAGAATCCATTCTCGCAGTATTTCCGTCCGCGGGTAGGGAAAAACGATGCGGGAAAGGCAAGACATGAATCAGGCGGGCAAACCGATTATGAACACGGCGCTGGCCGGGCTGAAAGTCGTGGACCTGACCCAGTACGAAGCCGGCACGTCCTGCACCGAATCGCTGGCCTGGCTGGGTGCGGATGTCGTCAAGGTCGAACCGCAGAACGGGGAAAACGGCCGTTTCGCATCCACGGAGCGGGGCGACCTCGATTCCTATTATTTCATCATCATGAACGCCAACAAGCGCAGCATGGTGTGCGACCTCAAGTCGCAGCGTGGCAAGGACATCCTGACGAAGCTGATCCAGGGAGCGGATGTCATGATCGAGAACATGTCGCCCGGCGGCATCGAGCGCCTGGGGTTTGGCTACGACGTGGTGCAGAAGCTCAACCCGCGGCTGATCTATGCGCAGATCAAGGGATTCGCTCCCGATGGCCCTTACGCCAAGTATCTGAGCTTCGACATGATTGCCCAGGCCGTCGGCGGGGCATTCGCCATCACCGGCGTGGAGGGAGGGCCCCCTCTGAGGCCGGGGCCTCACGTTGGCGATACGGGCGCCGGATTGCATTGCCTGATCGGCATCCTGGCTGCGCTGAATCAGCGGCATGTGACCGGTCGCGGTCAGCGGATAGAGGTTTCCATGCAGGACTCGGTGATCAACTTCAACCGTATCGTCTTCGCCGGTCAATTGATGACAGGCAAGCCGGTGGAGCGCACGGGCAATCAAAGTTCGCTTGGCGCCGCCGCGCCGAGCGAGTTGTACCGGTGCAAGCCGGGTGGTCCCAACGACTACGTCATGGTTTACTCCACGCGCGCCGGAAACTGGCATTGGCAACGGCTGTTGAAGCTGATGGGACGCGAGGACCTGGCGAACGATCCCCGATTCGCGACGCCGAAATTGCGCGTCAAGCACGCGCAGGTGGTCGATGCCCTGGTCGGTGAGTGGTGCGCGCAACGCACCAAGGTCGAGGCAATGGAAACGCTGCAGAACGATGGCGTGCCGGCCGGGGCGGTGTTCGATACGCAGGAGCTCATGGAGGACCCGCATCTGCGCAAGCGCGGCATGTTCGCGACGGTCGATCATCCGACGCGCGGCAAGTTCGCGATACCGGGATGGCCGGTCAAGATGTCCGGCTCCCGGGTGCCGGTGAAGTCCGCGCCATTGCTGGGCCAGCATACCGAAGAGGTGCTGTCCGAGTGGCTGGGATTGAGCGCGGAAGAAATCAAAGAGTATGTCAGGGAAACCCCGATCCAACCCAGCAAGGGCTGATGCGCCGCTAATCCCGCTGTTTATCCTTCCACCGGATGCTCTCGACATGACAACGATCAGTGGCAACGAGCTCGTCGCTGAGACGCTGAAGCGCCTCGGTATCGACACTTTCTTTTTCATCATGGGCGGACCCATCAACGACACGTTGACGTGCACGATGGCCAAGGGCATACGCGGCATCGACGTGCGGCACGAGCAGGCGGCCGCGATGATGGCGCACGCTTACGCGCGGGTCACCAATATTCCGGGACTGTGCATGGCGGCCTCCGGTCCCGGCGCCATCAATCTGACGACGGGCCTTGCCAACGCCTTGATCGACTGCAGCCCGGTCGTTGCCTTCGGTGGAGCGAGTCCGATCAACGGCTACGGCACCGGTGCCTTCCAGGAAATCGACCAGGTGGCGGTCATGAAGCCCGTGACCAAGTGGGCGGACCGCGTTTACGAAACCCGCCGGATTCCGGAAATGATCGACCTCGCATTCCGGCGATCGATCGCGGGCAAGCCGGGGCCGGCGTACCTCGATCTTCCCGCCGATGTGCTGTATGACAAGGTCGAGGAATCCGCCGTGCGCTGGCCCGATCTGTCGCGGACCCTGCAACGCAACAAGCCCCAGGGCGATCCCGTGCTGATCGAACAAGCCGTGAAGCTCCTCGCGGCGTCGCAGCGGCCGGTCGTGCTGTCGGGCAGCGGAGTGCTCTGGTCCGACGGTGCCGAAGCCCTGCGGAAGTGGGTGGAAGAGACCGGCATGCCGATCTTTACCACCCCGCAAGGCCGCGGAGTGCTGCCCGAGGACCACCCGCACGCGTTCCTGAACGCGCGGTCGACGGCGCTGCGGGAGGCGGACCTATTCCTCGTCGTCGGCACCCGTCTCAATTACATATTCAACCAGCTGGAACCTCCTCGCGCTTCAGCCTCGGCGAAGGTCCTGCGCATCGACATCGACCCGAACGAGATCAGCGGCAGCCAGCGCGTGGACCTCGGCATCGTGGGCGATGCGCGGGCCGTGATGCTCCAGTTACTCGCCGCCGCGGGCAAGCGGGTAGACGCGGGCACGTTCTCCGACTGGCGCAAGCATCTCGCAGAAGTCGAAGCGGCCAAGCGCCCCGAGCAGGAGCGGGCGATGTTCACCGAGAAGCTGCCGATCCATCCGCTGCGCCTGTGCAAGGAAGTCCGCGATTTTATCGATCGCGATGCGATACTCGTCGTGGACGGCCAGGAAATCCTCAACTATGGGCGCCAGTCGATCCCGACATTTTTCCCCCGGCACCGCATCAACTCCGGCACCTTCGGCACCATGGGCGTGGGCCTGCCATTCGGCATCGGGGCCAAGGTGGCGAAGCCCGCGCAGCAGGTTGTCGTGCTGCACGGCGACGGCTCGTTCGGCTTGAACGCGCTCGAGCTCGACACGGCCGCGCGCCACAACATCCCGGTCATCGTCGTCATCAGCCTGAATGGCGGCTGGACCGCCGATCCCAAGCGGGAGAAACCGGGGCGCGAGCTGGGTTATACGCGCTTCGACCTGATGGCGAAGGATCTGGGCTGCCACGGGGAATACGTGGAGAACCCGGACGACATCCGTCCGGCGCTCGACCGCGCGAAAAACGCGATCAAGAACGGCAAGCCTGCTGTGGTCAACGTCGTCACCGATTTTGCCGCGCGGGCGGTGACTGTAAGATTCACGAAAACTACCACCTAGGCTGCAAAAAAGATGCAGGTCGACTTCGGCAAGCGCGAGTACGACTCGAACTGCGCCAGCTGTCATGCGCTGACGGAGTATATTTTCCGGCTGCAGGCGAAGTAGGGCAGCGTTTATCCCCCGAGCTGGAACGGCCTGCGGCGATGCAAGCCGTTTGGTATCCGGCTTCCGTCAATCGTGCAGCCGGGCGGCCGGCGAAGGCCGAGGGTGCGCGGTTGGCGGTCACCGATAGTAATCTTCTGCATGGGGAGCCCTCTGGGGCGAGCGGTAACCCACGGGCGCAACGCAGGTTCGTAACGGAGGCTCAATTTGGCGAAGGGTGAAGGAAGAGACGACACCGTCAAGGAAATCGACCTCGAGGAAGTAACCAGGCTGGTCGAGGCGCTGGAGCGGGACCTGGCAAAGCTGCCAAGCGGCTCGCAGGACGTGCAACGCCTGCGCGACGAAGTGGAAACACTGAAAAACGTTCTCAACTCGCCGATCCGCAGGCATCACTGGGTCAGCGACGGATTGCATGGTGTGCGCGTGGTGCTCGAAGAGGCGATCGACGCCGCCGTTGCCAAGGGGCTCAAGACGGGCCAGTACCTCTCCGATATCGGGCGGATATTGGGAATGTGACCGAGGGCACGTGGCGATCCGCCTCACGCTGGCCCTGACGTTTTTCAACTTCCTCGGCGCCAACGCGGCCCGCGTGTTGCTCACGCTCTATGCGCTCGAGCTGGACGCCCCGGCTTCGGCGGTTGGCGTGATCGGGGGCCTGCTCTATCTGTTTCCGTTGCTGCTCTCGTGGCCGATCGGCGCGCTGGCCGACCGCCGCGGCTCGCGCGGCCTGCTGCTGTTCGCCGCCGTCTGCGGCGGAGTCTCGCTCACGCTCCCGTATTTCTTCAGCGTGCTGCCGGCACTCTACGCGGCGGCGGCGCTGAACGGGCTCGCGCTGGCGTTCTACCACGTCACGCTGCAGAACCTGATCGGCATCATGAGCAAGCCGGAAGATCAGGCCCGGAATTTCAGCGGCTTCAGCCTGGCCGGCTCGCTGACCAATTTCTTCGGTCCGTTGATCGCAGGGATCTCGATCGACTACGTGGGGCACGCGGTGGCGTGCCTCGTGATCGCCGCGCTATCCGTGATCGCGCTCGCGCTGCTGGTGATCTGGGGCGGCCTGTTCCCGCGCGGAAATCGCCAGGTCCCAAGGGGGCCGGGCGCGCTGAGCGCCCTGGGAGAGCGCACGATATGGCTCATGCTCCTCACCAGCGGGATCGTGCAGCTCGGCCAGGACATCTTTCAGTTCTACCTGCCGATATACGGGCACGCGAACGGGCTGTCGGCGTCTGCGATTGGCGCAGTCCTGGCGACTCTGGCGGTCGCGTCTTTCATTGTGCGGCTGTTTCTCGCGCGCCTGGTCAAGCGGGTGACGGCGGAAAAGCTCCTCGCCTGGACCTTCTTTACAGCCGCGATCGGCTACGCGCTGGTGCCACTCACCGGAAATGCCATCCTCCTCGCGTTGATTGCCTTCTTCTTCGGGCTCGGCATGGGGCTTGGCATCCCGCTTACGGTGATACTGATGTACAGCCGTTCCACGGAGGGACGCTCGGGGCAGACGCTGGGACTGCGGTTGACGACCAATAACTTCGTGCGCGTGACGGGGCCGATCGTATTCGGGGTCGTGGGCACGGCGCTCGGCCTGCCGCCGGTATTCTGGATCAACGCGGCGCTGATGGTGTGCGGCGGCCTGTTGTCGCTGTCGCAGACAAGAAAGCTTCAGGACAGCACGTGACGCGCCGCGGAGGGAAGATCAAGTAGAAGAGGCCCGCGTATCCGCAGGCCTCTTATCACTCGTCACTTGTCACGCAACCCTCGTCACCGCTCCTGGTAGGAAGGCGGCGGGGGCGGCGGCGTGTTATAGCGCGGCGGCGCGGGCCGCTCGTTCGCCGCAGCGAAGCGGCCCGATACCGGCACCTTGTGGCCCTTGGCGTACATGCATTGGGTGTAGCCGATGTCATAGCGCTGCTGCAGGGTGTACGAGGAAGCGTTAGCCGCATTGGAGCCGGCGAGGGTGCCGAACAGCAGGCCGATGCCGGCGCCGACACCGGCGCCGCTGCTGCCATCGATGAGGGCGCCCGCCGCGGCGCCGACCGCCGTGCCGATCGCGGCGTTCTGCACTCCGCTGTCAGCGGAAGCCTGGTTGGGGGTCGTCCCGCCCACCTGCGAGCTGGCATACTGCCTGCACTCGAAGTCGTCGGCGCGGAACTGGTCGAAGCTCTTGCCGGTACCCGGCAGCGACATCATGCTGGGGCCGCTCGGCACCGTCACGCACGCGCCCAGCGTCAGCACTGCCGCGATGGATAAAATCCGTAATGTAAGATTCATTGCAGGTCTCCGCGTCGAGTCACGATTCACGCCTCATCCGCCTGGAGGCGTCGGCGACACGCGTTGCCAGCCCCCGGCGCATTGCTTCACGTAGGGGTGGTAGGCCTTGGCCTCGGGGCAGTAGTACCAGTAACCTTGAGACTGCTCCGGCGGCGAATACGCATCGCCGCGCTCGATATAGACCGTCGGTTCGGCCGGCACGCCGCCTGCCCGCGGATAGTAGTAATAGGGAGGCGGGTAGTTGTAGCCAGGGTAACCCCAGCCAGCGTAACCCCAGCCAGGGTAACCCCAGTATCCCGGTCCGCCGAACGCGAAACCGACACTTACGCGCGGGTAGCCGTAATAACCCCCGTGATAGCCCCCGCGATGGCCCCCGCCGGCAAGGGCGGGAACGCTTGCGGCCATCGCCAGCAATGCGACGGCCAGCAGCGCGAACGTTGTGATCTTGTTCATGACCGATTCCTCCTCGTTCATGATCATGAAGTTAAGATTACCAGAGAGTGCAAACCGTTCAGGTAACAAAGTGTTACAAAATATGACGCCGGAGGCGCCCCGGGGGTATCGACACCGCGCAGCGGCCGGTTTTGTCGTGAATCAGCGACCCGGGCCGGGCACCACAATCCCGGGGCGCCTTACAAGTATTGCTGAGAGTCCCCAAATTTGCGGCGCATCCTTAGATCGTCTAATGTGTAACTCATTCTGTTGAAAAGCAAACAAGCCATGAAAGACAACCTGAAGCTGGACATCTTCCCCCATATTTTCCCGCGGCACTTCTTCGACCGCATGAAGCGCATTGCCGAAGCCAACCCCGCGCTGGCGGCGTCGATCAAGCGCTGGCTCAACATACCGGTGCTCTGGGATCTCGACGCGCGCATCCGCATGATGGGGAAGTTCAAGGGCTACCAGCAGGTCCTGACGCTCTCGCTGCCCGCGATCGAGTACCTCGGCGGGCCCGAGGAGTCACCGGCGCTTGCCCGGCTCGCAAACGACGGCATGGCGGAGATCGTCGCGAGGCACCCGGACCGGTTCCCGGCGTTCGTTGCGTCGCTGCCGATGAATAATGTTCCGGCGGCGCTGGAGGAGATGGATCGGGCGATCGCGAAGCTCGGCGCGAAGGGCATCCAGGTTTTCACCAACGTCAATGGCCGCCCGCTGGACGACCCCGAGTTCTATCCGGTCCTCGAGCGCTGCGAGAAAAAATATGACCTGCCCATCTGGCTGCACCCCGTGCGCACCGTGAAATTCGCCGACTACCCCGTCGAGAGCAAATCGAAGTACGAGATCTGGTGGCTGTTCGGCTGGCCCTACGAGACCAGCGCCTGCATGGCGCGTATCGTGTTCTCGGGCATGCTGCAGAAGCTGCCCGACCTGAAGATCATCACGCACCACCTCGGCGCGATGGCGCCGTACTTCGACGAGCGCATCGGCCTCGGCATGGACCAGATGGGCGCGCGCACGTCCGACGAGGACTACGGCGCTTTGCTGAAGCGGCTGGGCAAGCGGCCACTCGACTATTTCAAGATGTTCTATGGGGACACGTCGGTCAACGGCTCTGCGCCGGCGATCCGCTGCGGACTCGATTTCTTCGGCCCCGATCGCGTGCTGTTCGGCACCGACTGCCCGTTCGATCCCGAGGGCGGGCCGGCGTTCATACGCGAGAGTATCCGGGCGATCGATTCACTCAAGCTCACGGAGTCCGTCCGCAACAAGATCTATCATGGCAACGCCATGAAGATGCTGCGGTTGCACCTGGCCGCGGCGTCAGGCGGAAAATCCGCGGCACGAGCCCGGAAGAAATGATCGCGCTAGCAGCCTGTCGGACTTAGGTGTCGGACAGGCTGCTAACCGCAAAACCGCCTGCGGATTTCGAATGAAACCCGGGATAACGACCCTTATTGGCCTCCACAGGGCGGACGAGTAGGCTCGACATGAAGTTTTCATTACTTTGTGCCTCGATTTTCGTGCAGACGGTTTTGCATAAGGAGTTTGTCGGAGCTAAGTCCGACAAACTCCTGGACGCTGGATGTTAGCCTCGGCCGGAGCAGATAGATGCCCACGAATCACGAATCACGAATCACGACTCACGTATCTTCAGCCGGTCCCGCGGACCCGCTGTTGATAGAAGATCTGGTTGCGGCGAACCGCATCCTGGCGCAGGAGGGCGTGCTCGATGGATGGGGTCACGTGAGCGTGCGCCACGACCGCGACCCCAACCGCTTCCTGCTGTCGCGGTCGCTCGCGCCGGAACTGGTGACCGCCGAGGACATCATCGAATTCGACCTCGACAACGTTCCGGTGGAGGTGATGGAGCGCGAGCTTTATACCGAGCGCTTCATCCACGGCGAAATCTATAAGGCGCGGCCGGACGTGAAGGCGATCGTCCATACGCACGCGCCGCCCGTCATTCCGTTCGGCGTCATCAGCATCCCCCTGCAACCGATGTACCACCGTGCGGCGTTCATCGCGCTGGGTATACCCGTGTTCGACATTCGCGACGCAGCGGGCATGACCGACATGCTGATCCGCGATCCCGCGCTTGGCCGCGCGCTCGCGAAAAGCATCGCGGACAAGCCGGCCGTCTTGATGCGGGGGCACGGCGCGACGGTGGTCGGGCCATCGATACCTCGGGTCGTCGGGCGCAGCATCTTTCTCGCGCTCAACGCGAAACTCCAGGCGCAGGCGGTAATCCTGACGCAGGGCGGGCCCATCAAGTATCTCGATCCGGAGGAGGCGCGTCTGATCGAGGCGCGCGAAGGTTATGGGCTGGGGAGGGCGTGGAAGGCGTGGAAGAGGCGTGCGCTCAAGTAATAGTGACGAAGCAAAGCCGTATGGGGCCGGACTCCCGGGCGCCACGGAGTCCGGCGGTTGGCAGGAGTCCTGGTTGCGAATCAGGCCTCTCACGGATGATCAACACTGGGGAGTGATACGGAGATGAGCACTATCGAAGACTTGGTCGCGGCCTATCGCGTTCTGGCGGAGCACGATGTCATCGACGCTTACGGACACGTCAGCGTGCGCTCGGAGCGCGACCCGAAGCGATATTTCCTCGCCGGGCACAGGGCGCCGGAGCTCGTCACTGAAGACGACATCATCGAGTACGATCTCGACAGCAACCCGCTCGACGCCCGCGGACGCGAATCGGTGCGCGAGCGTTTCATCCATGGGGAGATCTACAAGGCGCGGCCGGAAGTGACCGCCGTGGTTCACAGCCACTCGCAATCGGTTGTCCCCTTCAGCATCACGACGGTGCAGATGCGCGCGATCTTCCATATGGCGGCCTTTGTCGGGGACGGGTTGCCGAACTTCGAAATCCGCGATGCCCAGAAAGGCACCGATTTGCTGGTCAAGACGCCCGTTCTCGGACTGGCCCTGGCGCGGACGCTCGGAGTCAAGCCTGCTGCGTTGATGCGCGGGCACGGTGCGGTCATCGTGGGCGAGAATCTGCCGCGAGCGGTGGGCCGCAGCATCTACCTGGAGATGAGCGCCAAGATGCAAGCCCAGGCGATCCTGATCGCGGGACCCGGCGGGAAGATCACCGGTTTGGATGAAGCCGAGGTCAAGGC
>Ga0210379_10000404_pt1 | contig 13787 bp, 13 predicted proteins | sample PLMedo_2_FD_155468 | JGI IMG/M metagenome (GOLD analysis project Ga0210379, IMG submission 155468) | Groundwater sediment microbial communities from an aquifer in East River, Colorado, USA - PLM4_32_coex redo | ecosystem: Environmental > Terrestrial > Soil > Riparian zone | place: USA: East... | reverse complement strand
CGCATCCGCGGGACGATCGAACTTCAGCACGAGCTTGAGTGCCTCAGTAGCGGCCTCGAGCTGCGAACGGGTGATGGGCATTGAAGCGAGGGATGAGGGATGAGGGATGAGGAATGAGTGTCGAGGGACTATGAAAGGAGCGACTGACCGGGCGTTACCCACTCGACACTCGACACCCGGCACTCGTTCCCCGTCATTCCTCGCTGACGCGAATCTCGTTTGCCACCTGCTCGCCGGAGAAATTGCCCTGGCGGTCGAAATGGCGGATCCGAACGGGCAGATGGTGGTAATCGGCGGCGAGCCAGACCTCGACGCTCTCTTCCCCGGGGCGCGGCAACTGCCGTACCGACAGCGCCCTGAGGGTGCCGAGCGGGGTCTCGATGCGCTCCTCGCCGGAAACCACGATTTCATAGACCTCGAAGCGCGTGCCGGTGGTGATCGGCACCCGGTAGCGTCCGGGGGCGGGTGGCGCGAGGACGTACTGGAAAACGAAACTCATGACATCCTGCGTGCCCGCGGGCAACGGCACGTTCTTTTGCTCGCGCGCGTGGCCGTAGATGAGGCTGCCCGCGCTCCAGTCGAACCGCGCTTGCGCCGCCTCGTTCCTGCCGCGGCGCATGCGGCTCGCGAGAAACGACTCGGGCTGCAATCCCCGCGGCGTGATCTTCCCCCGGCTTACGGAACGCAGGCGTTGCGACCAGAACAGCTCCACGATGCCCCCCGTTTCGGCCTCGCTCGCCAGCATATAGGTATCGGCCCCGGCTTCCCACGACTGAACTGCTGTTCCAACATAGAATTGGCCGCTGCCGTAGAACAGCGTGTAGGAAATGCGGCCTCTGTACGGCAAGCTTCGAGTGGCGGCGGCCACGCTTGACTCCGCGGCGAGCGCGAGTCGTTGCGGCGGCTCCTCCACGGCGGGCTGCTCCGCTACTTCTTCCGCTGGCGCTTCATCTGGCAGGAGATCCGGCAGGACCAGCGGGCTCGCCGCCGCGACGGCTGCTACCTCGGGAATGGGAGCCGGGACGGGTCGGCGCGCCGCGCGGACTTTCGGCCGGGGAACGGCCGGCTTCAGCTCCGGTGGCGGCGCGAGTCGCGCCTGAAGCAGCCGCGGATCGTCCAACGCTTGCGGGAGCGGCACCCATTCACCGGATATCACCAGCGCGTGAAACGCGAGCGAGAGAAGCGCGGCAATGACAAGGCGCTGGCGCGTGGTCATGGCTCAGGGGCTCTTGATTTCCAGCTTCGTGATGACCTGCTCGTAGCGCGCGCCATCCTCCTCCAGTATCAGCATCTTCACCGGCAGGTTGCGATGTTGCGGGGCAATCCAGATCTCGGTGCCGCTCTGGTCTGGGCGGTGTACTTTGACGAGGTGGATCGTCGTCATGCGGCCGATGGGAGTGTCGATCTCGACGTCGCGGTTAATCGTATAGAGAAAGTGGTCCAGCTTGCGTCCATTGGTCATCGATAGCTCGAAATTCGGCAGCTTATCCAGCTCGATGAACATGAACTGGTACATGGTTGATAGCAGGTCCTGTGTGGCGGGCGGCAGTTTCAGCGTGTCGGTCCTGCCATCGCGCGTGAGCGTGAGCTGCTTTGCGGGCCAGTCGAAATCGGCGCGGGCGCGGCGCGGATCGGTGTCACTGCGCTTGCCTTCGAAGAATTGGGGCTGCAACCCGGAGGCGGTCAGGCGCCCGCTGCTCACGACGCGCAAATGCTCACGGATGAAAAGCGCCAGCAGCCCGACCGCCTCGCTGTCCCGGGTGATGCGGTAGCCGCCGTCCCTGGCCTCGAAGGTTTCGCTCATGGTGGCGATGTGCATGCCGTTGCGGAACATATCGTAGCCGGCGGATATCGTTTGCGGGGCCGGCGTGGCTGCCGCGCAGGAGGTTGCTACGCCAAGCAGCGCCGCTGCGAGCCAGGCTGCGCGTCTCATCGCGGTGGCCTCACTGCTTCTCGAGTGGCGGCGCGGTGAGGGCGCCGTTCTCGGCGCGCGCGGCGTCGACTGTGACCGCGCCATTGCGGCCGAGCCTGAGCCGCCCCTCGCAGAACCAGCGTATTGCCTGCGGATAGATGCGGTGCTCTTCCGCGAGAACGCGGGCGGCCAGCCGCTCCTCGGTGTCGTCGGCTTGCACCGGTACCGCGGCCTGCACGATGATCGGCCCGCTGTCGAGAGCAGGCGTGACGAAGTGCACCGTGCAGCCGTGTATGCGCACTCCGGCCTCGAGGGCCCGCCGATGCGTGTCGAGACCCTGAAAAGCGGGAAGCAGGGAGGGGTGGATATTCATGATCCGGCCGTCGTAGCGCTCGACGAAGGGCGGCGTCAGAACGCGCATGAAGCCCGCCAGCACTATGAGGTCGGGCCGGTGGCGGTCGATTTCGGCGGCGAGTGCCGCCTCGAACGCGGCGCGGTCCGGGAACGCGCGGTGGTCGGCCACAGCGGTCGCGATGCCGCGCTTGCGAGCGACTTCGAGGCCGCGTGCCTGCGGTTCGTTGCTGATGACGGCAGCGACTCGTGCCGGCAGCCGTGCATCGAGGACGGCTTGCATGTTGCTGCCGCGGCCTGAAATGAGAATGACTAGGGTCTTGTCAGCCATGTAAATTCAGTGACGGGTGTCGGGTGTCGAGTGTCGGATGAAGAGTTTCGAGGGGAACAGGCCCAATCACGTCATCTTCCCTCGACACTCATTCCTCGACACTTCTCCCTCATCCCTCTCGTCAGACAATTACAACCTGCGGTCCGTTCTTCTCGCGCCGCACGACGCGGCCGATGCGCCACGCACTCTCTCCGGCCGACCTGAGCGCCTTTAACGCCGCGCCAGCCTCTGCTGCGCCGACCACGGCGACCATGCCGATGCCGCAGTTGAACACCCGATAGAGCTCGGCATCGGCAATGTTGCCTTCCTCTTTCAGCCACTGAAACAGTGGCGGCAGGTTCCACGCCGCACGCTCGATGCGCGCCGCCAGCCTCGCGGGCATTATGCGGGGCACGTTTTCGAGGAGCCCGCCGCCGGTTATGTGGGCCAGTCCTTTGACGGCGATGCCCCTCACCAGCCTCAAGACCGGTTTCACGTAAATCCGGGTCGGCTCGAGTATGACTTCACTCAACGCGCGACCGTGGAACTTCGCCGACAGGTCCACGCCCTTCACCGCGATGATCTTGCGAATCAGAGAATAGCCATTGGAATGCGCGCCGCTCGAGGCGAGCCCCACCACGACGTCGCCCTCGACGATTCCCGATCCGTCGATGATGCGGCTTTTCTCGACGACGCCCACCGCGAATCCCGCAAGATCGTACTCGCCGGCGGGATACATGCCCGGCATCTCCGCGGTTTCGCCGCCGATCAGCGCGCAGCCCGCCTGCCTGCAGCCCGTGGCGATGCCTTTGATCACCTCGGTCGCGGTCGCCACGTCGAGCCTGCCGCACGCGTAATAGTCGAGGAAGAACAGCGGCTCGGCGCCGTGCGTGAGGATGTCGTTGACGCTCATGGCCACGAGATCGATGCCGATGGTGGCGTGCCGGTTCAACTCGAACGCAAGCTTCAACTTGGTGCCCACCCCGTCGGTGCCGGAGACCAGCACCGGCTCGCGGTATCGCTTCCGCGCGATTTCGAACAGCGCGCCGAAGCCGCCGATTCCGGCGAGCACGCCCTTGCGCAATGTCTTCTTCGCGAACGGCTTGATGTTCTCGACCAGGCGATCGCCGGCGTCAATGTCCACGCCGGCGTCGCGGTAGGTCAGCGGGGCAGCGGGCTTGTTCAAGCAATGGTCTCGAGTGGGGGAGCGATGTCGTGGAAACCGGGGGTCGGGAGTACGAGCATTTTGGGCTAAGATATACGCCTCAAAGCCGCCATCCCGTCCTCTGCGTCGAACCCCTCACCCCCGCCCCTCTCCCAAGCGGAGAGGGGAGGCTCGAGATTCCCTTCCCCCTGTGGGAGAAGGGCATGGGATGAGGGATGGCGTTGTTTAGGGCAGGCGAATTTTACCGTAATGAAACAGCTCGCGCTCAATTTCGCCGGCCCGCCGCAGCCCACGCTCGACAATTTCATTGTGGGGCGCAACGGCGAGCTGCTCCAGAATCTGAGGCGTCTCGTCTCGAGGAACGCGCACGAACACTACCTCTACCTCTGGGGCCAGCCCGGCAGCGGTCGCAGCCACCTCCTCAGGGGCACGGTGGCGGAGTTGCAGCGCGAGGGGGCGTCCGCCGTCTATGTTGCTTGCACGGCGGGCATCCGGCTCGCGGACGGCCTCGAGCGCATGGACTGCGTGGCGCTCGACGACGTGGATCGGCTCGACGACGAGGGACAGGTGGCGGCGTTTGACCTGTACAACGCGCTCCGCGAGTCTGGCGGCGCCCTGCTGGCCAGCGCCGCTGCCCCCCCGGTACAGTTGAAATTGCGCGAGGACCTGGTGACCCGGCTCGCCTGGGGGCTCGTCTACCAGGTGCACGCGCTCACTGACGACAACAAGGCGCAAGCGCTGGCGGACCACGCCGTCAGCCGTGGTTTCCGGCTCGCACCCGAAGTGTGCGATTTCCTGCTGACGCGGGCGCGGCGCGACCTGCCCACTTTGCTGGCGACGCTCGACGCGCTCGACCGCTACTCGCTCGAGACCAAGCGCCCGGTCACCGTGCCCCTGGCGCGCGAGCTTCTCCAATCGGCGGAGCGGGAGGCGCCGGGAGGCGGGCGCCTGGAATTGGGGAGCCGGTATTGAGCGGGCGGCTCGTTCTTTTCGACCTCGACAACACCCTGCTCGCGGGTGACAGCGATTTCGAGTGGGCGCAGTTCCTGATCGAGTGTGGCGTGCTCGATCGCGAAGTGTACGAAGCGCGCAACCAGAGCTTCTACGATCAATACAAGGCGGGAACCCTGGACATCCACGAATTCCTCGATTTCCAGTTGAAGCCGCTGTCGCGCCACCCCCAAGCGCAGCTCGCGGCCTGGCATCGCGAGTTCATGGAGCGCAAGATCCGCCCGCTGATCCGCAGGAAGGCGCGCGCGCTGGTCGAACGCCACCACAATGACCTGCGCGTCGTGATTACGGCCACCAACAGCTTCGTTACCACGCCAATCGCGCGCGAGTTCGGCATCGCGGACCTGATCGCGACCGAGCCGGAGCAGCGCGACGGCGAATTCACGGGGATGGTGCGCGGCATTCCGTGCTTTCGCGAGGGCAAGGTCGTGCGGCTCGAGGCCTGGCTCTCGGAGCGGGGCGGCTCGCTCGCCGCGTGCTCCGAATCGTGGTTCTACAGCGACTCGCTGAATGACCTGCCGCTGCTCGAGCGCGTCAGCCACCCCGTCGCGGTGGACCCGGACGCGACCCTGCGGGCGCACGCCGAGCGCAGCGGCTGGCCTATCATCAGCTTGGCTGATGAATGTTGAGTGATGAGTTTCGAGTGTTTAGTTGCAACTGCGATAATCACTGTGGTGCCTCGATTTGCATGGCACCCACCACTCAACACTAAGCACTCAACACTCAACACTGAAATCTAGTGATCACCAGATTTCTTGGCAGGGTCTTTTCCGGGCAGCTATTCAGGCCGGCGCAACCGAAAATCATCGCGTTCGGTGCGCACGGTATCGGCCGCGAGGCAATCAGCTCCTGCGCGCTGCGCACGATCCAGGCGTTGCAGCGCCGCGATTTCGCGGCGTTTGTCGTCGGCGGTGCGGTGCGCGACTTGCTGCTCGGGCGCAAACCCAAGGATTTCGACATTGCGACCAGCGCCACGCCCGAGGAGGTGCGCGAGCTGTTCCGCCGCTCGCGGGTGATCGGGCGGCGCTTCCGCTTGGTGCACGTGATGTGCGGGCCGGAGATGGTGGAAGTCTCCACGTTCCGCGGCGTGAGCACGGCAGAGGAAGCCGACGAGCGCGTCGCGGACGAGCACGGCAGAATTCTGCGCGACAACGTATTTGGCACCCAGGAGCAGGACGCCACGCGCCGCGACTTCACCATCAACGCGCTGTTCTACGACCCGTCCTCCCAGGAGATCTGGGATTATCACGGCGGCGTGCCCGACCTCATGCAGCGGCGGCTGCGCATGATCGGCGACCCGGAGAAGCGCTACCGGGAAGACCCGATCCGGATGTTGCGCGCGGTGCGGCTGGCGGCGAGCCGCGGACTCGAGATCGACGCGGCGACGCGCCGGCCGATACGCCGGCTTGCCGGGCTGCTTGCCCACGTGCCACCGTCGCGCCTGCTCGACGAGATGCTGAAGTTGCTGCTCTCCGGTCATGCTGCCCTGGGCGTCGCTCAGCTGCGCAAGGAAGGCCTGCACCACGGCGTGCTGCCGCTGCTCGATGCCGCCATGGGCAGGGCCGCGGGGGAACGCTTCGTCATGGCTGCGCTGAGAAGCACGGACGAGCGCTTGCTGGCGGGGAAGCCGGTGTCGCCGGGCTTCCTGTTTGCGGCACTGTTGTGGCCCGAGGTTCAAGCGGAGTGGAAGGTGCTGGAGGATAAGGGTGGGCCGCCGATCCCGGCGCTGTACCAGGCGATGGACCACGTCATGCGGGCCCAGGCGGGAAAGCTCGCAATCCCGCATCGCCATGGCGCCGACATGCGGGAGATCTGGGCGATGCAGCCGCGTTTCTTCCAGCGCGCCGGCAAGCGCCCGTTTCGCCTGCTCGAACACCCGCGGTTCCGGGCAGGCTACGATTTCCTGCGGCTGCGTTGCGAGAGCGGCGAGCTCGAGCCCGCGCTCGGCGAGTGGTGGGAGCGCTTCCAGCGCGCGGGCGAGGCCGAGCGCGCCCAGATGCTGATGGGCGACGCCGAGCCGCGCAAGCGTCGGCGGAGGCGGCGACGCGGGCCCCGGAGGGATGAAGGCGGGGGAATGAGGGACGAGAGCGGCAACGTGAAGGCAGAAGGATGACACTCGTCAGTCGTCAGTCGTCAGTCGTCACCGTCTTCGTGGCACTCGGCTCAAACCTCGACGACCCGCCGGCCCAGATCCGCCGAGCGTTGCAGTCGCTGGCCGCGATGCCCGAGACCCGGTTGGTGAGCCGGTCCTCGCTCTACCGCAACCCGCCGGTGGGATACCTCAACCAGCCGGAATTCGTCAACGCAGTGGCGAGAATCGAGACCCGGCTCGCGCCGCGCGATTTGCTCGGGCACCTCCTGGCGATCGAGCGCGCGCACGGCCGCATGCGCGACTTCCCCGACGGGCCGCGCACGCTCGACCTCGACATCCTGCTCTACGGCGAGCGGACAGTGCACGAACCGGAGCTCACCATTCCGCACCCGCGCATGGTCGAACGCGCCTTTGTGCTGGTGCCGCTGGCGGAGATCGCACCGGAAACTGTGGTGCCGGGCGCCGGGCGCAGCGCCGACTTGGCCGCGAAGCTCGACGCTTCGGGCCTGGTCAAGCTCCCCGATACCGAAAGCAAGAAATAGACAGGATTAACGAGATTCAACAGGATTAAGGGGATTCAAATCGTGTATTCAAGAAAATCTCGTCAATCTTGTTAATCCTGTAAATCCTGTCCATTTTCCAGCATGACCGCGAAGCTGCCCGAAAAATACCGCTACATCGTGGTCGAAGGCCCCATCGGCGCGGGCAAGACGAGCCTTGCGCGCAAGATGAGCGAGCACACCGGGGGCATGGCGCTGCTGGACGACCCGGATGCCAACCCGTTTCTCCCCGGCTTCTACCAGGATCGCGCGCGCTACGCGCTCCCGACACAGCTGTATTTCCTGTTCCAGCGCGCGGCCCAGGTGCGCGCGCTGTCCCAGCCCGACCTGTTCGCAGGGCTTACCGTCGCCGATTTCATGGTCGACAAGGATTCCCTGTTCGCGCGGTTGACGTTGAGCGACGACGAGTTCGCGCTCTACCGCCAGGTCTGGGCGCAGTTGCAGCCGCAGGCGCCGGCGCCGGACCTCGTGATCTACCTCCAGGCCTCGCCGGAGACGCTGGTCGAGCGCGTGCGGCGCCGGGGTGTCGCCTACGAGCGCAATATCCCGGACGAGTACCTGGTGCGGCTCGCGGAGACCTATGCGCGGTTCTTCTACCAGTATGATGGTGCGCCAGTGCTGACCGTTAACTCGGAGAATCTGAACTTTGTTGATCAGCCCGGCGATTTTGATTTATTGTTGCAGCGCGTGATGGCGATGCGCGGTCCGCGCGAGTTCTTTTCCTTCGGGAGTTAGGGGCTAAGTCCTTTGAATCCACAGATGAACACAGATGAACACAGATAAGATCAACAGCAAAGCGAGCAATGGACAAGATTAGAGGCATTAACAAGAATGTTTTTGGGTGGTTTGATTTAATCCTGTAAATCCTGTAAATCCTGTCTATCCTGTTTTCTGCTCCTGGGTATTCATCCGTGTTTATCTGTGTTTATCTGTGGTTGATTGGTCTTGAAGGGTCTCTGTGATTTCTGTGGCTAAAGGGGTCTGACATGCGGATCACGCTCACGACATTGCAGAAGATGGCGCAGGAAGGCAGCCGGATCGCGATGCTCACCTGTTACGACGCGAGCTTCGCCGCCGTGCTCGAGGCGGCGGGTGTCGATTCGCTGCTGATCGGGGACTCGCTCGGCAATGTGCTGCAAGGGCACGAGTCCACGCTCCCCGTGACCCTGCGCGATATGGTCTACCACACCCAGTGCGTCGCGCGCGGCTCGAAGCGCGCCTTCATCATCGGCGACATGCCGTTTTCCACCTTCCAGGTCTCGCCGCAGGAGGCGTTTCACAACGCGGCTGAGCTCATGGCCGCTGGCGCGCACATGGTGAAGATCGAGGGCGGCAGGCCGATGCTGGATACCATCGAGTTTCTCACCGATCGCGGCATTCCGGTCTGCGGGCATCTGGGATTGACCCCGCAGTCGGTGCACGCGCTCGGCGGTTACCGGGTGCAGGGCAGGGGTGAGGATGAGGGCCAGCAACTGCTCAAGGATGCGAAGCAGCTCGAGCAGGCGGGCGCCGGCATGGTCGTGCTGGAGGCCATCCCCGCGGCGCTCGCGGGCGCGGTCACCGAAGCGCTCACGATTCCTACCATCGGCATCGGCGCCGGCGTGGACTGCTCGGGTCAGGTGCTGGTGCTGCACGACATGCTCGACGTCTATCCCGGCAAGAAGGCCAAGTTCGTCAAGAACTACATGCGCCCGGCCGGCACGATCCAGGGCGCGGTCGAGCTCTACGTCAAGGAAGTGAAGGCCCGGACCTTCCCGGGACCGGAACACAGCTTCTAGAACCGAATAGACAGGATTCACAGGATTAGAGCAAGAACAGAATCAGAGGGATTTCGGGTTTGTTTGAATCTTGTCAATCCTGTTAATCCTGTCCATTGCTTTTACTTCTGCTTGCGTTCCTCATGGATGTAATTCATTCCGCCGCCGCTCTCCGGGCGCGCCTGCAGCGGGAGCCGAACAACGTGTTCGTGCCGACGATGGGCAATCTGCACGACGGTCACATCCAGCTCATCAACATCGCCAAGCCGCGCGCGGCGTGCACGGTGGTCAGCATCTTCGTGAACCGCCTGCAGTTCGGCCCGCGCGAGGACTTCGACCGCTATCCGCGCACCCTCGACGCCGACGGCGCGCGCCTGAAAGCCGCGGGCGTGGACGTCCTGTTCATGCCGGAAGAGAACGAAATCTACCCCGAGCGGCAGACCTTCTTGGTCGAGCCCTCGGACCTGCAGTACATCCTGGAGGGCGCGCATCGGCCGGGGCACTTCCGCGGCGTTGCGACCGTCGTGCTCAAGCTCTTCAACCTGGTGATGCCACACTCGGCGATCTTCGGCAAGAAGGATTACCAGCAGTACCTCGTATTGCGTGACATGGTCAAGCAATTTGCGCTCCCGATCGAGATCATCCCCGCCGAAACCGTGCGCGCGGAAGACGGGCTGGCCCTCTCATCACGCAACGCCTATCTCAGCGCGGCGGAGCGCAGGGAAGCGCCGCGGCTCTACGGCGCGCTGAGTAAAGCCCGGGCGGAGATCGAAAAGGGCGCACGTGATTTCCAGCGCATCGACCAGCAGTCGATGGCCGAACTTTCGAGCCGTGGCTGGCAGCCGGATTACGTCGCCGTGCGCCGCCAGGCGGACCTGCGGCAACCCACGGAACGCGATCGCGATCTGGTCATCGTCGCCGCCGCGCGGCTCGGCCGCACGCGGTTGATCGACAACGTCGAGGTGACGCTGCGCTGAACGATGAACCCTGAGCCTGCAGCCAGCCCGTGAAAAATCTGAGTACTCGCGGCCGCGTGGCTGTCGTGGTGGTGCTCTCCGCGGTTCCCGCCCTGGCGTTGATGGTCTACGGAGCGCTCGAGCAGCGCTACGTCGCCGAAGCCCATGCCCGGGAGGACCTGCAGCGTTACGCCAGGCTTGCGGCCAAGCAGCAGGAGCAGAACCTGGAAGGCGCCCGCCAGTTGCTGTTCGCGTTATCGGGAGTGGTGCCGGCGCTGACGCGGGACAGGCAGGCCTGCCACGAGTATTTCCGGGGATTGATGCTCGCGAGCCACGGCCTTTACAACTCGATGGGCGTCCACCTCGCCAGCGGCGAGCTCTATTGCAATGCGGTGACGTGGAACGACGGGGTCAATGTCAGCGACCGCTACTATTTCCGGCTGGCGGCGGCGAGCGGCAGGTTTTCGGTCGGGGGCTATCAGCCAGCCCGTGCCACCGTCAAGGAGGGCATCGATTTCGGCCAGCCTGTGCTGGATGCCGACAAGAAGGTCCTGGGTGTGATGTTCGCGAGGCTCGACCTCAAGCGCCTGGACGAGCTTGCCGGCGCGATGCCGCAACCTCCCGGTGCCGTGGTCACCCTGCTCGACCGCGACGGCGTCGTCCTCGCCCAGCACCCGGCCCAGGCTGCGCGCATCGGAGACAGGGGCTCCGATCCGCGCCTGAACCAGGCGGTATTCGCCGCGAAGAGCGGCGTGCTTGAGACAACCGATGCCGGCGGCATGCCGCGGCTCTACGCGTTTGAGAGCGTGGGCGAGAATCCGGACGGCAGCATACCGCTGCGCGTCGTGGTCGGCATCAATCAGCGGGTGATCTACGCCGAGGCGCACAAGGCGTTCATCAAGACCGTCGGCAGCCTGGTGGTGGTGATGACCTTGCTGCTGCTCGGCGGATGGTACGGCGCCGAGAAGCTGGTATTGGGCAACCTTCGCAAGCTGCTCGACGTGGCGCGTCGCGTCCACGCGGGCGACCTCACCGCGCGCACCGGGTTGCCGGGCGGGCGCGAGGAGATTTCGCGTCTGGGGGAAGCTTTCGATCAGATGGCGCAGGCGCTGCAGGACCGCGATGCGGAGTTGCAGCGGGCGCTCCGGGAATCCCGTGAGCTGGCGATCACCGATCCTCTTACCGGACTGCACAACCGGCGCTACTTGTGGGAGTTGCTGGGGCGGGAATTGCTGAAGTCGCTTCGCAACCGCACACCCGTCGCCGCGATCCTGGCGGACATCGACCACTTCAAGCGCTTCAACGATACCTGGGGCCACGAAGCCGGCGATCTTGTGCTCAAGCGCGTTGCCGACGTGATCCGCGAGAACGTCCGCGGCTCCGACATCGGCTGCCGTTATGGAGGAGAAGAGTTGGCGGTGATTCTGCCCGAGACCACGTTGGAGGTGGCGGTCGAACGGGCGGAAAGGATCCGCCGCGGCATCGCCGCGGTGCGTCTCGACTATGGCGGCAGGCTGCTTGACGCGGTCACGTCGTCATTTGGCGTGGCGGTTTATCCACAACACGCCGGCGATGCAGAAGCGCTGTTGCGCGCGGCCGATGAGGCGCTGTACGAAGCGAAGAAGGCGGGACGCAACCGGGTCGTCGTGAGTCAGGCCATGCCTGAACGATGAATGATGAACGATGAATGATGAACTGGAAGCGAAGGGTTTAGTTCATTGTTCCGCGTTCCGCGTTCATCGTTGTTGGTGGTGCCGGGAGAGGGAGTCGAACCCTCACGCCTTTGGGGGCGCGGGATTTTGAGTCCCGTGCGTCTACCAATTCCGCCATCCCGGCAGGGAATGCGGATTATCCCGCATTCCTTATTGATCTACATCAATTAGTTGCCCCGGATTAGCGGTAAGAATGTCCCCGCTATTCACTATTCAGTCAACCGGAGGCAACGATGAAAAAGCTATTGGTTTTACTCTCAATTCTTGGCGGTCTGTTTGCGAATGGCACCACCCTGGCGGCCGAGCCCAACAGGATAAAGGTGGGCATCCTGCTTCCGCTCACTGGCACGTTTGCCGCGGTGGCTGAAACCCAAAGGGATGGGGCGTTGCTGGCGATCGACGTCGTCAACAAGCGGGGCGGGCTCAACATGCCCTGGGGAAAGGTAACGGTTGAGAGCGTCATCGCCGACGATGAAGCGAAGCAGGACGTCGGCGTACGGCGTTACCGATACATGGTTGCGGAAGGCGTCTACGGCGTGGGGGGTCAAACCTGGGCGCCGCTCGCGTACGCCATCAATGCCATTGTTCACAAGGAGCCGGTGAGCTATTTCCCCGTCTGCGTCATGGCCAAGGAGGCATTCCAGAAGGGCAAGCTGTCACCCTCCACCTTTGCCACCGCATACAGCCCGTGGACGGTTGGCTACATGGCCGGCCAGTCGGCCATCAAGACGTTGGGCAAGAAGCGCGTTTTCTTTCTCGCCCGCGCCGACAGCTGGGGCTGGGACATGCGGGACGGTGTCACTGCTGCCGCAAAGGAGCTGGGTGCGGAGATCGTCGGGTATGACGAGGTTTCGCTGGGAACCAGTGACTACACGACGATCCTGCAGAAAGTGCGGGCGGCCAAGCCGGACGTTTTCATCTCCGCCCAATTCGCCGCCGATGCCGTGGCGCTCCTGAAACAGGTCCACCAGACCGGGCTCGGCAAGGAAATGACCATCTTCAACGCTTTCATCACGAACGTGGTCGCCAGAGGCGTGCCCCCCGAAGCGCTGGAAGGCGTCTACTCGATGCATTATTTCTACTATGACCTCGCCGACTTCCCGGACAAGGAAGTGGCAAAGAGCGCGAAGGACTTCACGGATCTGTACCAGGCGAAGTACAAGCGGCCTCCCGACGCCTATGCAACGATCGCCTACGTCGCCTACATGGAGATGTTCCGGGGCTTCGAGGCCGCGAAATCCCTGGATCCGAAAAAGGTGGCCGCGGCCCTGACGGCAGGCAAGGGCGCATTCAACACGGTCAAGGGACCCGCCCGCTGGCGCGAGGATCATTCCGCCGTGTACCAGAACGCCGCCTTTCTGGTGAAAGGGAAAGGTCCCAAGGAGCAGAAACACGAGTGGGATCTGTTCACCGTCATGGGCTCCCAAGGTGGAGAGTCGATCATGCCAACGTTGAAATCCCTGGGATACTAGGCAGGCGCCCAGACCGCCAATCATCAGTGGCCCCTGCCCCGGCAAAGATGTCGTATCCAGACCGGGGCTGGGCGTCGCGCAAGAGCCGGCCATGAGCACCGAGCTGGGCGCAGAAATCATCCAGGCCAGGGGAGTCACGAAGCGCTTCGGCGCACAGGCCGCCGTCGACCGGGTCGACTATTCGCTGCGCAAGAACGAAGTGGCCGGCATCATCGGGTCGAACGGCGCCGGGAAAACCACCTTTTTCAACCTCCTGACGGGGTATTACTTTCCCGACGAGGGCACGATCCTGCACAAGGGCGTGAACGTCACGCGCATGACGCCGCAGGAACGGGTCGGGAGGGGGATGATGCGCACCTTCCAGCTCACCTCCACGTTCGACACATTGAGCGTGACCGACAACCTGGTGCTCGCTTTTTTCAGGGCGCACCGCAAGTCGTCCTTGCTGCATCTTGTCCTCAACACCTGCAGGAGACACCGGCAGGAACC
>Ga0210379_10000402_pt1 | contig 13825 bp, 10 predicted proteins | sample PLMedo_2_FD_155468 | JGI IMG/M metagenome (GOLD analysis project Ga0210379, IMG submission 155468) | Groundwater sediment microbial communities from an aquifer in East River, Colorado, USA - PLM4_32_coex redo | ecosystem: Environmental > Terrestrial > Soil > Riparian zone | place: USA: East... | reverse complement strand
TGGCGCAACCTCTACGATCGCCTGTTTCCGGGCGTTCCGGCTGTCGGGCTGGTCTCTTTGCGCACAAATGTCAGCAGCTGCCATTTCTGGTCGATCGCGAAAGGCGCGGGGATTGGCGTCCTGCCGACCTATGCGCAGGCGATCGGCGCGCGGCTCGTTCCGCTCGACCTCGGAATTCACGAAACCGTCGACATTTGGTTGACCTACCATCCCGACGCTCGGCGCATCGCCAGAGTTTCGCGGATGATCGATTGGGCAATCAAAGCCTTCTCGCCCCAGAAATTCCCCTGGTTCCGCGATGAGTTCATTCATCCGAACGAATTGGCGCAAGCCTATCGCGGTGAGCCGCTGGTGAATCTGTTTGCCGGATTCAACGTCGCCGCTGTTCCTTAGCGAACGTCTTTGATTGAGTCGCTGGCCGGCTCAATGAATGTTCGGGACACCATGCTGCGGCCGAGCGTCAGCACAAGGAGCGCGGTAAGCGCGAAACAGAGGGCGAGTGCAAGCATCCCGGCCGCGTAGCCGCCCGTTTGTTCTCTTAAAAGACCGATCGCAAATGGCCCAGCAAAAGCACCAAGACTGCCTACGGCATTGATCAGGGCGATTCCCCCTGCCGCGGCGACACCACCTAGGAACGCTGTCGGAAGACTATAGAAGGGACCGTCAGCGGCCAGCAACGCCACCACGATGCAGGTCAGCGCGATCAACGAAACGGCTGCTCCTTGAGGCGCACTCACGACGACGAGGCCCGTCGCAGCGATGAGCATGGGAAGCGCCGTGTGCCAAATGCGTTCCTTCTTGCGATCGCTCGACCTGCCCCATGCGATCATGGCGATCATGCCCAGGGCGGAAAGAAACGCGATGATGGGACCAATGGCCAAAGTGGAATAGCCCATCGATTGCAAGATCTGGGGCAGCCAGATCGAAATGCCATAGCCGCCAAATCCGATCCCGAAATTCCCAAGGCACAGCACCACCACGCGCAGATCGAACATCGCCGGCAACAGCTCGGAGCGCTTGCTCGACTCTTCCTTTTGAAGACGCGCAGAAATCAGTGCCTTCTCTTGGTCGCTCAGCCACGGTGCTTCGGCAGGGCCGTTTGGCATAAGCTTCGGCACGGCGAACGCCAGAACGCAGGCCGGCAACCCTTCGATCAGGAATAGCCACTGCCAGCCGTGAAGGCCGGCCATTCCGTCGAATTCGAGGATGAGGCTTGAGATCGGGCCGCCGATGATGTTGGCGAGCGGGATCGCGGTCATGAACGTGGCGGTGAAACGCGCGCGATAATTCTGCGGGAACCACAGCGTGAGATAAAAGATCATACCGGGGAAGAGGCCCGCTTCGGCGACGCCCAAGAGAAAGCGCAGGATGTAAAACGTGATTGGATCCTCAATAAGGGCGTTCGCTGCCGAAAGCGCTCCCCAGGTGACGACAATCGCCGTGATCCAGCGACGCACGCCGATGCGCGCCAGCAGCAGATTTGCCGGTATCTGAAACGCGAAGTAACCAAGGAAGAAGATGCTTGCGCCCAAGCCGAATACGGTTGGCGAGAACCCCAAATCACGGTTCATCGTCAGCGCGGCAAATCCCACATTCACCCGATCGAGCCAGGCGAATGTGTACAGCACCACCATGAATGGAATCAGGCGGCGCGCGCACCGGGCGAAGATTTTGTCTTCGTGCATCGTCTCTCGCCTCCCAACGGTCCCCCGAGGCGCGTGGTAACACCATAGTAGAGCCGAATTGCGCCCCAAGACATACGCGCAATTTCGGTATGGCGCCCTCGAAACCCAACGCGAGGTTGCGGTACGATCGTGGCGGGCCATGGAGGAAACGGGGATGCGCGTGATTGAATCGAGAGGGTTAGGAGTCCTGGCACTCGTTCTGGCGTCGGCTTCGGCTGATGCCCAGGAAAGAGCTGCCAACCCGCCTCCCGCGACTTCATGTCCGGAAGCCGTCGCGGCGATTGCCACCTGTTACACGGCGAAGCTCGACACGGGCGCCTATGTGCTCGTGGCGATGCCGAAGACCTGGAACGGCAATCTCATCGTGTTCGCTCACGGCGGTCCGTCGGTGACGCCGCCCGTTGCGAACGACAGCGAGGACGATCTCGTCAAGTACGGCGTCGGCGTGAAGATGGGCTTTGCCTGGGTAGCCTCCACCTACCGCAAGGAAGGCTATGGCGTGCAGATGGCGGGCGCCGATACCGACGATGCGCGCAAGTTCTTTGTCGACCGCATCGGCAAGCCGAAGCGCACGATCCTGCACGGCGCATCCTATGGCGGCCTCGTGGGCGCCAAGCTGACCGAGACGTCGGGCAACTACGACGGCGCGTTCTTCAACAGCGGGGCTGTGGCGGGATCGATCGGCAACTATGAGTTCCGTGCCGATCTTCGCGCGGTCTATCAATTCTACTGCAACAACCTGCCGGCACCGGGGGATGCGCAGGCTCCGCTGTGGGCGGGACTGCCCGCCGGCTCGAAGATGACGCTCAAGGAAATGACCGAGCGCATCGACAGCTGTACCGGCGTGACCAAGCCCGCGAGTGCGCGGAGCGAGGAGCAGAAGAAGAACCTCGCCAACATCCTGGGCGTGATGCGCGTCCCCGAAGCTCTGCTGGTGCGGCATATGCAGGCGGGCATGTTCGTGTTCCGCGACATCGGCGAGCGCATCACGGGAGGTAAGAACCCGTTCTCGAATGCGAATGTCCGTTACTGGGGCTCGTCGGACGATTCGGCGCTCAATCGCGGCGTGACGCGGTTCGAGGCCGATGCGGCGGCGCGCGCCGCGCTCATCGCAGATGGGCAGCCGACGGGCGCGATCTCCATCCCCATCGTGTCGATCCATTCGATGAACGATCCGCAGGCCGCGGTGGAAGCGCAATACGACTACCGCGAAAGCGTAAGGGCCAAGGGCAAAGGTAATCTTCTGGTGCAGGCCTATACGGACGAGCGCTCCCACACGGGACAGAGCGCGCCCGAGTTGGCCGCGTCCATCGATGCGCTGATGCAGTGGATCGAGAAGGGCACGAAGCCGAGCCCGCAATCCATCGCGGTGTCATGTGAGCGCTTGCGCGGGACGTATGACGGCCCGTGCCGCTACCATCCCGAGTACGAGCCGAAGCCGCTCAACACCCGCTACGCACGGAGCGCGCCGCCTACGCGCTGAGCGTCACTCCGCCGGACGCGCTGCTTCGGTTGCCATGCGCGGTTTGCGCGTCGCTATCACGCGCCCGAGGATGAGCACGATGCCGGCCGCAAGCACCATAACGACCGCAAGCGCAATCATGCCCTGCGAGTAATTGCCCGTCCGCTCCACAAGATATCCGACGATGGGCGGACCCGCGCCGCGGCCGAGGCTGCCGAACGTATTGAGCAGAGCGATCCCGCTCGCGGCCGCCGCGCCGCTCAAGAACGTGCGCGGCAGACTGAAAAGCGGCCCATCGACGGCGAGGAGGCCGACGAGCGCGCAGGCAAGGCCCAAGAGCACCAGGATGTAATTGCCGGTAAGGCTGGCGCCGATCAGGCCCGCCGCCGCGAAAAGCGACGGCAGCGCGACGTGCCAGATGCGCTCCTGCGCGACATCGCTTCGATGGCCCCAAAGAGACATCGCGAAGGCGGCGAAGATGAAAGGGATCGCGGTGACGAAACCGTTGGTGACGTTGGAGAAGCCCAGCGACTGCACGATCTGCGGCAGCCACAATTGGGTCCCGTAGAGGCCGCACTGTATGCAGGCGAGCGTGAGGCCGAGAACGATGATGCGGATGTCGAGAAATGCGGACCAGAAGCTGCCTTTCTCGCCGCGGTCGTCGCGGACGAGCCGCGCTGCGATCATTTTTTTCTCATCTGCGGTCAGCCACGGCGCTTCATGAGGGCCGTTCGGCAGCATGAACGGCACAGCGAAGGCAAACAGCGCGGCCGGCAATCCCTCGATGATGAACAGCCATTGCCAGCCATGCAGTCCCCAGGTGTCATCCATCTGCAAGATCATGCTGGAGACGGGCGCGCCGATGATGAACGCCATCGGAATGCCCGACATGAAGACGCCGACGAGGCGTCCGAGATAGGCTTGAGGAAACCAATAGGTCAGGTACAGCAGCATGCCCGGAAAGAATCCGGCCTCGGCCACGCCGAGCGCCAGTCTCAAAACGTAAAGACTGGTCGGGCCTTGAACGAACGCCATCGACGCGGAGATCACTCCCCACACGAGAAGGATCGTGAAGATCCAGCGCCGCGTGCCGATCCTTTCCATGATGATGTTGCCGGGGACCTGAAAGAGCGCATAGGCCCAGAAGAAAATGCCGGCGGCCCAACCAAACTGCTCGGGGGAAAGGCCGAGGTCCTGCCGCATGGTGAGCGCAGCAAAGCCGATATTCACGCGGTCGACATAGTTGATGAAATAGAGCAGCAGGATGAACGGCATCAGCCGCCACGCGCATTTCATGAAGACTTTATGCTCGTCCATGACCGCTCCTGCTTCCTCACCAATCTGTTATGGGGCCACGCTAGCACGAGGCCGAGGCGGCCCGAAGGGCGGTCACTCTATCGTGCAGCCCGCGGACAGATCGCTCTGCGCGTGCGCTCCAGCGGCAACGCCGATGAGCGCCACCGTCGCAAGCATCGAAGTCAATCGGCGTGTATGCATGGTGGTCCTCCGCGACCTACAGTTTCAGTGGGCGGAAGTAGCCCGTCAATTCGAGATAGCCGCGGCCGCCTTCGATTTCGGCGGCGCCTTCCCAGTAGACGGGGCCGCCGCCCGCGCGGCTGTCGAGCTCCTGGTCGTCGAACAGCGGTTTGACGCGCCATTGCCGTTCGCCGCCGGGAAGCCGCACCGTGAGTCCGCGCTCCACTGGATATTCGGCGCTCGTGCGCGGCGAGCGCCATGTGCGCTCGGTTGTGAAGCGGACGTCGTCGGGTGCGAGCGTCGTGGCCGTTCCCTGCGCATCACGAAAAGTACCGCCCGCCCAAAGCGCCGTGCCGTCTTCGCCGCGGATCTGGAAGGCCATCAGCGAAGCCCCGTCGTCGAAATTGAAACCGACCCAATCCCAACCGACCGCGCGCGGATCGAGATAACTCGATGACCATTCGCGATCGAGCCACGCGGTGCCCTTGACCTGCACGGTGCGGTTGCCGCGCTTTACGCTGCCGGACACAAGCAGGTGGGGAATGCTGTAGTAGTGGCTCGCCTGTTCGGGAAGCGGGCCCTTTTTGCTGAAGCCGTTCTCGCCTTGCAGCAGAACCGGCTGCGTGGACTTGAACGCGAGGTCGAGTGCGAAATCCGTGCCTGCGACTTTGGCGACGATGCGGTCATCGGGCGCGCGCTTCAGACTCCAGTCGTCGATGACGACATCCATGTCGCTGGTCGACGCCTCGCCGAGTCCGAAGCCTGCGCGCGCGGCACGCTGGTCATGCAGCAATCGGTTCGCCTTGGGATCGGAGATCGCCGCGTGTGCGAACAGCACCTGCTTCGCAGCAAATGCGCTCGGGTTCTCCTGATCGACCGAAGGCCGCGTGCGGAAGAACGTCACCTGAAAACCGAGCGCGGGGCCGTCATCAGGCTCGAGCCAACCGGTGATGTACCACCACTCGTTGCGGAATTCGGGATGCGCGCCGTGGTCTTTCGGAAACTGAAACTCCACCCCTGGCACGACTGCGGGGTAGGTCGGCAGTCGTGGGGCATCCGCGGCGACCGCAGCGGTCGTGATCGCGAGCGCAAAAAGGAGCGAGCAGAATCGGGCAATCGCATGTGAGCAGCCACGCCCAAATTTCCTCCCCTTGAAAAGGGGAGGTCGAGCCGCGAAGCGGCTCGGGTGGGGATCATTCGGTGATTGACGGTGACGTGATCCCTCCCCGGATCGACAATCGCTCCGCGCTTGTCGATCCGACCCTCCCTTTTCAAGGGAGGGAAAATGAACAGCTGATGGCTTTGGCCGGATCACCAGTCCTCCCTCACGGCGCGCACGGCATCGAGCGAGAGCGCGCGCCGTCCTGCCAGAAGTGCTGTTGCTGCTGCGGCGCCGATCAGCGCGACCGTCACGCTCGCGAACAGCCACAGCGGCAATCGCGTTTCCATTGTCCAATTGAAGGATTGCGGATTGACGACATGGATCAGCACCTGGCTCATGGCAAGCCCGAGACCGATGCCGGCGATGACACCGACCGCGCCGAGCAGCGCGCCTTCCATCAGCAGCATCGCGATGATCTGGCGGCGCGTCACGCCGAGATGGCGCAGCATGCCGAACTCCTTGGTGCGCGCGAGCGTCTGCGCGGAGAACGTCGCCGCGACGCCCGCGAGACCGACAAGGATCGCGATCGCTTCGAGCAGATACGTCACCGCGAAGCTGCGGTCGAAGATCTGAAGCGACAGCGCGCGCAGCTCGCCCGGAAGCGCGAACTGGATGCGTTCGGCGAGCGGCCGCGGCAGTGCGGCGCGCAAGCCGTCGATCACCTGCCCAGCCTCGGCACTCGGCTGCATCTCGACCGAGCCGTCGGAGCGCGTGTCATCGCCGGTGAGCGCGGTGTAGTCGGCGGCGTCCATCGTGATCGCGCCCTGCTGCCGACCATAGTCGCGCCAGATTCCCGCGACGAAGAACTTTGCGGGCTTCTCCGATGCGCGGGCGGCGATGGGTAAATCGATGGGCTCGCCCGCGCGATAGCCATAGAGCCGCATCGCGGGTTCCGACACCCACACCGGCGTGGTGCCGGGAGGCGCGGTGAAATTTGTGCCGATGATCGGCAATGTCTTGGCCGGGTTGTCGCGGTCGATGGACTGTGCAACGAGGATGACCGCGGGCCGCTCGGCGGAAAGGCGCAGCGGCACCATCTTGCGGAAATTGATCGAGGCGACGCCTTGCGCGGTCAGCAGCTGCTTCTGCGAGCCGGGATCGAGGCTGCTGTCGCCTTCGAGGCGCAGATAGATGTCGGCGGGCAGCACCTGCACCAGCCATTCGTCGACCGAGCCGCGGAAGCTCCACACCATCACCGCCATCGCGATCATCAAGCTCGTGCTCGCGACGATGCCGCCGAGCGCGATCGCGGCTTGCGACGGCGCTCCCCACAGCCGCTTCAGCGCCAAATCGGCGGAGGCGGACACGCGCCCAAAACGCTGCAGCGGCGTCAGCAGCAGGCGTGCGAGCAGCGGCATCGCGGCGATTCCGCCCGCGAGCAACAGCGCGATCGAAAGGTAGCCGAACAACGGCAGCTCGCCGATCGCGGGCAAGAACGCAGCGGCGGTTCCAACCGTAAGCAGAGTGAGGGCGATGCGTGCGTGCGGTCTGGATTTGGGATCGGCCGTATCGCCCACGTCCTTCAGCGCGATCGCGGGCTGGGCGAGGGCGACCTCGCGCGCGGGAAGCAGGCTGCCCACCACCGCGACGCCGACGCCCAGCACGAAGAACGTCAGCGCCGCCCACGGCGCGAAGGTGAGTTGCGGACGCGTGCCGCTGAAATAGCCGCCGCCGAGATCGCCGCCCAAGAGGCGCAAGCCCGCGTCGGCCAGAACGAGGCCGATGGCGAGCCCCGCAATCGCGCCGATGGCGCCGACGATTGCGCCTTCCGCCAACACTTGCGCGATGAGGCCGCGGCGATAGACCCCGAGCACTCGCAGCAGCGCGAACTGGGCGCGGCGGCGCGCGACCGACAGCGATTGCGCGGAGTAGACCAGGAACGCACCGGTCAGCAGCGCCATCAGCGCCAGCATGTCGAGATTGACGCGGTAGGCGCGCGAGAGACTGTCGGTGCGTTTGGCCTCCGTCTCCTGGCTGGCGATCTCCGCGTCCGAGGGCAAGAGCGCGGCAATGGCGCTGCTCACGCGCGCCGGATTGGCTCCTTCCGCCAGCTTCAGATCGACGCGCTGCAATCGGCCCAGCGTATTGAACCGCCATTGCGCTTCGGCGATGTCCACGACGCCGATGCTCTGGTCCTCCTCGACGGCGGGGAGCGTGCCGGCAATGACCAGCGGCACCGTGCGGCCTGCGGCTGTCAACTCGAGCGTGTCGCCGATGCGCTTGCCGGTCGCGTCGAGCGCAGCCTGCGACAGGAAAAGCGAATTCGCGGCAAACGAGTCTCCCGTCGCCTGGGCGCCATCCGAGGTCTTGTCGGTGTCATTGGCGGCGCTCGATGCGCGGGCGATCAGACTCGGCGTGACCCGCGCGACACGGAACATGTCGAGCCCGAGCAGCGTCACCGGCTTGCCGCCGGCCGTATCGGCGATCGCGCGCAATTCCACGACGGGGCTCGCTGCCGCGATGCCGTCAAGCCGCGCGAGCTTCGCATAGAGCGCTTCGTCGAAACCGAGCGGGCTTTTCGCGCGCACCTGAAGATCGGCGGCGCCGTTGACGCTCGCGACCGCGCGCGCGAATTCGTTCAGCGCGGAGGCATTGATCAGATGCACCGCGAAGCCGAGCGCGACGCCGACCGCGATCGCGATCATGGCGACGATGACGCGGCCGGGATGCGCGCGCCATTCCCCCAGGATCATCCAGCGCGCGGCCTTGCCGCCGAGTGCGGTCTCAGCGGCCGCTTCCATTGACCAGTCCTTGGCGCGTTAGCGTCAGCGCGCGGTCCGCGATCGATGCAGCAAGATCGGAATGCGTGACCAGCAGGGTTGCCGCGCCTGTGCTGCGCACTTCCTTCGCGAACAGATCGAGGATGCGCATCGCGGTCTCCGGATCGAGATTGCCCGTCGGCTCGTCGGCGAGGAGGAGGGGCGGGCGGTGGACGAGAGCGCGCGCGATCGCGACGCGCTGCAGCTCGCCGCCGGAGAGCGCGCGCGGATAGTCCTCGCCGCGCCCTTCGAGACCGACCGAGGCGAGCATCTCTTGGGCGCGCTTGATCGCTTCGTTCGAGTCCGCGCGCTGCAGCACGAGCGGCAGCGCGATGTTCTGGCTGAGCGTCAGATGCGGAAGGATGTGGAAGGCCTGGAACACGAAGCCGATGGACTCGCGGCGCAGCAAGGTGCGGGCATCGTCATCGAGCGCATCGAGCGCCACGCCATCGATCGCGATCTTGCCCGCATCCGGGACGTCGAGCCCGGCGACGAGGTTCAGGAGCGTCGACTTGCCGACGCCGGATTCGCCTTTGACGGCGACGAACTCGCCGCGGTCGACGCGCAGGTCGAGCCCCTCGAACAGCACGCGGCCGCCGGGGACCGTCTTCTTGAGCGCGGTCAGCGACAGCAGCGGGGTTTCGGATAGGGCCGGCGAGGTCATGGACGGACACTAGAGCGAAAGGCGCGATGCGCGACACCAGCCCTTGGGGTGCCGGTTGTCGCGCCAGCTATTTCGGTTTCGGAGGTGGTTATACAAGGCATTGATTTCACTGTTATATTATCGTTTTCAACAGTTCGCTTGCTCGATTTTTTGATTTTTTTCTCGTCAGAGGCACCGAGCTCGTACTCACTCCGCCAACGGCTTGATTCTGTTTGCCGATCCTCGTTTTCATCAGTTTGCTCGTCGAATTTTTCTTGCGGCTCGCTTCCCGGCAGTTTCGGGCGTGACCGCGTGTGCGTTGGCATGAGCGTGCGACCGCGGACCATTGCTGGAACGTCGCGGGCACGGTCGGCACGATCGCCTGATTCCACATGGCACCATCTGCAAAAGCGCAATGCCAATAGTCTAGGAATAGTCCTATTCCTATGTCAAGGCACTCACGTCCAGAAGTGCGCCTCACTCGGGACGCTTTGCGCCGGTTGTTCTGAGTGCTGGCGACGGTGAAAGATCGCCAGGAACAGTCATTCGAGGCGGCGCAGTTGATAGGTGATTTCGCCATCGCGTGGTGCCCAAGCACCGCTGAAAGTCAAGCGCAAGGTGTCACCCTCCACACGGTATCGATAGGTAATGCCGATCCCGCCAGTCATGACATTGGGCACTTTGGCGATGATATTGTGCGTCGTCAGGGTCGAGTCCGTCGCGTCATAGGTTCCGATGTCAGTGATGAAGTTGTCATAGGCGGTTAAACGCTCCTGGTCTGTTGGGGTGTCGCTGAACAGTGCGCGGCCGCTACCCGGGATCAGGACGTTGCTGAAGTGACTATCGGTGAAGATGTAAATTCCCGGCTGCGGTTGATCGTTGACGACTTTTCCCGCCGGAGTGGTTGTCGCTGTTTCTGTAATAAGCCAGACTCCAATCAACTCAGATCGCAGGACAGGCTGGTCACTGCTGGGCGCATCACATCCTACAAGCCCGCCGATGGTCAGAACGATCAGGACCGATTGACACAACCTCATCGCTCTCACGAGATAGCTGGATTGCATGGTTCGACTTGCGTTGTTGCCCATCCCAGTGCCCGCCCATTCATGGCACAGCAGCGCCGACCGTCTCTACATAAACGGAATAGATGGAAGTGCTCGCCGCCATGAAAAGGCGGTTGTTCTTCTTTCCTCCGAAACAGAGATTGGCGCAATTCTCCGGCAGGTGGATTTTGCCAATCAGAGTGCCGTCGGGCGCATAGCAGCGTACCCCGTCTTCCGAAGGATCGGCCCAGCCCATGCTGCACCAGAGATTGCCGTCCATATCTGCCCGAATGCCATCCGTGAAGCCGGGACTGATGGCGGCAAACACTCTGCCATTGGTTAGCCTGTCGCCGATCACATCGAAAACTCGAATTTCCGCGCCCGTTAGGCTGGTAACGCCTTGGACAACGACGACTTACAACTTCTTCCCGTCAGGTGAGAAAGCGAGTCCACTCGTGCGCCCGTTCTCGGGCGTGAACGCGACGCTCGACCTCCCAGATTTCGGGTCAAGGCGATAGAGGCTGGGCGGAAGCTCCGGCGTGGCGCGCTGGCCTTCGTAGTTGCCGAGAATTCCAAAGGGCGGATCGGTGAACCAGATTGCGCCATCAGCGGAAACCACGGTGTCGTTAGGTGAATTCAGCGGCTTACCGTTGAAACTGTCTATGAGGACGGTGATGCTGCCATCATGTTCAGTGCGCGTGACGCGTCGCGTCTCATGCTCGCAGGTCACTAGACGGCCTTCTCGGTCACGGGTGTTGCCGTTCGCATAATTTGATGGACCACGGAAGACGCTGACGTGCCCATCCTCCTCCGTCCAGCGCATGATTCGATTATTGGGAATGTCACTCCACAGCAGATAGCCGCCATCGCGCACGTACACGGGGCCCTCGGCCCAGCGGAAGCCGGTGGCGATACGCTCGATATATGCGTTACCAATTTTGTAGCGGAAGCGCGGGTCGAGCGACTCTATGCGGGGATCTGGGTATCGCGTCCCTGGCAGAGGACCCAACGGCAGGGTATCCTCCTTTGCGTCGGAGCAATCGAGAGTCGTGGCGGTCACGAGGCCGACAGCAGTAGCCAAGAATTTCCGCCTGTGCATGTCGTCCCCGGATTTTGGCTTTCAGCGCCTTCACGGCGCGCGGGGTGGCAGATCGCTGCTCCAGATCTCCCAAAGCATTTTCCACGAGCCGTCGGATTGCTTTTGAGCCGCCGCGCTCCATTTGCCACGGTCCTCGTAAGCGGCACCGCTGCCAGGAGTGACGGTCGACATATACATGCCCCGCACGGCTGCGAGATCGTCGGATATACGGATGTCCGAGATCTCGTTCGTGACCCTGAAGTCGTTCGCTGCCCAATCGTCCAAATACCAGGCGCGGATTGCGTCCTTGCCCACGTTCACAGGCGTATTGGGGTTCATCCGCACGGCCCCATCGGCATAACGCGCCATCATCGCATCAATGTTTTTGGAGTTCAGCGCTGCATCAAAGCTTGTAGCCAGCTCGCGCACGGCCATCTCATCCTTCTGCGCGGAAGCGACGACCGTGCTGTCTTGGCTTTCCGTGCAGGCTGTCACGCACAAGAACGATAATAGGAGCCAAATCCGTAATCGCATGGTCCCCTCCTCAGCGATGTCCTCGGACGTTCGTAATGTAGCAGGTCTCATGAAGGGCCGCTTAGGGTCAAAAGTCCCCGGTCTCGTCGGTAGCGTCGAATGTCCGGCTGCTCCGATAGCCGTGTTTGGCGACGGCAAAGATGGACATTCGCCCGCCCAACATTGTTTTGTGCCCAACGGGGGCGGGGCCGCTACGACTCCCACTTCCAGTCGGCGAATTGCTCGCGCAGCGCGCTCTTCTTGAACTTGCCGACGGAGGTGCGGGGAATGGCGTCGATGAAAACGAAGGCGTCGGGGAGCTGCCATTTGGCGAAGGAGTCGGCGAGAAAGGCGCGGAGCTCCTTCGCGGTCGTTTGCGCGCCGTCCTTGAGCACGATCGCTGCGAGCGGACGCTCCTGCCACTTCGGGTGAGGGATGCCCACGACGCAGGCTTCCTTCACCGCGGGATGACCCATCAGCGTGTTCTCGAGATCGACCGAGCTGATCCATTCGCCGCCGGACTTCACCATGTCCTTGGCGCGATCCACGATCTTCACATAGCCGTCGGCATCCATGGTGGCGACATCGCCGGTGCGGAACCAGCCGTCGTCTGTCCAGCGATCCTGCTGCTCGGGCGCTTCGTAGTAGCTCGCGGCGACCCAGGGTCCGCGGACTTCGATCTCGCCCGAGCTGTCGCCGTCCCACGGCACCTCGATGCCGTCGCGCATTAGGCGGATCTCGACAAAGGGAGAGGGCATACCCTGCTTGGCGCGCGCCTCGTACTGCTTGTCCTCCGGCCAGTCGCGCATGTGCGGCAAGAGACCGCTCGCGATGCCCAAAGGCGTGGTCTCGGTCATGCCCCAGAGATGCTTGATGTGCAGGTTAAAGCGGTCGAGGCGGCGAATGAGCTCGAGCGGCGGCGCCGTTCCGCCGACGCCGAGGCGCACGGGACGATCGAATGTCCAGCGGCCGGGATTCCTCTCCAGCGCGTCGAGCAGCGAGATCCAGACCGTGGGCACGCCGAACGAGACCGTGACGCGTTCGCTCACCATCAGGTCGAGCAGGCTTGCGGCGTCGAGATGCGGACCGGGGAGGACAAGCCGCGCACCCACCATGGCGGCGGCAAAGGGAAGGCCCCAGGCGTTCGCATGAAACATCGGAACGACGGGCATGATCGTGTCGTCGCGGCTGAGCCCGCAGATGTCGCTCAAGCCCGCGGCAAACGTGTGCAGCACGAGCGCGCGGTGAGAATAGACGACGCCCTTGGAGTTGCCGGTCGTGCCCGACGTGAAGCACATGCCCGCGCCATCGTTTTCGTCGATCTTGGGATAGCGAAAATCGTCGCCGGCCTCGGCGAGCAGGCGCTCGTAGTTCAGCAGTCCCTTGGGGACATCGTCGGCGCCGTAGGGCACGACGATGACGCGTTCGAACGGCGCGCCATCGCGGAATTTCTCGTAAAGCGGGAGCAGCACGTCGTCGATCAAAAGGAATCGGTCATTGGCGTGCTTCGCAATGCTCAAGATTTCATTGGGCTGCAGCCGAAGGTTCAGGGTGTGCAGAATGCCTCCGGCGCAGGGGACGCCGAAGAAGGCCTCGAGATGGCTCGCGTGATTCCACATCATGGAGGCGACGCGATCGCCCGGCTTCAGGCCGAGCGTCGTCAGCGCGGCGGCAAGTCTACGCGCACGGCGGTAGAAGTCGCCATACGTGCTGCGGACGATGGATTTGTCGGGTTTTCTGGAGACGATCTCGACGCGCGAGAAAAATTTGCCGGAGCGCTCCAGGATGGTGGGGAGCGTGAGCGGGAAGTCCATCATCGTGCCGCGCATCATTCGACCCGACGGGGTTACCCGTCGAGACTATGTCAGCGGTGCGGCCCGATCCAGCGGCGGCCGCCGTCGCAGCACGACACGGCGCCAGTGCTGCAAAGCGGGAAAAGGTAAGGCGCCGCTGCTTTCGCTGCGGCGCCTCGATCTGAACCAGGTGCCTTTATCCGTTCATGGG
>Ga0210379_10000401_pt1 | contig 13828 bp, 15 predicted proteins | sample PLMedo_2_FD_155468 | JGI IMG/M metagenome (GOLD analysis project Ga0210379, IMG submission 155468) | Groundwater sediment microbial communities from an aquifer in East River, Colorado, USA - PLM4_32_coex redo | ecosystem: Environmental > Terrestrial > Soil > Riparian zone | place: USA: East... | reverse complement strand
AAAATCACGCCCTTGCGGTCGCGCTCCACTACTTCCACTACAATTTTTGCCGCATTCACAAGACGCTTCGCGTGACCCCCGCTATGGCCGCTGGGGTTGTGGATCGTGTCATGGACATGAGCGATCTGGCCGCCCTGATCGCCGCCCAGGAAGCGCCGGCCGCGAAGCGTGGCCCCTACAAAAAGCGGGCGGCTTAATTCAAAATGCGTCACGACCCGCAAGTCGACCTGTGCGACACCGTGTCGGCAAAAGAATACATCCCAAACGCCGTCTGCATCGGTCGGCCTGAGTGCGACCGGATATCCTGCGAAAGCCTTGGGGAAGTTGATGTCCCGACCTTTGAACGTAAACCAGCCACCCTTCTGCACTTTGCGAACCTGATCGCTCGGCGCGTATTCGATGGGTGGCAGTTCTCCAGGCATGGTCCTTAGGCTGGCACGGTATCGTTTGGCCGGTACCTCCATTCCAAGTGCCTGATGCGGCCGGCGATGGTTGTAGATCTCGCGCCAGGCGTCGAAGGCGCGTTGGCAGTGCGCGATATCCGCAAAGCGATGGCCGGAAAGGACCTCGGCTTTGAGGCTGCGATGGAAGCGCTCGTCCTTGCCGAGCGTCTGAGGATGGTAAGGCCGGCTGTGGCTGATCGCGATGTCCAAGCGCAGCAGCCAAACCCCCAGCGGTGTGTAGGGGTTCTCCGGCCCGTCGCCCCAGGGCGATCCGTTGTCGATAATGATCCGCCACGGCAGCCCGAAGATGCGAAAGCTCGCCTCCAGATGGTGTTGCACCGTAGCGGTTTGCTCGTTGCAGCAGGCCTTCAAGCAGATCGAGAACCGCGAATGATCGTCGAGCACCGTCAAGGGGTGGCAGCGTTCGCGCTCGGTGGCGAAGTGCCCTTTGAAGTCCATCTGCCAGAGTTCGTTGGGCGTGGAACGCTCGAAGCGTGTAACCGCTTTGTGCTTGCTGCTTTCCGCCGGGTCGATCGCGCCGTGGCGACGCAGAATCTCCGTGATCGTCGATGGCGCAGGCGCCACCTTGATCAAACCCTCCCGTTCCAAGACCTTCTTGATCTTGCGGCCGCCCCACTGCGGATGGCTTGCCCGTATCTTGAGAACCGCCGCTTCTATCTTCGGCCCGGTTCGCTCCGGCGAACTGCGCGGCCGTCGCGAGCGATCGGCAAGCCCGCCCCGTCCTTCGCCGCGGTAACGGTTGATCCATTTGTAGGCTATCGACGAACTCACCCCGAAACGGCGGCAAAGCTCGCGAATGTTCGAGCCCTCTGCCAAGGCCAGCCTCACAAACTCTTCCCGTGAAGACATCACCGAGCACTCCGCAAAGGGCATGGCGCAATCCCCCAAAAGCCGCCACCATGCCAAATGTGCTCGCTATGTCTCCGAACATGTGCTCGCTATCTCCCCGGTCCATACACCCACAAGGGGAGAGGGGATATTGAGCGCGCTTCTTAGGCCGACATGGCTTGATCGAGATCGGCGATCAGGTCTTTCGGATCCTCGATACCGACCGAGAGACGCACGACCTCGGGGCCTGCACCGGCCTTCACGCGCGCCTCGTCCGACATCTGGCGGTGCGTGGTCGAAGCCGGGTGGATGATCAGGCTTCTCGTATCGCCGATATTCGCGAGATGGCTGAAGATACGCACGTTGTTGACGAGCTTCATGCCGGCATCGAAGCCGCCTTTGAGCCCGAACGTGAACACCGAGCCCGCGCCCTTCGGAGAGTATTTCTGCTGTGCGGCGTGCAATGCGTGCTTCGCGAGGCCCGCGTAATTCACCCACTCGACCCGGCTGTCGGCGTCGAGCCACTTGGCGACCGCAAGCGCATTGTCGCAATGGCGCCGCATGCGTAACGGCAGCGTCTCCATGCCGGTCAGCACCAGGAACGCGTTCATCGGCGCAAGGCATGGCCCGAGATCGCGCAAGGAAAGAGCGCGCGTCGCCACGCAGAAGGCGAAGTCCCCAAAGGTCTCGAAGAAGCGTATCCCGTGATACGACGGATTTTCCTCCGTCATCGTCTTGTACTTGCCGCTCTTTGCCCAATCGAACGTGCCGGCCTCGACGATCAGTCCCGCGAGCGAGTTGCCGTGCCCGCCCAGGAATTTCGTCGCCGAATGGACGACGATATGCGCGCCCCATTCGAACGGGCGGATGAGGTATGGCGTTGCCAGCGTGTTGTCGACGATGAGAGGCACGCCCGCACTCTCGGCAACGCGCGCGATGCCTTCCAGATCGCTGATGATGCCGCCCGGATTGGCAATGCTCTCGCAGAAGATCGCCCGCGTCTTGTCCGTGACTTGGCGCTTGAAGCTGTCGGCGTCGGTCGCGTCCGCAAACTTCACGTGCCAATCGTATTTGCTGAACGAGTGGGTGAACTGATTGACCGAGCCGCCATAAAGCTGGCGCGCCGAGATGAACTCCGCGCCCGGCTCCATGATCGTCTGGAACACAAGTGCCTGAGCGGCGTGGCCCGACGCAGCGGCCAATCCGGCGGTGCCCCCTTCGAGCGCGGCGATGCGCTCCTCGAGCACGGCGACCGTCGGGTTCATGATCCGCGAATAGATGTTGCCGAAGACCTGGAGATTGAACAGCGAGGCCGCCTGATCGGCGCTGTCGAACACATAGGCCGAGGTCTGGTAGATCGGCGTGATCCGCGCGCCCGTCGCGGGATCGGGCTGCGCACCCGCATGCACAGCCAGCGTGTCGAAGCCATAATCGGCCATATCAATCTCCGTCTAGAAGCTTAAGCGTCCGCGCAGCTCTTCGTATGAAATCATGACATGCTCGCGATAGGCGGAACGCTCCTGCAGGCGCTTGTACCAAGCCTCGACATTGGGAAGCTTGGGAAAGGCCGTGCCCATCGTGTAGTAGCGATAGAGATGAGTGCCCGAAGCAATGTCGGCGAGCGTGAAATTATCGCCGGCGATGTAGCCACGGTTGCCGAGCTCCGCCTCGAGCAGGCGCAGGTTGTTGTCGGCGCGCTGCTGGAAGTTGCGGATCGCATTGGGATTGCGCTGATGGTCCGGCGTGCGCCAGTGGTTCACGAACAAACCGATCATATTCGGCTGGAACGTCGTGCCGCCCCACTCGATCCATTGCTCGATGGGAGCGCGCTTCTTCGGATCGTCGGACCAGAATTTGTCCTTCCCGTAGGTCGCCGCGAGATAGCGCAGGATCGCGTTCGACTCCCACATGATGAGGCTGTCGTCCGCGATCACCGGCACGAGACCGTTGGGATTCATCGCGCGGAAGTGCTGTTCATCCACGACGCCGTAGGGCCCACCCGCGGGGACGTGCTCATGCGGGAGCTGAAGCTCGCCCACGAGCCACATGACCTTCTGCACATTGGCAGAGCTGCGCCGTCCCCAGACCTTGAGCATCGGCGTCAGCCCCGCCGCAGCGATCCGCCCTGCGCGAACGCATAGGGCTTGCGGTTATCGATGGTGCGACGATTGACGCCGTACCAGCCGATCTCGCCGGAGAGGCGGCCGTACTCGATCTTCGGGCAGCGATTCATGATCACGGTCAGGCCCGCGGCTTCAGCGCGCTTCGCAGCCTCTTCGTTGATGACGCCGAGCTGCATCCACAGCACCTTCACGCCGAGTCGATCCTTATTCGCGATCACTTCATCGGTGATGGGGCCTGCGGCTTCCGAATTGCGGAAGATGTCGACCATGTCGACAGGAGCGGGGAGGTCGCCAACCTTCGCATAAACCTTCTGGCCGAGAATCTCCTGGCCGACCGCGGTCGGATTGACCGGGATCACCTTGAAGCCTTTCTCGGTCAGATACTTCATCGCGAAATAAGACGGCCGGACTTCATTGGGACTCGCGCCGACCATTGCGATGGTTTTCACGCTGCGGAGGATGTGCGCGATCAGTGCGTCGGAATATATGGGATACACGGGCTATTTCTCCGGCCATTTGGGCGGGCGCTTATCCAGAAACGCGCCGATGCCTTCCTGGGCTTCTTCGTGCAGCATGTTCTGCACCATCACTTCGCCGACATAATCGTAAGCGCTGGACACACCAAGCTCGAGCTGGTGCTGGAACGCGAGCTTGCCGAGCTTCAAGGTCGCGGTCGGCTTGCTCGCGATGAAGCGGGCAAGGGTCTCGGTTTCCTTCTCGAGGTCGCCCGGCGCGACCACGCGATTGACGAGCCCGATGCGGCGCGCTTCCTCGGCATCGATCGGCTCGCCGGTGAAAAGCATCTCGAGCGCCGCCTTGCGCGGGACGACGCGCGAAAGTGCGACCATCGGCGTCGAGCAGAAGAGGCCGATGTTCACACCAGGTGTCGCGAAGCGCGCTTCGCTCGACGCAACCGTGAGATCGCAGGTCGCCACCAACTGGCAGCCCGCAGCGGTCGCAACGCCTTGCACCTGAGCGATCACCGGTCGCGGGTGCCGCACGATGGTCTGCATCAGGTGGCTGCACTGCGCAAAGATGGCGCGGTAGTAGGCAAGGCCGCGGTCCGGGTCGCGTCGGCGCGCCGTCAGCTCCTTCAGATCGTGGCCCGCGCTGAACGCAGGCCCCTTGGCGGCAAGCACAATCACCTTGACGGCTCTGTCCTCGACCGCCTCATCGAGGGCGATCTGCAGCCCCCGCATCACGCTCTCCGAGAGCGCATTGCGCGCGTCGGACCGGTTGAGCGTAATGGTCAGTACACCATTGGCTTTGGTTGTGAGGACAGGCGGGAGGGAGGGGGAGACGTTCATGGCCGTTTCCTAGCACATTTCGCGACCTGGAGAGATGAACGGTATCCGGTTACCGCCGCAGAAAAACGGCCTAAATTCAGGGATTCCGCAGCAATCGCCTTGACGGACTTCCTAAGGCCGACTAAACCCGCGGGCCAATCGCCACGCCTGATGCCGGTCGAGGAGCGTTTCATGTCAACCTATTCCGTCAAAGCGTCCGAGATACAGAAGAAGTGGATCTTGATCGACGCCGAAGGCCTCGTCGTGGGTCGCCTCGCCACCGTGATCGCGACGCGGCTGAGAGGCAAGCACAAGCCCACATACACGCCCCACATGGATTGCGGCGACAATGTCATCGTGATCAACGCCGACAAGGTGGTGCTTACCGGCAATAAACTCAAGGACAAGGTCTATTACTGGCACACGGGCTATATCGGCGGCATCAAGGAACGCTCGCCCAAGGAGTTCCTCGAAGGCCGTACGCCCACGCGCGTGGTCGAGAAGGCGGTGCAGCGGATGCTGCCGCGCGGGCCCCTCGGCAAGCACCAGTTCGCAAATCTGCGCGTCTATGTCGGCGACAAGCATCCTCATGAGGCACAGAAGCCCGAAGTGCTGGATGTCGGCGCGATGAATCCGAAGAACACCAACTACCGCAAAGTCAAGGCAGGTTGACGATGGCTGAAGCCCGCGATTTTTCCGATCTGAAGTCGACGCTCATCAAGGCGAAGAAGCCCGATCAGGCCGCCTCTGCCGCCGAGGGGCGTCCGAAAGTCGACAAGCAAGGACGCGTTTACGCCACGGGAAAGCGCAAGAATGCAGTGGCGCGCGTCTGGCTGAAGCCTGGCCCCGGCCGCATCAAGATCAATGGAAAAGAAGAGAACATCTATTTCGCGCGCCCCGTGCTGCGCATGATCTTGCGCCAGCCGCTTGTGGCCGCCGGCCGGGACGGTCAGTACGACATCATCTGCAAGGTCGTCGGAGGCGGATTGTCGGGGCAGGCCGGTGCCCTCCGTCATGGCATCTCCAAAGCGCTCACGCTCTATGAGCCGGGCTTGCGGCCGGTGTTGAAGCAGGGCGGCTTCCTCACCCGCGATCCGCGCGCGGTCGAGAGAAAGAAATACGGGCGTCCCAAGGCGCGCCGCAGCTTCCAGTTCTCGAAGCGCTGATCTCATTCGAATTGCATCTGCTCCGCATCGCGATGGCTTGGCCGTCGCGATGCGGAACTCTTTCCTTTCGCGCCGCGTTTTCCAAACGGGAGGTGTGCGTGTCGAAGGATTGAGGTCATGGCTCTGCGAAACAAGATGCTGCTGCTCGGCTCCGCATGCGCGATCGGATTTGTCGCGCTCGTTTCTGCTTCAGGCGACGCGTCGGTGCCTGCTGTCGTTGGCTACGGCCCGAATCCGATTTTTCTGGCCCCCCATCAGCCCCTCATCCCGACGGTGAACATCGCGCCGGCGAGGCCGTGGTCGACCAATGAGATGCCGGCCGCGGGACCGGGGTTCCAAGTCAGCGCGTTCGCGCGAGGGCTCGATCATCCGCGCTGGATCTATGTCCTGCCCAATGGCGATGTGTTGGTCGCGGAAAGCAACAGCCCCGGAATCGAGCCCCCAAAGGGTTTGCGCGGGTGGATCATGAAGCGCGTGATGGCGAGGGCTGGGGCGGCGGTGCCTAGCCCCAACCGGATCATTCTGCTGCGCGACGCAGATGGCGACGGTGTCGCCGAAACGCGGACAACATTCCTGCAAGGCCTTTACTCGCCATTTGGGATGGCGCTCGTCGGAGACGATCTCTACGTCGCCAACACGGATGCGATCATGCGCTTCCCATACACGACAGGCGCGACATCGATCACGGTGCAGGGCACAAAGCTCGTAGACCTGCCGGCGGCACCGCTAGACCACCACTGGACGAAGAACCTCATCGCGAGCAAGGACGGATCCAAGCTCTACGCAACCGTGGGCTCGAACAGCAACATCGCCGAGAACGGGTTCAACCTTGAGGAGGGCCGCGCAGCGATCTGGGAAATCGATCGCGCAACGGGACGCTCGCGCATTTTCGCATCGGGTTTGAGAAACCCGAACGGTCTGGCATGGGAGCCGCAAACGGGCGCCCTGTGGACGGCGGTCAACGAGCGCGACGAACTCGGCGACGATCTCGTGCCCGATTACATCACCTCTGTCCGAGACAGCGGTTTCTACGGTTGGCCGTACAGCTATTACGGCCAGCACGTCGATGACCGCGTGAAGCCGCAGCGGCCCGATCTCGTCGCAAGCGCCATTCCACCCGATTACGCGCTCGGCGCGCATACCGCGTCGCTGGGGCTCACCTTCTACGAAGGCAATGCGCTATCGCCACGCTATCGCGGCGGCGCGTTCGTCGGCCAACACGGCTCGTGGAACCGTTCGCGTCCGTCCGGCTACAAGGTGATCTTCGTGCCGTTTGAGAACGGCATGCCCAGTGCGCTGCCTGAAGACGTGCTTACTGGATTTGTCGAAAAGGGCGTTGCGCGCGGGCGCCCGGTGGGCGTCGCGGTGGATCGCTCAGGCGGGCTCCTCGTCGCCGACGACGTCGGCGATGCGATCTGGCGTGTGACGGGAAGCGTTGCGCCGACGGCAGAATTGCGCTGAGAATCGAGAACGCGCATCCGATCTTGTGAATCGGGATGCGCGCTCTACCGGCCGGCTAATATCGTCTGTAATTGCGACGATCGTTGTAGCGGTTGCGATAAGGGCCGTTGTAGCCCCTGTTTCCATAATTGTATGGGCGGTTATAGCCATAATATCCGTAGCCCGAGCCGCCATTATTCGAGCCGTAGTAACCGCCGCCATAGTAGGAGTTGCCGTAGTACGGATCGACGCAACCCGACAGCGCGAGAAGCGCGCCTGTGGCGACCAGAGCAGTTGCGAGTTTCTTCATCGTTATTCCTGTCCGTTAGCGCCCCAATCAAACAGCATTGCGTAGCGGACATGAACGCTGGATGAATGCGCTGTTCACTAGCTTCAGGTGAGCAGTTTCTGCATCAGCACAAGATCCAGCCAGCGGCTGAACTTGAATCCGACCTGCGGCATGCGTCCGGTTTCGACGAAACCGAATCGCTGATGCAATGCAATGGAGGCGACATTGTCCGATGCAATGCCTCCTACCATGGCGTGCTTGTTCATGCGTCGCGCTTCGGCGATAAGGCGCGTGAGCAGCACGCTGCCGACTCCGCGGCGCTGCACGGACGATGTCACGTAGATCGAATGCTCGACGGTGAATCGGTAACCCTGATTGTGTCGAAAATCTCCGAACGTGCCATAGCCGACGACGACGCCATCAAGATCGGCGACAAAAACGGGAAAACCGTCGGACGTTCGTTGCTTCCACCACCGGCTGCGGTCTGCGAGGTCGGAGATATCGTCATTCCATACGGAGGTCTCGTTCAGAATCGCGAAGTTGTAGATCTCGAGAAGCGCGGGAAGATCCGCTCCGACAGCATCGCGCACAATGATGCCGCTGCTCATGGCTCGCTTACACCGCTGGCGCCGGCTGAGGCCCGTAAGCATTCGGACCGGGCGTGCCCGGCTGGGCGCACAGATAAATCAGAACGATCAAAGCAACCAGAGAAACGAGGCTGAGCAGCCACAGCAAGGGAAAGAGAATCGCGACCAAGCCGAAGCCGCCAAAGGTCATTGCGGCGACGAATGTGAGCGCGCTGTTGATCAAGACTGGAATCATGAGAAACCAAACGAGAGAACCGTTCTTGCCCGTGTCTTGGAGGCGTCTTGCGATCATCCCAGCCGTCGGCAGAAGCAGCGCGAGCTCCAGCAAGGCAAGAAGGCCTAGGCCGACGAGACCCTGTACAATGGCTACGATGACAGCGACGGCAAGATACATCAGGGCATAGGTCCAGAAATCCCGGCGCGACACGCGACCTTGAAAGTCGCTGTAGTGCTTGGTTACGACCGTCTGGAAGTACTGGATCGCTTTGTTGAGGTCGAAATCCACCGCCGCACTCCTGCCGCTCGCTTGACGCTCCGGGCAGTTTAGGCAATTGCTCCTTTGGGCTAAACAAGTCAAGGAAACGGCGGGAGCGGTCGCCAAGCGATGGTCACCAAGGTCTTCATCGACGGCGCTTCGGGCACGACGGGGCTCGAAATCCGCGAGCGATTGTCTAAGCGGCGCGAGATCGATCTCGTCGTGCTGGACGACGCACGGCGGAAGGATGCCTCCGCGCGAGCCGACGCGCTCAACAGCGCCGAAATCGTGATCCTGTGCCTTCCGGATGACGCGGCGCGCGAAGCGGTCGGGTTGATCTCGAATCCAACAGTGAAGGTGATCGATCCCTCGACTGCGCATCGCGTGGCCGACGGCTGGGTGTTCGGCTTTCCCGAGCTGGAAGCGAAGCGCCGCGAAGAGCTCCGCAAAGCCACACGCGTGACAAATCCCGGATGCTACTCGACTGGCTTCCTTGCCATCGTGCGTCCCTTGGTGCGCGCCGCGCTGATACCTGCGGACTGGCCGGTGCTGTGCAACGCCGTGTCCGGATATTCGGGCGGTGGCAAGACGATGATCGCTGAGTTCGAGGACAAGAAGGCGCCGAACTACAGCCATGAAGTGTTCCGCACTTATGGGCTGACGCTGGAGCACAAGCATGTCGACGAGATGCAGAAGCACGCGGGGCTCAAACACCGGCCGCTGTTTGCGCCGAGCGTCGGCCGCTTCTATCGCGGGATGCTGGTGGAGATTCCACTGCAACTGTCCGCGCTGCCCGGACGGCCGGGCGCGAAGCAGATTCACGCTGCGCTCGCCGACTCTTACCGCGGCGAAAAGCTGATCGAAGTCGCATCGCTGGCAGAGGCCGCCGGTAAGAAGACGCTCGATGCCGAGGAGCTGAAGAATACCAACCGGCTGAAAATCTATGTCTTCGGCAGCGATGCGCGCGGGCAGGCGAGGGTGGTCGCTGTGCTCGACAATCTCGGCAAGGGCGCGGCCGGTGCGTGTGTACAGAATCTCAACGTGATGATGGGCTGGCCGGAAACCGAAGGGCTCCTCTAGCCATGTACAACCCTCCGCATTTTGCGATCTCGGACACCGCCTGGGCGCACGATTTCATTCGCCGCAATGCCTTCGCGACGCTGGCGGCCGTCATCGACGGTGCGGTGCATTTTGCCTACGGGCCGCTTGTGCTGGACCTGGAGCCAGCGCCGCTCGGCACCGTGTATTTCCATCTGGCGCGCAGCAATCCCATCGCGGGCCTCGCAAACGGTTCTGTGGTCAAGATCGGGATCATGGGCGCGCATGCCTACGTCTCGCCCGATTGGTACGAGACGCCGAACCAGGTGCCGACGTGGAACTACATGGCGGTCGAAGGCTCAGGCCGCGTGCAGCGTCTCGATGAGACGGAGTCTATCGCCCATCTGACGCGGTTGGCGGCGGAGCAGGAATCCTATCTTGCGCCGAAGCCGGCATGGACCCCGGCACGATTGCAGCCGGGCCGACTGAAGCAATTGCTGCTCGGCATCGTGCCGTTCCGTCTTCCGCTGGATACGCTCGAGGGCAAGGCAAAGCTGTCACAAAACCGCAGCCAAGCCGATATAGCTGGCGTGATTGCCGCGCTTAGCGATCGCGGCGATGATGCGGGCAAGACCATCGCATCCGCGATGCAGACTCTATCGGTGAGTTAGAGGCCTCTCATGGACATCATCGACCTTCGTTCGGACACCGTTACTCGGCCATCGCCCGGCATGCGGCGCGCGATTGCGGAAGCCGAAGTCGGCGACGACCAATACGGCGAGGACCCGTCGGTCAACCTGCTGCAGGACCGCATGGCCGCCCTGCTCGGGAAGGAAGCCGCCGTCTTCGTCCCCAGCGGCACGATGGCCAATCAGATCGCGCTCAAGATCCTGACGCGGCCCGGCGATGACGTCGTGCTGGGCCACGAGACGCACATGGTGTGGCATGAGTCGGGCGCGGGCGGCGCCAATGCCGGCGTGCAGTTCACGCCGATCGGCAAAGGTGGGCTTTTCACCGAGGAGGAATTCCGCGCCGCGTTCAAGGCGCACGGCCACATGATGTTCCCGCCGACCACGCTCGTCGCGATCGAGAATACGCATAATCGCGGCGGCGGTGTCGTGTTTCCGCCAAGCGAGGCCGCTGCGATCTGCCGCACCGCGCACAAGCTCGGCGCGCGCGCCTATCTCGACGGCGCACGTTTGTTCAATGCGGCGATAGCCGCGCACATTTCGGCAAGGGAGCTGTCCGCGCCCTTCGATGTCGTGTCGGTTTCGATCTCAAAAGGGCTCGGCTGTCCCGCGGGAAGCCTGATCGCAGGGAGCAAGGCCGATATGGTGCGTGCCGTGCGCGTGCGCCGGATGCTCGGCGGCGCCATGCGCCAGGCGGGCATTCTCGCCGCCGCCGGCCTTTACGCGCTGGACCACAATTTTGACCGTCTCGACGATGACCATGTGAATGCGCGGATGATCGCCATGGCGGTTGCCGGTCTCCCGCATGTGAGGTTCGATCTCGCGACCGTGCAATCGAACATCGTCATCTTCCACATGGCCGACGAGGCGCCCGATGCGGCCACCATCGCGGCGCGTGCCAAGGACGCCGGGGTGCTGGTGACCGTGTTTGGCCCGCGCACGCTGCGCGCGGTCGCGCATCTCGACGTCACGGCCGAGCAATGCCGCCGCGCGGGCGAAGTCCTCGCCCGCCTGATCGAGGCGGCTTAAGGAAGGACGGTTCAGTCGGTACCACGGACGGTCGCTTCATAGTCTTGCCCGCCGTAGAATATGCCATGAATGACCACCCGGCCGCTTTCGATCGAATAGACGATCACGCTACGTCTGCGGTGCGCTATTGTCCGAAGCCCGGACCGGATGTCATCGCGCGGAGTTCCACGCATGGGGAAGTGATCGAGGTCCGAGCACCTTTTTTCGATCTGACTTGTGAAACGTCGCGCAATAAGGGCGCCTGCGTGTTCGGCAATGTAATCGTAAATGTTGTTGAGGTGATCTCGAGCTCGGGGAGAGTAGACAACCTCGTATTTCATTTCTTTCGGGACTTGGCCCTTCGGGCGCGATGTCGAGCATCTAGGCCAGCAGATACGTCCGCAATGGAAACGACGTTTTTCGGGTCGATTTTGTACTCGTCGTAACTCTTAGCCGCTTCCTCCCGCAGAAACTTCTCTAACGCCACGTCGCGTGCCTGCAACGTGCGAAGCCCGTCACGGACGACTTCGCTGTCCGAGGCGTATTCACCGGACGCAACTTTGGTCTTGATCATTCGGACCATTTCGCGGGGTAGCGTGATGCTGATGGCCTTGGTGGTACGCATAGTCTGAGCCTGTGCTGTTCGCCTTTTTTGGCAGTATGATTATATCATATCCGGGAGTGGCGCTGTCTAGACGGCGACAAGTGGCGCTTAGTCGAAGCGCGCTTTGCTATTCCGGAGCTGAGCGGATCCATGGATTCCCTGCCCCTCGCAATGCTTCCGCCTTCGTGCTGACGCGCTTCGGCGCGACAAGCTCGCATTGCTCGGCCGGGAATGACGGGGCTTAGATGCTGCCGGCTTAGGCGCGGGGGCGGGATTCCTTGCGGCTCGGCTTGTTCATCGTGCCCGCTTTGACGAGCACGTAGGTCCCGGGCGCATCGCCCAGAACACGCAGCTCACCGTCGCCGGGTTTCGGCGCGGGAACCTGCGCGCCCGATTGGGGCGAGAGCCACGCATCCCATGTCGGCCACCACGAACCGGAATGCTCCTTCGCACAGGAGACCCACTCGTCGAACGAGGCGGGCAGGTCATGGTTCGTCCAGTGCTGGTACTTGCCGCTCGAGGGCGCATTGATCACGCCCGCAATGTGGCCCGAGCCCGCGAGCATGAACGTCACGGGCCCGCCGAACAGCTTCGCGCCCTTGTAGACGGAGGCCGCGGGCGCGATGTGGTCTTCCTTCGCCGACTGGAAGAACGCGGGCGTCTTGATCTTCGCGAGATTCAGCCGCTCGCCCTCGAGGTTCATCTCCGCCTTCGCCAGCGCATTGTCGCGATAGCACGTCGTCAGATACTGCAAGTGCAGCGCCAGCGGCATGCGCGTGGTGTCGGAATTCCAATAGAGCAGGTCGAACGGCACCGGCTCCTTGCCCATCAGGTAATTGTTGATGACGAACGACCAGATCAGATCGTTGGCGCGCAGCAGATTGAAGGTCATCGCCATCTTGGAACCTTCGAGCACGCCGCCCGACTCGCGCATCTGGATCTCGAGCGCCTTGAGCTGCTCGTCGTCGACGAACACCTGCAGGTCGCCGGCTTGCGAGAAGTCGACTTGGGCGGCGAGGAAGGTCGCGGACTTGATCCGGTCGGCGTATTCGCCGCTCGCCGCGATATAGGCAAGCGTTGCGCCCAGAAGCGTTCCGGCGATGCAGTAGCCGATCGCGTTGACCTGCTTCTGGCCGGTCGCTTTCTCCACCGCGTCCAGCGCCGCGAAGATTCCTTCGCGCATATAGTCTTCGAAGTTCTTGTCCGCGAGGCGGCTGTCGGGGTTCACCCACGACACCATGAACACCGTGTAGCCGTGCTCGACCGCCCAGCGGACGAACGAGTTCTTCGGCTGGAGGTCCATGATGTAGAACTTGTTGATCCACGGCGGGAAGACCAGCAGCGGCGTTTCATAGGCCGTCTTGGTCATCGGCGCGTACTGGATCAGCTCGAACAGCTCGTTCCGGAACACGACTTTGCCTGGCGCGGTCGCGATGTCGCGGCCGATGACGAAATTGTCGGTCGTCTGACGAATGCTCAGATTGCCGTGCCCGCGCTCAAGATCGGAGAGGAGATTGTCGAGCCCCTTGACCAGGTTCTGGCCGTTGCTCTTCAGCGTCTCGCGTAAGACTTCGGGATTGGTCAGCGCAAAATTCGTCGGCGCGATCGCATCGGCGAATTGACGCGCATAGAACACAGCGCGGGCGTGGCCGTTGGACTCCTTGCCGTTGGGCGTGGCCACGGCCTTCTGCAGGCTGTTCGCCGCCAGCAGATAAGACTGCTTGATGAAGTCGAAGACCTGGTTCTCCTGCCAGTCCTTATCGCGGAAGCGGCGGTCATTGGGCGCGGGCGTAATGACGGGCTCGACCGTTCGGCCCATGGCGCGTTCGGC
>Ga0210379_10000400_pt1 | contig 13851 bp, 11 predicted proteins | sample PLMedo_2_FD_155468 | JGI IMG/M metagenome (GOLD analysis project Ga0210379, IMG submission 155468) | Groundwater sediment microbial communities from an aquifer in East River, Colorado, USA - PLM4_32_coex redo | ecosystem: Environmental > Terrestrial > Soil > Riparian zone | place: USA: East... | reverse complement strand
GGTCCAAATTGATGGCGCACCGTCTAGCAGCCTGTCGGACTTAGGTGTCCGACAGGCTGCTAACAGCAAAACCGCCCGCGGATTTCGAATCGAACCCCGGATCGCGACCCTTAGTGGCATCCAAAGGGCGGACGAATAGGCGCGAAATGAGGACTTCATTGCTTTTTGCCTCGATTTTCGCGCAGGCGGTTTTGCATAAGGAGATTGTCGGAGCTAAATCCGACAAACTCCTAGCGCACTGCCACGAGCCGGGCGATTGTGCAATAATCCAAACTTTCCATGAGGTTACGTATCAAATGACGGCCCGGACGCTGTACGACAAGTTGTGGGACAGCCACGTCGCGCACCAGGAGCGGGACGGCACGACGCTGCTCTACATCGATCGCCATCTCGTGCACGAGGTGACCAGTCCGCAGGCCTACGAGGGATTGAAGCTTGCCGGCCGCAAGCCGTGGCGCGTGGACTCCATCGTCGCGACCGCCGATCACAACACGCCGACCCGCAACTGGGAGAAGGGCCTCGCGGGCATCGCGGACCCGGTTTCGCGGCTGCAAGTCGAGACGTTGGACCAGAACATCAAGGAATTCGGCGCCAAGGTCTATTTTCCGTTCCTCGACCGGCAGCAGGGCATCGTGCACGTGATCGGGCCGGAGCAGGGCGCGACGCTGCCCGGCATGACGCTGGTCTGCGGCGATTCGCATACCAGCACGCACGGCGCGCTCGGCTGTCTTGCCTTCGGCATCGGCACCAGCGAGGTCGAGCACGTCCTCGCGACGCAGTGCATGGTGATGAAGAAGACGAAGAGCATGAATATCGTGGTGGACGGCAAGCTCGGCCGCGGCATCTCCGCCAAGGACGTCATCCTCGCGATCATCGGGAAGATTGGTTCAGCCGGCGGCGCCGGCTACACCATCGAGTTCACCGGCGATGCGATCCGCTCGCTCTCGATGGAGGGCCGCATGACGGTGTGCAACATGTCGATCGAGGCGGGCGCCCGCGCCGGCATGGTGGCGGTCGACGAGAAGACGATCGAATACGTGAAGGGCCGCCCGCTGGCACCCAAGGGGGCGATGTGGGAGAAAGCCGCGGCCTACTGGCGCACGCTCGCGAGCGACTCCGGAGCGAAATTCGACAAGGTGGTGACTCTGGACGCGGCCAGTATCCAGCCACAAGTCACGTGGGGCACTAACCCGCAGATGGTGACGACGGTTGGGGGCAAGGTGCCCGATCCCACTCAGGAGAAGGACCCGGTGCAGCGTGAATGGATGCAGCGTGCACTCAAGTACATGGATCTCAAGCCCAACACGCCGATCACCGAGATCCGGCCCGACAAGGTGTTCATCGGCGCCTGCACCAACTCGCGCATCGAGGACCTGCGCACGGCGGCCGAGGTGGTCAAGGGCAAGCGCGTTGCATCCAGCATCAAGCTGGCGATCGTCGTACCCGGCTCCGGCCGCGTGAAGCAGCAGGCCGAGAAGGAGGGGCTCGACAGGATTTTCACCGCAGCCGGCTTCGAATGGCGCCAGCCCGGCTGCTCGATGTGTCTCGGTATGAACGACGACCAGCTCTCTCCGGGCGAGCGTTGCGCCTCGACGTCGAATCGCAACTTCGAGGGGCGGCAGGGCACGCGGGGCAGGACCCATCTGGTGAGCCCGGCGATGGCGGCTGCCGCGGCGATCGCGGGCCATTTCGTCGACGTTCGGGAAATACAATGAACCGCAAAGACGCAGAGACGCAAAGCTAGCGCAAAGTATTTAGCACTATGTCTTATATCCTTTGCGAATTCTTTACGCCTTCGCGTCTTTGCGGTGAGGAACTTGGAGCGCCTAACAAAATGACCGGCCCTGCTGTACTCCCCTCCTTTTCAAGGAGGGTAATTCATTTTGTTAGGCGCTCTTAGAGGTTTGATATGGAAAAGTTCATAAGGCAGGAAGGCCTGGTGGCGCCGATGGACCGCGCCAACGTGGACACCGACTCGATCATTCCCAAGCAGTACCTGAAGTCGATCAAGCGCACCGGCTACGGCCCGAACCTCTTCGATGAGTGGCGCTATCTCGACCACGGCGAGCCGGGCATGGATCACTCCAGGCGTCCGCTCAACAAGGAGTTCGTGCTGAACCAGCCGCGCTATCGCGGCGCCACCGTGCTCCTCGCGCGCGAGAATTTCGGCTGCGGCTCCTCGCGCGAGCATGCGCCGTGGGCCCTGCTGCAATATGGTTTCCAGACCGTGATCGCGCCGAGCTTTGCCGACATCTTCTACAACAACAGCTTGAAGAACGGGTTGCTGCTGATCCGGCTCGACGCGAAGATCGTAGACCGATTGCTCAATGAAGCCCGGGGCGCCGAAGGTTACCGGCTCGCGGTGGATCTCGAGCGCCAGACGGTGGCCACTCCCGGCGGCGAGAGCTTCAAGTTCGAAATCGACCCGTTCGCCAAGCACTGCCTCATGAACGGCCTCGACGAGATCGGGCTCACGTTGGAGCACGCGGAGCAAATCAAGGCGTTCGAGGCGCAGCACTGCGAACGCCAGCCCTGGCTCTTCTAAATACAGGATTGAGGACTGAGGATTGAGGACTGAGAGAAAATACTTGTCACGTCGTTCAAACTGGTTTGGCTCTCCTCAATCCTCAATCCTGGTAGCTCAATCCTGAGGTTCGGTGCTGCTCAATCCTCAATCCTAATTGCTCAATCCTGATTCTTCATGAAGATCGCCATACTGGCCGGTGACGGCATCGGGCCGGAAATCGTCGCGCAGGCGGTGAGGGTGCTGGCGGCGCTGGCGCGCGACGGCCTCAAGCTCGAGCTCGAGGAAGCTCCATTCGGCGGCGCGGGCGTCGACCTGCACGGCGATCCCCTGCCGGAGCCAACGCTCAGGCTCGCGCGCGCTGCAGACGCGGTGCTGTGCGGCGCGGTGGGCGGGCCGAAGTACGACGCGCTGCCGCGACCGCAACGCCCGGAGCAGGGGATACTGAGGATCCGCAAGGAGCTCGGGCTGTTCGCCAACCTGCGGCCCGCTCTTCTGTTCCCGGAGCTCACCGGTGCATCGAGCTTGAAGCCCGAGGTGGTGTCGGGCCTGGACATCATGATCGTTCGTGAGCTGACCGGGGATATCTACTTTGGCGAGCCGCGCGGACGGCGCACGAACGCGCGCGGCGCGCGCGAAGGCTACGACACCATGCTGTACTCGGAGCCCGAGATACTCCGCATCGCGGAGGTCGGCTTCGCCGCCGCGATGAAGCGCAGCCGCCGGCTCACCTCGGTGGACAAGGAGAACGTGCTCGAAACGAGCCGCCTGTGGCGCGAGGTCGTGAGCGGCGTCGGCAGAAAATACCCGCAGGTCGAGCTCACCCACATGTACGTGGACAACGCCGCGATGCAGCTGGTGCGGGCGCCCAAGCATTTCGACGTGATTGTCACCGGCAACCTGTTCGGCGACATCCTGTCTGATGAGGCGTCGATGCTGACCGGGTCGATCGGGATGCTGCCCTCGGCCTCGCTCGACGCGAACTCCAAGGGGTTGTACGAGCCGGCGCATGGATCGGCGCCCGACATCGCGGGCAAGGACGTGGCGAACCCGCTCGCGACGATACTCTCCTCGGCGATGATGCTGCGCTACACGTTCGGCCAGGAAGCGGCGGCGCGGCGCATCGAGAGCGCGGTGAGGAAGGTGCTCGCGCAGGGGTACCGCACCGCAGACATCCACGAACCGGGCACGAAGAAAGTCGGCACCAGAGAAATGGGCGACGCTGTCGTCGCTGCGCTGTGATTCGTGAGGCGTTAGGCGAGGGGGTAGCGGCCTGCTACGCGGATTTTCGCCTCACTCCTCACCCCTCACGCCTCAACGGCTTGATAGAATTAGGGTAGTCGAATCAGGACAATGACCATGAAGAAGGTAGGTTTCATAGGCTGGCGCGGCATGGTGGGCTCCGTGCTGATGGAGCGCATGCGCGCGGAACGCGATTTCGAGCTGATCGAGCCGTTTTTCTTCTCGACCTCGCAGGCCGGAGGCAAGGGACCGGCGGTCGGCGCAGAGGTGCCGCCGGTCAGGAACGCCCGCGACGTGAAGAGCCTCGCGGCGATGGACATCCTGATTTCCTGCCAGGGCAGCGATTACACCGCGGAGATCTACCCCGCGCTGCGGGGGGCGGGCTGGGGCGGCTACTGGATCGACGCTGCCAGGACGTTGCGCATGAAGGACGATGCGGTCATCGTGCTCGATCCCGTCAACCTGCAGGTCATCCGCAGCGCCCTCGCCAGGGGAATCCGAAACTACATCGGCGGCAACTGCACTGTGAGCTGCATGCTGATGGGCATGCACGGCCTGTTCGCGCGCGACCTGGTGGAGTGGATGACTTGCGTGACCTACCAGGCCGCGTCGGGCGGCGGAGCCCAGCACATGCGCGAGCTGCTGGTCCAGTTCGGGCTGATCAACGCCGAGGTGAAGGATCTGCTGGCCAATCCAGCCTCCGCGATTCTGGAAATCGACCGCAAGGTGCTTGCCAAGCAGAACGACGGCTCGCTGCCGACGGAGCACTTCGGCGGGGTCCCGCTTGCCGGAAACCTGATTCCATGGATCGACCGGGACATGGGCAACGGCATTTCGCTCGAGGAATGGAAGGGCGGGGCGGAGACCAATAAGATTCTCGGCCGCGGCGAAGGCTTCGGCACGCCGGCGACACCGGTCGACAGCGTTTGCGTGCGCATTGGCGCGATGCGCTGCCACAGCCAGGCGCTGACGATCAAGCTGCGGAAGGATGTGCCGCTCGATGAGCTCATCGAAATCATTGGCGCGGCCAACGAATGGGTGCGGGTGGTCCCGAACGACCGCAACAGCTCGATCCGGGAACTCACTCCAGCGGCGGTGACCGGCAGCATGCACATTCCGGTTGGACGGCTGCGCAAGCTTTCCATGGGCGGTGAGTATCTCTCTGCCTTTACGGTGGGTGACCAGCTCCTGTGGGGAGCCGCGGAGCCGCTGCGGCGCATGTTGCGGATCCTGCTGGAGACCGGAAGCGATGCGTTGCGTGCCCGGAGTAATATCGCTAAAGGCAAGGCGGCAGTTGGCGCATGATTTGCCGCGCTCTGGGAGCTGGTCGGACCTGGGTCGGATCAACTCTCAAACCTGGATGAATACAGTTGGGTCAGGCCGGACACCTAGATGCAGTCTGAGCTTGCATCGCTAACTGATTGATGTTAGCCTGTTTAACCCTAAAAAATCATAAGGGTGCCGTTGTGCGCGATACCAATTTGAAGGCATGGCTGGCGGCGTTTCTCGTTGCGCTGCTGCCATGTGTTGCAGGCGCTGCCGGCCTGGGGAGAATCACGGTACTGACCACAATCGGCCAGCCGCTCATCGCGGAGATCGAGCTGGTGGCGGTGACCCCGCAGGAACTCACCTCGCTCAGCGCGCGTCTCGCGCTGCCCGACACCTACCGACAGGCGAATCTGCAGTACAACGTGGCGCTGACCGGCGCGCGCCTGACCATCGAGAAGCGCCCGGATGGACAATCCTTCCTCAAGATCGCAACGACCCGCGCGGTCGGCGAGCCCTTCATCGATCTGTTGGTCGAACTGACCTGGTCTGCCGGGCGCCTGTCGCGCGAATACACCGCGTTGCTCGATCCGCCTGGAATTCCCCCGGTGCCCCAGCCCCCGTTGATTTCCGCCGTGCCGGAATCGCGACCCGCGCTTGCGCCGTCACCCACGCCCAAGCCCGCGCCCGCGCCCACAACTGCGCCCGCGCCTGAAACCACGCCGCAGCCGCCTGTGGCCATCGAGCCGCGCGCTCCGGTTGCACCGGTCGCCGTCGCGCCGGTGATCTCGAGGCCGGCGGTTGCCGCCCCGATGGCCGCCAGCAACGAGTACGGACCAATCGAGCGCGGCGAGACGCTCGGAAAGATCGCGCGCAGCGTGATGCCCGAAGGAGTCACGCTGGAGCAGATGCTGGTCGCGCTCTACCGCGCCAATCCTGACGCGTTCATCAGGAAAAATCTCAACCTGGTGCGGACCGGCAAGATCCTGCGCGTTCCCGGCCGGGAGGACGTCGAAACAACGGTCGCGAGGGACGACGCGGTAGCCGAGTATCGCACCCACGTCGCCGATTGGAACACCTATCGCCAGAATCTCGCCGAGGGAGCGGGGACCGTCCCCGCGGAAGGGCGCACCGCGGTCAGCGGCAAGATCACGACCAAAGTCGAGGACAAGACAGCGGTTGGAACGCCCAAAGATGTGGTCAAACTGTCGAAGGGCGAGCCTGTCGGCGCCGCCGCGGGTAAGGGCAAACCGAGCAGCAATGCCGAGCGCATCCGTATGCTGGAGGAAGAGGTGGTGTCGCGGGAAAAAGCGCTTGCCGAGGCCAACTCGCGCATCACGCAGCTTGAGCGGACCATCAAGGACATGCAGAAGCTGGCCGAGCTGAAGAGCCCGGGCGTGGCTGCTGCTCAGAAGCCGGTGCAGCAGGCAGCCGCTCCGAAGCCGGAGGCGACGCCCGTCCCGCAACCGGTGCCCGCGACGCCCGAAGCGGTTGCGGTTGCGAAGCCCGAACCGGCTGCTGCGCCGACGCCCCGGCCTGAGCCCGCGGCCCAGCCAAAACCGAAGCCTGCTCCTGCGCCCCAGAAGCGCGAGCCCGAGTTGATGGATGAGATCATGGCAGCGGCGAGCGATCCGCTGTTCCTCGGCGCGGGCGGTGCCATCGTGCTCGGCGGGCTGGCGTTCTGGATGGTGCGCCGGCGCCGCACGGGGGCAAACCAAAGCGACAGTCCACCCGTCGCACCCAGGCTGGGGATGGCGGCTGCCGCTGCGGCGGGGGCAGCCGCCGTGACGGGAGACACCGCCGCAGAAACAGCCGCCAAGACATCGTCCGCCGCGTCTGCGGACGATGTCGATCCGATGCAGGAGGCGGAGGTCTATATTCAGTATGGGCGCGATGGCCAGGCCGAGGAGATACTTAAGGATGCGCTGGCCAGGGATCCGACGCGCGAGGACGTGCAGCTGAAGCTCCTCGAGGTCTATGCCGGGCGCAAGGACAAGAGCGCTTTCGGCAAGCTCGCCGGGGACTTCAACAAGTTGACCGGCGGCACCGGTGCCAACTGGCTGAAGGCGGCGGCGATGGGCTTTGCGCTCGATCCCGCGAATCGTCTGTTCGAGGCGGGCAAGGATGCGACGACGGCTACGGTGGTCCGGCCCGTGGGCACTGCGTCGGACATCGATCTCGATCTTGGTGGTGTTGGCGCTTCCCGCACCTCGACCGACATCATGCTCGACGCTGGGGCCGCGGAAGCGGCGACCGGCATAAACACCGCCATATTGGATCTTGGCGCGGTGACCACCGGGCAGCGGGGAAGGCCGGCCGCGTCGATGCCCGATTTCACGCTGGAAGTGCCGCCGGCAGGCCCAAGCTCACCGGCCGATATCGCCCTCGATGCCGGGGCGCCGGGGCGGGACAGCAACGTGATCGATTTCAATATCGAGCTGCCTACCCAGGACCCGGTCACCCTGGGATCTGCGCCGTCTGCTGCTTCCGGTGCGGACGCCGGACTCGATTTCAAGCTCGACGAACTCAGTTTGAGCCTCGAGGGCGAGCAGAAAACCGTGACGGCGGGTGCAGCAGAGAAGGACGGCCAGTGGTACGACGTTCAGACCAAGTTCGATCTGGCCAAGGCGTATCAGGAGATGGGCGACCGGGCGGGCGCGAAGGAAATCCTGCAGGAAGTCATCAAGGAAGGCGACGCCGAGCAGCAGGCGCAGGCAAATACACTGTTGGCGAGCCTGGGATAGAAGAACGGGCGACAGATCGAACCGCGGCAGTGCAAGCTGTCGCGGTTTTCTTTTTTGATGGGGCCATCGGCAGGTTGAGCGCATGAGAGTCGCGCTGGGAGTGGAGTACGACGGCAGGCACTTCTGCGGCTGGCAGACTCAGCCACAGGGGTGCGCGGTGCAGGACGCGCTCGAGCGGGCACTGGCCGAGGTCGCTGGTGAGCCAGTCAGCACGATTTGCGCCGGGCGCACCGATGCGGGCGTGCACGCGCTCGCCCAGGTCGTGCATTTCGACACCGCCGCGAAACGGCCGGAAGCGGCGTGGGTGCGCGGCGTGAACGCGCTGTTGCCTGCGGCCTGTGCCATCAACTGGTCGCGGCAGGTCGCGCAGGACTTCCATGCGCGCTATTCGGCGGTCTCCCGCTGCTATCGATACCTGCTGCTGAACCATCCAGTGCGGCCGGCGGTGGATGAGGCGCGGACGGGCTGGTTCCATCTGCCGCTCGACGTGGAGACCATGCAGCGCGCTGCGCGCCTGCTCATCGGCGAGCACGATTTCAGCGCCTTCCGCAGCGCCGAATGCCAGGCGCGCACCCCGGTGCGCACCGTCACGCGGCTCGATGTCACACGCCGTGGAGACCACGTGGTGTTCGAACTGTGCGCCAACGCGTTCCTGCATCACATGGTCCGCAACATCGTCGGCTGTCTGGTCTACGTCGGCAAAGGCAAATATCCGCCGGAGTGGCTGGGAGAGGTGCTGGCCGGGCGCGACCGCGCCCGGGCAGCGCCCACGATCGAGGCCGCGGGGCTGTACCTGTCGAGAGTCGTGTACGAGGCGCGCTGGGGACTGCCGGACGCCCCGCGGCGGACGCTCATGGACATGGGAAACGGGAAACCGCTCACGGAAAACCCGGCGTAAGCCCCGCCGCATGTTCGAGTAACGAGTAACGAGTAACGAGCAACGAGTCACGGAATAATGGCAACTGCGGTCAAGATCTGCGGCATCACGCGCGTCGAGGACGCGCTCGCGGCGGCGGGCGCCGGTGCGCTCTTCATCGGGCTCATGTTCTATGCGCCGAGCCCGCGCTGCGTCACGCCGGCGAGGGCCCTGGAGATCATCCGCGCGCTGCCCCCATTCATTTCCGCGGTCGGCGTGTTTGTGGATCCCCGGGAAGAGGAGGTGCGTGCGACTCTGGCCGCAGTGCCGGTCCAGCTGCTCCAGTTCAGCGGCTCCGAGAGGCCCGAATTCTGCCGGCGATTCGGGCTGCCCTACGTCAAGGCGGTGCACATGAAGGCGGGAGTGGATTTGCTACAATACGCGAGGGAATATCACGACGCCAAGGCGTTGCTTCTCGATACCTTCGTCGAGGGCTTGCACGGCGGCAGCGGCGTGCCCTTCGATTGGGACTTGATTCCGCGCGGTCTGCCGCTGCCGGTGATCCTGTCTGGCGGTCTTACCGCCGCCAGTGTCACGGATGCGGTGCGCCGCGTACGGCCGGATGCGGTGGACGTATCCAGCGGCGTCGAGTCTGCCAGGGGCGTCAAGGACGCTTCGAAGATCGCCGCGTTCATCAAAGGGGTGCGCAATGCGGATGTATGACCTCCCCGACGCGCGCGGCCATTTCGGGCCGTACGGCGGCGTGTTCGTCTCCGAAACGCTGGTCCAGGCGCTGGACCAACTGAAGAGCGCCTATGCGAGCTGCCAGCGCGACCCCGAATTCCAGGCGGAGTTTGCCTACGAGCTGAAGCATTATGTCGGCCGGCCGAGCCCCGTTTACCATGCGCGGCGCTGGTCCGAGCGCTTCGGCGGCGCGCAGGTCTATCTCAAGCGCGAGGATTTGAATCACACCGGCGCGCACAAGATCAACAACGTAGTCGGCCAGGCGCTGCTGGCGCGCCGCATGGGCAAGCGACGGGTGATCGCCGAAACCGGAGCCGGCATGCACGGTGTGGCGGCCGCCACGATTGCCGCCCGCTACGGCATGGAGTGCGTGGTGTACATGGGCACCGAAGATGTCAAACGCCAGGTGCAGAACGTCTATCGCATGAAGCTGCTGGGCGCGACCGTGGTGCAGGTGGAAAGCGGCTCGAAGACGCTGAAGGACGCGTTGAACGAGGCGATGCGTGACTGGGTGACGCACGTCGATCACACGTACTACATCATCGGCACGGTCGCGGGCCCGCATCCGTATCCGATGATGGTGAGGGATTTCCAGTCGGTGATCGGGCGCGAAGCGCGCGAGCAGATGCAGGAGCTCGCGGGCCGTCTGCCCGACGCCGTGCTCGCATGCGTGGGCGGCGGCTCGAACGCCATGGGCATCTTCCACGCGTTTATTCCCGAGGAGAACGTCAGGCTGATCGGCGTGGAGGCCGCGGGCCACGGGCTGGAGAGCGGCAAGCACGCGGCGACCCTGTGCGCGGGGCGGCCCGGAGTCCTGCATGGCAACCGCACCTATCTGCTGCAGGACGAGAACGGGCAGATCATCGAGACCCATTCAATTTCTGCCGGCCTGGATTACCCCGGCGTCGGTCCCGAACACGCATGGCTCAAGGAAAGCGGGCGCGCCGAATACGTGGCAGTCAACGATGAGGAGGCGCTGCAAGCGTTCCACGACTTGTGCCGGCTGGAGGGCATCATTCCGGCGCTGGAATCCGCGCACGCATTGGCCTACGCTTCGAAGATCGCCCCGCGCATGAGGCAGGACCAGATCCTGCTCGTCAACCTTTCCGGCCGCGGCGACAAGGACATGCAAACTGTCGCCGAGCGGTCGGGCATTAAAATCTAATGCGGAATGATGAATTATGAATGATGAGTTGAAGTCCACGCAGACTGTTCGGGTACCGGTGTTATTCATCATTGCGCATTCATCATTAATCATTTGGCAGTCATGTCCCGCATTGCGACGACATTTGCTCGACTGAAGGAGCAGGGCAAGAAAGCCCTGATCCCGTTTATCACCGCCGGCGACCCGGATCCCGGGCTCGCAGTGCCGTTGATGCATGCCCTCGCCAAGGCCGGCGCCGACGCAATCGAGTTGGGCGTGCCGTTCTCGGACCCGATGGCGGACGGCCCCGTGATCCAGCGCTCGAGCGAGCGTGCGCTCAGGCACGGGGTTTCGTTGCGGAACGTCCTCGGCTTTGTGGCCGAGTTCCGCAAGTCCGATCGCAGGACGCCCGTGGTGCTCTTCGGCTACGCCAACCCGATCGAGTCGCTGGGGTTGGAGCGCTTCGCCGACGCCGCGAAAGCATCCGATGCCGACGGCGTGCTGGTGGTCGATTACCCGCCGGAGGAGGCGCAACAGCTGGTGAAGGCGCTCGATGCGCGCAGCCTCGACACGATATTCCTGCTCTCGCCGACCACTACCGACGAGCGGCTCGGGAAGATCGCGGAACTTGGCCGCGGCTACCTTTATTACGTCTCGCTGCGGGGCGTGACCGGCGCTTCCAACATCGACTTCGCCGACGTCGCCGCGCGGGTCCGGCGCGTGCGCGAATTCACGCGGCTGCCGGTGGGCGTCGGTTTCGGCATCCGCGATGCGGCGAGCGCCAAGGCGATCGCCGCAATATCCGATGCGGTGATCATTGGCAGCGCCCTGATTCAGGAAATCGAGAAAGCACCAAGAGATGACGTGGTGGCATGCGCCGGGCGTTTTTTGACACCGATCCGCGAGGCGCTCGACAGTCTGTCGGCGGTAAAGGCATGAGCACAGGCCGCCGACATGTTGGGGTTCGTGTGACCACTGTGATTGCGGAGGCGGCCTTATGAGCTGGCTCCAGAAACTGCTGCCGCCCAAGATCAAGCGCGAGGCCGGTAGCCCGAAGAAGGTGGTCCCGGAGGGGCTGTGGAGCAAGTGCGATTCGTGCGAGGCAGTGCTGTACCGCGCCGACCTCGAGAAGAATCTCTACGTCTGCCCCAAGTGCTCGCATCACAACCGCATCTCGGCGCGCGAGCGGCTCGACAGCCTGCTCGACCGCGAAGGCCGCTACGAGGTCGGGGCGGAGGTGGCGCCCGTCGACAGCCTCAAGTTCAAGGACAGCCGGCGCTATTCCGAGAGGCTGGAGGAGGCGCGCAACGAAACCTCGGAGGAGGACGCGCTGGTGGTCATGCAGGGTTCGATCAAGGCCATCCCGGTGGTGGCGGCCGCGTTCGAATTCGGCTTTCTCGGCGGCTCGATGGGCTCTGCCGTGGGCGAGCGCTTCGTGCGCGGCGTGCAGGTATGCCTCGAGCAGCGGCTGCCCTACGTCAGCATCACCGCGAGCGGTGGCGCGCGCATGCAGGAGGGGCTGCTCTCGCTCATGCAGATGGCCAAGACCTGCGCCGCGCTGACGCAGCTCGCGCATGAGCGGCTGCCGTTCGTCACGGTGCTGACCGACCCCACCATGGGCGGAGTATCGGCGAGCTTTGCCATGATCGGTGATGTCGTGATCGCGGAGCCGGGCGCGCTCGTCGGATTCGCGGGGCCGCGGGTGATCGAGCAGACCATGCGCGAGACCCTGCCGGAGGGATTCCAGCGCTCCGAGTTTCTGCTCAAGCACGGCGCGATCGACATGATCGTCGACCGCCGCGAGATGCGGGACAAGCTCGCCGGCCTGCTTACGATGCTGCTCAAGTTGCCTGCGTCAACTTGAGGATTCCGAGTTCCGAGTTCAAAGTTCCGGGTTGTGTTTTCAACTCTGGATTTGTCTCCTAGCACCACTTGTCGGCTTACGTGCCGTCAAAGCTTGCGTCCCAAGACCTTGAACTCGGAACCTTGAACCCGGAACCCGAAACGCTCCAGCAGTGGCTGGAGTACATCGAGCGACTGCATCCGAAGACCATCGCTCTCGGACTGGATCGCGTTGCCCGGGTCCGCGACGCACTCGGCCTCGTGCCTGCGTTTCCGATCATCACCGTGGGTGGCACCAACGGCAAGGGCTCGGTGTGCGCGATGCTGGAGGCGATCCTGCATCAAGCCGGCTACCGTGTCGGTTGCTACACCTCGCCGCACCTCCTGCGCTACAACGAGCGCGTGCGCATTGCACGCTCGGAAGCGCGTGATGTGGAGTTAGCGCGGGGGTTCGCCGCAGTGGAGCGCGCCAGGGGGGATGTTCCGCTCACGTACTTCGAGTACGGGACGCTTGCCAGTGTCTGGCTGTTCATCGACAGGCGCGTCGAGGTCGCCGTGCTCGAAGTCGGACTCGGCGGACGGCTCGACGCGGTCAACGCTTTCGACGCCGACTGCGCGGTAGTCACCACGGTCGACATCGACCACGTGGATTTCCTGGGCGGCGACCGCGAGGCAATCGGGCGCGAGAAGGCCGGCATTTTCCGCGCCGGCCGGCCCGCGATTTGCGCCGATTCCTCGCCGCCGGGCAGCCTCCTCGCCCACGCGGCGGAGATTGGGGCGCGACTGTGGCGCATCGGCGCCGATTTCGGGGCCACGCCACAGGGCGGGCAGTGGCAGTACTGGGGACCGGGCGGCAAGCGCGGCGCCCTGCCGCATCCGGTGCTGCGCGGCACCTGCCAGCTCGCCAATGCAGCGGCGGCGATCGCCGCGCTCGAATGCTTGCGCGAGCGGCTGCCAGTGGCCGTCAACGATATCCGCGCGGGGCTGCTGCAAGCCGACAATCCGGGCCGCTTTCAGGTGCTTCCGGGACGGCCGGTGGTCATCCTCGACGTGGCGCACAACCCGCAGGCGGCGCGTGCGCTTTCCGCGAGTCTCGCTGCCATGGGCGGCACCGCGCGCACTCTGGCCGTGTTCGGCATGCTCAAGGACAAAGACATCCCCGGCGTTATCGCCGCGCTGAAGTCGCAGGTGGCGCACTGGTTCATCGCCGGGCTGGGCGGAGCGCGCGGGGCCGGCGTGGCTGAACTCCAGCAAGTTTTCGCCGCGGCCTCCATCACCGCGGTGACGGCGTGCGACGATATTGCGGCCGCCTACACGCAAGCCTGTGATATAGCGGCGGAAAATGATAGAATTATGGTGTTCGGATCGTTTTACACCGTGGCCGCGGTGATGCAGTTTCGAGAGCGCCAGCGGGCGTCCCCGGCCAGCGGCGGCATCCGAGGAAATCAGGGGCCTTAGCAGCCTGTCGGACTTGACGGTCGGACAGGCT
>Ga0210379_10000399_pt1 | contig 13876 bp, 3 predicted proteins | sample PLMedo_2_FD_155468 | JGI IMG/M metagenome (GOLD analysis project Ga0210379, IMG submission 155468) | Groundwater sediment microbial communities from an aquifer in East River, Colorado, USA - PLM4_32_coex redo | ecosystem: Environmental > Terrestrial > Soil > Riparian zone | place: USA: East... | reverse complement strand
GTTCGCTGGCGGCCGACGGCCTGCTGCGCGTCTCCGGACGCGTGTCGGAGCGTATCAACGCGGGCGGGGTCAAGGTAGCGCCCAACCTGATCGAGGACGTTATCAGTCAGCGCCCCGAAGTTGCCGAGGTGGCCGCTTTTGAGCACGTCAATGAGGACGGCATCAGTCAGATCGCGGTCGCGATCGTGCCGCATGAAAATGTCGATCGCGCGAATTTCAATCGCGCCGAGCTGCGCCAGTCAGTTCAGAAGGAACTCCGCGAGCGGACACCCAGGTTCTGGATCATCGTCAAGGAGATCCCCCGCACCGAGCAGGGAAAGATCGATCGGCCTGCACTGCAGCGTCTGTCGAAAAACCGCTTGGCGAAGGTAGCCTGATCCCAACGCAGTAGAGGCGAGCGATCCGATTCATGTGAATCGGATCGCTCGCCTGTTCGATCAACGGCCGAGCTGAATGACGGCGCGCCGGTTCTGCGGCTCGCGAACACCAGGTCCGGTTTGGACCAGCGGATCGGAGAAGCTGCGCCCGGCGGTCTCGATGTCGTTCGCGCCGAGGCCCAAGCGTACCATTTCGGCTTCGACCGCGGCCGCGCGGCGTTCGGAGAGCGCCTGATTGTATGTCTGCGAGCCGACGGTATCGGTGTGACCGGTAACGATCACGCGCGCGGCTCCAGTGGCCCTCGCCGCATTCACGGCCTGAGCGACGATTTGTGCCGCCTGCTGTGTGAGCACGGATTGGTCGAAGTCGAAGAACACGATGAACGTCGATACCGCTGGCGGTGGAGCAGGCGGCGGGGGTGGCGGCGGCGGTGGCGGCGGCAGCACTGCGCCCATCGGCAGCGGTGGCGGTGGGGGTGGAGGCGGCGGCGGCGGCGGCAGTGGCGCCACCGGCGGCTGCGTCGTCAGCACCGGAGTCGGCTGGAAGAAATAACGAATGCCGACCATCACCGACGAGCTGTTCTTGTTGCCGAGCTGCATCGTTGTGACCGGGGAATCCCACGCGTGACTGGTGGAATCGACCGAGCGGAATCGATAATCGACCTGCAAATCGAGCTGAGGCGTGATCGAGTAGACGACGCCGGCGAGCAGCTGCCAGGCGAATGCCGCGTCGGTGTCCGACAGACTGGCCGGGCCCGAAGGCACCGACACATCGGCGTCGACCCACCCGCCGCCGAGGCCGGCGCCGAGCGCGATCGCCCAGCGATCGGCAATGGGCAGATCGTAAATCAGATTTCCGAACAGGACCGTTTCGGAGAGATCGCCGCTGGCCGAAAACGATGGGCCGTTTATCGAGATCGCCTTGACGTCGTAGCTGACATAGCTGGCCTCCAACTCGAAGCGCAAGCCGTCCGGTATCTTGTAGCCGATGCTTCCACCGAAGAGCACGGAGTTATCGAGGTCGAGTTTCCCTGTGTTGCCCGGAAGACTCGGAAACTTCCACTTGGTGTCGGTGGGCAAGCTCCAGCCGACCTCGCCACCGATATAGAAGCCTTGGCCAGCGGCGGCAGGACCCGCGAGGGCGACAAGCGTCGCGCCCGCAAGGGCAATTGTTCTCAAGTGCATTGGACCCCCTCTTAAACACGTGAACCACGGAGCCCCGCGGCCCTCGCAGTGACATCCCCGAACGGATAAACACTATTGATTATAAGGGATCATGCAACGGATTCATGTTCCCATTTTGCCACAGGCTTAACTCGTACGGGGCTGGGTTCAGCCCCGAAGGAGCCCTCAGGCGAAGACCAGGCGGGTCGCCACGCCGGCCAAAATCACGCTCAGCAGCGTCCGCAGGATCGCCTCCGAAACCCGGTTGGCGAGGAAGCTGCCTACGATGATGCCTGGGATCGAGCCGATGAGCAGCGAGGCGAGAAGGAGCCAATCGAGCGACCCGATAAACCAATGTCCGATCCCCGCGACCAGGGTTAACGGCACTGCATGGGCGATGTCCGAACCCACGATGCGCACCATCGGCAGGCGCGGATAGAGCAGGAGAAGGGCGGTCACGCCGAGTGCTCCGGCCCCGACCGAGGAAATCGCCACCAGCACGCCCAGCGTGAATCCGGTCAGCGTCGTGGCCAAGCGCGTCTGATCGGCGCTAAGTTCGCCGATCCGATCCGCGTAGATCCTCAGGATCGCGCCGCGGAAAAGCAGCGAGGCGGCGGTGAGAAAGAGCGCCCCGCCGAGCACGCCGGTAATCAAGGTGCTCGTCTCATAGCTTGCGGGGCCGAGCAGGGTGAGCGCGTAAATGGTCATGATCGTTGCCGGGATGCTGCCCACCGCGAGCCGCGAGACGATCTGCCAGTCGACGGAGCGTGAGATGCTGTGGACACCGGTCCCGACGGTTTTGGTCGCCGAAGCATAGAGCAGGTCGGTCCCGACCGCGGTCTCGGGATGAATGCCGAAGATCAGGATGAGCACGGGCGTCATCAGCGAGCCGCCGCCGATCCCGGTCATGCCGATCAGCACCCCCACGATCAGGCCGGAGAGCGAATAGAGAAAATTGATTGAATCGAGCTGTTCCATGCGCGGGACTAACCAATAGTAGAGCTAGCCATGCGGCGCCATGACAGGCTGAGAGACCGTGGCGAGGTCGCGGCCGGTTGAGATATCGACGGTCAAGCGCTTCGTCGCAGCACTCGCGCTTTCTCCTCGGACCGCTTGGCTCCGCATGTGATCGATCAACCTGCGGTGCTGGGCGATGCGTCCCATGACCGCCTGCTTGCGCGTCCATAAATCGCGGCAATAGCGCAGCCACGCTTGATCGGTCACGACTTCAGAATCGTTCAGCGACACGCCGCGATAGAAGTTCTTGCCCATCAAGAGGCAGCTCACGCTCCAATGACTGAAGACCGTGTTCTTGCGCGGATCCATCGGTCCCGGCAGCGTCGCCTTCCACAACTTGAGGTGATATTGCAGGAGATCGGATTTCTTGGCCTCGTGCTGCACCGCTCGCCAGTAGGGCGTGTCGTCCCGCGTGCTTTGTGAAAAATGGATGCACAGGAAATCTCGGATCTCGTCGTAGAGCCGCTCGGAAGCGCTGTTGAATTGATCGCGCAGCGGCTCTTCGAAATCGGTCGTGGGCAGATAGTAAAGCAGCCAGCGCGCCTGCAGCTCGACCGACATGATCGCAGTCGACTCCAACGGCTCGAGGAAGCCGCTGGAGAGTCCGACTGCAACGCAATTGTTCACCCAGGAGCGTCGCGACCGGCCGACGCGCATCTTGATCACGCGGGGCTCCGCGCCATTCGCGCGTCCGTTCAGGTAGCGCTTGAACTCATCGAGGGCCTGATCGTCGCTTTTGAATTTGCTGCTGAACACGTAACCGGTGCCGACGCGCGAGTGCAGCGGAATCCGCCATGACCATCCCGCTTCGAGCGCTGTTGAGCGCGTCACGGATTCGATCTTCTCCGGATCGTCGTGCGGGACCTGAATGGGAATGGCGCGATCGTTGAGCAGGTAGTCGGAATAGGACTCGAACGGTTCCTTGAGGGCCTGATTGATGATCAAACCGCGGAAGCCGCTGGCATCGATCACCAGTTCGATGGGCCACTCGCCCCGGTCCTTGAGCTGCAGCGCGGACACAAAGCCGCGCTCATCGAGCTTCACGTCGAGCACGTTGTCGCGCACGTGATTGACACCGCGCGCGACGCAAACTTCACGCAGGAAGTCGGCGAGCTTGCCGGCGTCGATGTGATAGGCGTATTGGAGCGCACCGCCGAACGCCGGCCCGTTAAGCGCGCGGGGGCCGCGCATGGCATCGACCGCTTCACGCGCATGGCCGATCGCCCGGACATAGTCCTGGTCGGTCGTGGCCCTGCCCGGCAGGCCGTACTTCTTGAACCCAAAGCCGGGGTGAAGCCCACCGACCGTCAGCCCTCCGGTGAAGGGATGGAGATAGCCCACGGGTTCGCCGCTGTCGGTTCGATTCCAGTCACGAAACCAGATGCCGAGCTTGAAAGAGGCATCCGTCCGCTCCATGAACTCGGCTTCGGAAATACTGAGTGTTTTCAGGGTGTTCTTGAGCGTCGGGACGGTGGCTTCGCCCACGCCGATGGTGCCGATTTCGGGCGATTCGATCAGCGTGATTTTGACGTCGCGCGCGGTCGCCGGCGACCAGTTGAGGCGCTTGTTGAGATAGGCGGCGACGATCCAGCCGGTCGTCCCGCCGCCGACGATTGTGATGTTGGTTATCGGTTTTCCCATGCCGCCCCTCGACCCACCCCACCGTCGCTCCTCGTTGACCGGGTCCTGCGACGTACCCTGCGTCCGCCTTCTGTCTGTCCGATGTGCGGTGGCTGGCAATGCGTTTAGCGCGTTCAAGCGCTCGGGTGAAACAGAATCTGGACTCACCTCTGCAGGCAGAATTGTGACAAGCCGATAACACACTGATCGGGCGAATCATCTGCGAATCGCGTTGATCCGTTTCGGCAGCGAATCACGCCCTCGGCGGGGAGTGAACTGTCGCAATCGAGCCACACTCATCGACGGATATTTTTTCCGGCACTACCGCGTGAAAAACGGCCGAAGGTTCCGATGTCTGCGCAAGCATTTGCCGGGCTTTGACTTTCGTCGTTTGTCCACAGCCGAGACGGTGTCGGCACGCCCGCAATTAACTGGAAATTCCTAGGAGCAAGGCCGGAATTCGGATTGCGGGTTAACGATTGTTCGATTAGCGTTCGTCCAAAGGGGCCGGCGCGTCAGCGCCGGAAGTTAATCGCGTTTTCGGCAATTTTTCTCGTCCCACCGGGGGTTACACCATGAATAGACTCAATCGCACGCTGCTGTCCGGCGCATCCATCGTCGCTTTAATGTTCGGCGGCGAACTCGGAAAGGGTATCGGAGCGAAGGCTGCAGTTGCAAGTGGCGGTTCTAACTTCAACACCACGGTGGACGAGGATTACATCGTCATTTCAGGCGACTACTCGGGCGACGTGACGGTCAGCCTTGGTGACACAGTTGGGGCGGACCCCTTTGATCCTTCGTTTGGGATCAACTCGCCCTTCGGCGTCCTTAACCCGCTCTTCGGGATTGTGAACGCGACCTACACGAATCCTCCGGGGACCACCCTCTTCAATCCCCCTGGGACCACGACCGGCGCTTCTGCGCCAGGCGTGACCATTGTTGGAACGCTGATTGTCGACGGCACGGTTGCGGTCACGAATTCCGGGTCCACGCCGCTGTTCGGCATCGGTGGTGTCGGCATGGACATCAAGGGCGCCGGGATCGTGAACAACGGGAAAATCACCGTCGACGCGAACAGCGCGCTTGGGATTTTTGCGACTGCTGTAGCGGTCGGCGTTGCCGTCACGGACACGACCGACACCGCGTTTAGCAACGCGGTCGGGGCGAGCCTCGACGTTTCGGCTTTCGCATCGGGATCTTGGTCGGCGTCCGCCCAAGCCGCTGGTGTTTTCCAGAGTGTCTCAGGGTTTCCGTCGGCGGCTGCCGCGGTGGATAATGATGGGACCATCTCCGTTGATGCGGTCGCGCTTGGCGGGTTTTCGACGACATTCGTGAATGCAACAGCGACTGCCGTGGGCATCAGCCAGAAGGTTTTTGCCAGCGACACGGCGGTTGCAAAGGTCACGAATGACGGCAAGCTAGACGTCGCCGCATTTGCGTCAGCGCTTGGAACGGATACGAACGCGAACGCCGCAGCGAGTGCTGCGGGCATTCGTCAGAACGGCACTGCGACTTCAACCACAGGGCACGCAAGTGCCATCGTTAATAATGGCGGAACGCTGAATGTCAGTGCGCGTGCTTTCGCCAGCGTGACGGGAACGGGCGGCGGCGCTGCAGCGGGCAACGCCAGGGCGCTTGGGATCGGTCAAGCCCTAAGCGCGCCGTCGTCCGCTTTCGCCATTGTCGTAAATGATGGAACCATCAATGTTGACGCTTTGGCCACCGCTTTGGCCGAGGACGCCGGTGCCGTGGCGAACGCCAGTGCCGTGGGCGTCGCCCAGACTGTTACTCAATTTGGTGGGCTTAGCGGGTCGCTGGCTTCGGCCAAGGTCTTCAACAATGGCGGCGCAATAAACGTCGCTGCGAGCGCCCTCGCCCAAGCGGGTGACGGGGCCGTCGACGTCAACGCGACCGCGTACGGCGTCGACCAGTACCTCGACGGGACAAGCGCTGTTGCGCTGGTGACGAATCTCGGCACGATCGATGTCGACGCCAAGGCGACGGCGATTGTGACCGGTAGCGCGACATTTGGCAGCGCTGCGGTCAACGCAGTCGGCATCGATCAGTTTATTTCGGCGACCGATGGCAGCGCCATTGTCAAGAATAGTGCGGGCGGCACTATCATCGTCAACGCGACCGCGATTGCCAATGGCGGATTCACGACGCCGACGGGCGCCGTATCAATCGTCGCAGCTGACGATGTTCACGCCTTCGCCAAAGGGGTGCTGGTCAACCAGTACTTCGAGGATCAGCTCGGGCTCGGCTCGGCGTTGGAGCAAGTGATCAACGACGGCAAGATGGTGCTTTCGGTTAATGCGACCGCGTTTGGTGTCATCAGTGTAGATGCCACGGTCCAAGCGCGCGGTATCGACCAATTCATCGATAATAGCAGTGGGCTCGACGCGACGGCGAAGGTGACGAACGCCGGCGTCTTCAGTGTTCTCGCTCACGCATTCGCGTCGGATGTATTTGGCGACGCCACGGCCCAAGGTTATGCCTTCGGCATTCAGCAGGACATCATTGCCGATGGCGATGCCCGCGCCACGGTCATCAACAATGGCGGTACCATACTTGCGGAGATCACCGCCAAAGCGGTTGCAGCTCCAAACGCAGGCACTAACACGTCGCGAGCCGATGTGACGGTGACCGCCGTTGCGGTCAGCCAGATCGTCGGTGCCGATGGCACCAGTGCCGTCGCGATCTTCAAGAATATGGACGTCGGCAAGACGGTCATCGATAACGGCAAGGTCAGCGCGCACGCGACCGGGACTGCGTCGGGTGATACAGCCGAGGTCGATGCCTTTGCGACGGGTGTCGTCCAGGAAGTCGGCGACGGCACCACTCCGCTCAAAGCTATCGCTTCTATAACCAATCAGGGCCTTATCGACGTTAGGGCGTTCGCTGACGCCAATGCCTTCGCCGGTTTTGGCGCTGGCTCGGCGCAAGCCGAAGCGGATGCCCTGGGCGCGATCCAAATCGTACAGGCCTTTCAAGATGCGTTCGGATCGGTCAGCAACGACGGCGGTTCGATCGTTGTGAATGCCACCGCGCAGGCATTTGCCACCGGCGGTGCGACAGGAAATAGCGCGCGTGGTTCAGCCTTCGCGTACGGGATCGGTCAGAACGTAACAGCAGGCACGTCTGACGCCGATGCGACCGCTCAGGTCCTCAATGACGGCTACATCTATGTGAATGCCGAAGGCAGCGCGATCTCGACCGGCGATAATGCTTATGCCGAAGCCATTGCGGGCGGAGTCCATCAGTTTGTGCTCGGCCGCGAAGTTGGGAAGGCCATTGTCAACAATGGAACGACGGGCGCCGTCATCAGGGTCGAGGCTTCGGCCCAGGCGACGGGGAATTTGGGCGGCGGCGACGCGAGCGCCAATGCGCACGCGGAAGGCATTGTGCAATGGGCCATGGCATACGCGGGCGATGGAACCGCGAGCGTGGTCAACCATGGTCTGATCGATGTGAGCGCGCTTGCGTCGGCATTGGCGGATACGGCGAACGCGCTCGCGTTCATCCAAGCGACCGGTATCGACCAATTGGTGACGGCGACGGATGCCGCGAAGGCCTACGTGCTGAACGGCGGTGGGACGATCCTCGTCTCGGCCGGCGGCCACGCGACCGATGAGTCCGTTCTCGCCTCTGCGAAGGTTTCGGCGACGGCGACCGGGATCAGCCAGGACGTGTTCGCGGGAAATACCGCGCAGGCGACATTTGACAATGACGGCTCGCTCATTGTTGTCGCGAGCGCAGTCGCCAACGGCAATGCCAGCGCCACTGCGAACGCCAATGCCAGGGGCGTCTTGCAGGACGTTACCGCCGCCGCGGTGGCGGGTAAGGCCACGGCCCTCGTCACCAACATCATCACGGGGCCGGACACGGGCCTGATCGACGTTCAGGCGAAAGCCACCGCCGACGCGATCTTTGCCTCGGCCACCGCTCGTGCGTTCGGCATCGACCAGGAGGTCGATGGATTCGACGCGCACGCGACCGTGGTCAATGAAGGCACAATCAATGTCGGCGCGTCGGCCTCCGCCAAGGGCTTCTCGCCGTTTGCGTCCGCGTCCATTTGGGGAATCGACCAAGACGTCGCGGGAGGTGCCGTTGCGGTAGCCTCGGTCGACAGCACTGGCGATTTCAATATCCTCGCTACAGCGTCGGCGATCGGCACCAGCGCCAAAGCGGCCCTCAACGGGGCGCAAACGACGGCAAGAGTGGTGCTCTGGGGCATCAGTCAGGATGCCAGCGCCGTCGATGCGGACAACGCAGTCGCGACCGCGAAGATCGTCAACGACGGAACGATGGATTGGGCGGCCAAGGCCTTCGCAAGCGGCTACGACGCGTTCGCGGGGATCCCCACCGCGTCGGGCATCGAGCAGTTCGTCGAGGGTCAGGTAACGGCAGGTGCAGGCGCAGGCGTGGCCGTCGCCAACGCTCTGATCGTCAACGATGGCACGATCAGCATCAATGCGGACGCGACCGCGCGCAATCCTGGTTTGGGCGGCGGCGGATTTGCGACAGCCACCGCGGACATTTCTTGGATCATCGATCAGTCCGCGAGTGCGAGCGCCACAGACCCCACAGCCCTTGCCCGCATCGACAATAACGATTCGATCTATGGCGAGGCACGGGCCCTGGCCTTTGGCGGCGATGTCGATGCGGACGCGAGATCGCGCGCGATCCAACAGGACGCCAATGCCAATTCTCTGGGACTAGGGGTCGGAACGGCATCGGCTATCGTGGTCAATAATGGCACGATCAGTGCTATCGCCTTTGCCGGCGCGGTCGGCACGGTCGCCGCAACGGCGCAAGCCGACGCGAGCGGCATTTCGCAGAGTGCGCAGGGCGACCATGCGCTTGTCAGCGTCGTTCAAAGCAACCTTGCCGTCCTCAACGCGAGCGCGGTCGCGAACGCGTTCGGAGGCAACGCCAGCGCGACTGCTTTTGCCACAGGCATTTCGCAGAACGACGTCGTCGGCGTCCTAGACGCAACGGCCAAGGTCGTTAATGCGGGCGACATCCTTGTGTTCGCGAGTGCGTTCGCCGACGGCGCGGGCAACGCGACGGCAACGGGCGTCGGCATCACGCAAAACGCGAGCGTGGGCGATGACGGATTCGGTCTTGCGACCGTGGTCAACAACGGGGTGATCGACGTCCAAGCGATTGCAAGCGTTGACGGCGTGGTGGCGGATGCTCGTGCGTCCGACGGGAACACTGACCCGAATTTGGCAGATGCAAACGTCGGGATCTGGCAGAACGTCTTCGTCGTCGACGGCGTCGACGGTCCGAGTGGAACGGTGAACGGCGGAACGGCGAAAGCATTCGTCGACAACAACGCCATCATCAATGTCGATGCCACGGCAGACGCCAACGGCGATCTGTGGGGTCATGCCTATGCGTCTGCGATCGGCATTCACCAGAATGTCGAGGGCGCAGAGTTCCTCAACGACACGGTCCTCAATGCCGGCCAGATCAATGTCGGCGCCGACGCATTCGCAAGCGGCGCAGATGCGAATGCACTCGCGAATGCGGTCGGTATCGAGCAGTTCTTCGACCTGGAAGATCAGACTGATCCTGACGTCCAGGCTTCGGTCACCAACGCGGGGACCATCAACGTCGCCGCGACGGCAAGCGCGGTCGGCGAAACAATCCTTGGCTTCGACTATGCCGTCAGCGCGACGGCGCGTGCGACGGGCATTCTCCAGGTCGTTCCCGGTCCGGACCCGCTTGCGGTCGTCACCATGAACGTGGGCGCGCTCAATGTGGAGGCGCACGCGATTGCGTCCGGGCCGTCGGACGTGACCGCGAACGCTGTCGCGAACGGCGTCTACCAACTCGTGAACGGTACAAGCGACGCGCGCGCCGAGTTCACCATGATTGGCGGCGTTCTTAACGTGTCGGCCACCGCGTCGGCCGTCGCGGGCTCTGTCGCAGGCGTTCCTGCCACCGCAAAGGTTGTCTACCCGAACCCGATGGGAGGTCCGGCAATCTGGGCAACGGCGCGCGGCGTGTATCAGGGCGTAGTCGCTCAAGACGACGCGACAGCTGAGGTCCACAATTCCGGAAGGATAGATGTCTACGCCCACGCGTTCGCGTCCGGCACCGCTGCAGCCGCTGTCGCTTCCGTATGGGCCGTGGACCAGACGGTGATCGGTGGCGACAACGCAACCGCCTCGGTCGTAAACGACGGAAGCGTCCTCGGCCTCGCTGTGGCGACCGCCATTGCGGATGGCGCTGCGGACGCGGCCGCTCGTCCTTGGGTGGTCAGCCAGGAGGCGATTGCCAAGAGCACGGCGGACGCTTTTGCTAGCGTCTATTTCCAAAATAACGACCTCGTCAAGCTCACCGGCGATGTCTTCGCAAGCGGCAATGACGCGTTTGCGACGGCGGACTTCGTTACCGACGGGCGCGATGCGATCGAGCAGCGGGCTCAGGCCGTCGCCAAGACCGGCATCGGCACGGGTCCCCAAATTGCGGACGCGAACGCGTTCATCGGCAACGAAGGGACGATTGACATCAGAGGCGTCGCTACCGCCATCGGCGATGCGGATGCCCTAGCCAATGTCAATCTGTCGTGGGTCATTGACCAGCAGGCACTGGCCACGGGTCCGACGGCGAGCGCATATGCGGGCCTCTACAATTCGGGGCTGATTGCCGGCGAGGTCGATGCGTTTGCCCAGGCGTCGGATGCTTATGTTCGCGAGGCGCAATCTCGCGCCATACGTCAGCGGGCTACAGCGGCGGCGACCCTCTTGGACAGCCACGCCACGGCCCTCATCGTCAATAATGGCGGTACGATCAGCGCGTTCGGCTATGCCTTCGCAGAAGGCATCACCGACGCAGACGCGCACGCGGAGGCCAGTGGCGCCTCTCAGAGCGTCAAGGGCGACTTCGCTCATGGCAGCATCTTCAATGATGGCGAAGTGACCGCCCATGCGACGGCCGTCGCCTTCGGCGGCGACGCAGATGCCGATGCCCTCGCTACAGGTCTGTCTCAGCAAATCGTGGGCGCCGTCGAAGGCTTGGGTATCATCACCAATACCGGCGACAGCATCGACGTCATGGCTTGGGCCACGGCCAGCGGCACCGACGCGAACGCGAAGGCGCTGGCATTCGGCGTTCTCGCGTCCGCCACCGGCAGTTTCGGCGGCAGCGCCCAAACGGCGATGCTGGTCGTTGACAACGGCGGCGACATCGAGGTCGGCGCCTATGCCAGCGCAGTGGGCACCGCGACGGCGATTGCGAAAGCTACTGCGAAGGGAATTGGGCTGCACTTCCAAAACTTCGGCGGGGGAGACGGCACAAGCGCCGTCGCGGCCGTCGTTCACAACACCCAGCATCTCGAGGTGTCCGCCACGGCGTTTGCGAGCGGAGACACGGTGGCCAAAGCCAACGCTACGGCCGTCGGAATCACCATCGCGGCCGTGAAAGGTAACTACGATCTCAATCTCGATGTGACCAACAGCGGCTCGAGCATTCGCGTGTTCGCGGACGCCGAAGGCGTGGGCAGCGGGACTGTTGTTGCCCATGCAACGGGCATCCATGTCCAGGGAGCAGCGTCGGAAGTCGCCTACGGCACCATCTTGAACACGGGCCTCATCCAAGTCACCGCGCAGGCGGAGGGAGGCACCAGTGCGTTCGCGAGCGCTGTCGGCATCAATGTGGAGGCGCAACAATTCAACGGCACGATCAGCCATGTTGGCGGCACGATCATTGCGGTTGCGAGCGCTGATACAGCCGACGCCTACGGCATTCGCGTAGCTACCAACGGCGCCGGCGGAGGCATTGGAACGGGCTTCATCGAGGTCGAGGATGCCACGATCTGGGCCGAAGTGATCAACGCCGGCGACGTCGGTCACGGCAACGCGATCGACGTTTTGGACGCGCCCAATGCGATGGTGATCAACCTCGACGGTGAGGTCGACATCTTCGGCAACATTATCCTTGGGACCGATGACACGTTGAACGTCAACGGGGAACTGTTCTTCGACGGCTCCATCAATCCTGGCACAACATTGCTCGCGGTCGGCTCGGTGAATATTGCCAAGAGCGCGACCTTGACGATCGCCAACAATTCCGTGCTTGGACCGGGAGTGCTCAACGTTGGTGTCTTCAATCAGGCCGCCCTCGGCGTGGTCGTGTTCGAGGCCCGCGGCGACGATGACACCGACGCGGAAAACACGATCGGCAGCATCTATGCCAATACGGCCAATCTCGATGGCACCGCCGTCGTACGCCTGCTCACCGGTCTGTACGACGACGTGACGTTCGAGGACGTGGTTGTGTCGCCGAACTTGAACGGCCAGTGGGACAACGTCGAGCTCGATCGGGATTATCTCTTCTTCGATGTCGACGCCGTCTACAACGCAGGCAGCGTGGACATCGTGCTCGATCGCATACCGTTCGATCAGGCTGCAGGGCTCACCCAGAACCAGATGGCTGTCGCCGGTGGCATCGAGAATTCGTACAGCCCGACCTTGTCCGGCGCATATGGCGACTTCGTCCAGAACCTGTTGTTCCAGGAGAACGCAACCACCTTTGCCGACATCATGCAGCAGGTCTCTGGTGTGGAGCACGGACAGAAGATCCATGCCGAGCTCCAGGCGCAGAACATTCTCAAGGACATCGTCACGCAGCAGTTGCAGACGGTTCCGGAGATCGGCTCTCGCACCGATGGCTTCTCGTTCAACTCGGTGTGGATCGCCGGCTTCGGCAGCTGGGGTAACATGGACGGCAACGATAGCGCCGGCGGTTACGACAGCAATGTCTACGGTGTTGTTGGTGGCATCGACTTCAAGGTCGGCGCCGCAGGCAAGATCGGCGCCACCGTGGGCTATGCCAAGGGCGACATCGACTTCGACAACTACAACAACAGTGCCGATTACAGCGGTTGGAACGCTGGTCTCTATGGCCGCTATGACCTGCCGATGTTCTACTTCCAGGGCCAGGGCTCGTACGGCAGTTACGACAACAACGTCACGCGTCACGTCGAATTCGACGGTTTCGATGCGCCGGCTTCACAGCATCGCGCTCTGACGCACCCGGATGCAGTCCTCAGCATCTTCCCGGATCAAGCGGGGGTTGGGGGGATATCGGGTACTCCCGAGTCGGACTACAGCAGCGACGTTTGGCAGCTGTATGGCGAAATCGGTTACAAGGCCAATCTCGGCACCAGCTTCCGGCTCGAACCGTTCGTCGGCGTCAACTACATGTACGGCGAAAGCGACGCGTTCCTTGAGAGCGGCGGAGGTGTTGTCGACCTTGACGTCACCAAGGCGACCGGACGGTCACTGGCCTCACTGCTTGGCGTGCGTCTGACCGGCAACAATCTGCTGTCCGGCCCCGTAACCCTGATCCCGCATGCTCGCATCGCTTGGCAGCATGAGTTCCTGGATCAGATCTGGAGCGTGGAAGCCGCCTTTGCCGCGAATTCGGACTCCGGGTTCACGGTCAGAGGTACGGATTACGGCCAGGATTCGGCCCTGGTCGGCGTGGGCGTGGGTATCGGCTTCTCGGAGAACATTATCCTGAAGCTGGGTTACGACGGTCGCTTCGGTGGCGAGCGCACGGATCACACGGCGATTGGCAAGCTGACGTTCCTGTTCGGCGCTGCGCCTCCGCCGCCTCCGCCGCCTCCACCGCCGCCGCCACCGCCGCCGCCGCCACCGCCGCCGCCTCCACCGCCGCCGCCT
>Ga0210379_10000398_pt1 | contig 13877 bp, 14 predicted proteins | sample PLMedo_2_FD_155468 | JGI IMG/M metagenome (GOLD analysis project Ga0210379, IMG submission 155468) | Groundwater sediment microbial communities from an aquifer in East River, Colorado, USA - PLM4_32_coex redo | ecosystem: Environmental > Terrestrial > Soil > Riparian zone | place: USA: East... | reverse complement strand
GCTTGGGCGAGCGCTTCGAGACGATGCGCGTCGCGCTCAAATTCTACTCCTGTGTCGGCACGAACCACACGACCTTGGACGCTATCCGCAACATGCAGGCGCGGCGTCCGTTCGGCGCGGACGATGTGGAGCGCATTGTCGTGCACGGCTCGAAGGCGACGATCGAGCACACCGGCTGGCCGTACAAGCCCGAAGGCATGACGTCGGCGCAGCTCAACCTGTCCTATTGTGCGGCGACCTTGCTGCTCGAAGGCGACGTGTTCGTCGATCAGTTCCGGGACGACATGATCGCCGATCCCGCGCGCATGGCGTTGGCCAAGAAGGTGGAGGTGCGCGAAGACCCGAAGATCACGGCGCTCGGCTCCAAGTTCCGTCACAAGGTGTCGGTGGCGGTTCATCTGAAGGACGGCACCGTGCTCGAGGAGACGGTGGAAGCGCCGCGCGGATCGGAACAGACCTTTGCGCCCGCGGCCGACATCCAGGCCAAGTTCGCCAAGTTGACCAAGCGCGTGCTGCCGCGAGCGCAGAGCGAGCGGATCATGGAGCTGGTGCTGGACCTCGAGAACTTGCCGGACATCAGTGTGCTGATCAAATCCCTATCGCGATGACCACCATTTGAGGATGCGGTCGCGCGCGTCGGGATGGATCGACGCGCCGGCTTTCGCGTCGTCTGCCATGTGCGCGGAATTGCCGGTGCCGGGGATCACGCAGGTCACCGCAGGATGCGTTAGAATGAAGGTCAGCAGGAGCTGCGACCAGCTTTCGCATCCGATGGACGCGGCGAAATCGGGGAGCTTTTCACGCGCGAGCGAACGGACAAGCGAGCCGCCGCCGAACGGGCGGTTGACCAGGATGGCGATGCCGCGATCCTGCGCGAGCGGGAGCAGGCGCGTCTCAGCCGCGCGATCATCGAGCGAATAGTTCAGCTGCACGAAATCGATCGCCGCACTTCCCATGACCGCAGCGAGATCGGCAAAGGCGCTGCTTGTGTAGTGTGTGACGCCGACATAGCGCACACGTTTGTCGCGCTTCCAGCCCGCGAGCGTGTCGAGATGGACGCGCCAGTCGACGAGATTATGCACCTGCATCAGATCAATCCGGTCGGTGCCCAAGAGCTCGAGCGAGCGCTCCATCTGCGCGATGCCGTCAGTGCGGCCGCGTGTCCAAACCTTGGTGGCAAGGAAGGCGCGCTTGCGATCGTCAGTGGTGAGAAGTTTTCCCACGACCTCCTCGGCGCGGCCATACATCGGCGAGCTGTCCAGCACTGTCCCGCCGGCGCTGAACAGCGCGGTGAGTACACCGGGCAAGCGGTAATAGCTGGTGCTGCCGATGTTGACGTCGAAGCCGAGATAGGTGCCGCAGCCGATCACGGGCAGCTTCTCGCCGGTCGAGGGGACGGCGCGCGTTTCCATGTCAGCCGCCCTTGAAATTCGGTGGGCGCTTTTCGCGGAAGGCCATCACGCCTTCGCGGAAGTCGCCGGTCTTCCCCGCCTCCGATTGCAACTGAGCCTCGAGCTCGAGCTGATCCTCAAAGGCGTTGTCGAGGCCTTCCCAATAGGCGCGGCGCAGAAGTGCAAGCGTTGCCGGCGGGCGCTCGGTGAGCTCGGAAGCGAGCCCCATGGCGGCGGACATCAGCTTGTCGTCGTCATGCACTTGGCTGACCAGGCCCCAGTCGAGCGCTTTCTCGGCGGGGAGACGCTCGGCGAGCACGATCAGCTCCTTGGCGCGGTTGAAACCGACAATGCGCGGCAGCAGCGCGCGGCGAGCAGGATGTCGCCCGTGAGCGCGAGACTGAAGCCGAAACCGACGGCGGGTCCGTTCACGGCGACGATCATAGGCATTTTCAGCGCGCGAAAACGGCGCAGCACGGGGTAATAGATCTCGCGCAATATGCCGCCGAAATCGTCCTGCTTGAGCATGTCCTCGGGACCCGTGGTGGTGAGATTGGCGCCCGAGCAAAAGCCCCTGCCCGCCCCCGTCATCACCAGCGCGCGAACGTGCTTTCCTTGTGTGTCGATGTGATCGAGCGCTTGGGCGATGCCGCCGATCATGCGCGGCGAGATCGCGTTCAGCGTCCTCGGATCGTTGAGGCGAACGACAGCGACGCGATCGACCGCTTCCACGGTGACGTCGTCGAGTTCGACTTTCGTGCTCATGGTCGCCTCCGCGCTTCATAAGCGGCAACGAATTTGGGGGACGTCGAGCGCAGGCGGTCGAGGTCCACCCGGCCGGAGCGAGTTATATAGCTCATGGCGAAGTCGAGCGGGTCAAGCCGCATGTGCTCGGCGAAATGCTCGTACCACTCGGCGCTGCTGTTGGCGGCCGCCGTGAGTTTCGCAACCTGAGGCTTGCGCGCGGCCTCGAATGACGCGAGCGCGGCCGGGATGCTGTGCTGAGCCGAAAGCGCGGCGGCAAGCGCGATGGCGTCCTCCATGGCGAGCCGGGTGCCAGACCCGATCGAGAAATGCGCCGTGTGAAGCGCATCGCCCAGGAGCACGCGGTTGCCGTGCCACCAACGCTGGTTCCAGATATTGGGAAAGCGCCGCCAGATCGAATTGTTCGAAATCAGCTTATGGCCTTTCAGGACGCGGGCGAAAACCTGCTCGCATTTCGCACGGGCAGCGTCGGCGTCCATCGTGTCAAAGCGGGAGCGGAAGAAGGTGCGTTCGTCGACTTCGACCACAAACGTGCTCATGTCCTCTGCGTGGGGATGATGATGCGCGTTGAAGCAGCCGTCGGGCGTCTCGATGAAGGTGTGGCAGAGGGCCTCGAACCGGCGGGTGGTGCCATACCAGGCGTAGCGGTTCGTCAGCTGCGCGATGGTCGTGCCGAAGTCTTGAGTCTGCCGGACGAGCGAGTTCGCACCGTCGGCGCCGACGATCAGATCGGCGTCGAGTTGGTCCAACGACGCGATGCGGTGATCGTAGAGAGGAACAATGCCGACCGATTGGGCTTGCGCTTCCAGGATCGCGAGCAGAGCAAGACGGCCGATGCCGGTATAGGTCATGCCGTCGATGCGGATTTCGGCACCGTTCAGGTCGATGATGCTGTCGCTCCAGGATTGCAGCGCGGGCGCGATGGCCGCGTAGGTCTCGGAATCCTGCTCGCGGAGGAATTCGAGCGCGCGGCCGGAGAAGGCGAGACCGAAGCCGAACGTGGCGCCCTTTGGGTTCTGCTCGAACACCTCGATGGCGACATCGGGACGCGCGCGTTTCAGACGGTAAGCGAAATAGAGACCCGCAGGTCCGGCACCGAGAACGGCGACACGCAACGGCCGCTCAGTCATTCCGTCAACGCGGCGATGATCTCAGCCGGTATCGGCTGAGGCTTGATGCGGCCGGGCTCACGCGGATCGGCCGAGGCCCAGACGCGTTTTTCGAAGCCGTCGACCGCGAACTGACCTTGATTGAGGATGCGATGGCGCACAGTGAAACTGGTGCGGCCCCACTCCTCGACTTCGCTCTCGACGACGATCTCGTCGTCGAAGCGGCAGGGCTTCAGGAACCGCGTGCCCTGCTCGACCAGCGGCATGCCGAGGATGGCGTATTTCTTGCGCATCTCGGAGGCCGACAGCCCGGTGCGCGCGAAGAGATGGCCGGTGCTCGCGTCGAAGATCATCAGGAACTGCGGGTAGAACACGATGCCGGCGGGATCGCACTGGCCCCACTCGATTTTCAGCGTGCGGCGATTGATCAGAGCGGCCATCGGTTCATCCTGTCGCGTTGTGTTCGGACAATAGTGCGCGCGCCTGCTCACGCAAAGACGATCAGCGCGCCGCCGTAGACGATGAGGCCGACGAAAAGCGCCAGCACGCAATAGCCCATGATGTCCTTGATGCCGAGACCGGCGATCGCAAGAATCGGCAGCGCCCAGAAGGGCTGGATCATGTTCGCCGTCTGCTCGCCCATCGCGACCGCCATCGCAGTAAGCGCGGGATCGACGTTCAAGTCCACGGCGGCGGGGATCATGAACGGGCCCTGCACCGCCCAATGGCCGCCGCCCGAGGGCACGAACAGGCTGATGATGTTGGACGAGACGAAGCTCCAGAACGGCAGCGTGTCGGCAGTCGAGAACGCGACAAAGGCCTGCGAGATCGCTGCGGCAAGACCCGTGCCCGTCATGATCCCCATGATGCCGCCATAGAGCGGGAACTGAAGCAGGATTGGACCGACGGCGCGCGCTGCGGTGTTGAACGCGCGCACGTAGCGGATCGGACGCCAGTGCAGCACGAGGCCCAGCATCAGCGGAATGAAGATCATGCCGTTGATGTCGAGCGAGAAGCCGCGCGTTTGGATCACGTTCCACTCGTAGATCAGCCCCATCGCAACGATGAGCAGCGTGAGGATCCATGCGTTCTCGAGCCGGGTCGCGAAAGTCGGCTCGCGTGGCTCCGGCGCAGCAGATTCGTCGTCGCGCGCGAGCAGCGCGGGATCGGCGCGCTTCATCTCCTTCTCGTCGGGCCCGATGACAAGCAGCATCAGAGGAATGAGACAGACCATCAAAATGGTGGGCACGAGATTGTAGGCGGTGAAGATCGTCTCGCTTAGGGGCGCGATGCGGCCGGTCTCGCGCTCGATGATGTTGAGCGGGATTCCCGGCGTCGCCGACGCCAGCGCGATCGAACTCGACAGGCCCGAGGCCCAGACGATGAAGCCCATATAGGCGGACCCGACGATCAGACCGAAATCGACATCGCGGACCTTTCGCGCGACCTCGCGCGCGATCAGAGCGCCGATGACAAGGCCGAAGCCCCAGTTCAGCCACGAGGCGATCGCACTGACGAGGAACACGGTGATGGCCGCGCCCGCCTGATGCTTTGGGATCGTGGCGAGCCTTTCGAGGAGCTGTTTCACTTGCGGAGCGGCCGCAAGGGCCACGCCGGTGGACAGGATCAGCGCCATCTGCATGGCGAAGGCGAGGATCGCCCAGATGCCGTCGTACCAAGCAGTGACGATCTGGACCGTGCCGGCGTCGGTCCATATCAGCGCCGCGCCCGCCGTGATGAGGCTGAAGATGATGGCGTAAAGATAGGGATCTGGGATGTAGCGCTCGGCATAGCGCACGCTGATGCGGGTGAGGGCGCGGAGCATCGGTCAGCTTCCCTTGTGGCTCGGCCCGATACGGGCACAAGCAACGTCCGATTTCCTTCTCCGTAAGTGCTTGGCCATGCTCAACGATTTCCACTTTCAATTGTTCGGTCGCTCGAATTTTGAATTAGAGGTTCAAGTGCTTGGGACGTCAAACACTTCGCCGAAACCGAAGGCACGCGGCAGGTCCGCACGATCGAAAAGAAAACGGCCACTTCGGTCTTCATATCGCTGCTCCTTCACCCGATCATAAGACTGTAGTATAGTCCTATTCCTATGTATATGGGGTTCGGAGCACGATAGGGGGATGATCCCTCCCCGGATCGTGCTCTGCTGCGCGCCGCACGATCCGACCCTCCCTTTTCAAGGGAGGGAAAAGGAGCGCGCGATCGGTCGCGGGGATCACTGCGTGCGGTATTTGGACTGCATGGCGGTGAAGAAGCCTTCGCGGCGGAGGTCTTCGATGAGGCTCGCATCGACATAGTCGGATGGGTTGGCGCTCTTGATCGGGATGCCGAGCGCGGGGAATTCGCGGAGCTGTGTGGCTATGCCCTCCGGCGACGGCGCCGCATCGCGCGGGACGCGGGCTTTGAAATCGTCATAGGTGATCTGGACGATGTCCGGCGAGAACGCCTTGAACTCGGCGGCGAGCACGCGCCTGGCGCGGGCTTCGTCGGCAAGCGCCATGTGGATGCCCTCGCCATACGCGCGCAGGAAATTGAGCAGCGTCGCGCGATGGGTTTCGAGATAGCGCCTGTCAACGACGATCGCGGTGAAGATCCAGGGCAGGTTGGCCTTGAGGTCGACGAGCAGCGGCAGGCCGCTCATCTGCGCCTGCGAGTCCGCGGGCTCGTTCAGCGCGGTTGCGGCGATACGGCCGGCGCGTAACGCGCTCAGGCGGTCGAGCGTTCCGCCCGATTCCGCGACGGTCACGTCGCGGCGGGTGAGGCCGAGTTGGCGCAGCGCCATCGTGGCGGCGACGTCGGACTCCGAACCGAAGGAACTGACGCCGACAGTCTTGCCCTTGAGCGAGCCCGCAGTCACTCCGTTCGCGCCGAAGAAGCGGAAGCTCATCGTGTTGGCGCCCGAGGCGATCAGGCGGTAGTCGCCGCCTTTGGTGTTCGCATCGATGGTGGCGGAGAGGCCCACCGTCATCGCCTGAAGGCGCCCCTGCCCCACCAGCGCCAGCCCACGGCTGCCGCCTTCGGTGTTCACGATCTCGACATTGAGCCCGCGCATTCGGAAGAGGCCCGCATCGCGCGCCATCCAAAGCGGAAGCATGTTCACGGTCGGCGCGGTGATGCCGACGCGAAAGGTTTCCTGCGCGCGTGCGGAACCTGAAGCGAGGCTGAGCAGCGCGCATAGCGCCGAGCAGAGGAAATGGATGGCTCGCATGGCCCCTCCGGGATGCGTGCGAGTCATTAACAGGGAAATCTGACCCGGGCCAGTTGGCGGCCAAAAAGGCCCCGTTTGCGTTACCTTGGGGGCTACGTCCCACGATGGTCACAAGAACGACCGCGAGGGAGCCCGTATAGGGTCGTGTTTGGTGGAGGGAATCGCTGTGGCCGCCCGGCTGATAAGACCTCTCTATGCCCGGTACGACGTCCGGACCGGTGAAGCGGAAACGCCCCGTCCAAGCGGGGCCTCGACCAATGCCGAAGGCGCGCCACGGGTTCGTCCCGATCCTAAGAATGGGACGGAGCGAGAGCCTTCTCCCCTTCCACAGCCCCCGAAAAATTTCGACGACGGCTCCATCGAGGTTCTTCGTGATGGTGGGATCGGTGCTGAAGAACTCCTGGATCCATCGCTTCCAGCACCGGTGCAAGCGGACGACATCAAGGTTCTGCGCGATCACGAGACGGCCGATGCGGAGCGCGTCGATAAGCTCCCTCGCAACGACAAGATCGTGATCGAAGAGCTGGAACGCGAACACGAATCCAGAATGGCTCTCGGGTCGGCAAAACCAGCCAACCGCCCAAAATACTCAGACGACGAATACATCAGTACAAAGACGATCATCCAAATCGCGGCAGCGGTGATCGCCTTGGGTTTAGCCTTCACGGCCATCCTGCCGTCGCTCTTCACGCGCGACCCCGTTGAGTACACCGCGGGGGTCATAACCCCAGCGCCTCCCGCGCCGCGAGCCGAAGCCGAGGCGCCAAGCGTCGCGCAGCCTCTTCCCGACCCTCGTCCCGCTCAGGCGCCTGAGGCTCCCCCGCCTGAAGCTGCTTCGAACGAGGCCACATCCGTCGCGAAGACCGCACCCGGCCTAAGGGGCAGTGCGCCAGCGGACGTGCCGGCTGACGGTCGCGCCGTGGAACAAGTCCTGCTGCCCAGCGCCGGGAAGGCGGCTGGACGTACGCCTTTGACGGCCGAGGAGACTGCCGCGGTCAATCGCGGACTTGAGGCGTTGCAGAAAAGCGCCGCGGCCGAGGCGCCGCCACCTCGCTCCGCTCCCAATCGGCCCGCGCTGACAGCGGAAGAGCAGGCCGCAGTGGAGCGGGGACTTCGCGAGTTGGAGAAATCGGAGCAGACGAACCAGTAGCAGCTGCGACCGCGGACGCGGTTGTCCCTGGGGGTTCAAATCGCCCCCGCTCTTCCCGTAAGCTCGCGCCAACACGCTTTTCACGGGATCAGGAGGACCAGTTTGATGTCTCGAATTTTGAAGGGGTTGGCGGTAGTCGGAGCGGTGGCGGCGATCAGCGCGCCGGCGCACGGCGAAGGCGGACTGGTCACGTCGAAAGAGCTGTCGCTGGACATGGCCATGGGCATCGCGCAAGCCGCGCTTGCCGAGTGCCGGAACAAGGGCCTCCACACCGCGGTCGTCGTGGTCGACAAGGGCGCGCATGTGCTGGTGTCGTTGCGCGACGAGCAGGCGACCCCGCAAACGGGCGAGCTTGCGCGGCGCAAGGCGTACACCGCGCGGATGTATCGCTCGACGACGATGGAATGGATCGCGCGGATGCAGAAGGACCCGGCGCTTGCGGCTCAGCGAGACCTGGACGGCGTGATCGCGCTCGGGGGCGGCGTGCCGATCAAGGTCGGCGAAGAGACGATCGGCGGCGTGGGCAGCGCAGGCTCGAGCCAGCCTCAGGATGACGCGTGCGCGAAGGCGGGCGTCGCGAAATATCCGGAGCTGAACTTCGCGCCGCGTGCGGGGGGCTGACCCCCACCCGCTCGTGCATGCGCACTCGCGACGCTCGGGCCCGACAGCTCCGCTGTCGCAAGATGGCCCTCGACCCTTTCAGGGGGAGGAATTTTTTAGGCGATCCGCGGCGCGATGTAGTCGCGGGTGATGGCTTTGACGTTCGCTGTGCCGGCGAGCTGCATCACGATGTAGAGGTCGTTGCGCAAATATTCGAGCACGCTCTGCACGCCCAAATGTCCGCCGAGTGCGAGGCCGTACATCACGGGCCGGCCGACGGCGACGACGTTCGCGCCCAACGCGAGCGCGCGGAACACGTCCTGGCCGCGGCGGATGCCGGAATCGAAGACGATCGGCACGCGGCCGCGCACGGCATCGGCGACGCGCGGGAGCACGGTGATCGACGCGGCGACGCCATCGAGCGCGCGTCCGCCATGGTTCGAGACATAGACGCCGTCGACGCCGCGCTGGATGGCCTGGGTGGCGGTCACAGGCGACATCACGCCCTTGATGATCACGGGCAGGTTCGTCTCGCGCTTGAGGAACGCGATGTCGTCCCAGTTGAGGTCGACCTTGGTCGCCATCATCTGCGCGGCCTTGACGGGATCGGGCTCGTTCCTCGGCGCGTTGCCACGTCCGAGCGACAACGGCGTGCGGAAATTGTTCCGCAGGTTCGTCTCGCGCGGGTATCCGATCGTGGTGTCGATGGTGGGAACGAGCGCGGTGTAGCCCGCGGCCTTGGCGCGCTGGATCAGCTCGCGGGCGACGCCGCGGTCGGCGGGCAGATAGATCTGCATCCATTTGGGGCCGGGGTTCGCCTTCGCCACATCTTCGAGCGAATCGTTCGAGACGGTGGAGAGCACCATCAGCGTGCCGGTCGCGGCGACGCCTTGCGCTGTGCCGACTTCCTTCGACACGTGCGCGCGGCCGTGGCTGCCCATGGGCGCGACGATCATCGGGAAGGGCAAGGTGGAGCCGAGGATGCTGACGCTAAGATCGGGCTTCAGCACGCCCGACAAGAAGTGCGGCTCGATGGGCGTCGCCTGCATCGCGCGCAGATTTTCGCGCTTGGTGTACTCGGCGCCCGAACCGCTCTGGATGTAATCGAATCCGCCCTTTGGGAGGATCTTCTCAGCTTCGCCTTCAAGCTCGGTCGTGTTGATGATCCGAAGCTGCTTGACCTCCTTGCCGCCCTCATAGGGGACTAGCTCGTCGCCCGCCTGGATGTTGGAGCGCGCGTTGCCGGCAGGCGTTTGCGCGACAGCGGGTGCGGCTGTCGCAGCGGCCGCGGCGACGACGGTGCCGGTCAGAAGAAGATCGCGTCTCTGGATGTCCATGTGATCCTCCCTTACGCGATGCGGGGCGCGACGTAGTCGCGCGTGATGGATTTGATGTTCGGCGTGCCGGCGAGCTGCATCACGATGAAGAGATCGTTGCGTAAGTATTCGAGCACGCTCTGCGCGCCGAGATGGCCGCCGAGGGCCAAGCCGTAGAGAACAGGCCGCCCGCAGGCGACGACATCGGCGCCGAGAGCGAGCGCGCGGAACACGTCGGTGCCGCGGCGGATGCCGCTATCGAAAATGATCGGCACGCGGCCGCGCACGGCGTCGGCGATACGCGGAAGCTGGTTGATCGCGGCAGGCACGCCGTCGAGCGCGCGTCCGCCGTGGTTCGAGACGTAGACCGCATCGACGCCGCGCTGGATGGCGGCCTCGGCGGTCTTGGGCGACATCACGCCCTTGATCACAACGGGAAGGCCGGTCTCCTGCTTGATCCAGAGCATGTCGTCGAAGTTGAGATCGACCTTGCGCTGGTTCATCAGCTGGGACGCCTTGACGACATCCGGCTCGTTGTTCGGCGCGTTGCCCTTGCCCAGCGACACTGGAATGCGGAAGTCGTTCCGGATGTTGTTGTCGCGCGGATAGGCGAGCGTGGAATCGATCGTGGGCACGATCGCACTGTAGCCCGCCGCTTTCGCGCGCATGATGATCTCGCGCGCATAACCGCGGTCGGCGGGGAAATAGAGCTGCATCCATTTCGGGCCGGGATGAGCTTTTGCAACCTCTTCCAGCGGGATGTTCGACTGCATCGAGAGGATCATCAGCGTGCCGACGGCGTTCGCGGCAGTCGCGGTGCCGATCTCCTTCGACACGTGCGCGAGGCCATGGCTGCCCATCGGGGGGATGATGATCGGGAACGGCAGCTTCTGGCCGAGGATCTCGGTGGTGAGGTCCGGCTTGAGCACGCCCGAGAGGAAGTGCGGCTCGATCGGGATCGACTCCATCGCGCGCAGGTTTTCGCGCTTGGTGTATTCGGCGCCCGAGCCGCCGAAAATGTAGCCGTAGCCGCCCTTTGGCAGGATCTTCTCGGCTTCGACTTCAAGCTCGGCGGTGTTGATGATGCGGAGGCGCTTCACCTCTCTGCCGCCGGTGTACTGGATGGCTTCGTCGCCCGCCTGCGCGGTACCGCCGCGTGCTTCGCCGGGGGCGGCTGCCGCCGCGGTCTGCGCGAGCGAGGGCGAAGCCGCCATCGCGGCCGCCATCATCGTTCCGGACAAGAGAAAATCCCGCCGCTGGACGTTCATCCAACTCCTCCCAGGTGTTCGTCGGGTCCAAGTGTAGCCGAAAATCGGGCGCTTGAGACGGGGTATCAGCTGCCTTTGGCAAACCGGCGGTCGAGGCGGGCGATCAGCTGCTGCTCGTCGAAGCCGAGCGCTTTCAGGCGGCCGGCGCGGGCAAACACGGCAAGCCCGACGATGGAGGCGGCGAGCAGGACGACATCGGCCTGATCGTCCCGCGTGTTGAGGGGCACGCGCGCGGCGGCTTCGGAGAGCGCGGTCAAGGCCGCGATCAGCTTGCCTGTGAAAAGGCGCTCGGCTTCCGAGGGGGCGGCACCGGATTCCAGCGTGGCGATGGCGGCCGGAAGAGCGCCGCTGGCCTTGAGGGATTCGAGCATGGCACGCGCAGCGCCCGCCTGAGTCCCGCCCGAGTCGCGCAGAGAGCGGACCACCTGGCTCAAATCTTCCGCGGCGAGCGCGAGCACAAGCTCGGCGCGGTTGCGGAAATATTCGTAGACCGAGGCCGGCGCGTAGCCCGCTTCGGCCGCGACCGCGCGCAACGACAAGGCGCCCGCCCCTTCGCGCGTGGCGACGCGGCGGGCCGCATCGATGATCGCTCCGCGATTGGCCGCACGCTGGCGGGTCCGGCGTTCGACGCGGCGAGCCAGGGAGGTGTCGCTCATGGGCGCATGATAAGCGATTCTGGGATGCGATGGATCAGATAAGCAAAACGGCCCGCAGGCTAAGGCCAGCGGGCCGTTCGTAATTCGATTATGCCCTATTTCGGGGCTGGCGGGTGGGCCTGCCGATAGGCGGCTGCCGTGGCGCCGTAAGCTGTCCCGAGTTCCTCTTTCTTCTTCTGGTTCGCGGCGATCTTCGCCTCGCGGCCCGCGTTGAGCGTCCTGGCATCAAACGGTTGCTTTTTTTCCTTCGCAGCGGCCTGCCCAGCCTTTACGGTCGTTGCATATTCATCGTTCAAGCACTTCTGGTAATCGTCAGACTGCGTAACGAACGTCCTCACCGCTTCGGCAGCAGCGCGGACATCAGCTGCCGGAGCAGTCTTGCCGTCCGGCATCGTGGGGGGTACCGGTTCCATGCAGGCAGATTGCGCCAGGGCCGGCATCAGAACCGGCGCGCAGAGCGCAGGCACAGCGACAGCCAACAGCCAAAGTGCACGTTTCATTGATTCACTCCTCTTTATTTTATTTCCCAATTTTCCCAGACCCGATGCGCCCGGATAAAAGCACAAACCCGCGAGCGGCTCCAAGTCCCTTCATGCACGCGGGCGTTGCAGCGCCGCGGCCAAGCCATTGACAGGCTTTTCGGCGTCCAACCGGGGCGTGCAGTGCAGAAGACCCATGAGATCGAGGCCAGAGAGCGCGGCTTCACGACGCAGATACGATTCGCCGTGGCGGTAGCGGCGCTTAGGTCCGAGCTCATAGCCCGAATCGTTGTCCTTGTGCTCGACCGTGAAAAGCAGAAAGCCCAGGGGCTTCAAGCTTTGAGCGGCGCCGCGAAAGGTCGGACCAAGATCGCCGAAATAGACGAGCGTGTCGGCGGCAAGGATGAGGTCATAGCAAGCCCCCTTCCGTGCCAGCGCGGTTTCGAGATCGGCGACCGTGAGGCAGTCGTAGATGTCGCGAGCTTTTGCCCGCTCGATCATGCGCGGGGAGAGATCGACGCCATCCAGGCGGCGCGCGAGGTCGGCGAAGACGGTTCCCGTCAATCCGGTGCCGCAGCCGAGATCGAGAATGTCGAGGCCGTGGCGCTCGACAAGGACGAGGTCGGCGAGCTCGCGCAGGATCAGATGGGCGCGATAGCTGAGCGCGCCGAGCATGCGCGTGTCGTAGTCCGCAGAGAACTGATCGAAGAGATGACGCACGTAGCCGGGGGCCGAGCGGTTCGCCTGCTTCATGGCGCGGGCGAGAGCGATCTTCTCCCCTGCGTCGGTTGCGAAGGGCGTTGCGGAGAGCCCGGCGAGGATTTCGATGGCGCGATCGGGTTCGCCCGCTTCGAGCCAGGCGAGACCGAGCGCGTGGCGGGCGGCGGCGAACTCGGGATCGAGACGCGATGCGCGCTCGAATTCGGCGACTGCGGCGGGAAGGTGGCCGGCGGCCATCAGCGCCTGACCCAGCGCGAGCGCGGCGTCCGCAATGCCGGGCGCGAGCGCGCAAGTCGAGCGCAATTGCTCAAGCGCGGCGTCGACGTTTCCTACCGCGAGATGCGCCCGGCCGAGGGCGAGACGCGTCATCAGGCCGCCGCGGCCGGACGCGAGCGCCTGCCGGAGAATCTCGACAGCACGCTGCGGTTGGCCTGAGGCGATCAGCGCTTCGGCTTGCGGGATCGGATTGGAGTGCTCGGGCATGAGGTGAGGAGAGCCTGAGCCGCTCGCGAAACTCAAGGTATCTCGGGCACCCGAGAGATCGCGAGTGCGGGGCCGGCGGACCAGCTGTCGGAGAGCGGAACGCCGCGCTTCTGGATTTCGAGCATCGTATAGGCGTAGCCCTGCTCTATCGAGCGCTCGAACGCCTTCCAGTCGCGCATACCGATGCCTTCGAGTGGCGGTTCGTAGAGGAAGTCGGCGAGCTCACGCACGTTCTTGCGCTGAAGATTGCTGCCGACAGTGCCCGCGCGCATCAGGATCGAAATGATCGAGGGCGACCCCTTCATGCGCTCCTTGATGAGCGTGAAGAGCGAACGCTCGCCGTATTTGTCGTCGTCGGCGTGAAGATCGATCTCACCGGAGACATCGACGGCGATGATCGGGCCACGCGCTTCCTGCGCCATGACGTCGACAGGCAAGTTGTTCATCACGCCGCCATCGACGAGGAGATGGCCGCCTTCCGCCGTCACAGGGGGAAGAATGCCGGGAAGCGCGACGGTCGCTCTCAGCGCGCGCCACAAGAGGCCGGTGCGATGGATGTGGTCGCGTCCCGTCGTGAGATTGGACGACACGCAGAAATAGGGCTTCGCGAGCTCCTCGATCTTGATGTCGCCGAAATGTTTCTGGAGAAGCGCGCTGACCTTGGCGCCGCGGAAGAGCGCGATAAGCGGAAACGTCAGATCCGAAAGCGGATTGTTCGTGACA